>WNFA01003445.1_pt1 | contig 13134 bp, 11 predicted proteins | sample 5400481 | NCBI WGS metagenome assembly WNFA01 (sample SAMN13153340, study PRJNA577476) | soil metagenome | isolation source: 120 cm saprolite under Douglas fir tree site 2 hole 1 replicate 2 | place: USA:California | collected 2015-04-18 | reverse complement strand
ACGCCCGGCACGCCGGAGGAGTTCGGCGCCTTCTTGCAGTCCGAGGCGACGAGATACGCGAAAGTCGTGCGCGAAGCGGGAGTCAAGGTCGATTGAACGCGGTGGCGGGCCCCGCTCAAAACACCCCGCAACCGCAAATCTCTCCCCAGCCTCCATCGCCGATTAACTGCGGCTTGGAAAACGCCCGCGCCAGGTTTTGCGCGTCCTCGAGCCCGCGTTTGTAGTATTCGCCGTATTCCCGGACCGGCAGCCAGTCCTGCGCGCCGGGCGGCAGCGGCGGCGAGAGGCGAGAATAAGGACCCGCGCCGTACACGACCTTCCCCCCGACCAGGGTCAGGAGCGACTCGATGTCCTTGATCCGGTCCACCGGGACGTTGAAGTAATCTGCGGAAAGGATCGCGAGGTCGGCGAACCTCCCCGCCTCGAGCGTGCCCTTCTTGCCCTCCTCGCCCGAGACCCACGCGCCGCCCGTCGTATACAGGCGCAGCGCCTCGGTTCGGTTCAAGAGATTCCGGTCGCCCTGCAATTTCGCCCCACCCAGCGTCTTGCCGGTCACCAGCCAGTGCAGCCCGATCCAGGGGTTGTAGCTGGTCGCGCGGTTGCCGTCGGTGCCGCAGGCGAGCGGAATCCCCATCTCGCGGATGCGCGCGATGGGCGGCGCATCGGCGGCGGCCTGCGCGCCGTATTTCTTGAGGAACGCTTCCCCGTCGAGCGACATGCGGTTCTGGATGTCGATCGAGCCGCCCAGGGCCGCGAGCCGCTCGAGCGTCTTCGGCTGCAGGGTTTCGCAGTGATCCAGCCCCCAGCGCAGGTTCTTCAACGGAATCTCGCGGTTCACCTGCTCGAGCACGTCGAGCACGCGGCTCGCGCTGGCGTCGAAGCTGGTGTGCTGGCGGAACGGCCAGCCCTGCTCGACGATGTACTTCACTACGGCGGAGAGATTTTTTTCCATCACGCCCGCGGGCGGTACCGGATAGTCCTTGGCGAAGTTGGCGACGTCGCCCGCCGCGTAGAGAATGTATTCGCCCGTGCCTATCATGCGGTAGTAGTCGTTCCCCTGTCCGTACTTCACCAGCTTGGACCAGGCTGCGTAATTGTCGAGTTCCTTGCCGGGCGCCTGCGCGAAGAGCATGTAGCCGATCCGCAGCGTCATCTGTTCGTCGGCAGCGAGCTTCGCGATCGCAGCGTAGTTTTCCGGATAGTTCTGGCCGCCGCCGCCCGCGTCGATCACGCTGGTGACGCCCAGGCGATTGTGCTCGCGCATAAAGTGGCGTGTCGAGAGAATCTGGTCCTCGGGAGAAAGCCTCGGGATGCGCAGCCACACCGAGACCAGGCTCGCGAGGCTCGTCGTCGACATCACCAGCCCCGTGGGGTTGCCCGAGGCGTCGCGCTCGATCGCGCCGCCGAACATGTTGGGCGTGTCCTTCGTCCAGCCGAGCGCGCGCACGCCCGAGCGGTTGAGCCAAGCCCGGTCGTACAGGTGCATGATCATGCACGGCGTGTCGCCGGTCGCGGCATTGATCTCGTCGAGCGTCGGGTAGCGCTGTTCCTCGAACTGCGCCCAGGTCCAGCCGCCGATCACCTGCACCCAGTGCGGCGCGGGCGTGCGCTGCGCCTGCTCGCGCACGCGGCGCATGCCTTCGGCTAGCGAAGGCACGCCGTCCCAGCGTACTTCGTTCGTATAAGTCAAACCCCCGCGGATAAAGTGGGTGTGACCGTCGTTCAGGCCTGGGATGACAGTGCGCGCGCCCGCATCGATTACCTGCGTGCCGGGACCGCGCAGCCTCTCGATTTCTGCAGCGGAGCCGACGGCAACGATGTTGCCGCCGCGGATCGCGAGCGCGCTCGCCGCCGGCGCTCGCGGATTGAGCGTGGCGATCCGGCCGTTGGTGACGATGACCTCGGCCTTTTCCTGCACGCCGGGCGTTTCTGGCATGACGGGCACCGCGCAGCCGGTGAGTCCGGTGAGTCCCGCGGTCGCCGCGAGCGCGTCGATCAGGAAATCGCGCCGGCCGAAATCGACCGCATTGCGCGTCGCTCCCGGGCTGCACGACAGGTGACTGCACGCGATGAATCCGCATCCTCCGCTGGCCGCTGCCATGTTCCGCCCCTCCTCTTGTCGGACATCGTGAATTTCTCTACGCCAGGTATTTTCCGAACCACGCGAGCGTCTCGCTCCACGCGGCTTTCGCCGCCCCGGCGTTGTAGCGCGCGCCGGTGTCGTTGTGAAAAGCGTGGTCCACCTTCGGATACACGATCTTGCGGAAAGTCTTGCCGTGCTTCTGCATGGCCGCTTCGATCGCCGGAATGTTCTGGTTGATGCGATCGTCGAGCCCGCCGTAGATGGCGAGCACCGCCGCGCCTATGCCGGGCACGTCGCCTTCCTGGACGGGCACGCCGTAAAAAGGCACCGCGGCCCGCAGCTCGGGCACGCCCGCCGCGACGCGCCAAGTCACCGCTCCGCCGAAGCAGAACCCGACCATGCCCACGCGGTCAACTCGCGCGGCGGGCTGCGATGCTGCATACGTGAGTCCACTCTTGAAATCCTGCACGTGGCGAGCGGGAGCCGCCTTGCCCAGGATGCCCGGAATCGCGTCGAAGTCGTGCTTGGCGGTCCCGCCCTCGCGCGAGAGCAGATCCACGGCGAGCGCTACGTAACCCGCTTTCGCCGCGCGCCGCGTGACGTCCTCTATATGGCGGGTGAGCCCGCGGTTTTCGTGGCAAACGAGCACGATCGGGTAGCTCCCCGTAACCGCGGGCCGCGCCAGATATCCGGCGAGCCGGATGCCTTCGCCGGGAAATTCGGCGATTCCCGCGACGATCGAAGGATCGTCCGGCGCGACCAGGGGTGCCGAGCTCGCGGGGGCCTTGCCGGCCGGGGCGACTTGCGCGCGCGCCTCCAGCATCTGCGCCGCGAGCGCCGCGCCCGTGATGCCGGCGATCGCCTTCAGCGCCTCTCGCCGCGACAGCCGCCCCTCCTCGTAGTCCTCGACGGCTTCCTCCACCAGGTAGCGTTGCAGTTCGTTCATGAACGGGAGTCTCCTTGATTGAGAGATGCAATTATATTTGCGTTCCGAGCCAGGCTTTCGCCTCGCGCAGCAGTTTTTCCAGCGCTTCGCCGCGCGCGGTCGGAAGGTTCGGATTCACCTGGGCGCCGTTCTTCGTCTGCAGATAGGCGAGGTGGCGGTAGCCTTCCGGAAAGCGCTCGAGCAGCGCCGGGTCGAGCGAAATCGCCGCACCCGGATCGACCGGATCGATGCGGTCCTTTTCGTAGATCACCGAGCGCTTGGCGATGCGCCACGCGCCTTCGCGCCTTTCCACCCGGTCGAAGAAGCGGCCGAGGCACACCGCGTCGACTTCGACGCCGTCCAGCTGCGAGCGCACGTTGATCGACATGCGCGTCTGCGCGATCGCGCGCGCGCCCCTGATTTCCGCGACGGTGCCGCCCAGGAAATGCTGCGAGCGCGATCCCTTGCCGAAGGAGGCCTGGCAGAATGCGACGAAATCCTCGAATTGCCCGTCGAACCAGGTCGTGGTCATCGCGGCTCCGGGATGCGCGGTCGCGCGCAGCTTGTCCCAGTCCCCGGTGTCACGCGCGAGCGCCCAGTTCTGCATGAGCGCGGAAATCGCAAGCTGGTCCTGTAGATCCGGCATGCTCTCACTCGGGCTCGATACCCGCCCGGCGCAGGAGCAAAATCCACCTGGCGACTTCGGCTTTGACGAATACGTCGGTCTCCGCGGTATTCATGCGCAGGCTCCTGCCGCTGCCCGTCTCCAGGCGCGAACGCACTTCGGCAGACAGCATCGCCTTGTCCAATTCGGCGCGCAGGCGATCGACGACGGCGCGCGGCGTACGTGCCGGCGCGAACAGGCCGAACCAGGTCTCCATTTCCAGGTTGACCACGCCGGTTTCGATAAGCGTAGGCACCTTCGGCATGGTCGGGGCGCGCGCACGGCTCGACACCGCGAGCGCCTTCACCTGCCCGGAGTCCACGTAGGGCTGCGTCGTAGTGGTGTTGTCGAAGAACAGATCGAGGCGCCCGGCGAGCAGGTCCTGGTATACGGGCTGCGCGCCCTTGTAAGGCACCTTGACGATGTCGACGCCCGTGAGCGCGGCGATGATGGCCGCGCCGATGTATTGCCCGGTGCCGAGTCCGCTGGTTCCGATATTGAGTTTGCCCGGGTTCGCTCGCGCGAACGCGATCACCTCGGCGAAGCTCGCGAGCGGCAGGTCCTTGCGCGCGACCAGGGTGTAGGAATGGCTGACCACGAGGCCGACGGGCACAAAGTCCGCGAGCGAATCGTAGCCGGGCGACTGGTACAGGCCCATGTTGAGCGCGATGTTGGAAAGGCCCCCTACGACGAGGTTGTAGCCGTCGGGAGCGGAGCGGGCGACGAGCTGCGTGCCGACCAATGTGCCCGCGCCGGGACGGTTCTCGACCACGAAGCCCTGCCCCGTCTGCTCGCCGAGCTTTTGCGCAAGGACGCGCCCCACCAGATCGAAGCCGCCGCCCGGAGCGGAGGGAACGACGATGCGCACCGGGCGCGACGGGTAATCCTGGGAAAGCGCCGCGGAGAGCGCCGAGAAAGCGGCCAGGGCGCAAAGTGCCCGGCGCAACCGCGAACTTCCGAAATTCGGCATGGCTTTCATATTAGAATACCGCGGCGTTTTTCGCACACTCCCGGTCCGGACCTATCATTCGCAACGTTATTCGCCTGCCGCGCGCCCTCGGCGCATGCGTTCTTGCGCTCAGTGCGGCGGCCGCACCGGCCGCGACCAGCGATGTCTTCGCCGACATCACCGAACGCGGAAGCGCGGGCTGGGGCATCGTTTCGCGCTTCGAGCAGTCGCCTTATCGCGGGGACGGCATACGCATCGATGTAATGCCTTTGTACCTCTACGAAGGCGAGCACGTTTACCTGCACTCCTACCGCGCGGGGCTCAAGTTCGATTTGGGGTCCGACAAGCGCGTGGCTGCGTTCCTCTCGCACCGCCTCGAAAGCTTTCCGGTCGAACGGATCCCGGCGAGCCTCGCGGGAATGTCCAGGCGCACCCCTGAAACGGATTTCGGATTGAGCTACGAGCAGCGCTTCGAATGGGGCAATGTGTTCGGCGAGGTCCTGCGCGATGTCTCGGGGCACTCGGACGGAACCGAATGGCGGCTCGGGGCCGGCACCGAGCGACGGCGCGGGGGGCTGAAGCTCGCCCCGTATCTCATGCTCGCTGCCCGCAACGCCCGGCTCAACGACTATTACTATGGCGTGAGCCCCCTGGAGGCCGCCGCGGACCGCCCCGCTTATCGGCCGGGCGCCGGCGTCAACGGAACCGTTGGCCTGAACGCACGTTACGACCTCACCGGCAGCTGGCATCTTCTCGCGGGCGTGTCCGCCACGCTTTGGGCTAGCGGCGTGCGCAAGAGCCCGATCGTCGAGGACCGCGTGCAGCTCGCGGCCTTCGGCGGCCTCGCCTACGAATTCACTCCGACGCCGGCCAGGGACGAGCGCATCCCGCTCACCTTCAAGGTCTTGTACGGCCGGTCCACCCCTTGCAACCTGCTGCCGATCATGGAACTGCGCTGCAGGTCGATCAACACGGACGATCGCACGACAGTCGATTCCTTCGAAGTCGGTCGGCCCTTCATCGAGAGCCCGCACGGCTGGCCGGTCATGATCGCCTGGTACGCTGGACTGCTGCGCCACGAGGAGCGCGGGCTTCAGCCGGACTCCTGGCAGCTTAACGGCTACCTCAAGGCGTTCTACTGGGGTTTTCCCTGGAGCGGGCGCGTGCGCACGCGGATCGGTTTCGGCGGAGGCTTGTCCTACGCGCAGCGCGTGCCCTTCGTGGAAGCGAGGGACCAGGCGGCGCGCGGCCGCAACACCTCGAAGCTGCTGCAATATCTCGATCCGACTGTGGATTTCAGCGTCGGCGATCTCTTCGGGTCAAGGGAACTGCGCGAGACTTATTTCGGGCTGGGCGTCAGCCACCGCTCGGGTATTTTCGGCATGGCCCAAATCTTCGACAACGTGAACGGCGGATCGAATTACATCTACAGCTACGTCGAGTGGAGGATGTGAATCAGGTCTCTTCCCGCCAGAAGCCGAGCGCTTCCTGCGCGGCGCGGTCAGAGTAGCTGAAGATCGCGCAATCGGTTTTCGCAGCGAATCGGTAGCGTTCCCAGGAAGGCACGACGAAGACGTCTTTCGGGGCGAACTCGAAATGGGTCTCGCCGATCGCGATGCTGCCTTGCCCCTCGACGACGCAATAGACCGCGCCGTCGGTGCTGCGGCAGTTCCGGCCCGCAAACCCTTTCGGCAGCTGCTGCATGAATGCAGTCAGGGTCGGGAAGGGATCGCCGCCGGTGACGGGATTCAAATAGCGCAGCCTCCAGCCGTGCGACGAGTGGGGCTCGCCGCCTTTCGCCAATTCTTCGAGGAGCTCTCGGGCGCGCTCGTATGGATACGACAAGATCGGGGAAACGCCCGCAGGTTTCGACACGGGCTGCGACTCTTCGGGATAATCCTCGCGGAAGTGCGCGCCGAAGAGATTCGCGAACGCGGTGTCGAGGCCGTCCAGCCAAACGACGGGCGCCGGCCCGTCGTTGCCGTGGTCGTGCCAGGTCCAGCCCGGCGTTACGACAAAATCGCCGGGGCGCATGGCGATACGTTGACCATCGACCGCCGTGTAAGCACCCTCGCCTTGCATCACGAAGCGCAGCGCGTTGGGCGTGTGGCGGTGGGTGGGCGCGATCTCGCCGGGCAAGATCGCCTGCAGTCCCGCGTACAGCGTCGGGGTGGCGAAAGTCGTTCCGGGTAGCGACGGGTTCTCGAGCATGAGCACGCGGCGCTCGGCCTGCCTGGCGGTGATCAGCTCGCAGGCGCGCATCAGGAGCGGCCGCGTGTCCTTCCAACGCCAGATCGCGGCCTGGGCCACGGTCCCCGGTTTCAGGCGCATCACCCGCTCCCACAGCGGCTTCATGTTGAGCGCGGCGATCTCTCTCGAGAATCGCGCCCGGTCGGAATTCGCGACAACGGCTGAGGCCATGGCGGAAGCTATGCGGCCGAAAGCGTTTTTCCCAGCCGCGCGCGGTTGTGCGGCCGCGTCCAATCGAACCGGGGAACCTTGGGCACGATGCGGTTCGGGTTGACGCGGTCGTTGCTGAAGTAGCCGGTGACGATGTGGTCCAGGCGCACGGTCTCGGCCACGCCGGGAACTTGGTAGAGGTCGAGCATGTAGTTGTGCAGATTCTCGTAGCTCGCGAGCGGCCTCCAGGTGCACTTGAACACATGATGATAGGCGGCGTCGAAGCGCACCAGCGTCGGGAAAAGGCGCCAGTCGGCCTCGGTCAGCGTGTTCCCGACCAGGTAGCGCTGGCCCGCGAGGCGCTGCTCGAGCGTGTCCAGCCCGGCGAAGACCTTCTCCACCGCTTCGTCGTAGGTCGCTTGAGTCGCCGCGAAGCCGGTCCGGTATACACCGTTGTTGAGGTGCTCGTAGACGAATTCATTGACCAGGTCGATTTCGCCGCGCAGTGCCGCCGGATAGTAGTCGCCGGGCTTCGCGCCCACGCCGTCGAAGGCGCTGTTGAACATGCGCACGATCTCGGAGGACTCGTTGTTGACGATGGTCTTCGTCTTCGTGTCCCACAGGGTCGGCACGGTGCAGGTACCGGTGTAGTCCGGCTTTGCTAGAGTGTAGACCTGATGCAGCCACACGCAGCCGTTCACCTCGTCGCGGCTCGCTCCCGCGAATCCGTCGTGGAAACGCCACCCTTCGGCACGGTCGTCCGGTCGCGCCGAGGCGATCGACACCATGCCCTCGAGCCCCTTCAGCTTTCTGAAAATCAGCGTGCGATGCGCCCAGGGGCAGTTGTAGGCGATGTAGAGGTGGTAGCGGCCGGGCTCGGCCTTGAAACCCGACGCGCCGTCCGCCATGATGAAGTTGCGGAACTGGCTCTCGGGACGAACGAAACGCCCGCCGACCACATCCGGCCGTTGGTCGGTCCATTTTCCGTTGACCAGCATGCCCATCCGCTTCGCCTCAATCCACCTTGGCGCCGGAGATCTTCACCGCCTTCGCGTAGCGCTCCGCATCGGATTTCAACAGCTTCGCCCACTCGTCCCCCGAAACACCGAGCGGATCGATGCCGAGGTTCTTCATGCGCTCGACGACGTCGGGGAGCTTCACCACCTGCGCCACGTCGGCGCCGATCTTCACGATAATGTCCCGCGGCGTTCCGTTGGGCGCGAACAGGCCGAAGGTCGGCGCGAAATCGAATCCGGGAATCGTCTCGGCGATCGCCGGAACATCCGGAGCGAGCTCCGAGCGCCTGAGCGAGTTGATCGCGAGCAGCTTCACGCGCCCGTCCTTCGCGTGAGCGGCGAGCGTCGGATATCCGGACAACACCATGGGCACCTGCCCGCCCACGACGGCCGGCACGCTCTGCCCCGTGCCCTTGTACGGGACGTGCGTCATCTCGAGATGCAGCGAGGCCTTCAGGTACTCCATGCACAGGTGATGCGTGCTGCCGATTCCCGAGGAGCCGTAGCTGTACTTGCCCGGCGAGGCCTTGACGAGCGCGATCAGCTCCTGGAAGGAATCGGCCTTGACCGACGGGTGCACGGCCAAGAACAGCGGCGCTCGCGCAGTGAGCGAGACGGGAATGAGATCCCGGTCCGCGTCGTAGGGAAGCTTGGAATACAAGAACGGGTTGATCGCGTGGGTCGAGTTGTCCGTCATCAGCAGCGTATAGCCGTCCGGCGCCGCCTTCGCGACGAATTCGGCGCCCAGGATGCCGTTCGCCCCGGGCTTGTTCTCCACGACGAACTGTTGGCCCCAGCGCTCGGCGAGTTTCTGGCCGATGACGCGCGCGATCGTGTCGGGCAGACCGCCGGGCGAATAGCCCACGACGACACGCACGGGCTTGTCCGGATAGCTCTTCGCGCCCTGCGCGAACGCGGCCTGCGCGACGGCGAGCGCTGCGAGCGGAAGCAGCCGGATCAATCCGGGGAAGTTCGAATGCATTGCAGCGCCTCCTGCGGGGAAAGTCGAATTCTACCTTCATGCGACGCCGCAGGGCGGTCGCAGCCTACTGTGCGCCTCGAAGCGAGACGCGAAGGCGACTTGAGGTGCCGTTGCGTTGACTTCGGGGCGGGGCGCAGCGCTTCAGCTCGCCCCGGTTCCCCTAATACAGATAAACGGCGCCAGAGTTCGCGGCGGAATTGTCCGGCGTCCCACCGATGCCGGTGCTGCTGCCGTCTTCGAGCTGCGCCCCGACCGCGAGCGTATTGCCGTCGCTGCTCAGGGCGACCGAGGTGCCGAAGTTGTCAAGGGTGTCGGGGTTCGAGGCCTTGACATAGGTCTGCTGCGACCACGTGCCGGTGCTGCGTGTGTAAAAGTACGCCGCGCCGGCGTCGATGGCCGACTCATCGGGCGTACTGCCGATGCCGGTGCCGCCGCCGTCTTCCAACGGCGCCCCGACCGCGAGCGCGTTTCCGTCCCCGGAGAGGGCGACCGAGGTTCCGAAGTTGTCACCGGCTCCGGTGTTCGAGGCTTTGACATAGGCCTGCCGAGACCAGGTGCCGGCACTCCGGCTGTAGACGTACACCGCACCGGCGTCGGTGGCCAACACATCCGGGGTGCTGTCGATGCCGGTACTGCTGCTATCCTCGAACGGCGCGCCGACCGCGAGCGTGTTGCCGTCGCCGGAGAGCGCGACCGAGTTGCCGAAGTTGTCACCGGCTCCGGTGTTCGAGGCCTTGACATAGGCCTGCTGAGACCAAGTGTCGGCGATGCGGGCGTAGACGTATACCGCGCCGGAGTCGAGGGCACCATTGCCGGAAGTCGTCTCATTCACGCTGCCGGGGGTTACGCCGGTGAGGGAGCTGTCTTCGAGCGGCGCGCCGACGGCGAGCGTGTTGCCGTCGCCGCTCAAAGCAACCGAGTTTCCGAACAGGTCGACGGACTCGGTGTTGGAGGCCTTCACATAGGCCTGCTGCGCCCAGCTGCCGGCGATGCGGGCGTAGACGTACACCGCGCCGGCGAAAAAGGCACCATTGCCCGCGGTCGCTTCGTCCACGATGCCGGCTTTAACACCCGTGAGGGCGCTGGATTCGAACACGGCTCCGACCGCGAGCGTGTTGCCGTCACCGGACAGGGCGACGGCTGCTCCGAAGAAGTCGCTGCTTTCCGTGTTCGAGGCCTTCACATAGGCCTGCTGCGACCAGGTGCCCGTAATGCGGGTGAAGACGTATACCGCGCCCGCGCTCGGGGCGGACTGATCCGGCGTGCTGTTGATGCCGGTCGTGCTGCTGGCTTCGCTCCGCGCGCCGACGGCGAGCGTATTGCCGTCGCCGCTCAGGGCAACCGACATGCCGAAGGCGGCATTCGCCCCGGCGTTCGAGGCCTTGACATAGGCCTGTTGCAACCAGGTTCCGGCGCTCTTGGTGAAGACGTAGACAGCGCCCGCGTTGGCGGCCGACTCATTCGGCGCGCTGTTGATGCCGGTGCTGCTGCTGTCTTCGTTCGGCGCCCCGACTGCGAGGGTGTTGCCGTCGCCGCTCAGGGCGACCGAAAGGCCGAACTGGTCGCCGACCCCTGTGTTCGAGGCCTTGAAATAGCCGATCGCTTGCGTGAGGCTGTTGATACCGAGAGTCTGGGCAAAGGAGGCAGTGCAGCCGCCGACGTTGCACGCTTCGACAATGTAGGAAGCGTTCAGGCGCCGGTGCACAGGGATAGTGTGGTTGTAGCTCAAGGTGGCGATGTTGGTCGCTACTTGGCTGTAGCCCGAAACGCCGTCGGGGTTCTCGAGAAGCCGATAGAAATCGGCGCCGCCGACGGCGGGCCAGGTGAACTGCAGCTCTTTCACGCCGAAGCCGAGGCTCAAGATCGGGGCGGCGGGCGGCGCCGCACACGCGACCGAGACGTTCGTGACATTGGCGCCGGCGATGCTGCCGCTGCCATTGGCGACCGAGCAGCCCTGACCCGAGGGCTGGGTCAGCATCGTGACGCTGTAGCTTGCGCCGCTGGCCAAGAGGGGGGAGAAGGTGAAGGCGCCATCGGCGCTGATCGCGAGATTGTTGCCGCCGTTGTTCTGCAGCACGAGCCCGGTACCGGTCAGGCCCGAAGCCGTGCCGCCAACCGTAAAGCCATTGCTGACGCAAGTGACCGCGACGTTCGTGACATTGTCGCCCTTGTCGCCCTCGATGCTGCCGCTGCCGTTGGCGACCGTGCAGGTCTGGCCCGAAGGCTGGGTGAGCACCGTGACGCTGTAGCTCGCGTGTTTCTTCAGGGGGATGGAGAAGGTGAATGCGCCGTTCGCCGAGATAGCGAGATTGTCACCGCCGTTGTTTTGCAGGACGAGCCCGGCACCGGTCAACCCCGAGACGGTACCGCCGACCGTGTAGCTTGGATTGCGACCTACCTTGCACGACGCAAGCAGCAGCGCAACTGCGAGCACACAGAAGCCGGAAATCGCTCTGGACGCCAGGGTTTTCGCATGCATGACCGTTCTCCCCTCTTGTATCTGAGGGGCATTGTGGAGTCGGCATGGGCGACAACACGCGGAAGTATTTCTCGCCGCAAGTAAAATCCCCTATGACGAGTGAATATGACACGGTCGCGGCTGAAACCCGGAACTAATTCCCCTCCGCCGTCGTAGGCGCCGCCTCCGGGTTCCACTGCCCTCGGCGCATGCGCGTAATTTTTACCGTTTTGAACAGACCGGCTTTGCGAAACGGCTCCTCGGCCGAAAATTTCTCCGCCGCCTCGCGGCTCGGCACGTTGATGATGAACACGCTGCCAGTGCGGGACCCGTCTTCGGCTAGGGTCCCACCGGCAAGGACGAGTATGTCCTTGTGCCGATCCAGATAGGCCAGGTGAGCGTCACGCGTGGCGGCGCGGAGCGCCTGGCCGTCGGACCGGTCTTCGTTATACATGATGTAGAGCATGTTTCCCTCAAAAGCCCGGAAACCCGCATGGAATAGGGCGTCTCCGGAGGATGCCCTTACCGAGACTGCTCACGGAAGAGCTGTTCCGCATTGCGAAATGCGATTCTCTCGGCAGCCTCGCGCGGCAGCTGGGAAAGCCACGCGCGGTACCCTGCGATTATCCGGGCGTAGGCTTCCCAGCGCTCCGTGCCCCAGGTGTCCGTACCGAGCAGAAAGCGGTCGGGATATTTTTCGAATAAGCGCTTCCAGTCTGGCGTGAGCTTCCCCTCGCTGTCGGTAATGCCGGAGCGACCCGAAAGCTCACCCCACAGCCCGGGATGGCGTGCGAAATACCGCTCGAGCTTTTCCGCCTGGGTGCCGTATCCCGTGTGCGCCCAGATGATTCTCGCTTTCGGATTGTGCGCGAACAGCCCCTCGATCGCCTCGTCGTCGGAGTGCGCGTGGAGGATGAAGTCCCTGGCGACCGCCAGATCGACGATGCGCTTCACCTGCGCTCCGCCAGCGTCCGCGCCGTGAAGGTGAAACTCACCGATGCCGCGGTAATAGCCGCGCTTCATTTCCGACTCGATCAACACGTAGATCGCCGGGTCCTTGAACCAAGTCCGGATGTCCGCGCGCGCCCTGTACGGACGGATGAAGGGCACGACCCTGACGTCCTTCGATTTCGCCTCGAAGAGCGCGCGCGTGCCGTCGTTGGGCAGACTGCTGGCGAGAATGCCCTTGACGCCGTTTTTCCTGAACATCTCGAGCGCCTGCGCGACCGGGTAGCGCGCGATCGCCGTGTCGTTGTAGTGCAGATGGGCATCGAAGACCGGCAGCGGCTCGGCCGCGTGCGCGGCCGCCGAAAGAGCAAGCCAAAGCACCAGCACCGGCGCTCTATTCAACATTGCAGTGCCCATCGCACCCTCAAACCATCCGCTCTGGACGGACCCAGGCGTCAAACTGCTCGGCCGTGACATAGCCCAGGGCGAGCGCGGCGGCCTTGAGGGTGGTGCCCTCCTTGTGCGCCTTCTTCGCGATCTGCGCCGCCTTGTCGTAGCCGATATGCGGGCTGAGCGCGGTCACCAGCATGAGCGAGTTCCGCACCAGCTCGGCGATGCGCTCGCGCCGCGGTTCGATGCCTGCGGCGCAGTGCTCATTGAAGCTCGCAGCGCCGTCGGTGAGCAGCCTCACGCTCTGCAGGAAATTGTG
>WNFA01003443.1_pt1 | contig 13135 bp, 12 predicted proteins | sample 5400481 | NCBI WGS metagenome assembly WNFA01 (sample SAMN13153340, study PRJNA577476) | soil metagenome | isolation source: 120 cm saprolite under Douglas fir tree site 2 hole 1 replicate 2 | place: USA:California | collected 2015-04-18 | reverse complement strand
CGTGCTGCTCTAGTAGCTGAGAGTTAAACATTTGTAACGGGGTTAAGGAAGTGCTCTCAGCAAATGCCGGCTCTCTAACATCGTCAAGGCCAACATTACCCGCGCAAGCGGTGGGGTTTAGCCGTTCCCATCAAAAACGGCTCCCCGACAGGGGTACAGGTTAGACGAAAGGTACGCCTAACGGCGCCTTTCTTTCCTCCCGCAGCCTGAAGGCGTGCGGGTCCCCAGAAAGGATTTTTTATGGAAACAGAAACCAGGTCATCCCCGTCATCAGGGCAAGCAACGCTTCGATCGAATGCAATCGGCCTGCCCGGTGTATTATTTCAATCTATCACAACCATGGCCCCCGCCTCTGCCGTGGCATTCAGTCTTGGGGCCGCCATCCCATTTGCAGGCGGAGCCTTGCCGCTTGCCGTTCTTATTGCACTCATTGTCTGCACACTGATCGCCATAAACGTTGGTGCACTGGCGAGGTACATGCCATCGGCGGGCGGCTTCTTTACCTATGTCAGCCGCGGTTATGGTTCGCAAGCCGGCTGGATGGCGGGCTGGCTATTCAGCCTGGCCTATCTCCTGGTCGTCCCTCTACAGCTACTTGTATTGGGACCGGTGGCGGATCAGTTTGTCAATCAATACTTCCACCTTTCATTTGGACCAAATGGGTGGGCTATATGGGCAATGATCTTCGCCGCAATTGTTTTTGTCCTCACCTACTTTGGTATCAAGGTATCCGTGGACGCAGGCGTTATACTGGGCACCATTGAAATCACTGTCTTCGTAGTACTTTCCATCTGGCTGATCGTCACCGCTGGCAGCGGCAATACGGCAGCCACCTTTAACCCTGCTTCCAGCCTGGAATCTGGAAGTGTGCTGGGAAGCTGGCAAGGTATACTTCATGGTATGATCTTTGCCTTCCTGGCTTTTGTTGGCTTCGAGTCGTCAGCGCCATTAGCGGAAGAGGCGCATAATCCACGCCGCACGGTGCCACGCGCTATCGTCCTCGCTGCCGTCTCCATCGGCATCTTTTACGTCTTCTGTTCCTATGCGGGGGTAGTCGGCTGGGGATTCAATAAGATTGGTACGTATCCCAACGATCTGAATCCTTGGGGAACGATGGCGACCAGAGTTTGGGGCATTTTTGCGTTTATTGCTATTTTTGCGATACTCAACAGTGCGTTGGCGAATTCAAATGCTGGCGTGAACGCCGCCACTCGTGTACTCTACGCTATGGGGCGCGCTAAGACTCTCCCCGGGCCACTTGCCCATATTAGTCATCGCTTCCGCACTCCAGACATCGCAATCATCTTTACGATGATAGTGGGGGTCGTCTTCACTCTGTGGCCTGGCTTTGTCTATGGCCCTACAACAGCGTTTGCGCTAATAGGAACGGTCATTACCATTCCCATCCTGGTAGTGTATATGGCGGCATGCCTGGCCGTGCCGTTCTTCTACTTGCGCGAACATCGCGAAAATTTCAACGTTGTGTGGCATATCATTGTGCCCCTGATACCATTTATTGTGTTAATTTTTCCAATACTGGCGCAGTTTATACCTGCACCCGCAGCGCCACTCAACCTGGCTGGCCCTATCGTTGCCGCCTGGTTCGTGATCGGCTTGATTGCCGTCGTCTTCCTGAGTATACGTAGTCCAGAAGCTTTGGCCAGTAGCAACAAGATATACGTTGAAGAATAACAACTCCCCACGGCTAGAAGCTGTGGGCTTCTCAGGCAACGCTTCACCTACTGGTGTAGGTTAGCGCCTGAAGGCGGTGCCCCCGCCTTGCACAAAATGTTTACTGAACTGTATTGTACTTTGAGGAAAGAAAGGAGTGACCCATGGCCACCCATCATCTCGATGATACCCAGCCTCATGCCTTTTGGGACAATTCTTATCCGCCTCGCTTACGCATTCAACCAGGCGATACCGTCGTGTTCGAAACCCTCGAGGCTTCAGCGGGACAAGTTGATCCTGATTCTACGTCGGAGGCGGTCAGGAACTTGAACTTCGGGCTTATTCACCCGCTCACTGGCCCGGTATATGTGGAGGGCGCGGAACCAGGGGATGCCCTGGTGGTCGATATCGTCAGCATCAAACATAAGGGGTGGGGCTGGAACTCTGTCATCCCTGGCTTCGGATTGCTGGCCGAGGACTTCCCAGAACCTTACCTGCACCACTATAAACTGGGAGAGACCACCTGTGAATTCAGGCCAGATATTCAAATTCCCTACGAGCCATTCTGCGGAGTGATGGGGGTTGGGCCGCGTGAAGCGGGAAGATTTACGACCATCCCGCCACGCGAAAATGCTGGCAATATTGACATTCGCCATCTTACTCCAGGCTCGAGAGCGTTCTTCCCGGTCCTGGTACCAGGAGCGTTATTCTCCTGCGGTGACTGTCATTCGGCACAGGGAGACGGTGAAGTCAATGGTACTGGCATTGAGACCAGGATGTCTGTGACCCTGACGTTTAATGTGCAGAAAGGTGCAAACATTCCCGAACTGCGTTTCATCACAGCACCCGGCAAAAAACTCACTGTCGCCGATGAGGGTGGCTATTACGTCGTCACTGCGCATGGCCCTGATCTCTTTAAGAACTCCCAGCAAGCGATTCGCTACATGATCGATTACCTGTCCTCCGAGCACAACATGACGCGCGAGCAGGCCTATTGCTTGTGTGGCGCGGCGGTAGACTTAAAGATCAGCGAGATCGTGGATGCGCCCAATTGGATCGTGTCAGCATACCTGCCGCTCAGCATTTTCAAGTAGCGGACATATTTGACATAGGGGCCCGACTGATCGCGACCCACTGGGAAAGGGCTCTCCCTCCCCCAGGGCGACCGCCTGACCATGCCCCACATCTCTGCAAAACCACACAGAGCGCGGATGGCGAGAGCAGAGCTTGGAAGGCATCTCTGCTCTGCACAGTGGCTGCACACCTGGACGTGCGAAAACGGCCTCCAACAATGTGGGGCATGGTCAGGGCGACCGCAAGGGTCCAATACCATTTAGATAAGAAGAATCTCGCGAAAGGAGATGCCTTTGAGATGAGGCCCATCCAGATGCCAATAGCGCTTGCGGCGAAAGCGCGACAAGGGGCGCTTGACCACGCGCGCATTGAAGCGCAAGCGCCGCGCAGGCAACCGACAGGAGCGCAGATCAGCCAGCAAGCGTTCCAGCAAGGCGGGACGCTCTGGAAGAGCCACGATGGCGAATTCGTAGACCGCTTGCTGGACGAGTTCGACGGCCTGGCAAAAACTCAAGCGGTCAGGATCCAGATCGCCCTGAGTGGCGGCTCGGTGCATCAAAAAGCGCAGCCCGTAGTGCAGCAGCAGCATGCCATAGAACTCCTGCAAGACCGTCTGCGGACGACGACTGCGCAAGGGCTGCTGGGCCAACCGCAGATGAGTTTTGTGCTCATCGATGCTCAACTCCACCTCCCAGCGTTCATGGTACAGGTCGATCAGCGCCTGGGCCGGAGCCTGTTTGGGATCGAGCAAGGTGGTGACCAAGCGCCGCTGCTCGCCATGGCAGGGCAAGTCAGGGGCAGAGATGCGGTAGGAGATCACCCGCAAGAGCAGTGGCTGGTGCAAGCCGTGCGAAGCTTGCGGAGACAGCCAGGCCAGGTAGCTGCCGAGAGTTCGCCGCGTAGCTGGGTGAGTCAAGACATGGCTCTCCAAGCCTGCCACGACATGAGCTCCGATTGCTCGCATGGCTTCGAGCAGTGGCCCGGCAAACAGTCCGCGATCCAGCAGCACCAGCATCTCGGCGGTGATCGAGCGCAGCAAGAGAGGGGCCAAGCGGGCTTCAGCCACCCGACAGGGAGCAGCCACTGCCTCGAAGATGGCATGGGTGGCGCACTCCAGCAAGTACAGGCCGCGCAGTTGCGGAAAGGGACTCTGCGTCGGACCAGAGTTGATGCGGCCAAAGTAGTTGGCGTTGTGCGCATCATCGGCCACATCCTCGCAGGTGCCATCGATGGCCACCACGCGTCGGCCCCGGTAGAAAGCCCCCTTGGTGGTCGGGGTGGCCAACGGACGACAGCAGCGGCGAAACAACTGCCGCAGGACGGGTACGCCCAATGGCTGCCGCCGTTGGCAAATCGCGCCATCGGTCGCCACCGCCTCGCGGGGGTCGGGCCACAGGAAGCGTGCGCCGCTGGCCAAGCGGCGCACGACTCCTCCCACCGTCAAACGCGGAAAGAGGGTCAAGGCGATCACCAGGTACACGATGGCGACCATCGTCAGGGCTTTCTCCCGCTTCTCCCAAGCATGGCAGGAGCTTCGCACCTGCTCGACGGTTTCCCGCGGGTAGACTTCTTGCAACACGTCCAGGTTCACGTGCTGACACAACTTGTCATCCAGAGCTATCTGTCGTACGCTAAAGGGCATCAGGAGGCTCCTTTCAGGTGGCATAGGCAATCGATTCTGAGCACAGTATGCCATATCTGGACCTCCTTTTCTTATCTAAATGGTATTGGACCCTTGCGGTCGCCCTGGGGGATGCAATGTGTCAAGGTGAAAGCGCTCTAACGTGATTTTGCTTAGCCAGCCCAGGGGTTCTGTGTTTGTACCTGCTGCACGCCACATCGACTACAGACCAGTGTATTTGATGGCAATGGCCTGCCACAATTCATACAAGGCAAACCCTGGTCAAAGTTATTAGATGGCAAATTTGGCGACATCTGCTGGCCAAAGCTGGATGTGTAGCTTCCATGCTGTTGTGTTTGCTGCTCAAAGTTGGACTGTGGCCACACTGGCTGCATGGGCTGCGGTTGATCAAAGTTGGGCGATGAGCCGGACTGCTGCATGTTTTGCATATATTGAGAGGGTTCAACTGGTAGATTCTTACTGCGTGAACGCTGCATGTACATAAAGATAAGTACTCCTGCAATCGCAAAAAGGACCATCGCAATTGCCGCCATCACCATTATAAGCAGTGTATTACTGTTCCCATTGTTGCCTGAAGAGTCTGAATTGGTGACGGATGTTGTTGTGTCTGAAGCAGTCGTCGTTACGGCTGCGGTTGCGACCTGTGTGGTTGTAGCCAAGGGTGTAGCTGAGGGATTTGCTGCTGGACCCGATGTAGCAGATGCAGCCGTAATGGTCAGGTGTTTGACGCCGGTAGTGTAGTAGGCTTCCAGTCCGCTCGAGGTGAGGGCATCGACAACATACTTCCCCGGGTTTGTAGAAGCCGGAATCGTTACTGCTAGCCTGAATGATCCACTATTTAGCCCGGCAGAGGTTGTACTGACACTGGTGACCTCGCTACTCCCAGGCTGACAGGCTGCACAGCCTGCGATATTAATGGTGACCTGCTGTGGTGGTACCCAGTTATGCCCTCTTACGATTATGGTATCTCCAGCCCGTACACTGATGGACGAGATATCAATTACTGGTGGGTTGGATGCCAGCACTGTAAATGGCCCATCGTCCTGGCTACTTGCTACACTCCCATTGGTTATCCGAGTACTACAAATGCTGTATTGCTCGTTGACCTGCCCGGCAGATGCAGGCCAGGCGAAAGCCTGGTCAAAAGTGCCTGAACTATTTGCTGTCGCTGTGCCTACTGTGACGCCCAACTGTTTACATATAAGAGCATCGTTGTTGCTATTCCCAGGTACAACTGTAATGCGCAATTGCTGATATGGCTGAAAATTCGCTCCATGTACGATCGCGTTTTCGCCGACTGGCCCCCAGGGATAGCCATGGTTCTGCCCTGGATAAATCATGCTGGAGTCCCAGTGGATAATGGGATCTCCTCCTGCCGCTTGTACTAGAGGTACCTGCCGCAAGGTAACAGCCAACAGCGCCACGAGCAGCAAGGCTAATGTCCCAAGACGCCATGTGAGACTAAAAGCTATTCTTCTTTCTACCTGCCGAATAGTCCATGAAGTTCTATGCATAGGGTGTACTTTTACTTTTCATGCTTCTCAATATCTACAATTTGAGTGTGTCGAACTGCTTGAGCGTGGCGCCGCCACGCTCAAGCAGTTCGACACACTCAAATTATTTGCTCGCGACCCTCGGGTCGCGAGTCTTCAATCGAACAAGTGCCAGAAAGAGTTCATTGTGCCGAGTGAGCGATTATTATACCAGACGCATGAGTATTGACTAATCTATATAATGAAACGAACGAGTTTGATGAATGTGCAGAGATTAGTCTTATCACAGGACTACTACGTCAGCATTCCTCCTTCCTTGGAAAGAGTAGTATATACCTTTGGGTATCTGCATGCTTTCCTGGGTATTCTTGGTCGAGCAGAGGCCAGAAAAAGCAAGTAGCTATAACCATACGGCTAAGCAGAAAGGGTGGAGGCACTACAGGGGACAGGCAGACTACTTTGCTATCTACATAGAGCAGCTTGGGAAGGTGTATCTCGTTCCTGTGGATGCGGTGGGTACCACTCAGGCAATGTTGAGGTTAGCTCCAACAAAGAACAAGCAAGAGAAAAGTGTGCGGTGGGCGCATGACTATGAATTATAGAAGGTGCCTGCGAGAGGACTCGAACCTCCAACCATCGCATTAAGAGTGCGCTGCTCTGCCAATTGAGCTACGCAGGCTTGATGGCGTCAGTATAGCATAGGATGTCCAGGAGTGTAAATACCCGAAATCTGGCTTTAGCTTGACTTTTGGGTTCACCTCCTCTTGATTTTTGGTCGCCAAAAGGATATAATATAAACAAAGCTTTATAAAAGCTTTGTTTATATAACAGGGGTGTTTGGTACCAGATGAACGAATGGCGAGAACTTAAAATTATGCTGAAGGCGTTGGCTGATATGGCCCGCCTGACTATCGTCTATCATTTGGTGCAGCACAAAGAGATCACCGTTACCGCTTTGACGGACTTGCTAGGACTCAGTCAGCCGCTGGTTTCCTGGCACCTACGCAAACTCCGGCGAGCCGATTTGATTACAACCCGCCGTGTTGGCCGCCAGGTCTACTGTTCCCTCAATACGAACCGGTTGGAACTCTGTATCCAACACCTGCAGGGTCTAATTGATCCTGCCCACAAACTGGAATCCTTTCCGGTTGGCGCAGCATTGATTGAAGCGGAAATGAGCTTGGAGGATTAGTAGAAGCGCTCTTCACAACGCAGATGTAGAGACAGACATATAGCGGGGTCGTCCCCGTTTACGCGCCAGAATTTTAGAAAGAAGTAGCATGTTTACGAGTAAACAAAGTAAAGCGATCGACATCTCAAAGAACCCAAGCACGGGAACAGCGATGTTGAAAAAACGCAGGCAGATGACACAGAGCCAGGCATATCACTCAGGCATGTTGGGCAGGGCTGATTTGCATATGCACAGTAGTTATAGCGACGGTATTGGCACTATTCAGCAAATCCTGTATCATGTCGAGCATAATACTGATCTGAATGTTATCGCGATTACCGATCATGATGTGGTAGAGGGTGCTTTGCGGGCACGTGATCACTGGGTTAAGGGTGATTATCGCTTTGACTTTATTGTAGGGGAGGAAATCAGCACCAGGGAGGGGCATATGCTGGCGCTCTTCATTGAAAAACGCATTCCGCCCGATTTGAGTATAGAACGCAGCATTGACCTTGTGCATGAGCAAGGAGGGCTGGCGATAGTTGCTCACCCGCTCAATCCTATCTTCCGCCATAGTTGCCAGCGCGAGGTATTGGATCGTATTTTTGCGGCCAATAATGTCTGGCTTGATGGAATAGAGACGTGGAACGCCAGCTTTTGTGGCATCTATGCAAATCGCCTGGCAATGAGAACCAACCGAGAGGTATATGGCTGGCCCGAACTTGGCAATAGTGATGCTCATACACTGAATGCCATTGGACGAGGCTGCACCTGGTTTGAAGGAACGACTGCACAGGAGGTGCGTGCTACTATGGAGTCTGGTATGTGCGCTCCTGGCGGAAAATTGTGGCGTATGAATGAATATCTGCGACTGGTGAGTCATCGCTTAAACAAGCGTGGAAGAGATCGACGGCAATATGTGGCATAACGTGGATCCTTGGGCTAAGCCCAGGGCTGTTGCAAAGTCAGCTAACAGGAGGGTTCTTAGGGGCGACCAGCCCCTAAGCGGGGGTTTGGGGGTCTCCCCCAACCTCATTTCCCCCCGCCGCCGCAGGCGGCAAGACGACTTTGCAACAGCCCTGGGGCTAAGCCAAAAAGAGCTAGTCCAAATAGCTAGAAGTGTGATACAATAGGCTTATGTTTAGCAGACACATTCAGCAACGGGTTCGGCAGTTCGTAACGCTGATTATGCGACCGATAGCTGGACTAGGTGTCACACCGAATACCTTGACCGTGTTGGGGCTGTTGCTCAGTATATTAACAGCCTTTATAATCGCTCAAGGTTGGTTGTTGGCTGGTGGCTTGCTGGTGTTGTTCGCTGGCATTTTTGACATGTTTGATGGAGCGATGGCCCGTGTTCGCAATGCCTCCACGATCTTTGGAGCATTCTTTGACTCGACGCTTGACCGCTACTCAGAAAGTATAATCCTATTTGGGTTACTCATTTATGCTTTACAAGTGCCGGGGCTACACGATAGCTTCTGGCCTTTTCGAAATGAGCAACCCTGGATGATTACACTCATTTATATTGCAGTGGTCGGTTCATTAATGGTTAGCTACGCGAAAGCACGCGCCGAAGGGTTAGGCTTAGAGTGTAAAACCGGGTTACTGGCTCGCCCTGAACGTGTCGTCATACTGGCTGTTGGGCTCTTAACTGGCTTCGTTATTTGGGCATTGGTGCTGCTGGCGATTTTTTCGAATGTGACAGCCGTCCAACGAATCGTCTATATCTGGCGTACTACCCGCCAGTTCGTGGCAACGAATGACGCGAAAAGCTTCTCCTCTGACGGGCATATGAATGAGAAAAGTAGCAACTCAATTCAACGGCAAATGCCAATGGGGACGAATGAAGGAAGAGAGCCCTCTGTTCAAACTGTACACACCAGTGTTCCGCCGTTGAATGGCGGTGTACAACAAGAGTAAAGACAACGGCATAGACAAACAAGACCGGACCGGGTCGTACATTTAGCATAAAGCCTGTCCGAGAATAAAGTGGAGGCGGACGCGTGTTCCGCCCATTCATACAACGCGGATTGGTGAAAGAGGTTTGCAGAAGATGTTTAAAAATCTAACACTGATTGAATCTTTTGCCCTCTCCCGAACACCCGTTGTAATAGCGTGAGACGTTGGCGTACAAACAGAAGTTCGCCTCAACCACTTACAATCGAATATTCTCTATGGCTGTAGCCCGCGCTCCGGTCCATTATCGATGAGACTGGAGATCTTAGTGACAACACAAAATACTGAACCGGAGAATAGCGACGTCAATCAGACCGTCGTTGAGCAATTACCTGCCTCCGACCCCCCCACTACCCCTGCAGAGGCAGAAGCTGCAATTCCTGCTCTTGAGCAGGACATATCAACCCAAACATTTGAGAAACAGGCTGCAGAAGAGGCGATACGCTCTTTCACTGACTTCATCGAGGAATTTCGCCAAACCGAACCTCAGTTTGGTTCTCTTCTAGAAGAGACGCTGGCAGAACCTTTCTCTTCATTGATTGCCGCTGATGAGCAGGATGGAAGCCAATTTATCGCTAACTGGTCGAATACGCCCATTGGGGAGAGTACTCTTCTGGAAGGAACGCCATTTGCTGTCGAGGGCGTTGATAGCTATGACGGTACGCAAACGATCACGCCCATGGAGAGCAATGATAATGTAGTAGAAAAACCCTCCGAGGTTACCATCGTGCCAGAAAGCCAACAGGTTTCCATCGAGGAACAACAGACACCTGCAACCAGGTCTGAGAACAAAACAGAGGATGCCACCTCGACCGAGCGTTCCGTATCGCCACTGCTACGGTCTGCACCGCGCATTCGTTTGCCGCGTCATGGAGGCTCACGGCAGCGCGAGGTGTCTGTAGGAGAGGAGAAGGTGCAGCAGGAACCTATCGCGGAGGCAGCTCCATCGGCTTCGCCTTCTGTCGAAGAAAGTCAGGCAGGAGTTACTCCCATAGAGACAACGGAACCTGCTCCTGTGGAAATATCGCTCGTGGAAGAGCAACCACGCCCGGCACGTCGTTACCGTTTTGACCGGCGAATGCCGACGGCATCAGCACCTGCTGCGTCTGCACAGACGCGTACAGAAGAAAACAAAGTAAGTCCGGTTCCATCGCAGCCCCTACCACGCATAGAAAATGAACAGGTGGGTGAGCGAGAAGAACAACCTGCGCAGCAGCCGAAACAATCCACAAAAGCAGCTCAGCCAACTGAACAGCCTACGCCAAAACAGCCGGTTGCCCAGGAAGCGGTGGCAACGCAAGAAGCGGAGGCTGTAAAAGAGACAGGGAAGGCTGCTCAAGATGGCCGTGGCCGGCATGGACAAGAACGACAACGCGAGAAAGCAAAGGCAACTCCTATTAAACCTACCCCTATCGAACCTGTGGCTGAAGTGGCCACACCAGGTGCCCAGACCGGCGAACCGCAAGCTGCAGAAGTTGCGCTTGAAGACCTACCTCCTCTGGAATATTCAGAATTACGGGCCGCCAGCTCGCGGCGTCGACGAAGACGGCGCTCGGGCGGTGCAAGTTCACCAGCCGCGGCGCTGAATAACAATACTCCAGGTGCCGAGAAATCGACGACGCCGGATGTACCTGGGACGGGGGTACAAACGCCATCGTCTCCATCCCCTGTACTCCCTGGCGCTGTACCACAACCTGCACCTTCTGCAGGCCAGTATAGCCTTCTGTCTGGTTATACGTTGAATCAGATGAATCATGGCAACGATGATTCAGGGCCATTCCTGGGACCTGAGCCTTCGCCTGCTCGTGGCAGTACCATGTCGCGCACTATACGGCCAATTCGTAACGAGGCGCAGCGTCTACCGTCCACTCCTATTCGACATAACGAGGCGTCCTCCTCGGCTGCCTCGGTCAATCATCTTGCCAGTGCTGTTGTGCAGGCAATTCAGTCGCAAACTGATCGCATGGTGGCCGAGTTACGGCATACCAATCAAGTTCCGACCAACATCTCTGTTTCGCTTCCTTCAATCCCTTCGACTGAGCGGGTGGGCGTCTTCGTAGATGTTGCCAATTTGCTTTATTCAGCTCGAACCCAACGTTTGACTATCGACTTTGGCAAGTTGCTGGACTTCTTGCGCGGCAATCGCCGTCTCGTTAGGGCGCATGCCTATTGTCCCACCAGCCCGCAGCCTAGCGACGACCAGATGTTCTTGCAGGCTGTGAAGGGGTTGGGGTATCGCATCACTACCAAGAACTACAAAACATTTTCCAGTGGGGCGAAGAAGGCTGACCTGGACCTGGATCTGTGCATGGATGTCGTGCGCCTCGTGGATGGCAGGGCTGTTGACTGTATCGTACTGGTCAGCGGGGACAGCGATTTTATGCCTATGCTCGACTACTGTTCAGACCATGGTGTGCGTGTCGAAGTGGCGGCATTCGACGAATCAATGTCCGCTACTCTACGCCAGAGTTGTGACCTTTTCGTCAACCTTTCGATGCTCGAGGATATTCGAGCGTAAAACTCAGCAAAAAAGTAGGAGCGCTATGCATAGCGCTCCTACTTTTTTCGTCTTTGACATTGTGAGAAAAAACCTCTTCGTTACGTATGATTCCATAGCAGGTCGTGCCTGAAATTTCATTTGTTCCGTTAGATGGAATAGCGTTCCTTGCCTTGTTTTTCATGATATACTGGGCCTTGTTAGATACCCAGTCCTTCGCCCCCCATATTCCTGTCCTTATCTGGGCGAATCCGACGTTTATCTCGAAGTGTTTGGCTTTCATGAACGACTCGGCGTTCAATCACCGTATTTCTTAGAATGAGAAGAAAGGGAAGCTCACATGCGAAGTATTGGCGGCCTCGCCCGCATCGCTACGTTCCTTGCTCTATTTGCATTGGTGCTTACCGCCTGTGGCGGCGGCAGCACATCTACAGGCGGAGGAACCACGCCTACTGCCGCTCCTGCGCCTTCTTTGAAGGTGTCCCTGGTAACCGACATAGGCGGGTTGAATGACAGGAGCTTCAACCAGTTGGCATATACAGGCTACAAAAAAGCTGAAGCCCAGTACCATTTCGCCGAGAAGGTCATTCAGACACAATCGCAGAATGACTATGTAAAGAATCTCACCCTGGCTTCGCAAAGTGTCGGCCAGGGCGGCCTGGTCATTGCCGTAGGCTTCCTGATGCAGGCACCGTTGGATCAGATTGCCAAACAGAACACCAACATCAATTATGCCATCGTCGATGGTTGTGCAATGCCTGCTAACGCCACCGCCTGCGACACGCTTCCCAATGTTTCTCCTCTCTTCTTCAAAGAGCAGGAAGCTGGCTGCCTTGTAGGTGCGGTTGCCGGTCAGATGGAAATGGATGGCAAAACCAAAGTATCGAAGTTGCTCGGCGCTAGTTCCATTGGTGCCGTGGGTGGCATTCCTGTGCCGGCAGTCACTCGCTATATCGCTGGCTACAAGTTCTGCGCTAAAAAGGTTGACCCGGCGGTGAAGGTCTATATCAACTACTCACAGGACTTCACTGATACTGCAAAGTGCAAAGATGCAGCTTTGGCCCAGATTAACCAGCATCAAGCAGATATCGTCTTCCAGGTTGCTGGCGGTTGTGGTGTTGGCGCACTTGATGCTGCTAACGGTAAAGGGGTCTTCGGTATTGGCGTTGACGCTGACCAGGGATATCTCTATCCGAGCGTCCTCACCAGCGCACTCAAACGTGTTGACAGTGCTGTGTTTGACATCATTGATCTTACCGCGAAGGGGCAATATAACAATAACCTGCCGAGGTTTAGCCTGGTGAATGATGGCGTCGGCTATGCTCCGGTCAGTTCTGATGTTCCCGCGGATGCAAAGGCAACAGCAGATTCGTATGCATCTCAGATCAAGGCTGGTACGCTCGTTCCACCTGAGGATATTCCTAGCCCCAACACACCGTAGCTAAAATGCTGGAAGCATAAAGGTTTTACCTTTCTGGCTTTTCATATGCAGGAGCGGGATGTATGAATTGTTTGTAGACAATTAACTAAACGGATGCGGGCAACGTAGGGGCCGATTTATCGCGCCCCATACACATTAAGTTAAGACTTTTTTCCGTGGTTTCCGACGTTGAGGCCAGACCAGCGGA
>WNFA01007316.1_pt1 | contig 13144 bp, 8 predicted proteins | sample 5400481 | NCBI WGS metagenome assembly WNFA01 (sample SAMN13153340, study PRJNA577476) | soil metagenome | isolation source: 120 cm saprolite under Douglas fir tree site 2 hole 1 replicate 2 | place: USA:California | collected 2015-04-18 | reverse complement strand
CGTCCGGTTTGAGCAGCATATCCGTTGGCTTGCCGGCGAGTTCAAGATTTGCCATCAGGACGCCGCGGCGCAGGTCCACCACCGAGATGCGGCGCTCGGAGCGGCTGAGCACAAAGGCCACGGAGCTGTCCGGCAGGATAGCGACGTCTTCGGGCTGCGCCACGACGCCAACCGCCGCGCGCTGGGCCAGCATCCCAGCGTCGTGAATGCCGAGCGAGCCGTCGCGGCGATTCACCACCAGGATGGATTTTCCGTCCGGAGTGACGCGGGCGAGGACGGGTTCGTGGCCGGTGGCGGCGCGCGCGACGATGGCGTGCGATTGCGCATCCAGAGCGAGGAGCGTGTCGTTCCCGGAAGTCGTGGTGTAAAGCCATTTGCCATCCCGGGAAAACTCGACGGCGTAGGGAATCGGGCCCACGGGAATGCGCGCGGTGACCTGGTTGATGCGGGGGTCGAGGATCCAGATGTAGCCGCCCGCGCTGCTGACGCCAAAGACTTCGGCGCGCGTGGGATGCTCGCGCAATCCGGAAAGGCCCGGGCCGACATACATGTGCGAAAAGGCTTTGAGCTTGACGAGGTCGACCACAGTGACGCTGCCGTCAGCGGTTGTGACGTAGGCGTAAAGCCGAAGCCCCGGACGAAGAAATGAGGGACGGTGCTCGCGCAGAAGGAGGATCAGCCCGCCGAGGGACAGCGACGCGAGCAGGAAGTAGACGCGAAAGTTTTTGGGGCGATTCATGCGGGCCTCGGAATTGTGGCATGGGAGGGAGAGGCAGGGAAGCAGAGTCTGAACGTCGAAACTGAGAGTCTGAGAGTCACAGGGTCTAAGGGTCGAAGAGTTGCAGGAGTTCCAGAATGGGAATTGTTGGTATACACCCCGGCTGTTTTCGTATGAGTGGCAAATACAGGAGTTACAGGCGCGAAGTCTGTATGAGTGGCAAGTAAAGGACTTAAAGTAAGTGGGTTTTCAATGATTTGCGAGCGGCTCCTATGAGTGGCAAACAAAGGACTTACAGAAATGGATTTTTCGTTCGAGCAGAGACGTAGATGAGGGTTTGGAAGTGATTCGGGTTGTATTGCCGAGTTCATACGACAGGGTAGCACGGAATATACCGACTGTCAACTACTAACTACTTAGTGATTCTAATGAGGTGTGGCGGGGGACACAGTGGGGACTAAGTTGGGTAATTGGAAGGGTTTGCGGGAGGGGTGGAAGGGGAAAGAACTGCGGAATCTGCTAAAGGGTCAAAACGGAGGTTATGCGCTTGCTGACTTTACGGCTGAGCTGCGGGTCTCGTCGACGATCTCGTCAATGACGTTCGCGACTTCTGAATTCTCGACGTGAACATACTCGTTGAAGTTATAGCTCAACCGCGGTGTCGAGTGATCTATTTCTCTTAAGGCGAGCTTGATTTTCAGAGCCTTGGCGACAAACGCCACGTACTCGCCAAAAGTTCTAGCAGACTTCGACGAGCGGAGGCGATTCACTTTTCGAAGCATCTTAATCATTTTCTCCGCGTCGGCGTGCTCAATTTTCCACACCTCGCGGTAAAACGTTTTCCAGGAGTAGGTAGGTTTGTCCGGATTATTTTCGTCCCATTGGCATGCGAAAACCAAGCCGTTGAAAGACGCATCCATCGGGGGACTGATCTTTTCTCCGTCTAAGTGGACAGTACGAATCGTGAGCGTTCCGTGAGGGAAGATAGAATCTCCCCTGGTAACAACCCGGGGGCTAATCAGGAGCGCGTATTGCTTCGTGTTGACGCGGCTTTTCATTGCGCCCCCCTTTTCCGGCAAGCGATATCAAACTAGCCGAACACGGGGAACTTGACCATAGTACTCGGGAGATTCCACTGGCAGCTGAGGCCACCTGCTCACCGGCAATTCATCGATCAGAAGAAATCATGTAAGCTGTGCGCGAATGAGAGACCGGTCGGCTGCATTACTCGCGGTTCTGATGGCTCTAGAGGCTTGCTCGTGTTCGCGTGGGCCGCAGCGGGCGTTGGAATTCCCACTGGTTCAGAAATACGACGCAGGCGGGAGACCTGTTCTACTTCCGGCCGCGCGATGGGCAATTTGTCTTGCTGGAGCGGCGCAAGGCGCTGGCGGTGGCGGTTGCGCCGGAGCCCAATATTCAAGCCTATTCCTACGAAGACCGGATCACGGTGAGCCGGCCGCAGGGTGAGATGCTGGAGAACACGGTCTTTCTGGAGAAAATCGGGGCTCAGCAAGCACTGGCCATCACGGCCGACGGATGGAGGCTGGCGGGCGGGGATGCGAATGGCTTGGTCACGCTTTGGGAGATCGCGACAGGGAATTTGACGCTTCAGTTGAAGGAGCGAGGCCCCATTCTCAGCCTCGCGTTTTCCCCTGATGGAAAATGGCTGGCGGTCGGCGTGACCAAACCGGTCGGGGAGCCCGCGGATACGGTATGGGTCTATGACGTCCGCTCCAACGGTCCGCACCACAGCTTCGGCCGCGCGGCCGCCGCGGCGCTGGCGTGGTCGCGGGACAGCCGGTGGCTGGCGGCGGGACTGGATGACGGCACCGTGCTGGTGAGCGAGGCTGGCAGCGATCGCGAACCGCGGCGAATTCGGTTGTCCCCCTCCGCGGTCACGGCACTGGATTTTCATCCCTCCGGACTGTTCCTGGCCTCGGCCCATGCCAATAAACGCGTGCTGCTTTTCAAACTGGCAACGGGGGAGCGGCTCTATACCTTCGAGGCGGCCCTGCCGCCCAATCCGCGTTTTCCCCGAGTCATCGAACGTGTCGCCTTTGACGGGAAGGGAACTCGCTTGGCCGCCGCCTATGCCGAAGGCGAGTTCAGCATCTGGGACACGACTGCTTTGGTCCAATAAACGAGGAAAAGTGCCGAAGGGCACTGCGGCTACGGCCGTCCGTGGTTGGCTTCCTTCGCAACGATCGCATCTCTTGCGGCTTGCAACGGGGTAGAGTCCAGTAGCGCCTTCAGCTCGTAAGCCGGAACGACCGTGGCAATTCCGCTGTTGTCGTGGACCTCTCCGGTCAAAACTGTGGCCGGTACACTGAAAATTTCCCCTTCAGGATAGTATCCACTGATGACTCCCAAGAGCAGGTAATTAGGCGGTGAAATGGCGCCGCTATTGCGAACGCCCCCTGCATTTACGAGCAGTGGTGACCCACTATTCCCATGGAATGCGTGTACGTCAGCGAGGTAGAGATGTCCAGGTTTCTGGAGGGTTGTCTTAATTTCCTCGTCGGGCATCATGGCGAGGACTCCTTCCCGCACTATTGGCTGAATTTTCTTCTCGCCCCCAAATTGATAAAAGTAGCCTGCAAAAATGACGTTGTCTCCGACGTCGATGCTCACCGATTCGATTCTGTCTTTGGTAGCAAGCATTGAGAGGTTTATGGGTAGGTAGTCGAATCTCTTTTCGTCGGGAGAAAGCGGCAGGATTGCCAGGTCGACCCCTTCGTCAGCCGGAAAAAACCAGTGAATTGTCTCGCCCAGAACTATATTTCCTTCGATAGACTCTGTCCTTCGGGGGAACGCAAATTCAATCGGAGAGACACCTGCTGGACAGGGTAGTTGAACCCTTTCTCGATTCCGGGTACCGCCATGTGCCTATTGGTAACCAGGTATGCAAATCCTCGCTCTTTACCCAATCTGGCGTCTTCGTAGTACACAAAAAAGCAGGTGCCGGCTATCTGTTTCAGGTGACTTTATTCAAGGTAGGTCACTCTCATGAATCCTACGGTCTTCCGAAATCCCTGGGCAAAGCTCTGGGGGCGACTCGTTACCGCAGCTTCTGGCTGTTGCCCGGTGGGGGCGACCTGTTGGGCGAACGCGCCAACCATGGCTGGGGTTGCAGCCAGTAGGAGTAAACCTGCTCGTCGAAGCATACTTATCACCTCTCGACTTTGGAACGTTGGAGACGGAAAATCTTGCAGCTATTTTAGCCGAGCGGGGGTACCAGCGCGAGATGGGGCGGGCGGAACAACCAATCACAATTGGTGAGCTGGTGGTGAGCTGGCCGCCGGACTGGCGTATGGGGCACCCGCGCAAGAAGTCGCCGGTACAAGGTACGAAGAGGGCACGATGTGATGTATCGTGCCCCTACAGGAGAAAGCGACGGCCTATTGGAGCTCTTCGTCAAAATAGAAATGGTGGTGGTTCCGGCATCCCGGATTTAAGGGGGCGGAGCAGACCGGGCAGCGAGACTCGCATTGCATGTATTCGGAAATCGTCAGCTTTGCGCCGCATGCCCCACACAGAATTGCTTCCTGATTCCATTTGCTGCGCGGCCAAACCTCGATGGCATGACCTGCGAGCGCGATATGGCAGTCTTTGCAGGCATACCAGGTCGCGCAGCACTTCATTTTGATGGCGATGACGTCGGCCTCGTATGGTGGTGCAAGCAACGCGTCTGGGGATCGAGATGCAGTCCACGGACCTCTGGAGTATCTGCAGGTGCGGCGCGGCGGAGGACCGGTTTCTTCTTTCTTGACTAGGACATTCGATGAGAGCGTACCACTTCTGTAATTTAGTGTGGATGCGTGATGAGGAGCGACCTCATTTCATGGATGGATGAGACTTAGGTGCGAAGAGGCCGCCCTGGGAAGGGCGCCGCTACAAGAGGAGAAGAGAGATCCCTCCACTGCGGTCGGGATGACAGAAAAAATGAGGAGTCGATGGGCACGACTGAAGTCGTGCGCCCGCACGGGAAGAAGGGCACGATGTATCGTGCCCCAACGGGAGACAGCGGCGGGGAGAGTCAAAATCAACATCCCCACCCTTGCATGACCCATAACCCGCAAGGATGGGGCACCCACGCGGGCAAAAAAAATTGAGGGCGCAACCGCCGTTAGGCTGCTGCGCCCTCTAAACTGAGCCGTAAAGTTTCTAACCTTGCCGATTCCATCCGGCGGCGGACCTGCCGTTAGGCTTGCCGCGCCGTCCAAACGAAGCCGGTAAGGCTTCGAGCTTCGCCGTTCAATTTCGCGGCGCAACTGCGATTAAGCTGATGCGCCTTGTAAACTGAGCCGTAAAGTTCTTAAGCTTCCCGGTTCAATCTGGTGCGGAAGATAGTGGTTCCCGTTGGCGGCGTCAATCAAATTCGGATCGAACTGCTGTGCAAATCTGTGGACGACTGTGCAAATTCCGAGCGCGCTGCTAGCGCTCGTTCCGCCGGAACGATTCTGGGCGCCACAACTTTCGATCAATCATGCGGGTTCGGCGGGGATCGTAGCTGATCCATTGGTCTGCGTTTCCCCGTGATGGTCAAACTGCGTGAACCAGCTCCAGCTTTCGATTCTCGCGTTGCATCTGTTGAGTACACTCGGCGATTTGATCGTCAATCGATTTAATTTCCAAAGCCAAGCGGAGATCGTTGGGATTTCTCTGATATCTCTTAACAGAGGAACTCTTCTATTCCTGAGATCTTCGCGTTTTCTCTTCCAAACTCCTGCGAGGGCCGTCATTGAACTCACCTAAGCAAAGAGTGTCCACCGATGCTAAAATAGTTGTCTGTACAATTTTGGACAGTTTGGTCCACGCAAAATTCAGCTCTTTTCAGTTCATTTCGCAATCATTGTGAAAACAGCAGAAGGGAAAAGGCGGTGAAGCAGGAAGTGGTCAATGAGCCTTGGTTGCGACGATGGTGAAGCTGATCTTCAATTTGTCCTTCACTTTGACGGAGCCGCCGCCGACTTTTATGGGCGTGATGCCGTGGTCCGTTTGCAAAACCGAAACTTCACCTTGTGCCCGTAATTCGCCCGCCGCCACGTGCACGCGCAGGGGAAAGCTGACCGGCTTTTCCACTCCGTGAAGGTTGAGTTTGCCGGCAAGCGTCAACTCCCAGCCGTCGGCGTTTTTTTTCACCGCGGACACGCGTGTGGACGTGAATACGATTTCGGGAAATTTTGCGGCATCGAGGACTTTCTCTCCTATCATCGTCGCCTGAACGTCTTTGCGGTCTTTCTCTGACTCGCCAGGATCAACGGCCGTGAGCGATTTCGCGGGAACTTTCAAATGCACGGCGGAGTCTTCCACCTTCTGGGGATCAAATTGCACTCGGCCGGAGATTTCTTTCGCGACGATCAGGTGATCGTGGCCGAACATCTTGAATGCGCCCTCTTTGGAGACGTCAATTTGCAGCTTGCTCTTTGCGTTGTCGATCGAATAGGCGCCCTTTTCTTGCGCTGCCGCCGCGAACGGCACCAGCGCCAGAGCGAGGGAGCACACGATGTGGCGTCTCATCGGTACTTTCCTGCATCGTCGTATCAATATTTCGCTCGCGCCACTCTGATTTGCTTTTGGCACGTGGAAACCCTCCCCTGCGCTTCAGGCGAATTCGGGCGGGCCGGCCCTGCACATTCGCGGATATAGAGTATATCGGTGTGCTTTGGATTGACTATGCAACAAACTAGACAGGGGTAAGCGGGTTATGGCGTTTCGTGTCAGGGCGGATTCTTTTAGATTCGACGGCCTCGGCCGCGGAGAGTTTACGGTCTAAGTGGGGTTCCGAGCGCGGGCCACCGGAATGCATCAAACAGCGCTGGCCAGGAGAAACTCCGCAGGTTGGACAGGGGACGGCGGTGAACTGTTCGGGCGTCAGATCGCGCATCCGCATCTGGAGAGGATGCCGGAAAGTAAGTGGAAAAACTGTTCAAAATGGCACAGTTCCAAGTTGGGACTCGGAAACGGTCGATCGTACCGGCTAACTGCAGGGAATCAGTGTGGGTGAGGCGGGGGTGATGGTTTGCTTAGTTCTGGCCAATTCCCGGTTGGGTGAAGCAACTCCAGCCCGACGGAAAAGGAATCGTCTGGAAGGGGTTTGCAGTAAACGACATGTGCCCGCGAATGGAGATGGCCGGGGAAGGATCGAACGGAGATATCTTGATTGGGCGCCCAAGGGCTTTTCGTTAAAACGCGGACGCCGTGAAGACTGACGTTTACCGTGGACGTAATCTCATGCGCGGCGTTTTCGGAACCGTGGAGTTCGACCAACACGTTTTTGGGAATGCGGCTTTCGGTCCGGACCGGAGGGAATACGTTCGCCATGGCTGTTTTCTCCGCTTGAATTCTGCTGGGTTTGTCGTGCCGGACTGGCGGTGGATTTGGCAAAGTGGGCCGGGGTCAGGTGCCACTGTAAGGGCGGTACGCGGACCACGTGACACGGCGGTCCTGGAAATTCAACCCAATGGAGTAGCGGTTGCCCGGGAGCATCAGACAATAGGTGACCTTCCCGCTGATGGTGATTTCGTCCTTCAAGGAAGTGACTTGTGCCACCTCGCCAATTTGCCAGGGGCGGCTGGAAACCACGCCTGCACCGTGAGCGCTGACGTTTTCCGTATAGGTCAGTTCTGGTTCGCTGGCACGTTTATCCTGCGCATGGCTGAGGCGGACAACAATAGCGATTGGTATGCGTTTCTCCATGCGTCCGCTGAATATGCTCTTGATGGCCATAAGCGCCTTGGGGCTGGCCGCGTGGCGGAGTCCTACGACGCGGGGCTGGTGGGAGCCGCGGACGGTTCGATATTCCGCCTCAGTGGACAAATAGCACGGAAGGGTTTCTCCACCAATCGGGTGAAGACCTGAAATGGGGCTCGGGTTAGTCCATGAGTGCTCTGGTAGTACGTTCGCCGCGGGGGTAAGCGGGTTTATGGGTGTCTCGCGGGAGGGCGGACAGCGGACGCGGCGGTGAACTGTTCAGGTGTCAGGCCGCGCATCCGCATCGCAAACGCGGGAAAAACGATGCATTCGAGACGGCTAGTTGATGGTGCGGTGGAGGACGGCAGCGATTTGGCGCATTTCGTCGGCAAGGACGGCAAATTCTTCGGGGAGGATGGACTGCATGCCGTCGGAGAGAGCTTTGTCCGGCTCGTGGTGGACTTCGATGAGGAGGCCATCGGCGCCGACAGCGACGGCGGCGCGGGAGAGCGGGAGAACTTTGTGGCGCTTGCCAGTGCCGTGGCTGGGATCCACGAGGATGGGCAGGTGGCTGCGCTTCTTGACGGCGGGGACCACGGCGAGGTCGAGCGTGTTGCGTGAGAAATCGGAAAAGGTGCGGACGCCGCGCTCGCAAAGCATGACGTTGTAGTTGCCCTCCGACATGATGTATTCGGCGGCCATCAGGAATTCGTCGAGCGTGGCGGACATGCCGCGCTTGAGGAGGACGGGCTTTTTGGCGCGGCCAGCGCGTTTTAGAAGAGAAAAATTCTGCATGTTGCGCGCGCCGATCTGAATGACGTCGGCGTATTCCGCGACGAGGTCGAGCGATTCGCTATCGATGGCTTCGGTGATGATGCCGAAACCGTGCGTGGCGCGGACCTTCGAAAGAATCTTCAGTCCTGCTTCACCAAGACCCTGAAAACTGTAGGGAGAAGTGCGCGGCTTGTAGGCACCGCCGCGAAAGAGCCGCGCGCCGGATCTTTTTACGCGCTCAGCAATGGCGAGGCATTGCTCTTCGGTTTCCACGGCGCAGGGGCCGGCGATGAGGGCGATGTGCTGGCCGCCGACGATGACGTCGCCGGAAGGTGTGGGGATTCGAAGGATGGTGTCTTCTTCCTTCGTGTCGCGGCTGACGAGCTTGTAAGGCTTGCTGACGGGGATACATTCGACAACGCCGGGCAGGGATTCGAGAACGCCGAGGTCAATGGCGCCCTTGTTGCCAGTGATGCCGATGGCGGTGCGAAGCGAGCCCGGCATGGGGTGGGCCTTCAGGCCGAGGCGTTCGATGCGCTCGCAAACGGCGCGGATCTGCGCCTCAGTGGCGTGCGACTGCATGACGACGAGCATGGACGGCCCCCCGGCGCGGTGAGTTGAGGATTGAGTTTACGGCAAGCTAGCGGCGGGCCGCAAATGGATGCCATGCCGGGGAGGTTTTGGCGCGTGTGATAGAATGGGTGGTTTAAGACGGAGAAGAAATTGTCACTAGGCATGCCTGAACAGCCCATCGTACAACCGACAGAATTCGATCCCGAAGACGAGCTCGGCGCGTGTGGCCGAGGTGGACGCGCTGGCATTTCGGGCGCGCCGGGAAGAACTGCGGCTGGGGCCGCTGGTGGTTCACGCGAATTACCTGATCAATCTGGCGTCGGCGGAGCGGATGTTGCAGACGCGGTCGATCCAGGCGTTCCACGATGAGATTGTACGGGCGCTGGCGCTGGGGGCGGATTTTCTGGTGGTGCATCCCGGGGCGCGGGGAGAGGCGACGGCGGGGCAGGCAATTTCCACGGTCGTGGAGTCGGTGAAGCAGGCATCGAAGCGGGCGCCGATGGGCGGGCTCCGGATTTTGATTGAAAACTCGGCGGGGATGGGGACTGCGGTCGGCTCGCGGCTCGAAGAGGTTGGTGAAATTCTGGCGGGCCTTCGCGGATTGCCGGTGCAAGCATGCCTGGATACGGCGCACCTGTTTGCGGCGGGCTACGACATCAAGAGCGAGGGCGGGCTGGCTTCGACGATCGGGCAGATCGAAAGCACGATTGGGCTGGAAAATGTGCCGGTAATTCACGCAAATGATTCGAAGATCCCGTTGGGCGGCCACGTGGACCGGCACGAGCATATTGGAAAAGGGAAGATTGGAGCGGATGCGTTTGCGCGCATTTTGCGGCACCCACGGTTCGGTTCGGAGGCTCCCGATGGATTGGCGGGACGGGTGTTTGTGGCGGAGACGCCGATTGATGATCCGGGAGATGACCGGCGAAACGTGGCCATGCTTTGGGAGTTGGCGGGATTGAAAGAGCGGGCGCCGGCGGCGGAGAAGGGGTTCTCCATGCTGACGGCGGCGCTGAAGAAGAGAATTACCATCCACAGGAAGACAGAAAAAAAGAGAAAAGACAACGCAGAGACGCAGAGGACACGGAGTCTCGCAGAGAAGACGCGCCCAAGAAAAAGCACGGCGAGGAAAACCAAGGCAAAGAAGAAGAGGGGATAGGGCGGAGTGGCGGAACAGAATACAACGGGGAACCCACAGCAAGGCACACACGGCGGCGCACAAGGCGCGGGGCCGGGATACGATCCGCAGAAGATTGAAGCCAAGTGGCAGAAGCGCTGGGCAGACGCGCGCGTATTCGAATCGGAAGTCGATCCTTCGAAACCGAAATATTACGTTCTGGAAATGCTGCCGTACCCGAGCGGCACGCTGCACATGGGCCACATGCGCAACTACACCATCGGGGACGTGGTGGCGCGCGTGAAGCGCATGCGCGGATTCAACGTGCTGCATCCGATGGGCTGGGACGCTTTTGGGCTGCCCGCAGAAAATGCGGCGATTCAGAACAATACGCATCCACGGACGTGGACCAATAAAAATATTGCGGAATTTCAGCGCGTACTGCGGCGCTTTGGGTTCAGCTACGACTGGCGGCGGGAAATATCAACGTGCGAGCCGGAATACTACCGGTGGAACCAGTGGTTTTTCCTACGCATGCTGGAGCGCGGGCTAGCGTACCGGAAAAAGAGCCGGGTGAACTGGTGCCCGAAGTGCTGCACGGTGCTGGCGAACGAACAGGTAATAAATGGCGGCTACTGCTGGAGGCATGAAGACACGCTCGTGGAATCGCGGGAGATCGAGCAGTGGTTCCTGAAGACGACAGCGTATGCGGATCAATTGCTGGATGACCTTAAGCAACTGGAAGGCGGCTGGCCGGAACGGGTCATCCTGATGCAGCGGAATTGGATCGGGAAATCGCAGGGCGCGAAGGTGAAGTTTGCGGTGGCGGACGTTGCGGGTGCAGCGCCGATTGAAGTATTTACGACGCGGATCGATACGATTTATGGAGCGACGGCGGTGATTCTTGCGCCGGCGCATCCACTGGTTTCGAAGCTGCTCGATGGATCGCCCGTGCGCGGGGAAGCTGAACCAAAGCTGGCAAAAATGCGACAGACTTCGGTGAAAACTGAGGATCTGGCGACGATGGAGAAAGAAGGATTCTTCAGCGGGCGGTATGCCGTGAATCCATTCAGCGGGGAGAAGATTCCCATCTGGGTCGGAAATTTTGTGCTGATGGAGTATGGCACGGGCGCGATTATGGCAGTTCCGGCCCACGATGAGCGCGACCTGGAGTTCTGCAGGAAATATGGACTGCCGGTGCGCGTGGTGGTGGAGCCAAAAGAAGTTGAGAGTTCAAAGTTGAAAGTTGAAGGGGAGAAAAAATTAGCGGGGGCTGCCCGCTCGGGCCAAGAAGTTGTCGACGAGGCGTTTACCGGTTATGGGATTAGCGTAAATTCCGGGCCGTACATCGGAATGGAGAGCGAGACGGCGATCGCGAAGATGACGGCGTTCGCGGAACAGAAGGGATTCGGACGCGCGGAGACGATTTTCCGGCTGAAGGACTGGGGGATTTCGCGGCAGAGGTATTGGGGCACACCGATTCCGGTGGTGTACTGCGCGAAGGACGGGATCGTGGCGGCTCCCGACAGCGAACTGCCGGTGATTCTTCCTAACGATGTGAAGCTAACCGGAGAGGGCGGATCACCGCTGGCAGCAACACCGGAGTTTGTGAATACGACTTGCCCGAAATGCGGCGGGCCGGCGCGTCGCGAGACGGACACCATGGATACGTTTGTGGATTCTTCCTGGTATTTCTACCGCTACTGCGATCCGCACAACGACGAAGCGCCGTACGATTCGGCAAAGGCCGCGTACTGGTTTCCGATTGACCAATACATCGGCGGAATCACACACGCCATTCTGCACCTACTGTATTCGCGCTTCTGGTGCAAGGTGATGCGCGACATGGGACTGATCACGCACAACGAACCGGCGGCGCGGCTCTTTACGCAAGGCATGGTACAAAAGGGCGGCGTGGCAATGTCCAAGTCGAGGGGAAATGTGGTCGGTGCGGAAGAGATGGCGCAGAAGTATGGGGCAGATACCGGGCGGCTCTATACACTTTTTGGTGCGCCGCCCGAAAAGGATTTGGAATGGAGCGAAGAGAGCATTGAAGGCTCGTGGCGGTTTCTGAACCGCGTGTACCGGCTGGTGGACCGGCATGCGGGCTCACTCCGCGCCGTGGGGGATTGGAATTTTGATCCCAAAGGGATGACTGAAAACGAGCGAGAGCTAATACGGTCTACCTATAAGACAATGCGGCGGGTGACGCAGGATTTTGAGACGCGGTGGCATTTCAATTCGGCGATTGCACAGATTATGGAGTTGACGAACGAGATTTATGCACTTGAACCATTGGAGAAGAACCTTCGTCCGGAAATCCTCAAGGAAGTCTTGCAACTACTAATTCTGCTGTTGGCCCCAATGACGCCTCATCTTTCTGAGGAGTTGTGGGAAAAGTTGGGTCACGACAATGGGCTATGGAATGCTAAGTGGCCCGACCTGATAAAAGACCAAATTGAACTTGCGAAGGATGAAGAGGTCGAAATTCCGGTACAGGTGAATGGGCGCTTGCGCGGCAAAGTGAAGGTCGCAGTCGGGACCGGGGAAGAAGAAGTCTTCAGACTGACGCAGGCGGATTCGGCAATTGCACACCACCTCGCCGGAAAACGCATTGTGAAGAGGATTTTCGTGCCGGACAGGCTCTTGAATCTCGTCGTAGCGTGAGGGGGATGGCATGATCGAGAGCGCGGCGAAGCAAGCGGCGGAACTGGTGCAAGAACAGGGAGGCAGGATGAAGGCCGAACTCGGCGGCGTGGTGGTTCTGGACTTCGGCGGGCAGTATACGCAACTGATTGCGCGCCGCATCCGCGAACAGCAGGTGTTTTCCGCGGTTTTGCCATGCTCATCATCGATCGAAGAGATTCGAAAGCTGGAACCGGCGGGAATTGTTTTGTCCGGGGGGCCGAGTTCGGTCTATGACGCGGAAGCGCCGAAGTGCGATCCGAAGGTGCTGGCGCAAGGGATACCGGTCCTGGGTATTTGCTACGGGATGCAGTGGATCACGCATACGCTGGGCGGCAAGGTGGAGAAAGCGGAGAGGCGCGAGTATGGCCGGGCGCAACTGAACCTTGAGGATTCGACGAAGGGGGATGTCGTATCGGAACTCTTCACAGGGATTCCCGCATCGCTGCGGGTGTGGAACAGCCACGGTGATCACGTGCGGGCGCTCCCCGAGGGATTTCGCACGATCGCGCACACGGAAAATGCGATCGCGGCGGTGGAAGATGCGAAGCGCAAGATTTATGCGGTGGAGTTCCATCCCGAAG
>WNFA01003439.1_pt1 | contig 13148 bp, 7 predicted proteins | sample 5400481 | NCBI WGS metagenome assembly WNFA01 (sample SAMN13153340, study PRJNA577476) | soil metagenome | isolation source: 120 cm saprolite under Douglas fir tree site 2 hole 1 replicate 2 | place: USA:California | collected 2015-04-18 | reverse complement strand
CCCTTCGAACAGCGTCGTGCCCACTCCCAATCTTCTAGCCATGGACCCGCGAACCGGATTGCTCGCCGTGCCGTTGGCGCCTGACGCGTCGCCGGCGCAGGCGGAGTTTGTCGCTTTCTTGAACTCGTTGGACGGATTTCCAGAGGACACACCCGGCAAGGCCCTCTTTGACAGTGAGTTGGATCCCAGCACCGTCAACTTGAACAACCTCCGGGTTTTTGACCTTGTGGCAAGGGCACCCATCGTTGGGGCGACCGTGGCGTACACCGCGACGCCCGGCGGTTCCCTGGCTAAGAGTCAGATTTCGATCCTACCGCCGCCGAGCGGCTGGCCCGCGACGAACATCGTTGGGGTTGCGCTGGTCGGCGGCAGCTCAGGCCTCAGAGGTTCTGGAGGCACGCAGGTGGTCGGATCGGTGGTGTGGGGTCTGGTCCGGTCCAAAACGCCTCTGGTGACCTGCACCACGCTCACCCTCCCTGACGGCAGCTTCAACCCCGATTGCCAACCAACCGTCAGCGTCATTCCTTCCAATGAGCATGATCCAGCCGCGCGGCTGCAGGACCAGGCCCGCACCGCTTTTCAGCTGGAGCAGCTCCGCAAACAATACGTTGGCTTCCTGGACATTCTCGAAAGTCAGGGGATTGCCCGCGACAGCGTTCCGCTCGCCTGGACTTTCAAAGTGACCTCGCGGCCGCAGCTAACATTCGATCCCGCGCGCAATATTATTCCGTTTCCCAACGACATCCTTCGCACCACGGTGCTCGCCGATGGCGGACGCCGCGTCTCGCTGCCGATTCCCGACGCCGGGACACTGCCGGACGGAGGGGTTCCGGACATCGTCCAGTTGTACGGGGGTCTGAATACGTTGGATGGGTTTTCTACGACCGCGCCGATCGTCTCGGTTTTCAACGCCGACAACTTGGGCGCGCTCAATCAGGGAAGGATTGACGCGGGCAGTCTGACCCTGGGTACCGGCTGGGGAATCTTGAGACTCGGCGGAGCTCCTGCGCATCCCGCCACAGCGCCCTCGGTGATGGCATGTCTAGACTGCCAATCAAGTCTGCTGACGGATGGAGGAACTCCGAACAATGCGCAGCGGCTGAAATTCATTCCCAACGTCCCACTGGATGAGAGGACGCAATACGGTGTCTACCTCACGACGAATGTAACGGATGAGCAGGGCCACAAGGCCATTCCTTCATCCGCGTTCGCACTGTTGCGGTCGGCGAACCCGCTGTTCGATGCCGGCAAGAGCACCGTCGATTTGATCAGCGATGCTCAGGCTCAGCAGCTTGAGCCACTGCGCGCGGCGCTGAAGCCCTTCATCGACGGCGTGGCGAACAGCATCGGCGGTCGTTCAAACGTCGCGCTGGCCTGGGCGTTCACTACCCAGAGCGAAGTGACTACGCTCCAGCAACTTCGTCTCGTACCGCAGGGCTTGCCCGCGAACCCGCTCTTCATGGCCAACGCGACATCGTCATTTTGTCCTATGCCCAGTAGCTGCCCCAATATTGGCGCGGTCGTAGTCGGCGAAATTATCGCAGCTGTTTTGCTGACCGGTCCCGGGGGCGTCTTCAATCCGGACGCACCATCGATCCGAAGGATACCCTTCCTGCTAGCTTTGCCAAACGGGCCGCAACCTTCCGCAGGGTATCCAATCACGATCTTCGGCCACGACTTTGGCCGTGCGCGCACTGACCTTGTTCTTCTCGCGGATAGACTGGCTCAAAGCGGGCAAGCCTCGATAGCGACCGACGTCATGTGGCACGGCGAACGCGCTTCGTGCGCAGGTTCCAGCCGCGTCCTGACCGGACCACTGGCCGCCTCGGATGATTTTGCCTGCATCGATTCCCCGACCACGGGTCGAGGTAATTGCGATGTGAATCCTCAGAGCCCGACATTCGGCCGCTGCATCGCAGTTAGGTCCATTGACCGAGCGTCCTGCGCCCCAGGAGACATCGGCCTGATCCCACCAGATCTGTATTGCTCCGATCCGACTCGCCGGCAGGGCATATGCTTGACAGACATGAAGTGTGAAGGGGGAGATTTCAGGAGGGGCATTGATTTAACTCCTTTTGTAAACGACCCGACTCCACTCATTTCAGGCTGGAACATTCTAAATCTCACCAATCTTTTTGCCACTCGAGACAACTTCCGACAGCAGGTTATCGACTTGTCGCAGTTGACGCGGGTCATGTCCGGTACCAGTCCTGGCAATTTCAACGATCTGCTAGCAGTCGTCGCATCAGGCAAAAGAATCAATCCCCTTATCATCAACTATGCCGGTCAAAGCCTGGGCGGAATCCTCGGAACGCTGTACACCTCTGTAGCGCCGGACGTTCACAACGTCGTTCTCAACGTGCCAGGGGCAGATCCGGGAAGCATCCTGCTGCTGTCGCCCTCGTTCAGCGCCCAAAGGGCCGCATTCTTGCGGACCCTCGCCGGCCAGGGAATCGCTCCAGGCTCGATTGCCTTCGACACGTTCATCGGTATTGCCAAGTGGATCCTGGATCCCGCGGATCCTCAAAACATGGCGTTCAGTGTGATGAATGGTGTCGTTGGAACCGCCCGGCCAGCTGATCGAAAAGCCCTCGTTCAGTACATCACCCTCGACGAGGTTATTCCAAATGTTACAACGACCGAATTGATCAGTGCCGGAAATCGGATTGGGATTGGAGCTGCCCAGCTCGATACATTCCTGTTCAACCCTTCGACGGTGGCTTATCCACCGTCGTGCAATCCCCAGGGGGTTTGCGATCCGACGATTCCCTCGCGGCATGGATTCCTGCTTCGATCTCCCGACGCGCCAACAATACAGACGGCACAGTGTCAAGTAGCCAATTATGTTGAGACCGGTGCAATAGGAACTTGCCCGTGAGACGCTCTCACTCGGAGATATTGATGAAGACGATTCCCGTTGTCTTGGTGCTTCTCTGGACTGGGGTAGCTCAGGCGGCCGGGTTCGCGGTCGACGTGCACAGCGCCAGAGCGGTTGGAATGGCCCAGACGATGAAAGCCCACATCGACGACGCCTCTGCCGTGTTCTTCAACCCCGCCGGCCTGATCATGGGCCGACAATTCGATATCCAGGTTGGCGACACGCTGATTATTCCAGCGCTCAGCGTCAAGGATGCCGCGACAGGGAATTCATACACCACCCAAAAAGAGGTGGTGCCTCCCCCGCATATCTACGCGGCCTACGCGCTCAACGACGACATCAGCCTCGGGATTGGCATGTTCTCACTGTTTGGTCTGGTTGTGCCTTGGGCACCCGACTGGCCGGGCAAGTATCAAACCATCCGCACTGAACTGAAGACCTATTTCATCAATCCAGAAGTGGCGATCAGGATTGGAGACAGGGTGCGCGTCGGTGCCGGGGTTGAGATCATCCGCGGCACTGCCCAGCTCGACCGTGCATTGTTGTTCCCGGGCCAGCAGGATGGCCGGGTCACGTTGGGCGGTGGAGGTTGGGCGGTCGGCGGTAACGGAGGAGTGATGGTGGACATCATTCCGAGGATGTTCACCTTCGGCGCTACCTACCGCAGCGCGGCGACCTTCGACATCACCGGCAGCGCCCATTTCACCGGCATCCCACCGGAATTCCAGGCAAGCATTTACGATCAACCGGCGAAAACCACGGTCCATCTGCCGCAGACATTCGGTTTCGGGCTCGCCCTGTGGCCGATTCCAATCCTGCGCCTTGCCGTCGAGGCCGATTATACCGGGTGGCAGGTCTTGCAGGATTTGACCATCAGCTTTCCAAAAACGCCGCCAACGCCGCCCAATACTCTCGGCCCGCTGGACACGTTCCTGCCGAAGAAATGGAGCCACGCCTGGCTCGTCCGCACAGGCGGTGAGCTCAACGTCACCGAGCAGTGGCGAGTCCGCGCCGGGGTGATGTACGACATGACCCCGAGCCCGAGTGAGACGATTACCCCCGATATTCCCGATGCCAATCGCATCAACCTCGGCGCGGGAGTGGGCTACCGCTGGTACAATTTCAACTTCGATCTCGGTTACCAGTTGGTGATCTTCCTGAACAACGACAGCACCTCGCCCACCCGACCGATTGGCCTCGGCACCTACAACGGAACGGCCAATATCCTCAGCTTCACGGTCGGATTTCGGACCTGACGGGGACCTTTTTCGACCGCTGCGTCCTGCAAATACGGGGGTCGGGCCGGCGCAGCCGCCGCGGTTTACGTCTTCTTGGCGAGCGTGCGGTAGGTTTTCAGATATCGGATCGCGTTTGCCCGCATTCCCTCTTGCTCATACAGGTGGGCAAGGTTGAAGTAGGCGTCCGCGCAGCCGGCGTCGGCGGCGATCGCGTCTCGGTAGGCCTGCATCGCCTCGTCGGTGCGGCCGAGATCTTCCAGCGCGATCCCCAGATTGAAAGAAGCCACCGCGTCCTTCGGCCGCGCCTGCACCGCCAGCCGATAATGCTTCTCGGCGGCCTGCGCCTGGCCGGCGTGGTGCAACATCCGGCCGAGGTTGATGTGAGCGTCTGCATGGCGCGCATCCAGCTCGATCGCTCGGCAATAGGCATCGCAGGCGCGCTCCGGGGCGGACCCCTCGAGCTCGCAGCCGAGCCTGTACCAACCGTCCGCGTCGAGCCCCTCACTGGCGGGTGCCGACACCGGGCCCGGCTTGGGCGGCATCGCACCCAGGGGTGAAGCGACCCGGCCGGGGAATTCGAACGCGGTCTGGCCCGACTCGGGATTCCACTTCGACCGCCCGTCGCTGGCGATGAGGCGATCGGCCTCGGCAGTGATCGCAATCCCGGACAAGGGCCGCTCGTTGGGCACCTGCTCCTTCAGCTTTCCCAGGGCGCGCCGCAAGCGGCGGGCAGGGATTTGCGCGTCCGCCAGACCCTTCAACGTCCTCAAAAGAACGAGGTCGCGAAACGAGAAGCGGTACTCGCCGCGCTGGCCGCGCGATGGGTTAAGAAGCCGCGCGTGAACGAACGAGCGGACCTTCTCAGCCGGAATGTTGAGCAGGGTGGCAACTTCGCGCGCGGAGTAACCCTCCGGGGCCGACGGCGGTTCCACGCCACCCCCTCCTTCGATGCATTTCAGCGACGGAGCCACGTGCAACAGAGGTACCACGGCCGGCTGACAGTTCCAGTTCGTGGGTGCTCGACGGGAATCGACGGCGATGGCGATCAACCAGACGGAGTTCGTGGTGACCAGAATCTGCCTACCGGCGGGCACTCGTCGCCCCAAATCCCGGGCGACAGAATCCGTGTTGCCCCAACCATCCCTACCGGCGGGGCGTCGCCCCAAATCTCGGCCAACAGAATCTGTGTCGCCCCAACCATCTCCACCTGCGGGGCAACGTTGCCCCAATTCCCGGGCGACAAAATCCGTGTTGCCCCAACCATTCCTACCGACGGGGCAACGTTGCCCCAATTCCCGGGCGACAAAATCCGTGTCGCCCCAACCATTCCTACCGACGGGGCAACGTTGCCCCAATTCCCGGGCGACAGAATCCGTGTCGGCCCAACCATCCCTGCCGCCGGAGTCGTCGCCCCAATTCCCGGGCGACACAACCTGTTTGCCCCAACCAGTTGTGAACACATTTCAGGTCAACAAAGGTTTTCTCGAGCTCTTGGAACGATTGCCAAAGGAGCCCAAACATGCTCCCAGAAAGTGTTGCTTACTCTGGAGGGCTTCGGCGCACGCGGGGGAGGTGGACGCGGTCGAAAACCAAAGGGAATTGGCGCTGGGGAACGGCGGGCCCTAGCCCTTGCCGCGCGCCCGCTTCTGGCCGCCCGCCTTGCGCTCCTCGGAGGCGGGGACGAGCGGCGATCGCTTCGGTGGCTTGCGCTCTTCCGGCTCGGCGGGCTGGGGCGACTTGCTGCCTGCGGCGGCCTTCGACTGCTGGCTTAAACTCGCCTTGAGGGCCTCCATGAGATCGATGATCTGTCCCTTGGGGGCATCGGCGGGAGCAATCGTCACCGACTGGCCCTGGGCCTTGCGGTCGATAATCTCCTGGACCCGCTTGCGATACTCGTCTTCGTACTTCTGGGGCTCGAACGAGTCCGTCGCGAGCTGCCCAACGAATTGCATCGCCAGCTTGAGCTCCGGCTCCTTGACATCGGTGTCCTCGATCGGAACATCGGAGAGCGGGCGCAGCTCGTCCGCATAGCGAAGTTGCTGCATCACCAGCCCGTTTTCGAAAGGCCGGACGAGCACCAGGGACTGGCGGCCACGGGCGGTGTGCTTGGCGATCGCGCACTGCTTGGTCTGCCGCATCGCTTCCCCAAGGAGCCGGAAGGCCCGCTCGCCGCCCTTGTCCGGTCCAAGGTAGTAGGCGCCCTCGAAATAGAGCGGATCGACCTTTTCCGCGGGGACGAATTCGGTGATTTCGATCGCCTTGGACGCCGCATCCTCGAGGGCCTTGAGCTCCTCCTCGCTGAAGATGACGTACTGATCCTTGGCGAACTCGTAGCCCTTCACCATCTCGTCCCGGCTGACTGTCTCGTTATCCGTCTGGCAGATGTACTGCTGCTTCAGGCGCGAGTTGCACTTCTTGTGCAGAAGGTTGAACGAGATTCCAGCGCTCGGCTGGTTGGTGGAGTAAAGCTTGACCGGAATGGAGACCAGACCGAAGGAAATCGACCCAGTGGAGATCGCGCGTGCGCTCATGAGGTTAACCTAGCATCGGGTTGTCAATGTCACCGAATTCCCCAACCAAACCCGACAAATTGCAAGAATTCCGACAAAAAAGGTCGGCAGAGAGGACGCCAGAACCGTTCGGAATCGAGGCCCGGGAGCCCTCCGGGGCGTTTGTCGTACAGCTTCACGACGCTCGCCGGCTGCACTACGACTTTCGCCTCGAATGGGATGGCGTGCTCAAATCGTGGGCGGTCCCCAAGGGGCCGGCGCTCGACCCGGCCGAAAAGCGGCTGGCGATGCATGTCGAGGATCATCCGGTCGATTACGCGGACTTCGAGGGAATTATTCCTCCGGGCAATTACGGCGCCGGGGCAGTCATCGTCTGGGACCGGGGCGTCTGGATCCCGAAGGCGGATCCGGGGGAGGGTTTGAAGAAGGGCAAGCTGCTCTTCGAGCTGCGCGGCTACAAGCTCCACGGCCTCTGGACGCTGGTGCGGACCAAGCGCGACCCGAAAGAGTGGCTGCTGATCAAGGAGCGCGATGGCTGGGCGAGGTCCGGCGAGGAGGCCGCGCTGGCCCCTCAGTCGATCCTCTCCAATTTGACCGTCGATCAGCTTCGCGATGGCCAGACCGGCGCGGACAAGCTCCGCCAGGAGCTGGCGCAGGCCGGGGCGCCAAGCCGCCCAATCAACGCCAAAGACGTGGACTTGATGCTGGCTGAATCCCGAGATCAGCCCTTTTCCGAAAAGGGCTGGTTGTTCGAGCTCAAATACGACGGGTACCGCCTGCTCGCCGGACGCCACGGCGGCGCCCCGCAGCTCCTCTTTCGCCGGGGCCGCGACGCATCGTCCCTGTTTCCCGAGCTGGCGACGGCGGTCCAGCGATTCCCCTTCGAGCGGCTGGTGATCGACGGCGAGCTGGTGGTGCTTGACGACGAGGGCGTCCCCAGCTTTCAGCGGCTTCAGAAACGAAGCCAGCTTGCGCGACCGGATGATATTCGGCGCGCGAGCACGGAGTTGCCGGCGACGCTGTTCGCCTTCGACCTCCTCGGCTGGGAGGAGTTCGACCTGCGACCGCTTCCTCTCTCGCAACGCAAGGCGATTCTCCGGCGGCTGCTTCCGTTGGCTGGGCCGATTCGCTTCGCCGACCACGTCGAGGACCGCGGCAAGGAGCTCTTCGAGCAGGTTCGCCAGCGAGGACTGGAAGGCATCGTCGCCAAGAAGGCGGACGCGCCCTACCACGCCGGCCGCTCATCGAGCTGGCTCAAGCTCTGCGTCGAGCGCAGCAGTGATTTCGTGATCGTCGGATTCACCCAGCCCGATGGGATTCGCAGCGGTTTCGGCGCGCTGAACCTCGGCGTCTATGATCGCGGACAGCTCGTCTTCGCGGGTCGGGTGGGGACTGGATTCAGCCAGCGGCAACTGAGCGAGCTGCGCGGGATGCTCGACCCGGCCATTCGCCCAACCCCACCCTGCGGCGGCGCGATTCCCAAGGAAAAGGGCCTTCTCTGGGTGGAGCCGAACCACGTTTGCGAAGTTCGTTTCAAGCAATGGACCGAGGACGGATTGCTGCGTCTTCCCGTCTTCGTCCGGATGCGGGAGGACAAGGAACCAAGCGAGTGCGTCCGGGCGATGCTGACCGACCTCGCCGAACCAGAGCCCTTGCCCGCCGCCGCCCCCCGCAACCTCTCGCTGACCCACCTGGACAAGATCTTTTGGCCGAAGGAGGGCTACACCAAAGGCGACCTGATTGATTTCTATCGGTCGATCTCGCCCTGGCTACTCCCCTACCTGAAAGACCGACCGGTGGTGCTCACCCGCTACCCCGATGGCATCGAGGGAAAGTCTTTCTTCCAGAAGGATGCTCCCCCGCACGTTCCCTCGTGGATCCGCCGGGAGCGGATGTGGAGCGAGGACACGCAGCGGGAGATCGCCCACTTCGTCTGCGACGATGTCGAATCGCTGATCTATCTGGCGAACATGGGAAGCATCCCGCTCCACGTCTGGTCGAGTCGCGTCCGGACGATTCAACAGCCGGACTGGTGCATCGTCGACCTGGATCCAAAAGAGGCGCCGTTTGAGATGGTGATCCGCGTCGCTCAGGCGGTTCGTGCCTTGTGCGAGGACATGGAGCTGCCGAGCCTGGTGAAGACCACCGGGTCAACCGGCCTGCACGTGCTCATTCCCCTCGGCGGTCAGTGCACTCACCGGCAATCGACCGCCCTCGCCGAGCTGCTCGCCCGGATCATCGCCCAGGAGAATCCCGAGATTGCCACGGTGACTCGAAACATCGCCGATCGCGGCAAGCGCGTGTATCTCGACTATTTGCAAAACGGGCACGGAAAGTTGATCGCCTCCGCGTTCTGCGTCCGGCCGCTGCCCGGAGCCCCGGTGTCAACGCCGCTGGGTTGGAGCGAAGTGAATCAAAAGCTGCTCCCCCGGCAATACACGATCAAAAACGTTGCTCAGCGGATGGAATCACTGCGATTGGACCCGATGCGCCCGGTGCTCGAGCTCAAGCCAGACCTGCACAAGGCGCTGGAAAACCTCGCGCTCCGGTTGAACGAGTCGGGGGCTTCGGCGAAACCAGAGGTTTCCCCGAAACGAAAATCCCGCCGGCCATAGCGCCGACGCTCTGCGGGGCCTCGAAAGTACGGGGCGGCCGTTCGAGCCTGGACTTTGGCGAAACGGCTCCGCTTCGCCAAAGGACCGGGAGCCGGGTTCTTTAGGTGTTTCGCAGTTGTCATCGGCGACTGTTTGTGCCCGGCGTGTCTGGCTTGACCCGGCTCACATGCCGCGCGCTCGCACCGCTCCTCACCCCCGGTGCCGCGAAGGCGCCGCTGGCCGACCGCGGGCGAGGGTGAACGGACAGCGTGCTAAACTTCCACTCGATATTTCGCGAGGAGAGCATTTTGCCGGACGGGCCATTGGTTGGAACTCACCGGGGACATGCGCAAAACCTTCAAGTGACGGTGGACGTCGCGAGCTCCCTGCCCTGGCTCGGCTCGATCCTGCATGACGTCCAGACGATGCTGCAGCTTCATGGGTACCTGGCGCTGATTCTGCTCGACCTCAAACCCCTCGCCGACATCGAAGCGGAGTGCGGTCGAAACGCCTACAACGAAGTGATCGCCAAGGTCAGCAAGGAGGTGCTCTATCTGCGGCGCGAAGTGGTGCGCTCGGAGGACCTGATCTGCACCGTGCAGCCCTTCGGCGAAGAGATCGTCTTGTTTCTCGAAGCCCCCCGCACCGCCCAACAGCTGACCAGCGACGCGCTGGAGGCGGTCGCCGACCGCATCTGGTCGGTGCTCGCGCCGAAGATCGCCGAGTTGGTCCGCCCCTTCGGCGGGCGCGGGCGATTCAACCTCGGCTACGGCCTGACCATGCCCAACGACATGATCCAGCCGGAGCGCTTGGTCTACCGGGCGATCGATCAAGCGCGCTCGATGGCGGAGGACTACGCGCGGCGGATCGACGCACGCAGCCGGGAGCGATTGCGCGACCTGATCATCAGCCGGCAGCTGACCACCGCATTTCAACCGATCATCCAGTTTCCCGGAACGGACGTGCGAGCCTACGAGGCGCTGATCCGCGGTCCGCCGGGAACCGATCTCGCCAGCCCGGCGATGCTCTTCAATCTGGCCAACCGCGCCAATCTGGTGGCCGAGCTCGACCGCGCCTGCGTGCAGTGCGCGGTGAGAAGCGCCGGCGACTTGCCGGAAGGGACATTGCTGTTCGCCAACGTCTTACCGGCGTTGATCAACGACAAGAGCTTCCGCAAAGGGATCATCGAAGGCACGAATACCCATCTGAAGCCCTCGCAGATTGTTCTCGAGGTCAACGAGGGCGTCGCCGTCCGCAGCTACGACATCCTCGCCAAAGGGATCGCCGAGCTTCGCTCCAGCGGAATCCGGGTTGCGGTAGACGACCTGGGCGCCGGGCATACCAACCTGGATCAGGTGCTTCGGCTCAGGCCGGACTACCTCAAGCTCGACATCTCGCTCATTCGCGGCGTTCACCAGAGCCCGATGAAGCAGGCCCTGATCGAGAGCGTGGTGACGATGGGCCGCGCGGTGGGAGCGACGGTGATCGCCGAAGGGATCGAGGAGACCGAGGAGCGAGACTCGCTCATCTCACTCGGCGTCGCTTGGGGTCAGGGGTTCTTGTTCGCCCGGCCGCAGGCCAATTTCGTACGGCTCTGAAAAGGGCGGATTTCGCCGAGCTCCTTTACTGAAGCAGGCCGACCAGGAAGTTGGCCCGACGCTCTAGCTCGTTGAAGGTTCGCACCTGCCCGCCGGGATCTACCGTTGTTTCGCCGGTCATATAGGGGGACAGCTCGGCCATGGTTCCGCGGTGGCGCCATGAGGTGTGAACGGCGTCGGTTCCTGTTTCGCCGTTGTGGCAGCCGTTGCACGTCGTCAGACCGAAGTGATGGCGCACTTCGACCGGATCTTCGAAACCGGTTCCAGTCCAATCGATGTTCCGGGTGTCTCCCCCCAGAAGCTCCTCGGGCACCACGTGCTTATCGGCGAGGATGGCCTTCTGATTTGCATTCACCCAGGAAATCAGCGCCGGATTTCCGTCGTCGCGCACATCCGGGCTCTGGGCCAGGGGAACGTTGACGAGGGAAGTACCTTCCAGCGCAAAGCTCCGGTAATTCCATTCGGACACGCTGGCCTCTGTTTCGATGGTATTCACATGTTTCAAGCGGGCCAAGGTCAGCTGATTCGTAATCGACTGGAGAGCGGCGTTGTATTCGTCCCCAAACGGCAAGGCGCCGAGGTCGTGCCAGCGCCGTGCGAGCGCTTGAAGATCCTCGGTGGATTCCACTGGGAGCTCGAACTCGAAGATGACCCAGAAGCGGATCGGTTCGCAGAATTCCTTGGTGGCGACGTATTCCATCCGGAACTCGCCCTTTCCGTCTTGCTGGCTGACGTCGATTCGATTGACGATCGAGACCAGCCGGAAACGAGAGCGCCCCAGGTCGAGCCGCTCGCCCCCGCTCTCCACCAGCCACGGGATGGTGACAAATTCGCCGATCGCGACCGGCGTCAGAATGTGACCGTTGACGACTTGCTCGCGCTCCCAGGTGTCCAGCCAATCCTTCACAAACAGGGGCGCGTCTTTGGCGCCCGCCTGGTTTGCCACGATTTGCATGATTTTCCCGAAACTCCAGGGGGGGAGTGGCTCCGCACCCACCACGCACGGATCAAGCGTTCGGACCGGGTCGTCGATCACGCTCAGGTCCAGAATTGTCAGCTCTTTCTCAGGATTAACGGAATTGGACAAATTCGCTCGCGAGCGATCGGCGGCTGGTCCGCCTGCGCAGGCAACTTGAAGGGCGACCAAGGTCAGGCCCAAAGACATCAAGTTCACTTCCCGACCGACCTTCGTCGAGGCCGCCCTCGCTGAGATTTCACTTGCCATGGCTGCGGGACCTCTGATACCTCGACCCGCCACCTGAATGAAGTTGCGGCGGGGCGGGTATTGTATCTGGGGGTGGCAGGATGGCAACTGTGACGCGTTTTTCTCGACTCGCTGCACGGGTTATCCCCCTTCTCGTGTTTTCCGGCGTAGCCCGTGCGCAAAACGACTTATTCGATCTGGTCTGGGCCACGATGACCCAGGAGGCAGGAGGGGACTCCCCTGGGTGCCGCGGTTGTCACGTCGCGCCTCAACCGGGGTTTGGTCGTTGGTTCGGCGACACGCGGGATGACGTTCTCAGCTATTTTCTGGACGGCCCGGGGGCAATGCTGGTCGCTGGGTGCCGCGACAGTAGACTCGGCGCGGCATTGGGCCTGGTAGACGGTGTACCGCCGTTCATGCCGAGGGACGCACCGCTCGACGGGAGATTCTGGAGGGACTGCCCCGTGGCGGGATTGACGGAATTGACAGATCTGGGGAACTGGCTCGACTCCCTCTGCGTTTTCTAACCCTGTACTTACTGCCCTGTCATTAGGGCTTTCGATAACTAGAGGGGAGCAAGCATGAGATTCACAATTGTCGCGGCAATCCTGCTGATCGCCGGAACCGCCCGCTCGGAGCAATGGCTCCAGCGCTATCACGACGCGCAACACACCAGCTTCATCAACGTGCCGGTTGACCCGCTGATGACCGAGAATTTCCGGTACATCTTCGATCCGACGGAAGTTCCGCTCGGACGAGGCGTCCACCTGATCCATTACACAGACCCCAAAATCGAGGCCAACGGCGACATGCTCGTTCCGATAATCGAGAGAAACGCCGGAGGTGTGGTCACCGGATCCAGCGTGCGAAAGCTCTCCGGAGGCGTCGCGATCTGGACCTACCCGAGCGACTTTGTTCGCCAACCCAATGGAGCATGGGAGCCGGTGTTTGATTTCGCGGTCAAGGACAACCTCGTGTATGTGATGGGCAGGTACGGCTGTATCTGGATCCTGAGTGACGCCGACGGGACCGTCCAGGGTCACCGATGCTCGACCGAGCCTGTGGATCCCACTGGCGAGAACATCTGGATTACTTCCCCATTCACCATCGACGGAAACGGCAATGT
>WNFA01007826.1_pt1 | contig 13151 bp, 14 predicted proteins | sample 5400481 | NCBI WGS metagenome assembly WNFA01 (sample SAMN13153340, study PRJNA577476) | soil metagenome | isolation source: 120 cm saprolite under Douglas fir tree site 2 hole 1 replicate 2 | place: USA:California | collected 2015-04-18 | reverse complement strand
ACCGACATCGTCACGATCGGCGTTCCGTACCTCGGGCCGTACAACGTCAATGCTCCGATGAACCCGGTGCTGGTCGTGTGCATGGGGCTGGGTTACCTGTTCAATTTCTACCGGAACAAGCCGGTGGTGAGGAAGGGCGGAGTGGTCATCCTCACCCACCCATTCCGCTATGAGTTCGACGCAGTCCAGCACCCGAGCTACATCGATTTCTACGACGAGGTCCTCGCCGACACGACCAAGCCTGCCGAGATCGAGGCCAAGTACGAGCTGCGGTTCGCGGAAGACCCGTGGTTCCGCCAGCTCTACCGCAAGTCGCACGCGTACCACGGCGCGCACCCGTTTTATGCTTTTTACTGGGCCGCCCATGCGATGGAGCACGCGGGCGACATCATCATCGTCGGCGGCGACCGCGAGGTCGTCCACCGCTTCGGCTTCAAGTGCGCGACCACGCTCGAGGACGCGTTCGAGATGGCCGAGCAGACCGTCGGCCGCCATCCGAGCGTCACGCACATGCGCATGCCGCCCATCCTCCTCGCAGAAGTCGAGTAGCAATCGGATGCCCTGGTACAGCGGAGATCGCGGGCCCATGCAGCTGGCGCGCGCCGTCGGCGATGTCGTCAACGATGTCCGGCGCGTGCGCCGAGGCTGGCGGTGGGACATGCCGCGTCCGCGTACATGGCCCGAGCAGGGCGCGGTCGTGCCGGCCCCGGCGAGCGATCTCGGCTGGGCGCGCCAGGAACCGGTGCGCACCATTCGGTGGCTGATCCAGCACGGCCTCCTGCTCCCGTTCACCGAGGCGATGGCCCACCCCAAGGTCGAGGGCCGCGAGTGGGTAACGGAGCTCGAACGCCCGGTCATCTTCGCAGCCAACCATTCGAGCCACGCCGACACCTCGCTCGTTCTGCACGCGCTTTCCGACCGCGCACGCGATCGGACCGTCGTCGCGGCGGCGGCCGACTACTGGTACAAGCGACCCCTTCTCGGCAATCTGGTCGGACTGTTCCTCAACACATTTCCCTTCTCGCGCACCGGTGGAGCGAAAGAACAGCTCCACAGCGCGAGCCGGCTGCTCAAAGCGGGTTGGAATCTCGTGTTCTTTGCCGAAGGCAGCCGGTCGCCCGACGGCCGTATTCAGGAATTCAAGCCGGGGCTCGGCTTCTTATCCAATGAGACCGGCACGCCGGTGGTTCCGCTGCACATCCGGGGCGCGCATCGGATCATGCCCAAAGGACAGAAGCTGCCACTGCCCGGGCCTGTGCGCGTGCGCATAGGGAAGCCGATGACAGCGCACGCGAAGGAAGGCTCGCGCGAATTCACTGCGCGGGTGGAGCAAGCGGTCCGTGCGCTCGCGGAAGAACCCAGGCAGCCCGAGCTGCAGGGGACGTGGATCGAACGCTGGCGGGCGCTGAAGCCACGTGAGCCCGAATACGTTGACTGATTACGATTTGTACCGGTGACCTACTCGATAGTCGCACGCGATAAAGAGACCGGCGAGTTCGGCGTCGCGGTCCAGTCGCACTACTTTCAGGTGAGCCCCTCAGTGCCCTGGGCGCTGGCGGGCGTGGGGGCGGTCGCGACGCAATCGCGGGTCAACGTCAGCTACGGACCGCTGGGCCTCGAGCTGCTGCAGGCGGGCCTGACCGCCGAGCAAGCGCTGAAGGCGCTGACCGCGGGCGACCCTTTGGCTGAGGTGCGCCAGTGCGCGATCATCGACGCCACCGGCGGCGTCGCCGCCCACACCGGAGCCAAGTGCATCCCGGCCGCGGGCCACCAGGTCGGCGATGGCTTCAGCTGCCAGGCCAACCTGATGGAAAAGGACACGGTCTGGGCGGCGATGGCCCAAGCGTTTACTTCCACCGACGCCCCGCTCGCGGAGCGGATGATGGCGGCCCTGGAGGCGGCGGAAGCCGAAGGCGGTGACATCCGCGGCAAGCAGTCGGCGGCGATGCTGGTCGTGACCGGCTCGCCCAAGGGACGCTTTTGGGAAGACCGGATCATCGACCTGCGCGTCGAGGACGCGGCGGAGCCCCTGCCCGAGCTGCGCCGCCTGCTGCGGATCAAGCGCGCCTTCATGGCCTTGTCGGAGGCGGACCGCCTGTCGGAGTCCGGTGACAAAGCGGCGGCCCACGCCAGGTCCGCGGAGGCGATCCGGATCGCGCCGGAGATGGTCGAGATCCGCTTCTGGACCGGTCTCGACATGGTCGTGGCCGGGGACATGGACGGCGGCTGCAAACTCATGGCGGAGGTCGTGCGCGAGAAGGGCGGGCGCTGGATCGAGACATTGCGAAGGCTGGCGATGGTGGGTCGCGTGCCTGCCGACGTGGCCGCGGCGGTCGAGGCCCGGCTCGCCGCCACAGCCGGCTCCACGTAGACTGCACGCGTCTTGGGAAAGTTCAAGAGTCAGCGCAGGGGTCCAAGGCGGCCCGAGAAGGCCCGCAAGCCTGAGAAGGACGATGGCGGGCAGAAAGAGCAGGCGGTCGTAATGGATGCGGTGGTCGCCCAGGCGCTGCCCAATGCGATGTTCGAGGTCGAGCTCGAGGGCGGGCACAAGCTCATCGCTTACGCGGCAGGCCGGATGCGTCGCTATTTCATTCGCATCACACCTGGAGACCGGATCCGCGTCGAGCTGTCGCCCTACGACCTGACCCGCGGCCGCATCGTCTACCGCTACCGAGAGTAGTGCCCAGCCTCATCGAGGCGATCGGATCCGCCCGCGTCTTCGACCTCGAACAGCCCCGGTTCGCCGGCGCGCCTTCGCATCCAGCCCACGCGCCCGGCTTCAACTACTTCCTGCACCGCCACCATGCGCGCGGCGCCCCCGAGGCCAGGACGAGCGCATCCGGCCTCGTCGTGATGCCAGAGCACTCGGGCACGCACATCGACGCCCTGGCTCACCAGGCCGAGAACATGATCCTCCACGGCGGCGTTCACGTCGACTCGGGCGTGCAGACTTCGGTGGGATTCCGAGTCCACGGTGTCGACACTCTCGAACCGCTGGCGTGCCGGGGCGTGTTGCTCGACGTCGCGGGCGCCCAGCGCTTGCCACCCGACCATTCCATCACCCGGTCGGAGCTCGAACAGGCTGCGACCGCTGGCGGGGTCGAGGTAGGTGCGGGCGACGCCGTGCTGGTGCGCACGGGTTACGGGGCGCTCTGGACCGACGCGCCGCAGTACCTGCATGCAGCCGGCGTCAGCGCGGGCGGCACGAGATGGCTTGTGGAGCGCGGGGTGCGCGCCGTCGGCGCGGACAACATCGCCTGGGACGTGATCGGCCCGACCGACCCCGAGCTTGGCGTCACGCTCCCCGGTCACATGCTGCTGCTGGTGCGAGCCGGGATCCCGATCATCGAGAACCTCAACCTCGAGGAGCTCGCGGAGGCAGGCATCCACGAGTTCGCATTCGTATGCCTGCCGCTCAAGATGCGTGGCGCCACGGGGTCTCCCGTGCGCCCAATCGCGCTGGCGTAGGCCGGCTAGCGGCGACCCACCGTCTGGAAGCAGTCCAGGCAGTAGACCGGCCGCGCCCCCGTGGGCACGAACGGCAATCGCGCCCACAGTCGCGGCACTGCAACGTCCTGTCCGAGAAACTCACCGTCTGGCCTCCCCTAGAAAGTCGCTCAGAGGCCCGGACGAAGGTGACCGGTCTACCCCCTCTAGCGGTTCGGGGGCGATTTTAACGCGCTGGGCGGGAATTTGGAGAGAGCGCTTTTCAGGCGGGTACGGCCTCGCGCGCGTTGTCGGCCTCGTCAGCCTCATCAGCAGCCACCGGGCCGGCGAATCCCGTCCGGCTTGGAGCCCCGCTGAGCGGGACTTCCTTGAGAAAGACTGTCGAGACCAGCGCCACGATCAGGATCAACCCCGCGAAGAAGTAGATGTCGTGCAGGGTGTCCGCCAGCGCCAGGCGGATGGCAGTCGCCACCACCTTCGGCAGCTGGTTCAAGGCGCCGGGCTGAAGGATCGAGTTGGCGCCGCCTGACGGAAGGTGCTGCAGCGCCTGGGCTGGGAGGTGCAGGTCGGCGATCCTGGCGCTGAGGTAGCCAGGCAGGCGGTTCGCCAGCACCGCGCCGAGGATCGAGCTGCCGACGGTGCCGCCGAGGTTGCGCCAGAACTGGATCTGGCTCGACGCGACACCCAGGTACTTGCGGGGGAGGGCGACCTGCACGGCAGTCAGGTACAGGGGGAAGGTGGTGCCGATGCCGAGCCCGACCACGATCAGTGCCGCGACCACGCGCCATTCCTGGGAGGACGGCGTGATCAGCGAGAGCAGGTACATGCCGACGATCATCACCGCCACGCCCAGGGTGCCGAGGAACCGGTAGTACTTGATCCGGCGCATCACGAAGCCGGTCAGCGTGCTCGCCGCGAGCAGGCCGAACATCATCGGCGTGATGAGCGCGCCGGAGTTGGTGGCGCTGATGCCGAGCACGCCCTGGAAGACGAGGGGCGTGAACAGGATCGAGCCGAACATGCCGAACGCGGTGAGAAAGCCCACGATCATCGACACCGTGAATGTGGTGTTCTTGAACAGCTCCAGGGGCACGATGGGCTGCTCGACGCGGCCTTCGACGAAGACGAATGCCGCCAGCATCGCCGCCGCGAGGGCAAGCAGGCCCACGACCTCGGGCGAGGTCCACGCGTGGTCGCGGGTGATGGAGAGGGCGATGAGCAGCGGGACCACGCCGGCAGCCAGCGTGAACGCGCCCCAGAAGTCGATGTCCCGCCACGACGCCTTTGAGCGGACGTAGGGAAGGCCGACCAGCACGACCGCCACGGCGATGATGCCGACCGGGATGTTGACCTCGAAGACCCAGCGCCAGCCGAAGTGGTCGGTGATGAAGCCACCGGCGGTCGGGCCGATGATGGCGCTGAGCCCGAACACGCCGCCGAACAGGCCCTGCACGCGGCCCCGATTCTCGGGCGGGAACAGGTCGCCGATGACGGTGAAGACCGTGGCGAACAGCACCCCGCCGAAGATGCCCTGGATGCCTCTGAACACGATCAACTGGGTCATGTCCTGCGCCACCCCACACACCACGGACGCGGCGACGAAGCCGATCATCCCCGCGAGCAGGAACGGCTTGCGGCCGAAGAGGTCGCCGAGCTTGCCGGCGATCGGGGTCATGGTGGTCGACGTGACGAGGTAGGCAGTGGTGACCCAGGCCAGTCGGTCGAGCCCGTTCAGGTCGGCGACGATGCGCGGGATGGCGGTGCCGACGATCGTCTGGTCGAGCGCGGCCAGCAGCAGCGCCAGCATCGTCCCGGCGGTGGCCAGGATTACGCGCCTGCGCGACAGTCCTTGAGTTATCACTTTGCGAGCTCCTTCCTGGCGTTCTCGACCAGCTGCAGGCACAGGTGTCGCAGCTGCGCCAGGTCCTCCTTGCTGAACCCCTCGACCATCTCGAACTGGTGGTCGATTCCCTGTTTCCAGATCGCTTCGATCTGGCCGCGGCCGGCCTCTGTCAACCGCGCCCGCACCGAGCGACGGTCGTCCGGGTCGGGGACGCGCTCCACCAGGCCGTCTTTTTCGAGGTGATCCACAAGCCCGGTGATGTTGCGAGGGGTCGACCCGAGGTCTTCCGCCAGGTCACCCAGGGGGGTGTCACCGCAGCGCAAGAGCCGAAAGAGCACGCCCATGCGGCCCTGGCTGAGGCCGTGCTGCTCGGCCCAACGCTCCATGAGCATGCCCAGCGAGTGGCCGGCGATCTTCAAGGCGGCCAGAGCTTCGACGGCGCTCATGTCGACGCCGAGAGGAGCGAATAGCTCCCGCATGCGGACGCTGTACAGGCGGCCGGCCTCATCACGGCCGAGCTCGTGGACGCTATGCAGGTCCGGCGGGGCGCCGGAGGCGGGGAGGTTCATGGTGTTCCGGTTCATAGTGAAGGACTTCATTATCACCCTATACAGGGATTCGGGTCAAGTTATTCTCGACCCGATGTTCGCCGCCCTGGGGGACGAGGCCGGGTTCTGCGAGTGGGTTGGTCGCCTGGGCCGGCAGGCCACCCTCGCCGCCCCCACGCGGCGCGGGGGCTGGTCCGGTGCCGTGCTGATCTACCTCCGCGCGAGCCTGCTGCTGGAGCCGACTCGGAAGGCTGAGTTCCGCGGCACGGTGGAATCCGCCAGGCGCCAGGGCGCCGTGGTCGCCCTCGAGCTCGGAGACGCCAACTGGATCAAAGTCAGGGGACCCCAGGCTGCATTCGAGCTCGCCGAGATCCATCCGGACGTCCTCTTCGTCGACGAAGCGACGGCGGCTGAGCTGGGAGTACCGCTGGAGGGCATAGCCTCGGTGCCTGTGACCAGGCTTGCGGCCGGCGGTTGCCACGTGCACGGCCGGCGCCTGGCCGGGCAGTCTGCCGAGCAGGACGCGGACGCCCTCGCCGCCACCTTCTGTGTCGCGCTGGTGGAGGGGGAGGCTCCGGTCGAGGCGGCCGGACGCGCCGTGCTCGTGGCCGCACGATGATCGTCGACGCGCATCTCGACATCGCCTGGAACGCGACCTCAGACGGTCGCGGCTTCCTGGCCCCGCCGGCTCCCGGGTACGTGATCAGCCGCCCGGCGCTCACTTCATCCGGCGTGGGCCTGGTCTGCGCGACGCTCTACACGGCGCCGGCTCGCGCGCGCCGGGCGATGCGCACGCGCTTCGTCTACGAGAACGCGCACGAGGCGCACATCATGGCCGTCGCGCAGGTCAACTACTACAAGTCATGCGGCCTCCAGCTGATCCGCGACTCGCGCGAGCTCCAGACGTATGTGCGCGGCTGGAGAAAGGGACAGATCGCCGCCGTCCTGCTCATGGAAGGCGCCGATCCGATCGAGACCCCATCGCAACTCGGAGCGTGGACGGACATGGGTGTGAGGATCATCGGCCCGGCCTGGAGCCGCACTCGCTACAGCGGCGGCACCGGCGCCCCGGGCGGGCTGACCGACCTCGGCGTGCAGCTTTTGAAAGCGATGCGACGCAAGCATGTGATCCTCGACCTCAGCCACATGGCCGACCAGGCTGTGGCCGATGCCTTCGAACTGTGGCGTGGGCCCATCATCTGCTCGCATAGCAACGCGCGCGAGATCGTTCCCGGCGATCGGCAGATCACCGACGCCACCGCGGCGGAGGTCGCGCGGCGAGGGGGGATCCTCGGCATCAGCTTCTATCCCTCGCATCTGCGTGCGAAAGGACGAACCACGCTGGACGATGTGGTCCGCCACGCGGTGCACCTGGCGCGCGCGGCCGGCGGCCCCGAGCACGTCGGTCTGGGCACCGACCTCGACGGCGGCATCGATTCGCGATACGGACCGATTCACGACCTTGGCGAGCTGAAGAAGTTCTTGCCAGGCCTGTTGCGCCGCCATTTCGGCGCGGCCCAGGTCGAGGGCATCATGGGCGCCAACTGGATCGATTTTCTGGGCCGGTCGCTCCCGGCACCTAAAGAGAGTCGACGAGCATTTTCGCGCTGACGAACGCGAAGCCCATGCCGTGCCCGTTGAACCCGGCGCACACATAGACGTTCGGCAGGCCGTCGACCGGACCGACCAGCGGCAGCCCCGATTCTGTGAATCCCATGGTGCCGGCCCAGCGATGCGTGACCTTTGCCTCCGCGCCCATCCGCTTCAGCTGCCCATCGAGGTGGGTCTGGATCGCGTCCGTGGGCCGTTCGTCATATCCCACCTCCGCCTCGTAGGCGGTGTCGCGCCAGCCGCCGATGAGAACCTCACCGGTGGCCAATTGCCTCCAGTAGCGGTAACCGAAATGAGAGTACGTGGGGAGGTCGCAAAGACCAGCCGCATCGGGTGCGCTCGCCAGCATCTGCGCGCGGCGTGGCTGGATCTCGACCTGCGCGAGCAGCTGCGGCGTGTACGCGTTCGTGGCCAGGATCACGCAACCGGCGTGACACTCGGCGCCATTTGCATGCACCAGGACCTCGTTCGACCGCGCCTCGATGGCGGTGACGTTCACGCCTTCGCGGATCGCTTCAGGCGGCGCCTGGCGCGCGAGAGCGCCCACCACTGCGGCGGGATCGACCTCACCGTCGAGCGGATTGACCAGGGTGCGGCCGTCCCATGACGCTTCGAATCCGTCCTCATTCAAAAGCTCTGCGGATTCCGCGAGCGAAGCCGCCTCCTCCGCGCCGGACGCGAGAATCGCGCTGCCCAGGCGGCGATGCCCGACCGGCCGGCCCGCCACCGCTTCGATCATCGTGGCGTGGTTGACGAGGGTCATGTCCCAGATCTCATGCGCCCGGGCACGTCCGTAGCTGAGGACCGCCTCGGCATAGCTGTCGGCCACGCCGGCGAGGAGGAAACCGGCATTCCGCCCGCTCGCGCCCGCGGCGATGTGGGCCCGTTCGACCAGCGCTGCGTCCATCCCTCGCGCGCCCAGGTGATGCATGAGGCTGGTGCCGGTGATGCCGCCGCCGATGACGAGGACGTCGGTGTGGTCGGGCAGCTCGCCGGCATAGCGCTCGGGCGGCCGCCGCCAGAACGGAGTCAGTTCAGGGGACCGAATAACATTGAGCTTCGGCATGGATTTTGAGAGCTACGACGTCCTGGTGGTCGGCGGTGGGCTGGCCGGCCTCAGGGCGGCGATCGCCGCGGTCGACGCCAACCCCAGGCTCAAGATCGCGATGGTCTCCAAGGTCTACCCGATGCGCAGCCACACCGTCTCGGCCGAAGGCGGCGCGGCAGCTGCCCTGCGGCCGGAGGACAGCTACGAGAACCACGCCTTCGACACGATCAAGGGTTCGGACTATCTCGCCGACCAGGACGTGGTCGAGGCCTTTGTTCGCGAGGCCCCGATCGAGGTCATCCAGATGGAGCACTGGGGCTGCCCTTGGAGCCGAGACCCCGACGGCAAGATCTCGGCGCGCCCTTTCGGCGGCATGACCACGTGGCGCACGTGCTTCGCGGCCGACAAGACGGGCTTCCACATGCTGCACACCGTCTTCCAGACCTCGCTCAAGTACAGCCAGATCCATCGCCACGACGAGGCCTTCGCCACCAAGCTCCTGGTTGAGGATTCGCGCTGCGTCGGCGTGGTCGCGATCGACATACGCAGCGGACGCCTCCAGGCGATCACCGCAAAATCGGTCATCCTCGCGACCGGTGGTCTCGGACGCGTCTATGCATTCACCACCAACGGCAACATCTGCACCGGGGATGGCATGGCGCTGGCTTACCGGGCCGGGGTCGGGCTGAAGGACATGGAGATGGTGCAGTTCCATCCGACCGGGCTTCCTTTCACCGGCATCCTCATCACGGAGGCCGTACGCGGCGAGGGCGGCTACCTGCTCAACAAGGACGGGGAGCGCTTTCTTGAGCGCTACATTCCCAACAAGATGGAGCTGGGACCGCGCGACATCATCTCTCGCGCCATGGTCACCGAGTTCGAGGCAGGCCGCGGATTCGAGGGACCGCATGGAAAGTTCATGCATCTCGACGTCCGGCACCTTGGCGAAGAGAAGATCGATGCGAAGCTTCCGTTCATGCGCGAGCTGGGTCGCGAGTTCGTCGGGATCGACATCGTCAAGGACCCAATCCCCGTACGGCCGGTCATGCACTACATGATGGGAGGCGTCGACGCCGACATCTCCGGCGCGACTCCGATCGCCGGCCTCTACGCTGCGGGCGAGTGTGCCAATGTCGGGCTCAACGGAGGCAACCGGCTCGGCTCGAACTCGCTGTCCGAGTGCCTCGTGTTCGGCGCCGCCGCCGGTCGCGCCGCGGCCGAGCACGCGAGCTCGGCGGGTCCGGTCGGCGCGAACCCGGTGACGGCCCTGCTCGCCGATGAGACGAAGCGGATCGAGGCTTCGTTTCTCGACAAGAAGGGCGGCGAGGAACGCATCGGTACCATCCGCGAGGAGATGCAGCACGACATGGATGCCGGGGCGGGAGTGTTCCGGACCCGCGATGGCCTCGAGAAGCTGAGCCGCCAGCTGGGCGCCCTCCGCGACCGTTTCGAGAAGATCAAGATCGAGGACTCGAGCCGCACCTTCAACACGGAGCTGACGGCGGCGCTGGAGCTCGATTTCATGCTCGAGGTGTCCGAGACCATCGCCTACTCCGCGCTGGCCCGAGAGGAGTCGAGGGGTGCGCATTCCCGCCGTGATTTTCCCGAGCGCGACGATGCTAAGTGGCTGAAGCACACGGTCGCATTTCGTACGGATGGCGCCGAACCGAAACTCGAATACACCGACGTCCGCATCACCAACTTCAAACCCCAGGCGAGGACCTACTGATGGCTGAAAAGAGGATCACGATCAGGACCACGCGCTTCGATCCCGAGAAGGACAAGGCGCCGCGATTGCAGTCATACGACATCCCCTTCTCGGACGACAGCATGGTGGTCCTGGACGCGCTCAACCACATCAAGGCACACGTCGACGGCAGCTTGAGCTATCGATGGTCGTGCCGAATGGGCATCTGCGGCAGCTGCGGGATGATGGTCAACGGGGTCCCAAAGCTCACCTGCAACGCGTTCATGCGCGATTACTGGCCGCGCTCGATCACGGTCGAGCCGCTGCAGAACTTCCCGATCGTGCGCGACCTCGTCATCGACATGGAGGACTTCATGCACAAGCTGAAGTCCATCAAGCCATGGATCATCCGCAAGCAGGAATACCCGCTTGGCGCCGGCGAGCACCGCCAGACCATGGATCAGATCGATGAGTTTCGCCAGTTCAGCGAGTGCATCAACTGCATGCTCTGCTACGCCGCCTGCCCGGTCTACGGCCTGAACAACGAGTTCCTCGGCCCGGCGGCGACCGCGCTCGCGCGCCGCTACAACCTGGACTCGCGGGACCAGGGTCTCAAGGATCGGCTGCCCGTGCTCGCGAACTCCGAGGGCGTCTGGGAGTGCAGCTTCGTGGGCGAATGCTCAGTGGTGTGCCCCAAGGGCGTCGATCCGGCCAAGGCCATCCAGCAGACCAAGCTCGACACGACCACGCGCTTCGTGCTGCCTTACGGCAACCGCGAAGAATGACAGAGGGCGACGAGGCGGCGGCCTCGACGGGAACTGCTCCTCGCGTCTACAAGCCGGAGATGCCGCGCGGCTGGTGGCTGCGCCGGCGCCACTACTTCCTGTACATGGTTCGAGAGTTCACGGCGGTGCCCATGGCGGCCTGGTTGCTGTGGTTGCTGGTCGAGATCCAGCGCGCTGCCAATGGGCCGAAGGGGTACTACCCGGCGGCATCCCCCGCCTTCATCGTTTTCAGCATCATCTGCCTGGGGTTCGCCACGTACCACAGCGTTACCTTCCTCAGCCTCGCGGGCGTGATCATCCACCTCAGGTTCATGGGCAAGCCAGTGCCACCGCGGGCGATCGTCGCCACGATGTTCGGGCTGTGGCTGGTGGCGTCGGTCGTGATCGCGGCCGTTCTCATCGGATTTGCGCGATGAACCACGACACCACGAAGAGTCAAAAGCCGGCCATTTCCCACCTGTTCTGGTGGTTCCTCTTCGCCAATGGGGGCGGGCTGGCCGCGCTCGTGCTCCCGGTCCAGATCCTGGTCCAGGGCGTGCTTGGGCCGCTGGGCGTCGTCCACGTGGTGGATCGGCATTACGACACCTGGATAAACGTCCTGGGCAACCCGATCGTGAAGCTCTACCTGCTCGCCCTCATCTCGCTCGCGTTCTTCCACTTCGCGCACCGGCTGCGCTACTTCCTGGTCGATCTCGGGGTGCCCGCAGCCCGGACGCTGCCGGCGCAGGTGGTCTTTTACGGCGGCGCGGTCGTGGTCACGGCGGTCACGATCTGGGTGCTGCTGACGACCGCTCCGATCTCGTTCGCGTAGCCCGCCGACGCCAATTCCGTACTGTTGGCGCCAAACGTGCGCTAACCGAGGCGTTCAAGGGCCCCGCTGGCGCCAAACGTGTGGAAACGGGTCTCAGGCATCGGTGGTGGCGGCCTCCAGCAAAGCGGCGAACTTGCGCTGCGCCGCCGCCCTGCGCGTGGGCACGTGCTCCCGGGGCCACATGCCCTTCGGCGGCTGGTAGCCGGAGAGGATCTGTCGCGCGACCGAGACGCGGTGGACCTCGTCGGGCCCGTCGTACATACGAGCGGCGCGCGCGTGACGGTACATCTCTTCCAGCGGCATGTCGGACGAGTAGCCCAGGGACCCGTGGACCTGGATGGCGCGGTCGATCACGTCGTGCAACACCTTGGCGCCGAAGAATTTGATCAGCGAGATTTCCTTGCGCGCCGCGGCGGCGCCCTGGGTGTCGATGATCCACGCCGCGTGCAGCGTCATCAGTCGCGCGGCCTGCATCTCAGCCGCAGAATCGGCGATCCAGTTCTGGACAGTCTGGTGACCGGCAAGCTTCTTGCCGAAGGCCTCGCGCTGCAAAGAGCGCTCGCACAGCATGTCGAAGGCGCGACGGGCCTGGCCGAGCCAGCGCATGCAGTGGTGGATTCGGCCGGGGCCGAGCCGCGCCTGCGCGATGAGAAAGCCCTGTCCGCGTTCCCCGACCAGGTTGTCCTTGGGCACGCGCACGTTCTCATAGAGGACTTCGGCGTGCCCGTAACCGAACCGCTCGTGCTCCGACCAGGTTGTCCTTGGGCACGCGCACGTTCTCATAGAGGACTTCGGCGTGCCCGTAACCGAACCGCTCGTGCTCGCCCGCCATGGTCGGGATGTTGCGCAGCTTCTTCAAGCCCGGCGCGTCGCCTGGCACGATGATCATCGAAGCGCGCTCGTATGCATCGGCCTGCGGCTCGGTGACGACCATGGCAATCAGGAAGTCGGCGATCATGCCGTTCGACGTGAACCATTTGTGGCCGTTGATCACCCACTCGTCGCCGTCGAGCACAGCGGTGGTCGAGAGCATCGTCGGGTCCGAGCCGGCAGTGTTCGGCTCGGTCATGGAAAACGCGGAACGGATCTGGCCATCCAGAAGTGGTTGGAGCCACCGCTTTTTTTGCGCCTCCGTGCCGAAGTGGGCGAGCACCTCCGAGTTGCCTGAGTCGGGGGCCTGGTTGCCGAAAACGATCGGCGCCCATACGGTGGCGCCCTCGATCTCGTGCATAAGGCCGAGCTTCACCTGTCCGTAGCCCTGGCCGCCCAATTCCGGCGGCAGGTGCGTGGCCCACAGCTTCTGCCGCTTCACCTCTGCCTGCAGCGGACGGATCGCGCGCATGAAGCCGGCCTCGTCCGCATCCAGGACCT
>WNFA01007120.1_pt1 | contig 13156 bp, 9 predicted proteins | sample 5400481 | NCBI WGS metagenome assembly WNFA01 (sample SAMN13153340, study PRJNA577476) | soil metagenome | isolation source: 120 cm saprolite under Douglas fir tree site 2 hole 1 replicate 2 | place: USA:California | collected 2015-04-18 | reverse complement strand
ATTCTGAGGCTACCGTTGCAGCCGCCTCTCCGTCAGACAATTCAACCAAGGCAAGTGCAGATAAGTCCTCCGATGCTGGGTCAGCACAGAAGAAGAGTGCAAATGCCACGCAGATGACCCAGCCGCATGCGTCCAAAGCTGAGCAGGCCCGCGCGGCGCAGACGGTTGGTTACAAGCAAGCCATTGTTGCCTCAGTACCGGTTAAGCAGATTGCGCGGCTGGATACACCCGTAACAACGCCTGTTCCATCAGCTCCGGATGCAGCCCGATCCAGACCTGCCCTGACCAAGAAGGACTTCTTTGTCATCATCAAAGCCAAGGAAGATGCCTGGATTTCTGTGATTGCCGATGGCAGACGGGTGAGCCATGGAACGCTGCGTGCCAATAAGCAGCGCTTTGTCAGAGCCGGAAAGCAGATCATTCTCACCACCGGCAACGCCGGCGGTATTGACGTGAGTTTCAATGGCAGGCCGCTCGGCGCCATTGGCAGTGAGAGTGAAGCACGTACTCTGATGTTTACACCAACCGGACAAGTACAAGAATAGCCCTATAGCCCTCCAGCCTTCCCGCCGATTACAATGGCTCAGGCCCAATTCAGTGCGTAATTAGTCCCATTCGCCTGCTTTTCCAACCAAGTAAAGCTAAAACATTGTTGATGGGCCACGATTCAGATAGTCTGCTTTTGGCATCGTATTTTGATGAAAAGCAGTAATAGATATTCAGGAGGACGGTCAATTGGCTCCACGGGAACGTTTCTTGTTCACCTCTGAGTCGGTCACGGAAGGCCACCCAGACAAAATAGCGGATCAGATTTCCGATTCAATTCTAGACGCGTGTCTTGCGGAAGATGCTTACAGCCGCGTCGCCTGTGAAACACTTACGGCCACCGGCCTGGTAGTGATCGCGGGTGAAATCACCACCAAGACCTACGTTGATTTTCAAAAGGTAGTCCGCGGTGTGGTGCAGTCCATTGGTTATGACAACGCACTCTATGGATTTGATTCCAATACCTGCGCGGTGATTTCCAGCATTAACAAGCAATCAGGCGATATCGCCATGGGCGTGGATACCGGCGGAGCCGGCGATCAGGGCATGATGTTCGGCTACGCGACGAACGAAAACGATGAATACATGCCGACCCCAATCGCCCTGGCCCACAAACTTACCCTTCGCCTTTCAGAAGTTCGCAAAAGCGGGATGCTTCCTTACCTTCGTCCCGACGGCAAATCACAAGTCACAGTGGAATACGGTCCAGACCACAAGCCCCGGCGTGTGGACGCAGTCGTGATTTCTACTCAGCATGCAGAGTCCATTGACAATGAAACACTGCGCGCCGATATCCTGAAGCACGTGATTCAGGCAGCCATTCCGGCCAACCTGCTGGATGGCGATACGAAGTATCACATCAATCCGACCGGACGTTTCGTGATCGGCGGCCCAATGGGTGACACTGGTCTCACCGGTCGCAAGATCATTGTGGATACGTACGGCGGCATGGGCCGTCACGGTGGTGGAGCATTCAGCGGTAAGGATCCGACCAAGGTTGACCGCTCTGCCTGCTACATGGCCCGCTATATTGCCAAGAACCTGGTGGCTGCGGGCCTGGCTGACCGTTGCGAAGTGCAACTGGCCTATGCCATCGGCGTTGCAGAGCCAGTCAGTGTGCTGGTTGATACCTTTGGCACCGGCAAACTGGATGAACTCAAACTGGAAGCGCTGGTCCGTGAAAACTTCCAGCTCACGCCTAAAGGAATCATTGAATCGCTCAAGCTGCGCCGTCCTATCTACAGGAAGACCGCGGCCTACGGACACTTTGGACGCAAAGATCCTGACTTCACCTGGGAAGCGACTGATAAAGCCGCCAAGCTGCGTGAACAGGCCCAGGCTGCCGGCGCATCCAAGACCACGGTGGGCGTTTCCAAGTAGTGATCTTCATTCAGGGACTTTAGTTAAATCGAATGCAGTGAGGGCTTAGATAGTCTCACTGCATGATTTCTGTTGAGGGTCTTTTGGGGAACCAAACCAGGGACTTAAGCCAGAGCGCAAGCGAAATTGAAATTTAGACAACTACCCTGCCATTGGCACGAAAAACATGGCAAGAGAAATAGGAAATCATGTCGACAACCGCTACACCGCAAATCGCATTTGACGTTAAGAATATCGAGCTTGCCGATCTGGGCAAGCGGCGCATCGAATGGGCCAACCAGTCTATGCCGGTGCTGCAGAGCATCCGCAAAGAGTTCATCAAGAACCAGCCACTGAAGGGTATCCGCATCGCTGCCTGCCTGCACGTGACCACTGAAACCGCAAACCTTGCCATTACCTTGCGTGACGGCGGTGCTGACGTGGTGCTTTGCGCTTCCAATCCGCTCTCCACACAGGACGACGTGGCTTCATCCCTGGTGCGCGACTACAACATCTCCACTTTTGCCGTAAAGGGCGAGGACAATGACAGCTATTACAAGCACATCCTGGCCGCGCTTGATCACAAGCCGCATATGACCATGGATGATGGCGCTGATCTGGTTTCCACCGCTCTCACCAAGCGTAAGGATGTTCTTGACGGCATCATCGCCGGCACGGAAGAGACCACCACGGGCGTCATCCGCCTGCGCGCCATGGCGAAAGACGGGCAGCTTCGCTATCCGATTGTTGCCGTGAATGATGCGCTGACCAAGCACATGTTTGACAATCGCTACGGCACCGGCCAATCCACCATGGACGGCGTGATCCGCTGCACCAACGCGCTGATCGCCGGCAGCAAGTTCGTCGTGGCCGGCTTCGGCTGGTGCGGACGCGGTCTGGCTTCACGCGCCCGCGGCATGGGCGCTGATGTGATCGTCACCGAAATCGATCCAACGAAAGCCATTGAAGCCGTGATGGAAGGCTATCGCGTAATGTCCATGGCCGAAGCGGCCAAGATCGGCGATATCTTTGTGACCGTGACCGGCAACAAGAACGTTCTGGCCCGCGAACACTTTGAAGCGATGAAGAACGGCGCCATTGTGGCCAACTCCGGACAATTCAATGTGGAAATTGACATCCCGGCGCTGGAAAAGCTTGCTTCCTCCAAACGCCCGACCCGCGACTTTGTGGACGAGTACGTGATGAAGGACGGACGCAAGATTTACCTGCTGGGCGAAGGCCGCCTTATCAACCTGGCAGCCGCCGAAGGTCATCCGGCTTCTGTGATGGATATGAGCTTTGCCAACCAGGCGTTGTCCTGCGAGTTCCTGATCAAGAACTACAAGACCCTGGAGAAGAAGGTCTATGCAGTTCCTGATGAGCTCGACAAGAAAGTTGCCCGCCTGAAGCTGGAATCCATGGGCGTGAAGATCGACAAGTTGACTGCCGAGCAGGAAGAATATCTTGCCAGCTGGTCTGAAGGTACCTAAGCGCACTCTGAAAGCAATAGAATAGCGGCGGCCGCAGGGTCGCCGTTTTTATTGGCGTTGATCGCGGGGCTCGCAGGGCACGCTGTTTGCATCTGATGTCTTGGGAGTTTCAGAGCAAGAGGAGAATGAGTCCAAAATTTCTGAAGAGACTCGCGCAGTGGCTTTTGGAAGACTTGCGCGTGCCGCATGGGCCTGGCGGCCAATCAGAGCACACACACCCGTGGTGGAAGGCCATGTGCCTTACTGGCGTGGATTATTTCTCCACCCTTGGTTACCAGCCGGGAATTGCGTTTCTGGCTGTTGGCGCGCTTTCTCCCATCGCCACCCTGATTCTGGTCTTGGTAACTCTATTCGGAGCCTACCCCGTTTACAGCAAGGTTGCCGAACAGAGCCCCAATGGGCAGGGAAGCATTGCCATGCTGGAACGGTTGTTTCCCAACTGGCGCGGCAAAATCTTTGTGCTGTGCCTGCTTGGCTTCGCAGCCACGGATTTCATCATCACCATCACGCTGTCCGCCGCAGACGGAACGGCGCACCTGCTGGAAAATCCCTTCATGCCATCCTGGATGCACCACCAGATGGGACTCACACTTCTATTGCTTGCCATGCTGGGCGCAATTTTTCTCAAGGGATTTAATGAGGCAATTGGTCTGGCTGTAATTCTGGTGGGTGTATATCTCATACTGAATGCTGTAGTTGTCTCCGTGGCCATTGAGCATGTGCTTGCGCACCCCCATGTAATTCGAGGATGGCAGCACAATTTGTGGCAGCAGCACGGCAGTGTTCCGGCCATGGTCGGCCTCTCACTGCTTTGGTTCCCGAAACTTGCGTTAGGTCTCTCTGGTTTTGAGACGGGTGTAGCGGTCATGCCGCTGATCGGCGGTGATCGCATACCCAACACAAAAAAACTCTTGCTGACAGCCGCGTTGATCATGAGCGTCTTCCTGATGGCCAGCAGCTTTGTTACTGCTGTGTTGATCGAACCCAGGGCCTTTGCAAGCGGCGGCCCCGCGAATGGACGCGCGCTCGCCTATCTAGCTCATCTTTATCTCGGGTCAATCTTCGGGAGCATCTATGACCTGAGCACCATTGCCATTCTGAGCTTTGCCGGTGCTTCCGCCATGGCTGGCCTGCTTCACCTGGTACCTCGTTACTTGCCACGTTACGGTATGGCGCCTGACTGGGCGCGGGCTTCCCGGCCTCTGGTTCTGGTATTCATGGCAATGTCGTTCGTCGTCACCATCATCTTTCGTGCCGATGTTGACGCGCAAGGCGGCGCATACGCAACCGGTGTGCTGGTGCTGATGAGCTCGGCTGCTTTCGCGGTGACGATGTCTTCCTGGCGTACGCACTGGCGCTGGGCCTTCCTGCCAATTTCCCTGGTCTTTGCGTACACCACATTCTCTAATATGGTGCAGCGGCCGGAAGGCATTAAGATCGCCAGTATTTTCATTGCGCTCACCATCGTGAGTTCACTTACCTCGCGCGCGCTGCGCTCCACCGAACTCCGTGTTTCTGAAGTGAAATTGGATCCAGCGGCGCAAGAATTCCTCCGCAATGATCGTGATCAGATCATCCGTTTTCTCGGACACCGCCCCCAGTTGTCCGACGAAGATACCTACGCTCGAGCAGCCGCGGCGGCACGCTTTGTTCACAATATCGCAGATGACGAGCAAGTCATTTTTCTTGAGATTGCCAGGCAGGACTCCTCCGAATTCGAAGCGTGCCTGAATGTGCGCGGCGTCAGAGTAGGCAAATATGAAATCCTGCGCGCATCGAGTCCCGCCATTCCTAATGCGATCGCGGCCGTCCTGCTGCATGTCTGCGATATGACAAAAAAGATGCCGCACATCTATTTCAAATGGATAGAAGGAAACCCCGTGGCCAACATGTTCCGTTTTCTTTTTCTTGGTGAAGGGGACGTTCCGCCGGTGACTCATGAAATCCTGCGAAAAAACATCGAAGATCCGCATAAGCGGCCTTTTGTGCACGTTGGCTGATTCTCAGAAGTGATGCGCGTCAGCAGCAATCTACTTCGCTTCTACGGTTCCCACATCCATGTCTGGCGCACGGCTCCGGCAATGGGATGCGCACCATAGCCATTCACCAGTAGAACTTTGCCATCGGGCAGAGCTGTGGCACTGGAGAAGAGAAAGCCATCCAACTGCGGGCCGGTTACGAGCGTGAAGGTATTAGCCGCCGGATCATAGATTTCAGGCTGCTCAGCGCCGCCCGCCACCAGTATGCGGCCGTCTTTCAAGCGTGAGACACTGTTCAGGAGCTTGAAGCGGGGCAGCTTCATCTCCGGTCCGCGCTGGAATTTTCTCTTTGCCGGATCGAAGATCTCCGTGGATGCCAGGCGTTCACCGTAAGAATTGCCGGTTTGCCCGCCCAAGACGACGACTTTTCCGTCCGGCAGAAGCGCGGCCCCGTGTTTGTATCGCGTGATGTTCATGGAACCCGCCGGAGAAAAGCGCCCGATGGCCGGATCATAGATCTCTGCTGATGCTTCTATGTTCGGATTCGGAAACTCGCCGCCGCTCATACCGCCCATCACCAGTACGCGACCATCCTGAAGCAGCACGGCATTGAAATAAGACCGGGGAATGCCCATGCTTCCCGTCTGGAAAAAGCGGCCAGTGGAAGGATCGTAGAGTTCGGCGGACGAATGCTGATTGTCATCGCCATTGGCTGTGCCGCCGATAATCAAGACCTTGTTGATGCGGGGAAGGAAGATCGCCACGCCGTGGGCCCTGGGGGCATTCATACTGCCGGTGAGGGAAAAAGCGTTGGTTTGCGGATTGAAAATCTCGGCGGTCACCAGGTTCTTGCCTGAGCCGTCAGCTCCACCCGCGATGAGGACTGTGCCATCCGGCAGGGCGGATGCCATGGCGCCAGCACGGCGCGACGACATGCGTGCCGTAGGGATAAAGCGGCCAGTGGTTTCGTCGAAGACTTCCCCTGAATCCAGCCAGACGCCGTTCCGCTCCATGCCTCCCGCGACCAGGACTTTGTTGCCTTCCAGAAGAGTGGCCGTGTGGGAAAATCTGGCAACACTTGTGGCACCCCACGAAACCAGGGTCCCCGGCCGGTGACTGGGTATGGTGGTTACGGCCAGCAACACCAGCATGGAGAAGAGGAGTACAAAAGCAAGCCCAAATCTGGCGAGACGATCGATCAAACACAGCTCCTTACGTCATCCATCATCAATCATCAATCCTGAATCATGACAATCTATGGACGGCCTGAACATGCCAAAAGTTAGCTTTAGAGCTGTATTTTACTTGCGCTCACGGCAGCGCGAAGCTCAGTTTATTTGATTTTAAGCTAGAGCAGGGTTACGCGTAGTTACGCGTCAATGCTTCAGTCTTCGGCGTGCTTCACAAATCCATAAGCTTCTTTAGACAGCTTTTGCCAGTCTTCTTTTTTCGGCGGTATTACAACCCACTCTTTCATAATGCGTCCGTGCCCGGGATCAAAGCGGGTTCCCTTGCGCGCCTGGACTAGTTCGTCCACGCGTTCCTTTGGCAATTTCACTACCAGCTCGCCCTTGCGGCACATGGCGAAAATCTTTCCGTTCACGTTCAGGACTGAGGAAGAGCCGAACATCTTGCCGAACTTCACATCCCGATGCTCAGCGAAGGTGGAAACCACTTTGGCAAACTCAGGCGTGATGAGCGCCAGATCGGGCTTGCTGTCCAGCTTGCGCTGGCTGCCGGCGCTTTTCCTCTTCATACCTTTTTTCGTCCGCATAGATTGATTCTTGAAAATTTACAGCACAACAATACTGATGCCCTTATTGCCGCGGCCCAGGTCTGAATCCTTTTTCCACTCGGGAAATTTCTTTAGCAGGGACCACGTGGTTTCGTCTGAGATGGTCCACTCTTCGCCGGCAATGAAGCATGTGATGGAGCTGGCCGAGCTTGCCACGCGCAATTCTTTTTGTAACTCATCGCGTAGTGTTCCACCAGTGCCGCTGGAGCCGTATCCATGAATCAGCTTCACCGCCACAATACCCTGGCTGCGCGCAAGCGCAAGCTCGCGCTGCATTCTGAGGCGGGCCTGCTCCACGCGCGGCATACCGTCTTCAAGATTTACCACTTTAATGGCTGCGGGCTTGCGTGACATCCGAGTCTTTACCTGCTGAAAACATTGTAGCGGCTTCGCTTCGCAAACTTATTAACGAACTTGCTGGGCTCTTTAAGGCACGTACTCGCGCCGAGTGGCGAAAAATCGATCGTCGTCGCCCAGAGACTTTCTGTTTTGGCAATTTCGGCGATTTTGGCAATCCTTTATGATGGTGAGTCATGAAACACATAGCAGATTGGGCTTTGAACACCGCCACGCAGCGTGGAGCAACTTACGCTGACGTCCGCATTGTGGACGAGCGCCAGCGCTCTCTGGCTACCAAGAATGGAAAAGTTGGCCATGCCGCCAGCGGCGAATCGCTGGGCTTGGGCGTGAGAGTGCTGGTGGATGAAGCATGGGGATTTGCTGCTACCGATGATATGAGCCGTGAGGCCGTGGAGCGGACGGCCGCTAAAGCCGTCGATATTGCGAAGGCGTCCGCGCGGGTGAAAGAGCAGCCGATACGTTTGGCGCCAGAGCCGGCAGCCAAAATTGAATGGGCGACGCCCTGCAAGATTGATCCGTTCAAAACGTCCATTGAGGAAAATCTCGATCTCCTGATGAAGATTGATCATGAACTGCTATCCGTTAAGGGCGTTACTCTGGGCGAAAGCAATTTGAGTCTTCGCCGCTATGAGCAGTGGTTTTATTCCAGTGAAGGTTCAGACATACACCAGACGCGTACCACAACGGGCGCCGGCTTCAGTGCAATTTCTTTCGAAGGCACAGAAATACAGAAACGCTCGTATCCCAACTCTTTTGGCGGACAGCATCAGTGCAAGGGATATGAGCTTATCGACGAGCTGAAACTGGTGGAAAATGCGCGGCGCATCGGGGAACAGGCCGTGGCCTTGCACAAAGCAGATCGCTGCCCTCAGGGCAACATGAATCTGGTTCTGGATTCGTCGCAACTGGGATTGCAGATTCATGAGTCCATCGGCCACCCCATTGAGCTGGATCGAGTACTGGGGATGGAAGCGAACTTTGCCGGCACCTCTTTCCTGACGCTGGAAAAGCTGCGCACGCTTCGCTATGGCAGCGATCTGGTCAACGTGGTGGCGGACGCAACCGAAGCGCATGGGCCGGGACTGGGCACTTTTGCCTTCGACGATGAAGGCGTTGCCGCGCAATGTACGCCGATCATCACCAACGGACTATTTACCGGATACATCTCATCGCGTGAAACAGCAGATACCATCGGCGAACACCGCTCGAACGGTACCATGCGCGCCGAAGGCTGGAACCGTATTCCGCTGATTCGCATGACCAACATCAGCATCCTGCCGGGTGAAAAGCCGCTAACCTTCGACCAGTTGATTGCCGATACGGATGACGGGATCTTCATGCAGACGAATCGCTCATGGTCCATTGACGACAAGCGATATAACTTCCAGTTTGGCTGCGAGATTGGCTGGGAAATCAAAGGCGGCAAGCTGGGTCGCATGTTCAAGAACCCGTCGTACTCGGGAATCACTACGGAGTTCTGGAATTCCATGGACGCCATCTGCTCGCGTGATCAATGGACTCTGTGGGGCACGCCGAACTGCGGCAAGGGCCAGCCGATGCAGACCATGGGTACCGGGCACGGTGCGTCACCGGCGCGGTTTAGGAATGTGAAGGTAGGAACAGCCTACAAGGGCAATTAAGAGCCCCGGAGCCCAGATGCTAGATCAAACACAGGCGGAACAAATCTTTCAACGAATCAAGAGTTTTGGCCCTCCACCGATCACTCGCTGACTCGCTTCGCCAACAATACGATCCACCAGAATGTTTCGGAGCTGAATGAAGCAGCGTCCATTCGCGTGGCGTTTGACGGCAAGACGGCGCGCGCCAGCACCAATCGGTTTGATGATGACAGTCTGAAACGTGCGGTACAGGCAGCGGAGACAATGGCCAAAGTGCAGGAGTCCGATCCGGACCGCCTGCCGATGGCGCAGGCCAGCGAAGCAGAGGGCGTCAGCGCGCCCTCACGCTGGTTTGAGAATACGGCGGCGATTACACCGGCTGACCGCGCCGATGCTGTGGGCAAGATTGTTGCTGTAGCCAGGAAGAACAAGCTGGTGACGGCGGGAATTTATTCCAGCTCACGCTTCGCTGAGACGATTGTCAATTCAAATGGCCTGGTTGCTCATCATCGCCAGACTTCGGCAGAGGTTTCCATCACCATGCTGGCGGACGATTCTTCCGGATGGCAAAAGGCCAACTCTCCCGATGTCGCGGACCTTGAGCCGGTGCGCCTGGGGGAAATTGCCGCGGAGAAAGCAGCCCGCTCGCGCAAGCCTCAGGAATTACCGCCTGGAAAATATACAGTGATTCTGGAACCGGCCGCCGTGCTGGATGTGGTCGGGTTCATGTTCTGGGATTTTGGCGGACAGTCGATCCTGGACCAGCGGTCATTTCTCAATAATCGCATCAGCACCAGGCTCTTTGGCGAGAACATCACGATCGTGGACGATGTTAGTCATCCGTTGCAATCGAATGCTCCGTTTGATGGTGAAGGCGTCCGGCGCTCACGCGTTCCGTTGGTGGAGAACGGCGTGATCAAACGTCTGGTTTACGCGCGCAGCACCGCGGAGAAAATGCGTAAATCAGAGTACGCGGACAAAGTGGGCGAGATCGCGGTTACCGGCCATGGCTTCCCGTTGCCGAATGAAATGGGTGAAGCTCCACTCAACGTTGTTTTCATTACACCGGGCGGAGAGCAGAGTGTGGAGCAGATGATCGCGGGGACCGAACGCGGCATCCTGATTACGCGGCTCTGGTACATTCGTGAAGTCGATCCCTACCAAAAAATTCTTACCGGCATGACTCGTGACGGTACATTTGTAGTGGAGAACGGCAAGGTCAAGTCGGGTATTCGCAACTTCCGTTTCAACCAGAGCCTGATTGAGATGCTGAACCATGTTGAGGCCATGGGAAAACCGGTGCGCGCCAGCGGGGAAGAGTCGTTTGATATGGTTGCTCCGGCGATGAAGGTGGGCGAGTTTAACTTCACCGAAGTGACCAAATTCTAGAGGACCGATTGCATTACCGTGCTGATTGGGAGCAAGAAGGATGTCAACGTAGAGCCGTAGATTGCTACGGCTTCAAAGACATCGGCAACCTTGCATAATTTTCGGGGCTGCCCATGAACCAAGCGCCGCAGGCGCGAATGAAAATAGCCCGGCACGCCGCGCAGCAAGTGCCGGGAACAGGTCAGAGCAAAAAGTCCTGCAGGGACGGCTGAAACTCGCGGATACTGTCGTTAGTCTCGTTACTCTCTCATCTATCTCCTGCTGTGAATCTATCTCCCGCTGTGTGAATCCCGGGGTACCCCCCTACCTTCAACTAGGATTCCACAGCACTTATACGACGCATCACTTATACGACGCATCCCAATACCATCCCAATTTTTGACCTGCACTGTGAGGTGCACCCTTAGAGTGAGACAGTTTTGCTTTTTTGTTCTCGATCAGCGTTAATCTGCGTTCATCAGCGGCAAATAGGTTTTCCGATCACGGGCGATGGCCGAGATCGGGTGATCGCACGACAAACAAAACAGCTTCAGTCGTGCCGTAAATGCCCCAAAAAGAACCGGGCTTTAGCCCCCTGAAAAGTCTTTCGCCGTCGCGATGCGACTTTTTTCCGCAAGCTCCTCAGTCATGCGGCCCGCCATCCCCATTGGCCCCAATCCATATGTGACAAATACTCACAAATACCGCTTTTGGCCGCCTTTTTGCACTGGGTTTTGGGCCATCTGCGTTTGCGCATGTCCTTCCGGCGCTCGAAAAGACCAAAGTAATCTTTCCGCCAGGGGCGTGTCTGTATAACCTTGCTAAGAGGTGTACAGGTGATAGATTCACGGAGCTCAGTACGTTTTCCGCTCAGATTACCGATCACGGTCAGAACGGTGGGGGCGCCACTGGAAGTAGGGACGGAGATCCGCTTCCGCATCGTTCTGCCCGCAGTCGTTCTGGGTACAGATACTGATGTGCTGGTGAACTGCACCGGACGTGTCGTCCGCGCGCTGAATGACAGCGGTAAAACCTCCGTGGCCGCCGTGATCGATGAGTACTGCTTTGAGCGAGTGCTGTCAGTAGCGGTTTGAGGCAATCCAGCCGCTAGCTGGAGCTGCTAGCACCAAGGCGCTCAGTTGGTGCAGAATGCCTGTGCCGAATGCCGCTGCCGGTCCCCACACCGGAGTCTTTCGTCTTTGGTCTTTGCCTCATCTAGTTGCGCCTCTGCTAGTTGCCAGTTGCTAGTTGCCATTTGCTAATTGCCAATCGCTTGTTCTTCCGCGTTCATCTGCGGCAAAGAGGTTTTTTCGGCTTTGGTCTTGGTCTTTGCCTTTGCCAATTGCCAATTGCTTCTTTCATCTGCGTCTATCAGCGTTCATCTGCGGCAATAGCTCTTTGCTCTTGCCAATTACCAACTACCAAGTACCAAATACCGCTTTTGCATTCCTTCGTTATAATGGAACACGTCAGGCTGGTGACCGATTCTCGGCCCATCCGCCTGAATGTCCCAATCAAAATGCGCCGGAGAGATGGCCGAGTGGCTGAAGGCGCACGCTTGGAAAGCGTGTTTAGGGGAAACTCTAACGTGGGTTCGAATCCCACTCTCTCCGCCACTACCTTAGTTTTCAATAGTTTAGCGCCTTGGTGTCTGTTGTGGTGTCTGAAGCTCCGTGGGTTTTTTGACCGAACGGCGATTTCGGGAGACAACAGAACGCCATGAAGCGGCACCCTTCGCATCATCAAAACCCCCGTGTCAACATTCTCAAAAAAATAAATTTGCATGGCGTGTGGAAGCTCCTGCCCGCCGTTGTCGAGCCGAACGGCAGGTTGAAAGACAAGGTCAGGATTGGCGGCAATATCGAAACCCACCCCGAGGGCACCTATTACCTGGAGTGGTGGGAGGGGCCGAAGCGTAAACGTGAAGCCATTCGTGACCGCGCTGACGTTCCGGATCTTGCTCGCAGAAAAGCCATCGCACTCGCGGCCGTGAAGGCAGGGCTCGAAGTCGGATCAGCTGCCGCAAATCACGGCGAAAAAGCAAATCAGAAAATCCGGCTCGATCTGGCGATTGAGCAGTACCTGGAGGACATCAAACCCCCGCAACGCGAGCCCAAGACCTATACGGCCTACAAATATGCCCTGACTGTTTTTCGAGCGGGTTGCACGAAGTCGTACATCGAGGACATCGCGCGCGCAGACCTGCTGCAGTTTATCCGCAGCCAATACCAATCGGGTTGCTGTGCCCGTACCGCCTACAATCGCGCCAACATCGTCGTTCAGTTTCTGAAGCTCAATGGAGTCACGGGCCTTTTGCACAAGCGCGACTGGCCGGAATATGTCGATGCCATTCGCAAGATATACGAGACCGACGAACTGAATGCTTTGTTTGCTGCCTGCCTTGATCACGAAAGGGCGCGCTATCTATTTTTCTTGTTAACCGGTGAACGCGACAAAGAAGTTCGCTTCACTGCCTGGAGGGACATTGATTTTCGGCGCGGCAGCGTTCGTGTCACGGCCAAACCGCAACTGGGATTTAAGCCAAAGAACAAGGAAGAGAGAGAGATTCCAGTGCCAGCCGCGTTGCTGGTAGCTTTGAAGCATTACAAGAACCAGCAGCAGGGACCGAATCCCTACAAT
>WNFA01004330.1_pt1 | contig 13157 bp, 9 predicted proteins | sample 5400481 | NCBI WGS metagenome assembly WNFA01 (sample SAMN13153340, study PRJNA577476) | soil metagenome | isolation source: 120 cm saprolite under Douglas fir tree site 2 hole 1 replicate 2 | place: USA:California | collected 2015-04-18 | reverse complement strand
CGAGGGCGCGCACGACGGCGTCGTCTTCGAGTAAAGCTCCAGCCAGTTTGATCACGGTCTTCATTGGAGTGCGGTCTGCTCCTCGATGCCTGACATGAGATTGAAATTTTGAACTGCCTGGCCCGCCGCGCCCTTGCCGAGATTGTCGAGGCAGGAGACGACGATGAGGCGTTTGCCGGAGTTGTCCAGGGAGAATCCGATATCGCAGAAATTGGTGTGCGCGACGTGCTGCAGCTCGGGCAGCGAGCCAGCGGGCCAGATGCGCACCAGGGAACGGCCAGCGTAGAACTTTCGGAAGATGGTTTCGATGGCTTCGGCGGAATACGCCGCGCCGAGCGTCACGTAAATGGTGGAAAGAATTCCGCGAGCCAGCGGGAGCAGATGAGTGGAAAACACGAGACGATCTTCGGGCAGACCAGTGTGCTCAAGAATTTCGGGAGTGTGGCGATGAGAGAACAAGTTGTAGGCCTTGAAATTTTCGTCGACCTCGACGAAGTGGAGGTCGCGACGGGGATCTTTGCCTGCGCCGCTGGCACCGGACTTGCAGTCGCAGACGACGCTGCTGCCCTCGGCGATGAGGCCGGCTTCGGCGAGAGGGCGCAGGGCGAGAATCACGCTGGTGGCGTAGCAGCCGGGATTGGCAATAAGGCGCGCGGATGCGATTTCAGCAGCGTACAGCTCGGGAAGACCGTAGACCGCTTCGCTGAGCCAGCTTGCGTGGGGAGTGGGGAGCTTGTACCAGGACGCAAAGGTATCCGCGGAGCGAAAACGGAAGGCGCCGCTGAGATCGACGACGCGGAGGCCAGCTTGCAGCAGCGCGGGGGCGATTTCCGCGGAAACTTCGTGGGGCGTGGCGAGGAAAGCGGTGCCCGCATTGCTGGAGGTAATCTCGGAGACGGAAAGGGAGCGCAGAGGCGCTTCACCCACGCCGCGGAGTTGGGGGAAAAGCTCGGCGAGGCACTTTTTGCCTTGCGTTTCGCGAACGTAAAAGACGGGCGACTTGACGGCGGGATGGCGCACAAGAATGCGCGCGAGCTCGAAACCGGTGTAGCCGGTGACACCGACGACGGCAATTTGTTCGGGCTTTCTCATTTCAAGCGCGCCGGCTCACCAGCGATTCGATTTTTTTCTGCAAGGATTCGCGGGATTTTTTGTCAGGAGTGATGATTAAAACGGTGTCATCACCGGCGATGGTGCCGGCGGTTTCCGGGAATTTGGCGGCATCCACGGCAGCGGCGAGGGGCTGCGCGCCCCCGGGAGGGGTCTTCAAGACGAGCAGATTCACCGCGGGGCGAATGTCCTGAAGGAACTCGCCGAGCGCGCGAGCCAGGGAAGGCAGGCCGTTGGATTCTTCCGGCAGCGTGGCGGCGGTGCGGTAGCCTTCCTGGGTTTTGACCAAGCGAAGCTCCTGGAGATCGCGGGAAAGCGTAGCTTGCGTAACGCGCAGTTTTTGCGCGGCGAGGCGGCGGCGCAGATCTTCCTGATTGGAGATGGAAGCGTCGGAGATGAGGCGCAGGATCTGCCCGTGGCGAAATGTTTTGCTGGTATTCATGGTTCGGTGAAAATATGCACTCACCTGTATATTTATACGTGCGGAGCCCACGGATGTCAATGCCAATTTGGGATTTTCCGGAGACGGACTGTCCGAACGGGCACGAACGGAACGAAAGTACAGCTAATGCAGGATTCGCACCATTCGCGAGGTGCGTAGTGGATTCTCGCGGCCAGTAATGTTACTTATCAAAGAGCCTTCACGACTCATGGGAACACGCTGCCAAACCCCGGGATGCAAGAACGACTCGCCACCGGCGCTTGCCGAGGCGCAACTGTGCGTGCTGCACTTCACGTTGTCGCTGGAGAGCGGGTGCGCGGAGATGCGCCGGGAGACGGCGCTGGGCACTACGGGGCACGAGCGGCAGCGCGAGATCATGCGCTTTATCACGGAAAACGGGGAGAAGCTGGCGCGCGTGGCGACCAGCGGGCTGCACCTAACCGATGATTTGAAGGCGCGGATTTTGAGCACGTTTCTTACGTTGATGAATCTTCGAGAGAATCTGGACCGGGCTTCGATGCGGTCGTCTTACGGGCGGCATACGGTTCCGCGATAGCCTCGCCGCGGTCTGCGGTAAGCGCGAATACTTGCAAGGACATTACGTTGAGATCCTTCGGACCGGCAAAAGGCGCCGGCCCTCAGGATGACAGCGCGTGGGTTTAGTGGGCGACGTGGTTTGCGAATCGTGCGGGCGGGCCAGTATGTCATCAGCCGTAAAAGCGGCGGCAAGACCGCGGCAGTCCAAAAAATTTAGGCGCCGATGTAGCGGGCGTAGAGGGAACGAGCGACGGCGGGATCTTTTGTGCCTTTGAGGATGGCGCGACCGTCTGAGAAGACGGTCATTTCGTAGGGCGGGATGCGGAAGCGGAGCAAGAATTCGTTGTAGCGGACGTCGGAGACGGTGGGAGCGAGGCGGCTTTTGAGCGTGGCCAAATCGAGAGTGCGGCTGCGCTCGTGAATCTGGACGGAATCGCGGCCGCACATAGTGATGTGGGGCTGGGCTTCGCCGTGGAGGTAGGTGAATTCACGGCGGGCGCAGGCGCGGCAGTCCGGGTTGCGCGCGACGCGGAGGGATTGGAAGTGGCCGGTCCAGACGTCGCAGGAGATGAGGCGGCCATGCAGAGCATCGGTGCGGCCGGCCAAAAGTTTCATGGCTTCGGCGGCTTCCAGCGAAGCGATTAGATGGACGATGGGGCCGAGGACGCCGATGGTGTCGCAGGTTTCCTCGAGGCCGAGCTGCTGCGTTTCCATTAGACAGGCGAGGCAAGGCGACACTCCGGGGCGGATGGTCATAGTGAGGCCGTAGCTGGCCACGGCGGCGGCGTAAATCCAGGGCTGATCATTTTGGACGGCAAAATCGTTGATCAGAAAACGCGTCTCGAAGTTGTCGGTGCCATCGAGAATGAGGTCGAAGGGAGCGAGCAGATCAGAGGCGTTGCGCGGGCTGAGGTCGGCGACGATGCCTTCCACGAATACACCGGAATTGAAGGAGCGGAGCTTGCGCTCGGCGGCAATGGCTTTGGGGAGCGCGGCGAGGGCATCGGCTTCGTCAAAGAGGTTTTGACGCTGAAGATTCGAGGGCTCGACAAAATCGCGGTCGACAATGCGCAGTTTTCCGACGCCAGCGCGGACCAGGAGATTAGCGGCGGCGCCACCGATCGCGCCGCATCCGACGATGACGGCGCTGGAGGCGAGCAGGCGGTGCTGGCCCTCCTCGCCAATCGCGGCGAAGAGCATTTGGCGCGAGTATTTTTCGTTAAGAGAAGGGTTCACTTTGTGGTGGCCTTTGTGGAGCGGTTCAAGCCGACGAAAAGGCGCAAGCTAAAGACTGCGCTACGGTTAGCGTTCCGCTACTTATGATAGCGCCAAAGTTCGCGGGACAGGCAACGCCGCTATGCTACGCTTCGTCTGAGCCAGTGGAAGCATGAAAGCGCATTGTGAGCAAGGGTTGCGCAAGATTGCCGCGGCCGCGCTCCTTATGGGAGTTGCGCCGCTGCACGCGCGGGCGCAGCCAGAAACGCCTGCGGGACCGGTGAGCACCGCGACGTCGCAGAACCCCACCAACACCGCCGAAGACGTCGTTGCGGTGCAGATTGTGACGGAAGACGGACGCGTGCTTTCGGAAGCGCCTAGAGGACTTCCCGTTTCGATTGGAAAGCCGCTGGACCGGGAGCAGGTGGCGGAAAGCATTCGGACACTCTACCGTACGGGGGATTACGCGGATTTGCGAGCGATGTCGACGCCGGTGGACGGCGGGGTGCGCGTCGACTTCGTGGTACGGGAGCAACTGTTTTTCAATCAGGTGATCATTCACGGCTTGGTGTCTCCGCCCACGGAGGCTTCGGCGATTGCGGCGGTGCAGCTTGCGCTGGGGGAGCCGTTCCAAGCGGATACGGTGAACGAGGGATTGGAGCGGTTGCGGGAGCTGCTGCGGGAAGAGGGATTCTATGAGACACAGGTTTCGACGCAGACCGTGCCGCATCTGGAGAATCACCAGATGGACGTGGTCATCAACATAGAGCCGGGAGTGCGCGCGCGCATCAAGGAGATTCAGCTCAAGAACGGGACGGAGTACCGAGACGCGGAGATTCTGTCGCGGTCGAAGCTAAGAGCGGGGCGGGGTCTCACCGCGGCACACGTGCAGCGCGGGACTTCGCGCGTGCGCAAGTTTCTGGTGAAAACAGGGCACCTGAACGCGCGGGCGGTGGTACGGCGAGGCACTTACGACGCCAAGAGCAACGCGATTCCGCTGGAGCTGGAGATCACGGAAGGGCCGCGGGTGCGGATTGCGGTGACGGGGGCGAAATTTTCCGGCGGGGAGCTGAAGAAGCTGGTGCCGGTGTATCAAGAGGGGGCGGTCGACGCGGACTTGCTGGAAGAAGGCAAGCGCAACATTCGCGAACGGCTGGAGCGCGACGGATATTTCGACGCGGAGGTGGAGTACGCGACGAGCACGAACGAGGTGACGCTCAAGAATGGTCGCAAGGGAACGGAGGAGGTCATCACGTATCGCGTGGAGCGCGGGGACCGGCACAAACTGATGGGGATCGAGATCACCGGGAATCACTATTTCGATAGCGAGTTGCTGCGCAGCCGGCTCACGATTTACCCGAAGGCCTACGCGACGCGAGGAAGATTCAGCCGAAGGTTGCTGGAATCTGACCGGGACTCGATGCGGAATTTGTATTTGGCAAACGGGTTCCTGGAAGCGACGGTGGATGGGCAGGCGCTGGACAACTACAAGGGTAAGGAAGGCGACCTGGTGGTTCGCTTTGTGATTCAGGAGGGCAACCAGACGCGTGTGGCGTCACTGAACATCGAGGGAATTCACGCGTTCAAGGAAGACGACTTGCTGGGCGTGGTGGCATCGACTCCGGGCCAGCCTTACTCGGAATTCAACGTAGCCACGGACCGAGACAACATTCTGGCGATGTACTTCAACGATGGGTTTCCGGAGGCGAGGTTCACCGCGACGGCGGAGAGGGTAAACGGGGAAGCGAACAAGAGCGGCGCAGAGGCCGGCAATGAAGGAGTGGCAGCGAACAATGCGCGGAAGGCCGGCAAAACTAATCAGGCGGACAAAACAAAGGACAGCGAGGCACTTCAGGGTGATTTCATGCGAGTGGTATATCGCATCGAGGAAGGGCCGCAGACGCGAGTGCGAAGGATTTTGCTGACGGGCTACGAGCACACGCGGGCGAACGTGATTCGACGGGAGATCCGGGTGAAGTCCGACGCGCCGTTGCGGCAAGGAGAGGTGGTGGAGTCGCAGCGGCGGCTGTACAACCTGGGAGTGTTCAACCGGGTGACGATCCAACCGCAAAATCCGAACGGGACGGACACGAACAAAGACATCGTAGTGCTGGTGGAAGAAGCGAAGCGCTACACGCTGGCGTATGGAGGGGGCTTTGAGGTGCAGCGGCTGGCGAGCACGACGAATCCGGCAGGCAGCGAGGTGCAGGCGGCGGTGCGGGGGATTCTGGAGATCAGCAAGCTGAATGTGACGGGGCGAGGCGATTCGCTTTCGTTGAAGCTGCGGGGAAGCACGATCGAGGACCGGGCGCTGCTGGGGTACAACCACCCGAACACGTTCAGCGACCCGCACCTGAATCTGCAGGTCACGGCGTACACGGAGAGAACGCAGGACATCAATACGTTCACACAGACGCGGTACGAGGGCGCGGTGGAGATGAACGATCGGGTGACGCCGCGAACCTCGCTGCTGTACCACTACGCTTTCCGCAAGGTGCTAGTTTCCAACTTAAACGCGACTATTCCGGCAGTGGAGATTCCGCTGTTCAACGCGCCGACGCTGGTGTCGCAGTTCGGAGCAGGTTGGGTGCGGGATGCGCGGGACAATCCGGCGGATGCAACGAAGGGGAATTTCAACAGCGCGGACTTCAGCATTGCGGATACGAGGATTGGCTCAAGCGCGAGCTTCATGCGTTTTTTCTTTCAGAATTCGCCCTATTACCAAATCAAGCGCAGATTCAGTGTCGCGCGCTCGATTCGCATCGGGATATTGCGACCGTATGGCGACACGGTTTCACTGACTTTTCCTGCGCAGACGACGGCGCCATTGCCAACGGTGATTCCGCTGCCGGAGAGATTCTTTGCTGGCGGCGGCACATCGCTGCGCGGATTTGCATTGAACCAGGCCGGCCCGCGCGATTCAGTTACCGGATTCCCAGTCGGCGGGCAGGCGCTGCTTGTTCTCAACCAGGAGTTTCGATTTCCGATGCGCCTGCCTTTCATCGGCTCAGCCCTGAGCGGCGCGCTGTTTTATGACGGCGGAAATGTGTATAGCCGGCTTAGCCGGGTGACTTTGCGGCCGTACCCGCCGAAGCCGGTGTTCTTTCCCAACTCCACACAGTGCGAATTCAATTGCACGAATGAGCTGAATTACTTCGCGCATACGGTGGGGCTGGGATTCCGGTACGCCACGCCTGTGGGGCCAATTCGCATCGACCTCGGCTACCAGATAAATCGGCCGCAGTTTGTTACGCCGATCTGCCCCAGTGGAGCCGCGTTGGTTGACTGTCAAAAAGGACTGTTTGGTTTCCAGGCAACGCGGCTGCCGGGCTTTCAGATTTTCTTTAATCTGGGATCAACGTTCTGATGCCCCGCTACTGGAGTTACGCGCCGGCTGGAGCGCTGCTCGCGCTGGCGGCGACGTGCGCGCAAAGCCAGGAGCTGCTGGATCAAATCGCAGCACGCATGGAGAGCGACATCATCCTGCTGAGCGAAGTGCGCACACTCAGCAGGTACCAGATGCTGGTGGATGGGAAAGCGGAAACCGACACCGCGATTCTGGACCGCCTCATCGACCAGTGGATCGTGAGGAACGAGGCGGACACGGCGCGCTTCCCGCACCCTACGGATGTGGAGATCGCCCGCGGCGTAGAACATCTGCAAGCATCGTTCGCATCACCGGACGAATATCAGGCACGAAAAAAGCAATCGGGGTTGAGCGATAAAGAGATCCAACACGCGGTCGCGGAGCAATTGTATCTGAGCAATTATCTGGATTCCCGGTTTCGTCCGGCGGTGCAGGTGGACGCGAAACAAGTGGAGGATTTTTACCAGCAGGCCGTGGTGCCGCGGGCCAAGGCGCGTAACCAGGCTCCGCCGCCGCTGGATGCGTCGCGCGAATACATTCAAGAGGCGCTGGTGCAGCGAGGAATCAACGAGCAGGCGGAAGTCTGGCTAAAAGAAAGCAGGGCGCGTTTGCACGTGGAGAAGTTCCTGAAGGACAGCGGAAAATGACCAGCGAGACGCGCCGGCGAAAATGGAGATGGCTGCGGCATGTTGCATGGGTGCTGGCGGCGAAAGTCTTTCTGATTCTTCTGATACTAACGGGCGTGGCGATTTTTTTCGGCAGCGGCGCTGGCAATCCGCTGATTCAGCGCTACGTTGTTCACACTCTGGAAAGAGTTACGGGCGGCCAGGTTGCGCTGAAATCCATTTCCATTCGCTGGCTTTCGCTCGAAATCACGATGAAGGGCCTGGTGATTCATGGGCGGGAACCCGCAGGAACGGAGCCTCTCTTTGCCGCCGACGAAGTACAGGCGGGGTTGCGCATCGACTCTTTTTGGGGCCGCAAGGTTTCGTTGAACGATTTGCTGGTGCAGAGGCCACAGGTTCACATTCGCGTCGAGAAAGATGGTTCGAGCAACGTTCCCGTGCCGCAGAACGCGTCCAGCAGGAAGCCAACGCGAGAAACACTGTTTGATCTTCGCATCCGGCGGTTGCAACTGCAGAATGGCTGGATCCTATACAACGACGTGAGAACGCCGCTGGCGGTGGAAGGCAACAACCTGCGCCTGGCACTGGACGCTAGCCGGTCAGCAAACGAACCGATGTACTTAGGCACAATCGATTGGCAATCGATTCAGTTCACCGCGAAACGCTTCCTTCCGTGGCCGGTGAGCGTGTCGGCCAAGTTCATGTTGCGGAGGGACGGCTTTACGCTGGAGCAGGGAATTTTGAGCGCCGGGAGGTCGCACGTCGATGCCCAAGTCGAGATGCAAGACTATTTGCAGCCGAAATGGAGCTTTCGATACCGCGGATGGGTCAACCTGCTGGATCTGCGAGAGAATTTGCGCTCGCCGGAAACTCCGACCGGGCTCGTGGACGTTCATGGCGAAGGAACATTCGCGGATGGGCAATTGCACGGAAGCGGCAGTTATTCGGGCCATGACATCACACTGACGTATCCCATTTTTCGAGCTTCAGGATTGTCCAGCCGGGGCAGCGTTCAGATGGACAACAGCGGACTGGTAGTGCCAGATTTCCTGGCGCTGGCATTTGGCGGGACGGTGAAAGGCCGGGTCACAATGCGCTTTGACGGCCTGAAATTCCGCGCGGATACGCACGTACAGGACGCGCACCTGGCCGGAGTGCTGCCAGCCATCGAGCACCCGGGCTTTCCGGTGGACGAATTGCACTGGGACACGCTGATATCCGCGGACACCACGGAGACTTGGAGCGGACCATTTCAACATTTTGAGATTACCGGGACGATGCAGTGGGTATCCCCGGACACCGTCGCTTTCGGACACATCCCGGTGGATGGCGATTGGGAGATTCGTTATCGGTACGACCCGGAGACGCTGATGGTCAACAGCGGCGAGTTCGAGACGCCGGCCAGCCGCGGAACGATCAGTGGATTACTTGCACCGCGGAATACGGGGATCGACGTCCGGTTTGAAACTGGCGCGCTGGAGAGCTATCGAGACTTCATCAACGCAATTCGGGACACACCGCCGAATTCGCCGGATGCGATCAAAGTCATCACCGGAAGCGCGCGGTGGGAAGGGAAGATCAGCGGACCCTCTGGCGGCCCAACATTTGCGGGGCATGTGCGGGGCGAGGGCGTGCGCTATGACGGATTGGCGTTGGACTCCGTGGAGGGCGAACTTTCGTACTCGCCGGAGGAATTGACGTTTTCGCGGGCGCACCTGTGGAGCGGACCCATGGATGCGGTGATGGACCTGGCGCTGGAGCTGCACAAATGGAGCTTTTTGCCGGACAGCACGTGGTCCGCTGACGTCAACCTGGAAGCGACGCCGGTGGATGCGCTGCAGCAATTGTTGAGTTTATCGTATCCGGTGCGCGGGGACTTGTCGGGGCAATTCCATGGGCACGGGACGCGGAAAGCACCGAGCGTCACCGGCCTATTTGATCTGGCAAACGGAGAAGCGTACAGCGTCACGTTTAACCGGCTGCGCGGCCAGCTTACGCTGATGCCCGATGAAGTTCGCATAGGGAACGCGGAGCTGCGGTTGTTTCCACCCGAAAAGGAACCGGGGCACGGGGCGGGAATCGTTACCGGTTCGGCGGGTTACAACTTCTTGGACCGCAGCGCGTCGATCGATCTGGTTGGCGCGTCTCTTCCGCTGGCAAATTTTCAGAAATTGTAGTCGACGCGATTTCCGCTGGACGGCCAGGTTTCCTTCCGGCTGAAAGCGAGTGGTCCGCCGCTGGCGCCAAAAGGTGAGGGGACGTTTCGGGTAGTGGATTTGCGGGTGGGGCAGTCCGTAATTGGTAGTTTCGATGGCACGCTGACCTCTGATGGGCACACGGCGCGACTTGAGCTGGGGTCGGCCATGAGCACGGGAGAAATTTCCGGCGGCTATACGCTGACGCTCGCCGATCCGTACACCATCGAGGGCAAGATTGCCGTCAAGAACATGGCGCTGGACGCCTTCATGTTGGGCGCTCTGCACTTGCAGGCCCTCAAAGGACACGGCACAGCGGACGGTGAAATCGGGTTGAGCGGTTCGCTGAAACGGCCAGAGAGCATCGTTTTGGATGCACAATTCTCACGGATAATGTTCAACTATGCGAGCGTGCAGCTTGAAAATGTGGGTCCAGTGCACTTTCGTTCTTCCCGAGACAATTTGCAGATCGAGCCGGCGGAGTTTCGCGGACCAGACACGGATATTCGTATCGATGGAAATGTGGGCTTCGCCGAACGGGCCAACGTCAGGCTGCGCCTTAACGGGGCGCTGGATCTGCGGTTGCTTGCAGGAATTTCGCCGGCGCTGACGATCGGCGGCCCGGCGCAGATCAATGCGACATTTGAAGGGACGCTGGAGCGGCCGCGCATCACCGGGCGGATTCACATCGACAAGGCCAATGCGCGAGTCGCCGATTTTCCCACGGGACTAAGCAACTTCAAGGGCGACCTCGTCTTTGACGATACACGGCTCTCCTTCAGCGACATGACCGCGGAAGCCGGGGGCGGCACGCTGCACCTTTCCGGAAGCGTGACGTATAGCGAGCGGCCGTTGCGTTACGACATCACGGTGCGAAGTGAGAGCACGCGCATCCGCTATCCGGAAGGCATGAGCTGGTTGACTGGTGGCTCGCTGCGCCTGACCGGCACGACGGAAGCGGGCTTACTCTCCGGGCGCGTGACGGTGCAGCGCGTCACTCTGACGCAAGGACTGGAGGTTGCCGGCATGCTGGTTTCCACTAAGGAGGGAATCAGCGGCCCTTCCACTAGCTCGCCGTTTTTGCGGAACCTGCAGTTTGACATCGAAGCGGTTTCCGCGCCGGATGCGCGGATGGAGTGGCCTGGAGCGGAATTGGACGCGGAGGCCAATATCCGCGTACGAGGGACATGGGAGCATCCGATTTTGCTGGGGCACATTCACGTTCTATCGGGAGACTTGCTGTTCCACGGCAGCCGTTATCGCGTGGCGAGGGGCGACATTAATTTTGCCAATCCCTTCCGGCTCGACCCGGTGGTGAACGTGGAAGCGAGCACTACAATTCAGCAGTATGAGATCACGTTGAACTTCAACGGGCCGGCGAGCAAGCTGACACTGGCGTACCGTTCGGACCCGCCGCTGCCGGCCAACGATATCGTGACGCTGCTGGCGCTGGGTCAGACCAGCCAGGAATCCACGTTGCGCAGCGCCTCGGGAGCGCAGAGTGGAACATCGGGGGCTTCGGCGCTGCTTTCGGAAGCGGTGTCGAGCCAGGTCGGCGGGCGGCTCGAGAAGCTGTTCGGGATTACGAATTTTCGAGTCGATCCGGGCCTAACCTCGGTGGGCTCGACGGGAGCAACGCAAAACGCGGCGGCGCGTGTGACGGTGCAGCAACAGGTAACGCGCAATCTGACGGTGACGTATGTGTCGAATGTCGGTTCCACGCAACAGCAGGTGATCCAGGTGGAATACAACGTAAACCGCAATGTGTCAATCGTGGCGCTGCGCGATTACAACGGGACGTTCGGTATCGACTTGAAAATCAAGAAGCGTTTTCCGTAAAAACCGGCCGGTTTCAGTTCTGATTTGGCTCGCCGGCCGGGTGTTTGTCTTCTTCGTTGGAACCTGTAAATTCCGGGAAGTCCGCCTTCAACTCGTCCATGGTGTCTTGCGCGGCTTTCTGGCCCAAGGCGAAGCCTGCCGCCTGCGATTCGCGCGTTACTTCGGGCAAGGCTTTCAACATGCGCTGTCCAAGCGGTGAGTGGTAGTAGTCCAGCAAACCTTGCAGATCATCGGTGGTCAGGTATTTGTCGTAGATGGGAATAACGCGCTCCGCGAGGGAGTCGGGGTCAAAGTGTTTCTGGAAGCGGGCCACGAAGGCATCGACAAATTGTTTGGCGCGCGGATTTTGACTGGGAGGGCTTGGTTGCCGCCGGCTTCTCCTGAGCATTCACCTGGAGCGCCGGCGAGTGCGCCAGAACCAGCAGCGCTCCTGAAAGAAGCGCACACCCGACGAGTAAAGTTCGCATTGCAGCCTCCCGAATGCCTCGCGGAAACAAAGGGACTGACCTAATGGCAACAATTACGCAGCCCTTTATGAGATGCGTGATATTCCGCGGGAATGAGACGCGATGGAGGGCGTTAGGGTTGTGTCGGTCGTGTCTGCGCCTGCTGTTGGCCTTGCTCTACTTGTCCTGGGCGAGGTTTGGCTAAGCGCGCGTGGGCGGCCACGCCGGGATACTGCTTGCGCAGGTCCTGCAGCACGTCCTTGGCGATTCGCGTACTGAAGGCGCGGTTGGCGGCTTGCATTTCCGCGTTGATCTTGGGCATCTCCGCGGCGAATTTTTGGCCGAGGGACGAACCGTAAAATTGCAGGAGGCCCTTGATTTCGTCTTGCGTGAAATGTTGATCGTAAATGGCAACGAGCTGGGCGGTGGCGTCATCCGGATTGAATTTGGCTTTGTAGCCTTCGATGAAGGCGTTCACAAATTGCTGGCCGCGGTCGCTGGAGGGGACGGAGGCGAGGAGGTTTTCGCGCATCTGGTCGGCGCCATGAGCGGCGAAATCCTCCATGGCGTCGCGCGCGCCGACGAGTTCCATGAGCGAGCGAATATCGGCCTCTTTAGCGGGATCAATGGAATGCCCGGCTTGGCCTGCGCTGCCCTGCGGCACGGCTCGCGCGGAATTTTGCGATGCGCCTTGAATAGCGAGGAAGAACATCGCCACGTAAATGATGACCAATGCCAGGACCGCCTTCATGACTGCCTCCGCGGCGAAAATCTTTGTGGTTTTGCGACGTCTGCGATTGTAAAGGAGAGCGGGCGCGCGGAGGAACGTGTCGAGGTACAGGATTGTCGGGGGGCATACTGTCTGTACTTTGCTGTACTTTAGTGCAGGCTGGAGAAACTAGAGGAGTTTGGTCCTGTCGGCGCGTCGCGTTGGCGGTTGGCGAGCGGTCTGCTACGATGCCGCGGCATGGAACAAACCGAAGCTCTCGCGGATACGAAGGGTGCTGACGCCTCGGCCATCCTGGAACGCGAAGCGGGCTTGCACCGCAACCTGACGCCGCGGCAACTTTCCATGATCGCTGTCGGCGGCGCCATCGGCACCGGACTTTTTCTCGGCAGCGCGCTCTCCGTGAAGCTGGCAGGTCCGGGCGTAATTCTGAGCTACACCGCCGCCGCCGGGATTGCGCTGGCGCTCATGTGGGCGCTGGGAGAAATGGCCATCGCGCACCCGGTGGCCGGCTCGTTTGGCGTTTACGCCGAAATGTACGTACACCCGTGGGCCGGCTTCGCCATGCGCTATTCGTATTGGCTCGGGCAAGTGATCGCCATCGGCAGCGAAATGGTGGCGGCGTCGATTTATTGCAAGCACTGGTTCCCGGG
>WNFA01003433.1_pt1 | contig 13157 bp, 11 predicted proteins | sample 5400481 | NCBI WGS metagenome assembly WNFA01 (sample SAMN13153340, study PRJNA577476) | soil metagenome | isolation source: 120 cm saprolite under Douglas fir tree site 2 hole 1 replicate 2 | place: USA:California | collected 2015-04-18 | reverse complement strand
CCGAATTGGCATCATCAATACCCAGGCCGCGCAGGTATCCTTCAAGAATTTTGCGGTTGTTTATGTGCATCTGGAAGTCGACGATTCCCAGGCGTTGGAATATCTCGTAGATAATAGCGGGCATTTCCGCGTCAAAATGCAGCGGCACAACGTTATTGTTGATCACGTCGATATCGCACTGGTAGAACTCGCGGAATCTTCCTTCCTGCGGCCGCTCGCCACGCCAGACACGCTGGACCTGGTAGCGTTTGAACGGGAAGATGAGATCGTTGTAGTGTTCTGCAACGTAGCGGGCCAGGGGGACGGTCAGGTCGTAATGCAGCCCCAGGCGAGCATCGCTGCTATCACCATCCTCTTGCAAGCGTTTGAGGGCATAAATTTCTTTATCCGTCTCGCCTTTGGCTAATAATACCTCAATTTCTTCAACCGCAGGGGTCTCAATTGAGCAAAACCCATAGCTTTCGAAGACGCGGCGAATTTCATCCATCCAGCGCAGTTCGGCGATTCTCTGCTCCGGCAGCCATTCAACAAAGCCACTTATTTTCGACATACAAAACTCCTCAAATATGAGTATTCAGATCTCTTATCCCTTGCGCCGCCTGCGGCGGCGGGATGAGAGAAGGTGAGTGGGGACACCCCACACCCCGCCAAGGGGCCTTGCAGGCCCCTTGGAACCCCCTGCTGAATAGTTACCTCAAGTATTTTTTAATCCGATTCTGGTCTCCAGCTCATTCGCCACACTATAGGGATCGCGTTCTCGCTTTGTGATATCCTCCACTAGCTGGTGCCACTCTTCTTCGGTCACCTGGGCTTTCAATGCCTTCACAACGGCATGGAGCACCAGGGCCTGTACTTCGCTGCTCACCTGGCGCTGCGCTCGACTCGTGAGTGTGCCGCTCTCTATGAGGTAGCGGCGGTGCTGTTCTATCGCGTCCACCACCTCTACAATGCCCTGGTTTTTAATTGCGCTGGTCTTGAGCACGGGAATGCGCCAGTAGGGTTTTGATGTATCATGCGAACGCCGCTTCGGGTCGAGGCTGAGGAGCATTGCGAGTTCTGCCCGCGTCTGATCCGCGCCGGGTTTATCGGCTTTACTGACCACGAAGATGTCGGCAATCTCAAGGATACCGGCCTTGATGGCCTGCACTTCGTCACCCATGCCAGGGGCGCTCACCACCAGCACGCTCTGCGCGCTGCGCATGACCTCGACCTCTGCCTGTCCCGTCCCTACCGTCTCGATGATAATGGGGTCAAGACCCGCGGCATCCATGGCCCGCACGACATCGCGGGTCGAGGCTGCGAGGCCACCCAGGCTGCCACGGCTGGCCATGCTGCGGATAAACACGTTGGGATCGCCCGAGAGTTCCATCATGCGGATGCGATCACCCAGGATTGCTCCGCCAGAGAAGGGGCTGGTGGGATCGACGGCAACCACACCGACCCTGCGTTCGCGCCTGCGCAGTTCACGCACGAGATGTGTTACCAGCGTACTCTTACCCGCGCCAGGCGCGCCGGTTACTCCGACGATATGAGCATGGCCAGCGTGCTGGTGCAGTTCTGCCAGGTAACGCTGCGCGGCAGGAGCCTCGTTTTCGATGAGCGTTACCATACGCGCAAGCGCACGACGATCGCCGTTCAGGAGACGTTCAACGATGTCTTGCAAAATGCACCTACACCTCGGTTTTCAGGCGGTCGGCCTGGACATTGTCATGCACGAACTCGATGATCTCTTCTGTCGAGGTTCCAGGGCCGAAGCAGCCCTTGATGCCCATGGCCTTGATACTCGGTATATCTTCATCAGGCAGAATGCCGCCCGCGGCCACCAGCACGTCGTGTACCTCGTTCTGTTCTAAGAGTTCCATCACTTTGGGGAAGATCGACATGTGGGCGCCGGAAAGAATACTCATGAGTATGGCATCCACATCCTCCTGGATAGCCGCCTCAACGATCATCTCGGGGGTCTGGCGAATACCCGTATAGATTACTTCCATGCCGGCGTCACGCAGGGCGCGGGCAATTACCTTTGCCCCGCGATCATGACCATCCAGACCTGGCTTGGCAACCAGCACACGAATGGGGCGAGTCTCGGCCATAAAGTTTGACTCCTTTGTCGGCAAGGCGACCATAAGGGCCGCCTTTACTACACACATTTTTCTATCTTGCCAGCCTCTGGTTAATCTGGGCAATGTATTTCTGTTGCGGTGAATAATCCTGGAAGGACAGAAGCATAAAGGGTACGGATGGCATGCTCCTGCTCTTCATAGAGGCTGCGGATAGGTCGCTTCCATTCTACTACGGTGTCTTCTGCGCTGCAAGCACGCACCAGGAGCTTTGATAATTCGATGATGCCTTTTCGTTCCTCAGCTCCGACTATAGGCACCGGCAGTTGCGCCAGCACACTTTGCTCGATCTGCGGCTGCACCCACTTATAAGCCGTATGCAGCATATACACATAGTCACGCAGCAGCCGCGAGTTGAGCAAGGCTAGAAAAAAGCAGAGATCATCCAGGGTGTCCGCAGGGGCGACCGCAAGGGTTGCCCCTACATTTATTTCAGTGCGGAGATGGGGATATTCCAGGGCGAGGGCTGTAGAGTGCCGATTTATCGAGCACGTCCTCGCCCCTACATTTATTTCGGTGCGGAGATGGAGCAGGTAGAGTGTCTGTAACGTTATATGCCCGCGTGTATCCAGAGTCGCCTGCAGGCAATCGGAACTTTTCACAACAATTAGCTTGGGAGATAGGTAGCGCTCCAACGGCTTCGAGATTGCCTCGCGAGGTATGCACCAGTTCCCTATTGGAGCTTTGTATTGCCGTATATCGATGCCACCGCGTAATACGGGATAGCATGCAGGTTGGGGAGAAGGAGAAATGTAAGGGCTTTCTTTGCCGAGTTCCTCGCCGCGAGAGATTGAAAGAAATTTGCTCAGTGGGGCAAGGCGCGATGGAGGTGGATGCATCTCTTCGAGGCAGCTGCGCAAGTGTTCTGCGATGCTGCCGCGCTTATCGCCCAATAAATAACGTAGTTCAGCACGAGGTTGTTTGAGGAAAAAGGATTGGAGAGTTGCACCCGTTTGATACTCGGGTGGGACGTTATATTGGGTGGGAGCGATAAATCGCGCTTCTACGGCGTAATTCGTTTTATCGCTCCCGGCACGCGGGGCAATAAGCTGGTGTCCGGCGCTTCTTTGCCACTTCCCGCGTATCCAGGAGACATAATGTACAGGTGGCGGGGGACACTTCTGTGCAATGATGACGACAGCGCCTACTTCAGCAGTGAAGACCCCCGATAGATGCCAGATGTGGCGTATTGTCGCGTCCTTCAGGAGGTAAGTGCGCTCCCTGGCAGCATTCGCACGCGCCAGCACCGGGTCAGGAAGCACCATACCGATCCAACCGCCAGGTCGAACAACTTGCAGCGCACAGCTAAGGAAGAACAGGTAGCTATCCGCCTGGCCGCGCTGTTGCGCTGATTGATAGCCACTGAGATCGGTATTCTTAGCCGCGAGGTAGGGAGGATTAGCGACGAAGAGGTCAACACGTGGTTCCCAGGGGAGCGTAAGGCCATCGGCCTGGTGAACCTGCAATGCACATTCACTTAAAGGGGTCTCTTGCGAATGCCAGGCCTGCCCCCGCCACGCTGCCTCCATAGTGGTACGCAGCTGCATCTCCGCCAGGAAGCAAGCAACGGGATCGGGGTCAAAGCCCCACAGATTACGCTGCGCAAGGGCTATTTGCGCTGCTCGATCAAGCTCTCTGAGTCCGGCGAAAGCCAGGAGACGGCGGGCGGCTGCGGCAAGAAAATTGCCTCCCCCGCATGCTGGATCGAGCACGCGTATACGCGCCAGGTCGGCGTCAGGGAGGTAGCCACAAGCATCCAATACCCGTTCGACCAGCGATGGGGGTGTCGAGAAATGGCCGCGTCTCTTGCGCTCCTTTAACGGCAGACTGGCCTCGTACCAGCTCAGAGAGTGATCAGGGGATTTCATGTTCTTGCAAGGCCTCTAAGGCGTCGCGGGCGGCCAGGCGACCCGCTTCTTTGATGCTTGAAGCTGTTCCCAGGCCCAGTAGAAGCTCATGCTCGTATACACCCACTGTGAAGACACGATCATTATTGCTCCCACTCTGCTCCAGGACACGGTAGCGAGGCAAACTGCCCGAGCGCTGGAGTACCACCTTTTGCAGCCTGCCCTTGGGGTTGGTATCGAGGGACTGCTGGCTCAAGCGCAAAATCTCCGGCAGGATCAGGCGAGCAACGAAGTCCCGCGCCACCTCCGGTCCCTGGTCGATATGGATCGCGCCGACGATAGCCTCCAGCACATCAGCGCAGAGAGAGTCTCGTGACCGTTCATTAAAGGTACGCAGGTTGGCAACATCGACCCGAATATAGGGGAAAAGACCAAGCGTTTGTCCGATCCTGGCCAAAACGCGCCTGCTGACGACCTCGGATTTGAGAGCGGTCATTTCACCTTCTGATGCTCCGGGAAACGTGCGGTAAATGTACTCTACAACGTGAGCAGCAATAATAGCGTCACCCAGAAACTCCAGCGTGTCGTAGGAATCCCGTACGGCTGTGCCAGGACAGCAAGAATGATGTGTCAACGCTCGCTGCAACAACAAGCGGTCATTGAACGTTACTTGAAGCAGTGTCTCTAGTACTGGCAGGACTTCTACAAAGGGTGCCCTTACGGCTTCTTCGTTACTCATATGAAATTATTATATCCCAAGAAGGAGAATTGCGTCGAGACTTTTTTCTGACATCCACTCATAATTCTTCTGGCGGGCCTGCGGCCCGCTTCGGGGGGAGAGAGTGAGCGAGGACACCTCGCGCTCCGGCAAGGGACTTCGTCCCCTGCACCCCTAGTTCCGAGTGGATCTCAGTTTTTTGTGTTGACACCGGCTGTTGATGAGCAGTATCCTATCAAGGTCACTTGATATCGAAATCAGGTGAGGAGTTAAAGGGAAGTCCCTTCTGAACCTCACTTATACTATTGAAGGTCGAACGATGAGAAAGTTACAACAGTCATGGGGACCACTACTGCTGCTCGTACTCTCGCTGATAGGGGCGGGCATATCAATTTACCTGATGTCAGTCCACTATGAAAAAGTCCCGCTTCTCTGCTCTACCAGCGGGCTCATCGATTGCAGCCGTGTCCTTTCCAGCACCTATTCCGTGGTACCGGGAACAACAATACCGGTCAGTGTGCCAGGACTTTTATGGTGTATAGTGAGCGCAGCACTGGCCATAGCAGGTTTGCGCGTGTTGCAGCCACAGGTACGGCGCCGTATCCAGGTAGCACAATTTGCCTGGTCGCTGCTGGGTATACTGACTGTTATCTACCTGATCTACGTTGAGATTGTCATCCTCCATACCATCTGCGCGTGGTGTACTGGGCTGCACGTGATCATTCTCGTCATGTTCCTCACAACCATTGTGCAGTTGCAGACCTCAGAAGACGAAGCAGAGGCCGGCATCGAGGAAGCACTGCCTCGCAAAGCAGGTTCGCGTTCATAGCCAAATTGCTATGCCGCTACTCCGACTACTCCTGCTACTCTGACTACTCTCCTGATCGACGAACGACGGCCTCAAATGGTTTCTCCACGAAACCTAACTGAGGTCCACCCGCACCTACCCCCGCCTTGCCGAGGGATTGTTCAATCTGGGGTATTGGGTTCGCGCTACACACCTGCGCGGGCTGCTGGTTTGTCGCCTGGCAGATAGCTGCTGTCAGGTAGTTAGCTGTGCCTAGAATACCTTTTGCAACCGGCGAATCCTGGTTTGAGAGGTCGTTGGCAATCTCCTGCCAGTTCAGGTTCTGCAGCACCTGTGGCGAGTAACCTGGACCGCTTACCAGGTACTGGTTTGCAATATCGATAAATGGGATGCTCCCCTGAGCTTGAGAGCTGACATAGGGCGGCGCATCATACGTTGAAATAATCTGCTGCTGCTCGGCAGTGGGCGTCTGTAAGGGATTCTGTTGCCTGTCCTGGCTCTCTACCGACACAAAATCAATGTAAGAACTATTGTAGCTGCTTTGATAAAAGGTAAAAGTAGGTGTGTCATGATACACATCGGTGGAGGAAGAGGTCGTCTGATTGAGGTGGCTAAAGGTGCCAAAGCGACTGAGGGCGACGACCACAGCCCAGCGCTGCGCGGCGCAATACGGGCAAAATTCCGCGCCAAAGTAGAAAAATTCGGGTTTGCCCGTTGGGCCCTTTAATGAGGGTTGGCCATGCAGAGCTTGCGGGGCGGTGGTACCACCGGTTCTTACTGCTGCCAACATGGTTGGATCGACATGGGTCACAGCCTGCAGTACGCTAGAGTTGACCGGGTCGGCGCCGGACCAGGAGCGGCAGACTGGCGCGACACGAAGAGAAAGACGCCGATGATGGCGGCAAAAATGAGCAGCACAACGCCCACTGTCACACCGGGCCGCCAATTCGACCTGACGCGCTTGCGCTGGTTGCTTCGCACCTGCTGCTGCTTGCGCTGCTGCGAGGCTGATGTACGGACCTGGGCCTGCGGTTGATTAGCCAGGGCTGCCGCAGGTTGGGGCCGCTGCTGTGACGACGATGACGGGCGGGCCTGCGATTGAACTGCCTGGGGCGTTGCAGGCTGCCGGCGCTGCTGCGCCTGGTGCTGGCTCGCTGTCGATTTACGCGATTTCGCTTTTGCCATAAGGATGCACCTTTTTACTACTTTGGATTATTCCGTTCTAACACGGCTAATTTTATCATAAGTCTCGAAGACTGGGTAAGTTGTTACTTGATCTTGAAACGGCTTCTCCTATTCGCGCGTCACGACCTCTAAAATTTCGGGCGCCCTGGCAAGCATGCGTGGAGCAACGAGCCGCGTCACCAGCCAGAGGAAAAAGCCTCCATAAATAACGGCTATAGGAATAGATGCGACAAGTATCCAATCGAGATGGAAGTATATCGGCAATACTAATGCCGCTAATACCGGGAGCAGCACGATTGCTGTCGCCAATAACATGGACAGCGACAGCAGGGCACGCAGGCAGCCATTCTGTGTTGTTGCCGCGCCTGTAGCGCGAAAGCCGCGCTGCATCTGCCGCATGCGTTGGGGAAAGAACACCGCAGTGAAGTTACTACAACCAAGCGTCACGGCTATGCCGGCCAGCCCCATGGCCAGTGTCGGCAACAGCAGGCTCCACGCGTGAGCCAGGAAAGCGCTGAGCAAGACAACCAGCAACAGTTCTCCTAATCCTATTGCAAGCACCGCCAGGTTCTTCCCCCAGAGGATACGACGCGGCTCTACAGGAAACAGGAAGAGCATTGTGAGGCCCTGCCGCTCTATACCTAGCGAATTGAATGCAAGAGTGATCATGGAGAGGAAGACAATGTAAGGCGAGAATAAAAGCGTCCACTCACTCCTACCAAAACCTACGGAAGTGCTGGAGTTGAGCTGGGGAGCTATTATGAAAACACCTATGTAGATCAGGGGCTGGAATAGCAATACTTTGAGTTGCGGATCGCGCCAGAAGTATTTTAGCTCTTTGCCGGTAATGGCGAGCACCTGGGGCGGGATAAAGCGCTCCCACCACTGTACGCCTGCCACCTGGAGGCCGGGGACAGGCTTCGCGGCCTTTTCTATCCGCTGGCGCGGGCGTGCTGCTCCCCCCACTTCCGGCGTGCTTAAGCTGCGCTCAAGCACGAATTGCCACAGGTAGAGCACGAGCGCACTGGCAGCGAGCAGCGCAGCTAACCAGGCGAGGCTCAGCCCCCAGTTGCCCAGTACGGCCTGTTGAATGGCACGGGCCGCCATACCAGGAGGCAGCCATTGCAAGTAGGGGGAATAGGCTCCGGCGCGTAAGTTGTCAACAAAATGCAAGAATCTCGATCCACCAAAAACGAGCTGCTGCAGGAAGTAACACGACGACGAGAAAAGGGCGATGAGGATGATGCTCAGATCACGGAAACGACGGCTCTGCAGTGTGCGCATAAGCAACGCCAGGACAAGCTGGCTCATGCCTACGACTTGAATGTAGAAAACGAACATGATCAGCAGCGTCAGAACAACTACCGGGACGGAGACGGCCCAACCCAGCACAACCGCGCCAAAGACCAGCACCAACCCCAGCGTGGGAACATCGAGCAGCGTTGAGAACAGCAAGCTTGCCATCAGCTCTGCTCGTGTGAGCGGATAAGAGGTCAGCTTGGAGATATCCAATCCCTCATTGACGCTATACTCTAGCAGCGGCAGCACGATCCATAAGAGGTATGCGCCCGTCAGTACGAGGAATAACACCTCTAGATTGGCGGGAAAAGGAAGAAAGCGATAGGCAAAAAAGGTGCCGGCGGCCACGCTCCCGGCTATCGACAAGACAAAAATGAAGAGGAAAATGGTGCCGATAATACGCCACCTATCGCGAGCAAAGCCGCGCAAGAGCAGTTTCCAGCGCAGCCAGAAGAGCCAGCGCAGCTTTTCAGTATGGATCAGCATGTACTCTTCTCCCGCCTTATTCCAGCCAACTCAGATTGTAAAGACAATATCGCACTGTTGAGTTGGAAAGTGTCAGTATAACAAACCTCATTACTCACCTCATGTGAAACGATTTCAGAGAGGGTATGTCAAACCACCTACCCTCTCTTATTTCTCACAAATAGCCAGAACGGTAAAAAAACTATAAATTTGATTGAACTATTATTCTTTGTCTTGTTTGCCTGTTTGCCTGCGGAGCTTAAAGTCTTGGAGGTTTGCGTAGCTAATACGGTAATCTGGGCGTAAGCCACCGACGTTGAGAGCTATTAACTCACCTTTTTGTATCCACCGTCTCACAGTCTTTTCATCAACGCGCAACTGCCCCGCAACTTCTTTCACTGTGAACATTTTTTCTTCGTCTTGTGACATCAACGTACTCCTGCACCGCGTTTAGCACCATTATAGAATACCTGTCTCATCCGGTCAATTCCTGTCCCGTACAAAGGTATACATTCCTAATCCATCAAATTAACATCCTAAAAGGTTGATTTAATCCTATAGAGTCATGTATACTTCTCTTTAGACCATATTACAGGAATACAGGGAGAACACAAAAGGAGGTGATAAAAAATGACTCTGCCGTGTTGCAGACGACAGAGCCAGAAAAAGCGAGAACACGCCAACCTTTGCGAAAGTTATTGGGTTCTCTGCTGCCATTTACGCATGTGGGAACCCTGAGTGTCAAGAAAGGGACACCTATGCACCACTACGGCGACAACTTTCTACTAGTTGTGCCAGAAGAACACCCCTTACACACGCAGGAATATCCGTTTTGCTGGGATGAAACCTGTCCCTGCCATGATGATACCGATGCAATTGCCGGTATAACCAACGCCATCAATGAGGGCATTATCACCGCCGATGATGCCACACATATTATCAAGGGGGAGACGGTATGAAGCTGCGGGAGCAGATCGCACAGCAACCAGCGAGAAGACGGGCGAGTTTGCCACCAGAGGAGCATACAACTTCAAGGTATCATGTAGGGACTCGAAGCGGGATGCATCCAGAGGATAACCCCTACATCACCACAACCCGCAGATATCACGCGCCCACAACAGATACTTACTTTGAGATTGACGAGGAAGGTGAGGAACTGTATACCAGACCTCTAACTCGAACGAGTGCCAGGCGCTATGATCTTGCGCCATATAGCAGGCGAGAGCGACGGACAGAGGAACTACCCCGCCCAGGAAAACACCCACTGTTCTACATTGGTATCTGCCTGGTGATTATGGTTCTCTTCCTCACCGCCTATACGCTCATTCCACCAGCATTTCAAAAATGGAGCGATGATCGTGTGTATGGCTATCCTCGCACCTCTCAAACCGATGCCAATGTTGGACATGGAGGCATGGAGCATTTTCTCGCGCTGAACAATCACGGCACCATTGAAGTGCTCGAAATCCCAAGCTATCCAAGCCCGACGAACCAACCACGCTTGTATATCATTGTTCGACTCACCAACCAAGGAGCGGATTTAGTACCTGCTACGCTTTCGTTTCCTGATATCAACGACGACGGAAAGCCAGATATGCAGGTGACCGTGCTTGACGGGTCAAATCCTTCGGTATGGGTACTATTCAACAACGGAACATCGTTTGTTCCTAAGCTATAGCCAGTTGCAGAGGAGCGGTAGCAATACCGCTTCTTACTGTGAGAAAGAGAGCCAGGGATGCAAATAATCGCAGTTGAGGAAGCGCAATTGACGCAAGATACCAACGAACTACAACCAGAACTACCAGCACCTCCATCGCAACCAGAAACCCAGGTGCAGAAACCAACGGAATTAGCGCCTACAGAGCCAGATATCATCGAGGGTGAGGTGATTGTTCTTGAAGTGCCAGAAGAGATAGTCGATCAGACACCTCCAAAGCGCAAGCCATACTGGTTGCTTATTCCGCTCACGATCCTAGTGTGTTTCTCAATCGTTGCTGTCTCTCTTCTTGTTCCCATGCTTAGCCCATCAGCAACCGTCACCCTTATTCCAATCCAACGTTCCATCACGGCCCTTGCTGCGATCCAGGTACAAGGAAGACAGCTACCGCCACTGACGTTAATGCAGAGTGCCAGTGTCGCAGCCACAGGAAAACGGCACCAGGATGCAACCAGAGCACATGGGACGATCACCTTGTATAACGGTCTGCTCTCAGGGCAGACCATTGCAGCAGGAACAACGTTGATAGGACGTGATGGAGTTCATGTTGTCACCGATCAACCCGCCAGTATTCCGGCAGCAAACCCGCCACTGGAAGGGCAAGTCACCATCTCTGCTCATGCGCTTCTCCAAGGAGTACTGGGAAATATACAAGCGTTTGACATTAATCAAGCCTGCTGTGCAACTTCAGTGCTTGCCAAGAACACACAAGCGTTTACCGGAGGACAAAGCGCCAGAGCGTATCTTGTTGTCACGAAAGAAGACATGCATAACGCTGCGGCAGAGTTGCAAGCAACACTTGCCCAAAGCGAACACGCAGCGCTGCAAGCACAACTCAAGCCAGGTGAAACACTCATTATGCCACCATGTAGCCAGCAGATACAGAGCGATCATAAGACAGGAGAGGAAGCCAAAGAAGTGACGGTGACGGCTGCTCAGACCTGCTCAGGTATTGCATTCGGCACACAAGCGCCCCACCAAAAAGCAACACAGATGCTTACCCAAGAAGCAGTCAAACGCTTCGGAACTGGTTACCGCTTGCTCGGCGATATATCCATACAGGTTGCCCATGCAACGATCACAGATCACGCAAAGGGAATGGCTAGCATTGCTGTGAACCTTGCTGCAACCTACATCTATGAGCTACCCTCTGGTGAGAGACGACATCTCAAAAGACTCATTGCGGGTCAAACACTACAGCATGCTATAGCCACACTCTTGCAGGTGCCAGGCATCCAGGGAGTACACATTATCACATCAGAAGGTGCTCACCAAACCTTACCCGAAGACCCCACTCATATTCAGATTGTCTTGTTGTACACCAGTACACCGTAGTGCTCTTTGTAGGTATACGCCTTCGTACATCCATCAGAAAAGGGGGTTGCACAATGACCAGTGTTGCAGGTATAGTATGTGATAAGGTATCCTCAACTGTTGGTGACACAAAAAACAGCCACCAACGAAACTCACTACGCCTCTTTACCTTTCCAACACTGTCAGTATGCCAGAACTACCCCCTACGTTATCCGCATCATGGGAGTACCTCATGCCAAAGCGAAAAGAACGCGCCGCCGGTTATATCCGCGAGTCCGATCCAGGACTTGCTAACTCCGAAACAATGGAGAGTCAAGCAAAAGCCGTTCGTTTCTACTGCCAGAAACAAAGCTACGACTACATTCCAGACCGCGAGTACAAAGAAGCGATTAGCGGCTATTCGACTGCGTATACTGACCGTCCGCAACTCATGAAAGTGTTGCAAGCAGCAAAGCGGAAAGAGTTTGATGTGCTAGTGGTTTCTGAAATACGAGCGCTGGGTCGAAAGCGGGCTGAAATCTTCGTGGTCTATGACATGCTGGAAAAATCCGGCTGTCGGTTAGAAACAACGCACGAGCGTTTTGATGAGTCTGATATGGGACGCATCATTTTATCGCTTCGCGCTGCGTTCTCAGAGATTGAACGAAATCAAATGGTCATGCGCTGCGAACGGGGAAAGGCTGATAGGGTTGCAAACGGCAACCTACCAGGTCACGGATCACCGCCCTATGGCTTCCGGTATGTAGATACTGACCGAGAAACCAGCGCACGGCTGGAACTGAATGAAACGATCATTTTTGTTGATCGTGAAGGCCGTGAATGGTCAGCCGTTATTGTCGTTCGTTTCATTTTTGAAAGCATTTGTAAGGGGGTGAGTATCAAGCAAGTTTCTCTGCACTTGACAAGATTAGGCATCCCAACACCGAGAAACGGTCTATGGTGGCATACGGGAACAATCTACCGGATGCTGATTAATCCCTTGTATATGGGCAAGGCTGTTGTTAACCGGTATAAAAAAGAGAAGGGTAAAACAACGCTCAGACCAAAAGAGGAGAACGTTTGCTTGGGAGACGGATTAGTTCCTCCGATTGTTTCTGAAGAAATGTTTGCAGCAGTCCAGGAACAGCTAGCCGTTAATAAACAAGACTCTTTGCGAAACAACAAAGCACAGGAGAGTGATCTAGGCATTCTGAGAGCAGGATACTGTCATTGCGGCATTTGTGGAAGGACAATGACTATCCGTTACCCGAAGCCACGGAATAATAAGCCGCACTATCGGTGTCAGAAACGGACAGGCAGAGAAGAACTCATCCATAACCATGATCTCTTCATCCTGGCTGAAAAGGTTGACGCTCTTGCTTGGGAAAAGGTCAAAGAGATGGTCACGCATCCGCACGTTGTGCGAGAACGGGTAGAGGAGATGCGGAGGGAAAATAAACCGGTCATTAGCCGAGAAGATATTGAAGCCAATATCGCCAACATACAACGGCAAATGGCAAATCTTTTCAAGCTTGCCCAGAACGCCACCGATGATGATACCATTGATAACCTGATCCTTCTTATGAAAGACCTTGAAAAGCAGAAGCGCGGAGCAGAAGGGCTGCTGTGCGATGCCGAAGAGGACGAAGAAGAGCGGGAGAAAATAGAAGTCGAGATCAAAAAGTTTGAACAATGGGCAAAGGAG
>WNFA01003432.1_pt1 | contig 13160 bp, 9 predicted proteins | sample 5400481 | NCBI WGS metagenome assembly WNFA01 (sample SAMN13153340, study PRJNA577476) | soil metagenome | isolation source: 120 cm saprolite under Douglas fir tree site 2 hole 1 replicate 2 | place: USA:California | collected 2015-04-18 | reverse complement strand
GACAAACTACGATCAGGCCTGCAGCAATGGCGACCCCGCGGCCGCCGACTGTTACGGCAGGGAAGAGCTTGCCAAGATATGCGACGAACAGGCTGGGATAGATGGCCATATCAAAGATGCTGGCCACCAGTGACAGCCAAGCCTCTTGGAAGCCCCAGAATGGTCCCATGGCGCGCCGCACCCAGACATAAAAGCCGCCTTCCTGGGGCATGGCGGCAGAGAGCTCGCCAACCATCAGGCCGGTGGGCAGCGCCCAGAAAATAGGAATGATGAATAGGACAATGAGCGCGAGCTTGTAGCCGGAGTCCTGGACCAGTTCTTCAACCCCATAAGGGCCGCCTGAGACCATGAAGTAGGTTGCCGCAGCCAATGAGATCAGACTCAGCTTGCGGCGCGAACCAACCTGAGTTTTCTGCATCGTCGTGAAGCGAAATATAGCACGTGGAGGAGCGGACACTCAGGTTTTTGAAATTGGACAACTGGCCTCCCAGGAGTATTCATGGAAGAATCGGCCAAACTGTAGGCAAACCTGAATCTTTCAGGCAAAATTGGTGGATATATGACCGACGACCTGCTTCGTTTTCGCTCCGAATTTCCCATTCTGGAGCGCTCCACCTACATGATCAGCAATTCGCTCGGCGCCATGCCTCGCGGCGTCTATGACTCAGTGCATTCTTACTGTGACATATGGGCCAGCCGCGGCGTGCGCGCCTGGGAAGAACACTGGTGGATGCTGGCCCGCGAAGTTGGAGATTCCATTGGCGCCATCATGAATGCGCCTTCGGGTTCGGTCAGCCTTCATCTCAACGTCACCAGTTGCCAGGCGGTGGTGGCCAGCTGCTTTGATTTCACCGGCAAGCGCAACAAAGTTGTTTACAGTGACATGAATTTCCCTTCGGTCATGTATTTCTGGGAAGCGCAACGCCCTCGTGGTGCGCGTGTGCAGATGGTGAAGACCGATGACGGAATCCATGTGCCGGTTGAGCGCATTATCGATGCTATCGACGAGCAGACGCTTCTGGTGCCTATTTCTCATGTCGTTTTTCGCAGCTCGTATATCAAGGACGTCAAGGCGATCATCGAAAAGGCGCACCGAGTTGGCGCTCACGTGGTCATGGATACTTTTCAATCCCTGGGCAATGTCCCTGTAGATGTACAAGCTCTGAACGTTGATTTTGTTGTTGGCGGCGTGTTGAAGTGGCTCTGCGGAGGCGCTGGAACGTCTTACCTGTATGTGCGGCCTGATCTGGGATCCAAGCTTGAGCCCAGCATTACCGGATGGTTTGCGCACGAAGATCCCTTTGATTTCGAAATCGGCCCCACCCGTTACGCCGAACCGCCCTTCCGGTTCATGCAGGGGACATCCAATGTTCCCGGGTTTTACACGGCCATGCCGGGCCTCAAGATTATTCGGGAAGCCGGTGTGGAGCGCATTCGCGCCAAATCCAAAAAGATGACCTCGCGGCTGATCGAACTGGCTGACCAGCGTGGCTGGAAAGTGAATGCGCCGCGGGATCCGGAACAGCGTGGCGGGACTGTGGCCATCGATATGCCGAATTCGAAAGAGGTCTGCGCTGAGCTGCTGCGGCGTGATGTGCTGGTGGACTTCCGTCCGAAGGCCGGTGTCCGCTTCTCACCTCACTTCTACAACACCATGGAAGAGATTGATCGGGCGATCGGTACGGTGGACGAAATCCTGAGCGGCATGAGCGTGCCGGCAGGTAGGTGATACCTTCATTGATTGTGGAGCACGGGGGTTTCTTCATCCCCGAGCGGAGCGAGGGATCCCTACATGCTCCAGGCTTTCGATTGCGCTGATTCCGAAGCTAACGGCTAAGTGCTATTTGCTATTTGCTGAAGCCGAACCTTACTTGTCACTCTGCACAGGAAATTTTGCACATTTTTCTTGACAGTTCGCCTTTTATTCGTGAATACTTCGCCTGATGGCTATTACAAAACGGCAACGTCAGGTTTACGACTTTATCCATGGCTTTGTGCAGAAGAACGGCTATTCGCCGTCTTTTGAAGAGATCGGCAACGGCATGGGCCTCAGCTCGCTGGCCACCGTGCACAAGCACATTTCCAATTTGGAGAAAAAAGGGCTGATTAAGCGCGACTACAATCGCAGCCGCTCCATTGATGTTCTCCCTGTGCGTGGCCTGTTCAAGCGGCAGGTGCAAAAAGCTCCGACCGAAATTGCCCTGCCGCTGCTTGGCCGCATCGCTGCTGGCCAGCCCATTGAGGCCATCGAAAACCCGGAAACCATCTCTCTGGGTGACATCACCCGCTCCAAAGATGTTTTTGTCCTGCAGGTCAAAGGCGAAAGTATGAAGGACGAACACATTGTGGATGGCGACTACGTTCTTGTGGAGAAGACCAATACCTCGCGCGATGGCGAAATCATCGTCGCTCTGGTGGACGGTACGGACGCCACCTTGAAGCGCCTCTACCGTGAAGGCGCCAACATTCGGCTACAGCCATCCAACGCCGCCATGAAACCCATCATCGTCCCTGCCAGGTCCGTCCAAATCCAGGGGCGCGTGATTGGCGTGCTGCGCAAGTACTAGTCGGGTGCGAAAAAGGCCGCAGAGGTAACCCTCGGCCCTTCAGCCCGAAAATAAAAAAGGCCCGACTCAGCGGGCCTTTTCACGAAATATTGCGTTATCGTACGTTGGTTTTCTCCACAGCTGTCGACTTCGGCATCTCGACCACATTCACCTGTTTGTTGAGCGCCTTTTCAATTACGTCGCGTCCAACGTAGCCAACGATCTGCTCCTGGACCTGGCCATTCTTGAAAATAAGCAGCGTAGGAATACCGCGTACGCCATACCGCTGCGGAGTCACCGGGCTGGTGTCCACGTTCATTTTGCCGACACGTACTTTCCCCTGATAGGCTGCCGCGACTTCATCTACAACCGGTCCCAGCGCCTTGCATGGGCCGCACCATGCTGCCCAGAAATCGATCAAAATCGGTTGGTCGCTCTTCAGTACTACCTGATCAAAATTTCCGTCAGTTATTTCCAAAACGCTCTCGCTCGCCATTCAGCCCTGCCTTTTTAAAAAGTTCGTCGTCCTTTAAGTTTAGGTGTTCTTCGCTCACCTATCGTAACAAATCATTAGATGTGGACGGCGCAACACAAGGTTCATCTTTCAGTAAGTGCTTGTTGCTAAAGAGGATAGTCATCACAACTTCCGCGCTGCTGACCAACTGGGAAAAACGAGATTTTACATTACCAAAGTGACATGGACGAGGGGCCAGTGCGGAGCTATTCTCCTTCTCGGTGGTAAGGCAGTTCTGGGGGAGGGCTGCCTGGCGTCCTGCGATTCACTTCGCAGGGCGCTTACTTTTTGGGCCTTAAAAGTCAGCACAGAAGCTGCCTGATGCTCCAAGGATCCCGGTCCACAAAATCATTCCTGTGGTCCACTCAACAACAAGTGGACTGAACTCTTGCTATCGCACCGTTTTCGCCACGCGAAACCCAACGATCTCTAGAACCTAGAACAACGACCTCTAGAACGATTACTACGGAGTCCGCCAGCAGTGTCGCTGCAAGTCCGTCTCTACACTCCATCTTCGCGACTCAACTTGGAGAGGCCTCGCCGGTGGTATCCTCAATAAGTAGGATTCGAGTGCGTCCGGGAGCAAAATTTCCTCCGGACAAAACTTTGTCCGGGACCAACTAACTATGAGTACAAGCGCAGAACTGACCAGAACTGAGCAGCAGTCCCTGGAGCGGGAGCGTCTTCTGGACGCGTTTCGCCGCTGGGGATATCTCAACGCCAACCTCAATCCTTTTGGAGGGCCGGTTGGTGACGGCTATCCTGACCTTCCCACGCAAGGTGAAGGCATTGCGGAATTGAAAAAGGCCTATTGCGGCTCCATTGGCGCCGAGTTCTTGCACCTGCCCCAGCGTGATCGCCGTGAGTGGATCCAGCAGCAAATGGAAAATCCGGAGAAGCAGGCGCAGACTGTCGATCGTCTCTGGCTGTCCGATCGCCTCATGCAGGCCGACCTTTTCGAGCAGATCCTCCAGACGCGCTACCTCGGCACCAAGCGATATTCGGGTGAAGGCGCAACCGCGCTGATTCCTCTACTAGACACTCTTCTGGAGGCCAGTGCTGACCTGGGCGCCACCACTTCAGTCATGGCCATGAGCCATCGCGGACGTCTCACCGTGATGAACCTCACCGTCGGCATTCCTGCGGAGAATGTCTTTGCCGGTTTTGAAGACGTTGATCCTCGCAGCGTTCTCGGCGGCGGAGACGTGAAATATCACCAGGGTGCCACCGGGGAATATACCACCCGCAACGGCAAGAACTTGCGCATGCATCTGGTGTCAAATCCCAGCCATCTTGAAGCTGTGGATCCTGTGGCTCTGGGCCGTACTTATGCCAAGCAGCGCCATTCCGGCCCTGACGGCGTCAGGCAGGTGATGCCCATCATCATGCACGGCGACGCTGCCTTCGCCGGCCAGGGCATATGGGCGGAGACGCTCAACTTTGCTGGACTGAAAGGCTTTAACGTCGGCGGCGCCATGCAGATCATCGTCAATAATCTGATCGGCTTCACCACCAACCCCAAAGAGCTGCATACCTCGCGCTTCTCCTCTGATCTGGCCAAGCGCCAGCCAATTCCAATCTTCCACGTGAATGCGGAAGATCCTGAAGCAGTCCTGCGTGTGGGCAAGATGGCGGTTGAATACCGTTACCGTTTCGGTAGTGATGTGGTGATTGACCTGATCGGATATCGCCGGCACGGCCATAGTGAAGTGGACGATCCCACCATCACCCAGCCGTTGCTCTACAAAAAGATCAACGAGCACGCGCCGCTTTACAAGATTTACGCAGAGAAGAACCAGATTGATACCAGCGAGATGGCGGCACGGTTCCGGCAGCGCATTGACACGGCGTATGACAAAGCCGCGAGCATGCAGAAGTCTCCCGTGCTGCGCGTGCTTCCCAAGTATTGGGACAAGTACGTTGGCGGACGCTACAACCCTGACTTTGAAGTTCCCACGAATGTGGCGGAAGACCAACTGAAGCACGTCGCCGGAAAGCTCACCAGCTACCCCAAGGGTTTCGCCATTCATCCCAAGATCAAGAAGCTTCTGGAGCAGCGCGAAAAGATGGGTTCCGGCGCGCTTCCGCTCGATTACGGCATGGCGGAAGCATTGGCTTTCGGATCGTTACTGGTGGAGGGTATTCCGGTCCGACTTTCCGGACAGGATTCGCGTCGCGGCACTTTCAATCAACGGCACTCAGTGCTGATTGATACGGAGAACGAGCAGGAATTTGTTCCGCTCTCAAATATCGCGCCGAACCAGGCGTGGTTTGAGGCTTACAACTCAATCCTTTCCGAAGCCGCCGTACTCGGCTTTGAATACGGATTCAGCCGCGACTATCCTGACGGTCTCACTCTGTGGGAAGCACAGTTCGGCGACTTTGCCAACGGCGCCCAGGTCATCATCGACCAATTTCTGGTTGCCGGCGAAGACAAATGGGGACTGCTTTCAGGTCTTGTTATGTTGCTGCCGCACGGCTATGAAGGGCAAGGCCCGGAGCACTCCAGCGGACGTATTGAACGTTACCTGCAACTCGCCGCCAAAGACAACATACAAATCTGCCAGCCATCTACCGCCGCGCAGTACTTTCACATGCTCCGCCGTCAAGCGCTGCGTAACTGGCGCAAGCCCCTGATTGTGTTCACGCCCAAAGGTATGCTGCGCCATCCTGACGCCGCCAGCCCGCTGAGCGAACTGAGCAACGGCCGCTTCCAGCCTGTGATTCAAGACAACCAGATCAGCCATGCTGAGCGCGTGATTCTATGTTGCGGCAAGATCGGCCATGAGCTCATTCGCGAACGCAAGCGCCGCAATGACAGTAAGACGGCCATCCTGTTTCTGGAGCAGCTCTATCCCGTTCCGGAAGCTGATCTGGAAGCCGCCATTGCGAAACACACGAATGCTCGTGAATTCCTGTGGGTGCAGGAAGAGCCGGCCAACATGGGTGCATTGAATTTTCTGGCGCCGCAGCTTGAGCGACTCACGCGCGGGTTGCCGCTCCGGTCAGTCAAACGTTCGCCGTCGTCCAGCCCCTCTACGGGATCGCACACGGCGCATGAAATGGAGCAAAAGACTTTGCTGGAACTGGCGTTTAAGGCGTTCTGATCGCTCGATGATGGCGATGTAGAGACGTAGCTTGATGATAGCTTGATGCGTCTCGATTTTTTGCCTCGATGGAATGGTCTTTACGGCCCTGCAGCTCCGCATCGCCGCCAAATTGATAAAATGCTTTGCGACGCCCATTTCAGGCCGGACATCATAACTTTCTAAGAAAGGTGATTTAAAAATGGCACAAGGAACCGTAACGGCCCATGAAGTCCCCGCGCTGCCTTATGCGTACAACGCATTGGAGCCGCATATTGATGACCAAACCATGCATCTTCACCATGACAAGCACCACGCTGCTTATGTCACCAAGTTGAACGGTGCAATTGAGAAACACCCTGAGCTGGGCAGCAAGAGCCCGGAAGAGCTGATCCGCAATTTGAATTCGCTGCCTGAAGATGTTCGCGGCGTTATCCGCAACAACGGTGGCGGACACGTGAACCACACCATGTTCTGGCAGATCATGGGGCCCGGCAAAGGTGGCAATCCAACCGGTGCGATTGGCGACGTCATCACCAAGACTTTCGGCAGCTTTGATGCTTTCAAGGAAAAGTTTGAGGCCGCCGGCGTCAATCAGTTTGGCAGCGGCTGGGCCTGGCTGGTGAAGACGAAGTCTGGTGAATTCAAAATTACCTCCACTCCAAATCAGGACAATCCCATCAGCAACGGCGAATTCCCGATTTTTGGCAATGATGTCTGGGAGCACGCCTATTACCTGAAGTATCAGAACCGCCGACCCGACTACCTGAAAGCGTGGTGGAACGTGGTCAACTGGGACGAAGTCAACAAACGCCTCACGCAAGCTGATAGCTTCCTGAAATAAGCTGACTCACTAAAAATTGCAGAAGCCGCTCTTCGGGGGCGGCTTTTTTGTGCCCAATTCGCTTCTTGCTTCGTATAATTCACCGGAACCGGAAACTCCCCAATCGAAGCGATTGATTTCTATGGTTGGTGCAAAAACGAAGACGGCAATTGCTCCCATGCTTTCTGTCCGGCGCGGATCGCAGGCAGTTGAGTTCTACAAAGCGGCGTTCGGCGCCAAGGAGTTGTTCCGCATCGACTCTCCGGATGGTGCCGTTGTAGCCCAATTGTCTGTGGATGGCGCTGTCTTCTGGGTGGCCGACGAATCGCCGGAGCACCTCAACTTCAGTCCAGAATCGCTCAATGGTGGCACGGTCCGTATGATTCTGGTCGTGGAAGATCCTGATGCCGCATTTCAACGCGCGATCAGCGCTGGTGCCAAATCCATCACTCCGATTGCCGAACAGTATGGCTGGCGCGTGGGAAGAAGCGTCGATCCATTCGGACATCATTGGGAGATCGGGAAGCCGTTGAAATAAGTGGCGCCCGTTCGCGCATGAACCTCTGGTAACCTGCGTTCTCTGAAAAATCTGCGAAACTTGATTTACGGAGAGACCATGTTCAGCCACTTTTTCCAGGATTTCCGTTATAGCGTCCGCGCCCTGCGCAAAAATCCGGGATTCACCGCCATCGCGGTAGTCACGCTGGCTCTCGGCATTGGCGCGAACACAGCAATCTTCAGCATGGTTGATAAGGTCATCTTCCGGCCATTGCCCATTGCGCATCCAGAAGAACTGGTGCGTGTATTCAACGGCCAAGCTCGTGGCAATGCTGTTTCGGCTTTCGTCTCGCTTCCGAACTATCTCGAGTATCGCGATGGTATGGGCGCATTTTCCGGATTGGCTGCGTATTGTGATCGTTTTCCAGCCAATGTCTCTGCCGGCAGATTTGGTACCGAACGCTTGGACGCTGGTTTCATGACCGCCAATTATTTCAGCGTGCTGGGCGCAAAAGCGGCACTGGGCCGGACGCTGATTCCAGCCGACGACGCGGCGAATGCTCCGCCGGTCGTCATGCTCAGCTACGGCTTCTGGCAAAGGCATTTTGCTCACGATGCCAGCGTACTCAACACTCAGGTACTGGTGGATGGCCAATCCTTCACCGTTGTTGGCGTCACCCCGGCAGGCTTCGGCGGCATTGATTTCACCAACTTTCCCGAAATTTGGGTACCGCTCAGCCATGCCGTGAAGGTCGATCCGCTTCTCAAGTCCCAGATCCCGATAAAGCATCAATCGTTCTCTCCGTTTGGAGTTGTGGGCCGTTTAAAACCTGGCGTCACTCTTGCCCAGGCACAGGCTCAACTCGATGCACTGGCAACCACCATGGGAGCAGGGAAGCCAGTCCCCGAGGAAGGAGACTTCCGTAGGCCATGGCCCACTCTGGTCAACGCCACGCAAGCAGCCCGCCAGCCGAACAGCCGGCTTTCACTGCTGCTGGTAGGCGTGGTCTTTCTGGTTCTGCTCATCGCGTGCGCGGATGTGGCCGGTTTGATGCTTGCGCGTTCAGAAGCCAGACAGAGAGAGGTCGCCGTGCGTCTCGCCTTGGGCGGGCCGCGTCATCGCATCATTGCTCTTCATGTGAGTGAGGGCCTGATCGTCTCCACTCTGGGCGCGACGCTCGGTTGTGGTTTAGCTGCCGCGGGACTTCGCGTTCTGGTGCACTATTCGCCGGTATCGTTGTCATTTCCTCTGGAGCATGTAAGTTCTATTCTCGATCTTCGCGTTCTGTTATTTACCGCGTTGATGTCCGTTTTCGCCGGTTTGATCAGTACCTTTGCGCCGGCTCTCAAGTATTCAAAATCGGGGATCGTGCAGGCGATTCACGGCGCAACCAGCAGCGGTTCCACTGCGTTTGCGCGCAGATTATCCCCCCAGTCCGCTGTGGTGGTCTTGCAACTGGCAGCTTCTGTGTTGCTTCTGGTGGGAGCGGGCGTGATGGCCCGTACGTTATGGAACGCGTCGCAGATCAAATTCGGGTTTAATCCCAATCACGCGGCGGGAGCATCTACGGACCTTATCCGGCAGGGATACGATAAAAATGCCGCTGCCGCCATGCTGGATCCATTATTGGATTCCCTGCGAGCACAACCCGGCGTGGAAGCATGCGCGATCGGCCCCTTGCCGCTTCAGGGCGCACAGACCACCGTTGTGAAGCTTGAAGGATACGACTCCACGGACGGCAAAAAAGATTCTGTGCAGATCCCGCGCGTAACACCCGGATACTTCTCTACGCTCGGCATCCCTCTGTTTGCCGGACGCGACTTCAAACGCGCAGACAATGCTGGAGCTCCAGGCGTGGCGATTATCAATCGCACCATGGCCAATCAATACTGGCCGAATCAAAGCCCGCTGGGTAAACACATAGATCACGTTGGAACGCACGATCAGAGTTTTGAAATCGTTGGGGTGGTGGCTGACACGGCCGGCTATGACGTTCGTCAGACCCCCGGCCCTGTTGTGTATCTGCCTCTGGCCCAGGCTTACCTGATGTTCCCCTGGCAGCCCGATGTTACTTTACTCGCACGCGGTTCAGGCGATTCCCACCTGATGCTGTCTGCCATCCGTGCTGCGGTGTCCAAAGTCGATTCCGGTCTGCCAGTCTTTCGTGAGCGCACCTTCGCACAGCAGATCGAGAACACGCTGGAGGATGAGAAATTCATGGGCCGTCTGCTTATGTTGTTCGCACTCGTCGCTGTTACCCTCGCCGCTGCCGGGGTTTTCGGATTGATCTCTTACAGCACCGCGCGTGCCACCCGCGCTTTCGGCATTCGAATAGCTCTTGGCGCCACACGTGAACACATTCTCTGGCTCGTTTTGCGCAGAGGACTTTCACTGGTGATTGCCGGTCTGGTAATTGGAATTGGATCTGCTCTGTGGCTCACGAAGATTATCGCCAGTCAATTGTTCGGCGTAAGTCCAACTGACCCGCTGACCTTTGTGGCCGTCGCATTGGCGCTGACGATGGTTTCGCTGGCTGCTTGCTTTATTCCTGCACGACGCGCCACTCGCGTTGATCCCATGATCGCGTTAAGGAGCGAATAGCCTCTTCGCTCCTGGGTCACATCCATTGCCCGTCATTACTCCCCGTTGATACACTTAAGGGTTTGCCCCTGCTTGATCAGACTCTCATATAAGGTTCTCTTATGGCACAAGCTACAGATATTGCAATCGTAAGTGGCGCACGCACGCCCATGGGCCGCTATTGCGGCAAATTGCGTGATTTTACCGCGATGGACCTGGCCGCTGTCGCCAGCCAGGAAGCTATTCGCCGCGCTGGCGTTGACCCTAAAGAGTTCGACCATGCTGTCTTCGGGAACGCCCAGCAGACATCTGGCGATTCGCTTTACGGCGCACGCCACGTGGCCCTGAAAGCCGGCTTGCCCATTGAGGCGCCTGCGCTGACCGTGAATCGCCTCTGCGGTTCCGGAATGCAGTCACTGGTCAATGCCGCGCAGATGATCCAGCTTGGCGAAGCCAGCACCGTTCTGGCCGGAGGCATGGAATCCATGTCTCAGGCGCCGCATGTCATTCGTGGTGCACGCTGGGGACTGGGCCTGGGTGAAGGCAAGATGGAAGACTCCTTGATGGTCGCCCTACTTGATACCTATTGCGGCCTCTACATGGCGAATACTGCTGAGCTCTACGCTGAGCAGCAGGGAATTACCCGCGAGAAGATGGATGAATTCTCCTTGCAGTCGCAGCAGAAGGCCGGCGCAGCTCAGCAAGCCTGCCGCCTCTCCGATGAGATCACGGCTGTCGCACTCAAGAATCGCAAAGGCGAGCCTACGGGCGAGAAGTTTGAAAAAGACGACCATCTCCGTCCTGAAACGACGATGGATATCCTCGCCAAGCTCAAGCCCGCATTCGGCAAAAACGGCACCGTTACCGCCGGCAATGCCAGCGGTATTGTGGATGGTGGCGCAGCCGTGGTGATGATGTCGCTGGATCAGGCTGCGAAGAAGAATCTCAAGCCCATGGGACGCATTGTGAGCTGGGGCATCGCCGGCGTCGATCCCAAGATCATGGGCAGCGGCCCGGTACCTGCCACACGCCTCGCTTTGAAGAAAGCCGGGCTGAAGCTGGAAGAGATTGACCTGATCGAAGTCAATGAAGCGTTCGCCGGACAGTACCTCGCCGTGGAAAAAGAGCTCGGGCTCGATCGCAACAAGGTGAATGTGAACGGCGGCGCGATCGCGCTCGGACATCCACTGGGCGCGACTGGAACGCGGCTGGTCATTACTCTGCTGCATGAACTGCGGCGGCGCAAAGCGCAATACGGACTGGCGACTGCATGCATCGGCGGCGGCCAGGGCATTGCGATGATTGTGGAGAATTTGCAGAAGTAAGTTGTTTTGTCTGAAATCTCGAGCGGAGCGAGAGATCGCTATCTGCTTGAATGAGCTTCGGGTTGGAATGCGCAAGATTGTGTCGGGAGCTTTGGTCTGGGGAACAGTTATTTCGGCATTGTTATTCTGTTTGGAGAGGTTCGTTCCGGGGCATTCGCCCAGGGCTGTGGCGATGCCCGGCTGGATAGCGATAAATCATGGTGTGGGGATTCGACGGCGAACGCGGCGGCACCGTGGTCGTGGATTGTATTCTTGATTGCTAACACGGTCGCTTATGCTGCGCTGATATTAGCTGTCCAAACAACAGTGCAGAAATTTTCCACCAGAGCCGTCAAACAAACCACAGCGAAATAGTGGTCGAGGGCCAAAGGCCTTTTGCCGCTCCAGTGGTTGCAGATGGGTAAACGCAGTTGTTGAGGCTTTGGAGACTGCAGGGATCTCTCGCTTCGCTCGAGATTGCAGAAAGAGGCCCTAAGTGCTCAAAAAGAGGAATAGATGACTATTAAAAAAGTTGGCGTACTCGGTTGTGGCCTGATGGGTTCAGGCATTGCGCAGGTCTGCGCCGTCTCTGGCTATGACGTGGTGGTCCTGGAACAGGACCAGAAATTTCTCGACAAGGGCTTTTCCGGGATTGAGAAGTCGCTGGCCAAGTTCGCCGAAAAGGGCAACCTGAAAGAACCGGTGGAAGCCGTTCGTGCGCGCCTCAAAGGGGTGACCAAACCCGCAGAGCTGGCCGATTGCGACATCATCATTGAAGCCATCATTGAGAACGTGGAAGAGAAGAAGAAGATGTTTGCCGCGCTCGATTCCATCGTGAAGAAAGACGCCATCTTCTCCAGCAATACGTCTTCGATTTCAATCACGGAAGTCGCTGCGGCGACTAAACGTCCCGATAAATTCGTTGGCCTGCACTTTTTTAATCCGGTTCCGCTGATGAAACTGGTGGAGGTGGTGCGGACTATTGCCACCAGCAGCGCTGCTTTTGACGCCGCATTTGATTTCGGCAAGAGCCTGGGGAAAGTCCCGGTCCGCACCAGTGACAAGACCGGCTTCATTGTGAACCGCCTGCTGGTGCCTTATCTTCTGGACGCGATTCGCGCCTACGAAGAAGGCGTCGGCTCCATCCCGGACATCGACAACGCAATGAAACTTGGCTGCGGTTATCCGATGGGACCGTTCACGCTCCTTGATTTCGTTGGTCTGGACACCACGTACTACATCACCCACGTGATGTTTGACGAGTTCCGCGAGCGACGCTTTGCTTCGCCGTCGCTGCTGAAGCGGATGGTGATGGCCGGCTGGTACGGCCGCAAGTCCGGCAAGGGTTTTTACGACTACACGGACCCGAATAATCCGGTCGAAAACAAATTCTAGCCGCAGATAAACGCAGATGAACGCTGATCTGTTTGAAGATTATCTGCGGGAATCAGCGTTCATCAGCGGCCAAAAGGTTTTGAAAGGTTTTTGCATGGCTTTCGAGAACGTCAAATTACAAAAGAAAAACAACATCGCGTACGTCACCATTGATCGCCCCAAGGTGCTCAATGCCCTCAACATGTCCACCATGGGTGAGCTGCAGGAGGTCTTCACTGACCTCGCCGCCGACAAAGACACGCGCGTGGTCATTCTCACCGGTGGCGGGGAAAAGGCCTTTGTCGCCGGCGCTGACATCAACGAATTGGCAAAGAACAACGCCGTGGAGGCCAAGGCTTACACGCATCGCGGCCAGGCCGTGCTTGATCTGATTGAGAACCTGGGTAAGCCGGTGATCGCCTGCGTGAATGGAT
>WNFA01003429.1_pt1 | contig 13161 bp, 9 predicted proteins | sample 5400481 | NCBI WGS metagenome assembly WNFA01 (sample SAMN13153340, study PRJNA577476) | soil metagenome | isolation source: 120 cm saprolite under Douglas fir tree site 2 hole 1 replicate 2 | place: USA:California | collected 2015-04-18 | reverse complement strand
CGTGGTCGCCCGTCGCCGGCGCTGGCTATTCGCCGCGGCGATTCTCCTCTTCGTCTACGCCGCCGCGGGCTTCCTCCTCTTGCCCTGGATTCTTCATCGGCAGCTCGAGCAACGGCTCGCTTTGCCTGATCGCTTTCGCGATGGGGCCCAACCTTTTAATGGAACTTCTTCCCCTCTTTCATCATCTGCAGAATCTGTTCAAAGCGCCGCGCGCGGGTCTCGGGCTTCTTGGCGGTCTGCAGGCGATAGCTGATGGCGTAGAGGTTGGCCCGGTTCAGGGTCTTGAAGAAGGCCTCGGCCTTCCCATGCTTGGCCAGAGCCTTCAGGAAGTCCGCGGGCACCTGTGAGGCGCTGGGTGAATCGTAGGCCTGCTCCCAGCGACTGTCAGCCTTGGCTTTGGCCACCTCGGCCAGCCCGCTCGGCTGCATGCGACCTTCCTTGGTCAATCTGGCCACGTGGGCCTGGTTGCGTTTGGACCAGCCGCTCCGGGCGCGGCGCGGGGTGAAGCGCTGCAGCCAAGACTGCTCGTCAAAAGGTTTGGCCTGGCCGTCGATCCAACCCCAGCAGAGGGCCTTGTCCAGGGCCTGGGCATAAGTGATTGTCCGAACGCCGCTGTGCTTCTTGTAGTATTTGATCCAAATCCCTGGCGAGTCGGCGTGATGCTTTCTCAGCCAGGTGTCCCATGCCTTCGGCGTGGAAAAGGCGCGGACGTTGCCGGCGTGGGGTGCGAAGTCCTTGGCAGCGGGCGCGGGCCTTGTTTTCCGGGCCGGGCTCACGCGTCGTGTCCTCTGCTCATGTGCGGCACGCTAGCAGCCCTGGCTGCGGGAGAGCAGCGTGATCGCAAATCCCAATAGTGCCGAGCCCCCCGAAGATCAGTCTGACTCGGCGTCCTCGCCTCGGCCCAAAGCATACTTGCGCATCTTGTCTTGCAAGGTCGCACGGCCCATCTCCAGCAGGCGCGCTGCCTCGCTCTGGTTGCCTTTCGCCGCGTCGAGGGCAGCGACGATCAGTCCCCGCTCGTAGGCAGCGACTTGCTCTTTGAACCTGGTCGGAGCTGGTTGAGGCTGCGGCGACGCGGCGGGATCGGGCAGAAACGCGAAGTCGATTGTTCCGTCCGGCGATAAAGCGACCGCGCTTTCAATCGCGTTCTCCAACTCGCGGACGTTCCCTGGCCAGGAGTATGCGGCGAGCCGGGCCAACAGCTCGGGGCTCGCCCGGGCCGGGGCCACTCCGAATCGCTGCGCGGCGCGGGAGAGGAAATGGCGCACCAGCACGGGAATGTCTTCCACACGTTCGCGCAGCGGCGGAACATGAAGCGTTACCACCTTGAGCCGATAGAGAAGGTCCTCCCGAAACCGACCCGAGGCGACCAGGCTGGACAGATCCCGGTGAGTCGCGGCGAGTATCCGGACGTCGACGCGGTAGGTGCGATCCTCTCCGAGAGGACGGATCTCGCTCTCTTGAAGCGCGCGCAGGAGCTTGGCCTGAGTGTCGCCGTCGAGATCCGCGATCTCATCGAGGAGCAGGGTTCCACCATCCGCCTCGCGAAACAGCCCGGCGCGCGTTCGCACCGCTCCGGTGAACGCCCCTCGCGCGTGGCCGAAAAGCTCCGCCTCGGCGAGCTCCGGCTTCAGCGCCGCGCAATTGAACCGCACGAATGGCTTGTCGGCGCGGCGCGACGCGCGCACCAAGGCCTCGGCGACGCGTTCTTTTCCGGTGCCGCTTTCCCCGGTAATCAGCACCGTGACGTCGCGCGGGGCGACCCGTCTGACCAGGAGCGCCAGGCGCGACATCGCCGCGGACGCGAAGACGAGCGAGTGTAAAAGATTGACCTCGCCTCGCAGCTGCTCGTTCTCGCGCTCGAGTTGCAGGGTCGCGACCGAGCGCCGCACCACGGTGAGCACCTCGTCGACGTCGAACGGTTTGCGGAAATAGTCGAGCGCTCCCAGCTTCATCGCCTCGACGGCGTGCCGCTCGGAACCGTGCGCGGTCAGCAAGATGATCCGCGGCTGGGGGGACATCGCCTGCGTCCGGTGGAGAAGCTCCATGCCGTCGACCTTGGGCATCCGCAGATCGGAAATCACCAGATCGAACTCGCTTTGCTTCAGGAGCTCGAGCGCCGCCTCTCCGTCGGGCGCCTCCTCGACCGCGAGTCCCTCTTCCTCGAGCAAGCCGCGGAGCGTGTAGCGTCCGACCGCGTCGTCGTCGACGACCAGGATCCTCGCCTTCACGCCGCCTCCCCAGTGGAGAGCGCAACCCTGGCCGGCAGGGTAAGCGTCGCGATGCAGCCTCCGCCTTCGCGGTCCTTCAGCGACAGCTCACCGTCATGTTGCCGCGCGAGCGCGCGGGCCAATGCCAGGCCCAGTCCCGTTCCCCGCTCCTTGGTCGTCGCGCCAGGCTGGAAGAGGTGCGCGCTGACGTCTGGCGCAATGCCTGGTCCGCGGTCGCGAACATCGACGCGTGCGCCTGCCTGCGGCCCGGGAAGAAGCACCAGCTCGATGGTTGCCCCCGGCGGGCTTGCTTCGAGGGCGTTCTGAACGAGGTTGATCAAAATCTGCTTCACCTTTCGCGAGTCGCAGGAAGATTGAACCTGTGCCGCGGCGGACAGTTGCAACGAGACGCTCTTCTGGTGAGCCATGCCCTCGTGCAAGGCGAGCACCGACTCGCACAGCTCCTTGAGGTCCACCTCCTGCTGGCTCAAGGGGGAAAGCGGCCGGGAGAAGGTGAGAAAGCTCTGGAGGACCTCCTCCATCCGGCCAATCTCATGCCGCAGAACTTCGAGCCGCTCTACGCCTTTCCCCTGGACGTCTCGGCTGACGAGCACCGCCAAACCCTTCATGTTGGCGAGCGGGTTTTTCAGCTCATGGGCAAGCTCGCCCGACAGCGCCGTCAGCTCGCGGCCATGGGCATCATGGCTTCTTAAAACCTCGTCTCGAGCGTCAAGTGCGTCGCTGACGATTTGTCGAAAGACCGCGCGCACCGCGTTGGAGACGATTGCCGCCCAGGCCAGCGCAAGCAGCAGGGCGCCCATCTTGGCGGAGAGCAGGAACACGGGCTGGGGCAGGCGCGCTCCGCCTCCAAAGACCACAGGCATCAAGTTCGGGACAAGCCCAAACATAGAGATGATTGCCATGCAGAAGACCACCGCCCCGAAGGCCAGCGTGACCGCGATGAGGTCGCGGGCCGCGGCCAGCGTTCCGGTGAAGAAGCACAGCATGATGATCATCGGCAGCATCGGGCTGTCAAAGCCTCCGGTCGCCAGAAAGAGCGCTCCCGACCCGAGGGCTGCGGAGATCCAAATGTGGCGCCCTGCGAATCGACGAGCGGGGATTGGAAACTGCTCCGGATGCATGAGCGTGCGGATGCTCTGGAACACGGCGCAGCCGCCCAGGAGCCCGAGGATCCATAGGCGCCACACGGCGTGATCCCCGATCAGCGTCAACATCAGCACCGCCACCAGGATCGAAATCACGATAGGCCGGAGCCAGGGGAGGCGGTTAAGGCGCGCCTCCAGCATTGTGAATTGAACGTCGTCGAGCTGATCTTTCGAGATGAGCCTCACCGCAGTCTCCCTGGAGCCTTGCGCCTGTCCCGATGGCGGCTTTCCCGCGCGACCGTATCAAAATCTCCGACCCGGATGAGCTGCAGGGCGCGGGCCACGGCATTTTGAGACGGACCCACTGCTCCGATCCAAGGAGAGCCCTCATTCGTAGAGGCCAGCCGCCGCGAATCCGGCACTCCTGCCGGTCTCCCGGCAGCACTTCCATCTCTGCGAGCTCGAGCCCACAGCGACAGCCCGCTGGCCCGTCGTTTGCTCAGAGGGCCATGGGTAGGTGACATCCATCGGCCCGACCGGTGTTCTCGACTTGCGAGCTCAATGACCGAACAGAAGCAGAACGGGCAGGGCACTGAGATGGGCAATGGCGAGTTCCTCAACCGAGCGCAGCGCGGCGACATGTCGGCGTTCGAAACCCTCGTGGAGCAGCACCGTGACAGCGTGTACGGCCTGGGGCTGCAGATAACGCGATCCGAAGTCGATGCCGCGGAGGTCGCCCAGCAGACCTTCCTCTCCGCGTACATGGGCCTCAATGAGTTTCGGAGCGAGGCGGAGCTTGGCGCAGGGATTCAGCAGATGGCGGCAAACCTGGCGCTAACCAGACTCGAGCAAGGCAACGCAGCCCCTGTCGGTGAAGTCGCGCTCAAATTGCCGGAGTTCGACGAGCGCGGGCGTTTCGCGGATTACCCCGAGACCGATTGGAGTCGCGCCGCCAATGACGAGCCATTGAAGGCCGACCTGCGCAACGTGATTCAGGAGGCCACGGATCGGATGCCGAAGCACCATCGCGAGGCTCTCCTGTTCAGGGACGTTGCGGGGCTGAGCTACGAGCAGATCGCCGAGATCACCGGCGACTCGATCCCCGCGATCAAGCGCAGCCTTCACCTGGCGCGGCTGAGTCTCAGGGAGGCAATCGATCGCTTCTACAGAGGGAAATGAGACAGCTCGCCTTTGTTTTCCGATATCAAGCGCGCCAGGGAAGCCCGCCTCGTCGAGGATGGTTGAATTCGCTCGAGAGCATCCCGAAGTAATTCAGATCGACGCGCCTGTTGTCCAAAGTCAGGAACTCCTCGCGCAAGACACCTTCGTTTTTCGGGCCGGCAAGTCCGAAATTCGACTTTGATCGCCGGTTTGTCGCTGTAACGTTACACCGCTCCAGCCAGAACCTGGCTTGAAGCGCCCCAACGCGTTGGGACAATTTCCCAACGTTGGGAATTTGTTCCAACGCGTGGGAAAAGTTTCTCGACGTCGGGATTCCTTTCCCACGCCGTCCCGACGCCCACAGACTTCAAGACCCTTGGGGGCATTGCAGCCGCGGGTATAAAACCCCGGCAAGGTCATCGGCATGGTGACCATTCAGGAGCTGGCGTGAAGGTGATCCTCTTCGGGGCGACGGGCATGGTAGGGCAGGGCGTCCTGCGCGAGTGCCTGCTCGACAATGGGGTCGAGGGCGTCCTGGCGGTCGGCCGTAGCTCCACTGGCCAAACTCACCCCAAGTTGCGCGAGCTGATCCGCAAGGACCTGTTCGACTTCGGTGCCGCCGGCGCCGACCTGCAAGGGTACGACGCCTGTTTTTTCTGCCTCGGCGTTTCATCGGCGGGCATGAGCGAGGCCGACTACACCCGCTTGACCTTCGACCTGACCTTGGGCTGGGCGCAGGTGCTGGCGCGGATCAATCCGGCGATGACCTTTGTCTACGTCTCGGGTGCGGGCACCGGCGGCAAGGCGATGTGGGCACAGGTGAAGGGGCGCACCGAGAACGCGCTGCTCGCGCTGTTTCCGTCCGCGTACATGGTTCGACTGGGCGCGCTGCGCCCGATGCACGGCGAGGTCCCGAAGACGCGCTGGACGCGGATCGGGTACGCCGTCCTCCGTCCGCTCCTGCCGCTCGTGCAGGCGATCGCCCCGGGGGCGGTGACCACCACCGAGGAGCTGGGCCGCGCGATGATCCGCGCCGCGCGGCAGCGTCCGCCCAAGCGGCGGCTGGAGGGCCGCGACCTGCGCGCGCTCGGGGCACCCTGATCCTTCGCAAAGTCGCGCGAAAAACGGGCTATCAACGGAAAAGCGCGTGAGGCATTGATGCCCCACGCGCCAAACTTCCATTCGCTTCAACCCATCCTTCTACGGATGGTTGAAATCAATTCTCTTGCCCACCGAGAGGCTGGCTTCAGTGCAAGAGTACTGCAGTGCGTCGGTACCGGCGATGTTTTGAATGCCCACGGTGGAGTTTCTCCCGTCGGCGCGGCCGTCGGTCTGCTGGTACTGGAACGTGATCCCGTTCGTGGCCTCATGCAGGATGATCTCCGCGGTAATCGTGCCGCCGCCGCCGAAATACCCGACCCCACGCCATTCGATGATGAAATCCTGCGAGCCGGGGTCACCTACCACTCCGGTGTAAATGCGTCCCGAGCCACCCGGACCGACAAAGCCGTCATCCCACGCAAGGGCCACCAGGCCCTGAATTGCTGAGGGGCTCGGGATGCATACGTGGCTGAACGCCGAGCTCGGATTGCCGAAGTGCGCGTTGATGTTCGTGGAGATGGTGACGTTGTTGTAGTTGATCCCGTAGTAGTTGAACGCGAACGGCAAGGGAATCGTCAGGGTGACGTCGTCTCCAACCAGAGGAGAAAGATCCGTTCCCTCGACCCAGTCAATCGCGCCGCTGTCGTTGCAGGTATAGCCGTACATGTCCGACCGCTGCGGAAGAGCGAAGTCCAAAACCACATCTGGACCGATCGTGACGGGCTGCGTGAGCAGCGAGAGGCATCGACCCGAGCCGCCCGCCTGGACGCTGTAGTCGCCGTCCGGAACCATCGGGAACAGGTAGACGCCATCTTTGCCCGATCGCACCGGCGCAATGGGCGTATTCAGGATACGGACCTCCGCGTTCGCGATGGGCAATCCGGTCAGGTTCGAGGTGACCGTCCCGCTCAACGCATGCGACGGGGCGGGCGATGCGACGAGGTCCTGAGTGGTGGTCATCGCCTCGATCACTTGCACGCCCATCGCCGTTGCGGGGAGGAAGCCGAACGCCGTGGTCGACAAGTCATAGCTTCCCTCCGGAAGTCGGAGTCGATAGGTGCCGTCCGCGCCGGTGGCGGTGCGCCGATCCACCTGACCGACCGCCCTCACCCGGGCGCCCGGAATCGGGCTGCCGTCCAGGTCAGAGGTGAGCCGGCCCTGCAGCACGCCTCCGGTCACCGTCTGCTCGACGCTGCTGAAATACACGTCCTGTTGGTAATGCCCGCTGATCGGATTGCGCCCGTCCGTCCAGGTAATGAACGTGGTCGTGTCGTTCGAGTATTGATAGTTGTAATCGCCGGCGTAACAGCCAACCATCGTGGTGTCCGGCTGCTCGGGCTGGTTGATCAACGTATCGCTGATCGGAGTGTCGTCTCCCCATGAATCGCCGTTGTCGGGAGACTGGATTCCCCAGTACTCGTAGTTCGTTCCGTCGGTGGAATTGCGCCGGTCATACCAGGTGACCTGAACCTTTCCGTCCGGAGTCACCGACAACGAGGGCATCCACTGCGCGCGGCTTCCACCGCCGACGGCATCGGTGTTGAGGATGATTGGGGTCGACCAGGTGTCTCCGTTGTCCAGCGATCGCGTGTAAAGAATGTCGCCGATATCTCCGGTGTTGATTCCGCGCGCGGCGTACGCATAGTGGACGACGCCACCCGGGCCGACGCCTGGCTGACCCCAGCCCATGTGTCGCCACAACGGGGGGATCATTGCGAAATATCCGCACCCGGTGACGCCCGGGGGGGCAAAGCGCGCTCCGATGTTGATCCGCGTCCAGGTGGCTCCGCCGTCGGTCGACCGGTAGATGATGTTCTGGCGCATGTCCACGCCGCCGCTGCCTTCGTCCATGGCGGCGACGAAAACCGTACCGTCGTCAGGGCTGCCGGTGAGTTGAATGTTGCGATAGAACGCGTCGCTCACTTGAACCGGGGACGACCACGTCGTTCCGTCGTCAGAATAGGCAACATAGATGCGTTGACCGCGGGCGTAGTCGTTGACCGAGACATACATCCGGCCGAAGTGGGGGCTGTTGTTGTTGTTATCGACCCACATCGACTCGCGGTCATCGTTCCCGCTGTTGTGCGCGCAGGCGCCCGCTGCCCAGGTCACACCGTCGAGGGATGTCCAGAGACCAATCCCTTGACCACCGCACCCGGTCGCCAGATCGCCGGCGAACCACATTCCCAGGCGCACGTTATAGACGACGATCGGGTCTCCAAAGTTGGTGCCGTGCCCCGTCGCAAAGGGCGAGGGAAGCAGTCGGGTGAAAGTGGCCCCGCTATCGATCGAGACCGAGACGCCCGAGTAGTTGCCTCCAGCGGTGTCCGAATCGTTGTAGTTGACGACGATCGTGGAGCCGTCGGGCGTGGCCCAAACCATGCTCTCGCTCTGGGTGACCTTGGGGAAGGTCTGCGGCCCGGTGATGGTGTTCACGTTCGCATCATTGATGAGCGTCGGCGCTTCCCCCTCACTCGCGGGAAATAGGTCCGGGTCGCCGCCCGCCTCGAGGCCGCAGCCAACCCGGATCATGCTGGCGCGAAGGTTTTCCTGCTTGTCGATGCCCAGCTCGTTCACCCTCGCGCACTGCACACCGAGGACGGTGGCCTCCCCACCCTTGACGGGGCCAGCTTGGGCGACCGAAGCGAGTCCCCCGGGCAAAGCCAGACTGATGACAAAAACGGCGTAAAACGAATGTGATATCGCTGATTTTCCTGGGCGCAGATCCGCCGGCATCACGCGAGGTGATTTAGACCACTCCTGATTATGCATGGGGGTTTCCTGGGGTTCGAGCAGCGTTGTGAATGGAAGAAAAAAAGATGCGATTGCCTGCCCCTCTAGCTGAAGCGCAGCGTTTCTATCCGCTTCCACCACACCAAGGCAAGGTGTGCGGGGAGCGCCAAAAGAAAGCATCTCGTCTGGGAATCCCAGAAATCCCCGCGCGAACCGGCCTGGGATCTACTTCGATGCCCGCTGCTCAAGGGCGTAAGCCGCGCTACTCGCTCTGCGCGGAGAAGCCGGCTTTCCGGATTTTTCCGATCCTAACGAGCGTATTTCATACGCATCTGCTCTTCGCGCTTTCTGCCCCGCTCAGCCGCCTTGAGCTTCTCGATCTCACGCGACCGCGGCGCACTGTGAACCTCGAGCGCGTCGAATAGCCTGAGGGTGAGAGCGGTAATGTCCTCGACCGCCGCATTGAACGCTTTTTGGTTTACCTGCGACGGCGAGTTCATTCCAGTGAGCTTGCGCACGTACTGGAGGGCTGAGGCCCGAACCTCTTCCTCCGTCGCGGGCGGTTCGAAGTGATGTAGCGTCTTAATGTTCCTGCACATTCAGCATCTCCCTGTGGCATGCCTTACCTCAAAGGCATGATGGCGACCAGCTGGGCAATGCCGCTTTTTCCACCAGGTGTGAGGTTGCCGCTCGATCGTCAGAGCACCGCCTGGACTCGGGCCACCACCGTGTCCTCGGTGGCTCTGTTGGCTGCACCGGGCGCGGCGGTAAATACCTGGTGGCCGTAGCTGATCAAGAGCGCCAGCCCGCTCAGCGGAAACCAGTTGAGCCCGAGGCCGTAGACCCGAAAGCTCTGCATCGCTGTCGCCGGGTTGGCAAGGACAGGGAACGCCGACGATCCGACGTTGAGATTCCCGATGCCGCCGACGAGCTCGATCGTGCCCCAATGGCCCTTGCCGAGGTCGAACGGATGGGTGGGGACGATGAAGCTCAAGGGCGCGGCGCTTTCCCCCGTCAGCACCAGGGTGGGGATGATGCTCCACGCATTCATCGTGGCATCGACGTCATTGATTCTCTCCCGGGTCCAGACGGCATCGGCATAGGCGGCGACGGGGCCAAAGCTCCACGTCGCGTGCGGCGCGAGCCGCTCGATGCGGCCGGACGCCAGTGCCACATCGCCCGCAGTCCTGTCGCGTCTGAATGAGAAGTAAGGCTGGCCACCATAGGTAAAGAAGACGGGCGCCTGAGGATTGTCGAGCGTTCCCCGATGCACTCCGGTGCTGGCGCCAACGCCGATCGCCAGTTGTCGGAGGACGTCCGGCCCGGTGGTGGCGAACGGCCGGCCGTAGAGCCGCATTATCAGATCCTTCCCCGAATCAACGTCGCCGTCGCCGAGAGTGCCCGCGGTCGCGCCGTTGGTCAGCGCGAGGTTGAAAGAGATGATTCCATTCCCAAAGGTGCCGAGGACTTGCACCCCGGTGTCCCTGCTCGGAAGCAGCATCGAGGCCACGCCGGTGCTGATGAACGGAAGGTTGATTCCCGGCGTCAGGCGCTCCTCGGTGATCGGGAAGAGGAACTTTCCGACGCGGATCCGCAGCCAAGGGGCGAGCTCCGCCTCCATGTAGGCGTCGAACAAGGTCACCCGGCTTTCGGCGAAGTTGATGAACATCTGCGCGCGCACTTTCCGGTAGAGGATGGCGTCGAGTCGAAATCCAGCGAAGCGAACGATGAAAGTGTTGCGGTCCGGGCTGGGCGCGTCGCCGAGAAAATCTCGAAAGTCCGACTGAAGGAGCCAGTGGAGGACGAGGTTGAAACTTCCATCTTGCGAGGCGAAGCCGAAACCCTTCGGCCCGGCCAGGGCGAACTGGGGCAGGTCGTTCGCCTGATTCGCGTCGGTTCGCGGAGCCGCGGACGGGTGGGCGCTCGCACTGGGCCTGTCGTTCTGAGCCGCGAGACCCTGCGCCGGTTCGGACGCTCGAGCGATCCCCGTCTCGGGGCTTGAGGTCGCGATCGGCAAAACGAAAAGAGACAGCAGCGCACCGGCGACGAGCAGCTTCATCTTAAGATCCGTGCGCAAATCTCAGGCGAGTCGCAGGCCATGGCGGCTCAGCGGAAGCGACCGAATGCGGCGGCCGGTGGCGGCGAAGATCGCGTTGGTGAGAGCAGGAATGACCGTCACCGGCCCGACCTCCCCCGTTCCGCCGAGCGGTCGAGCGCCGCTGTCGATGAAGTGAACCTCCACCGGCGGCATCCCGGACATTCTCAAGACCTCGTAGTCGTTCCAGTTGCCCTGAACCACCCGGCCCTTTTCAAAGGTGATCTCGGCCTTGTCGGCGCAGGAGAGCCCCCAGGCCGTACCGCCTTCGATGGAATTCGCGGTGATGCCGCGGTCGAGGATCGTTCCGCTGTCCACCACGGCGACGATTCGATGAATCTTGATCTGTCCTTCCGACGGCACTGAGAGCTCGACGACGTGAGCGATCACCGTCAGAAAGGCCTCGCAAAACGCCATCCCCCGGTAGTGGTCCCGCGGGGGAGGAGTGTTCCAGCCGGACTTTTCTGCCGCTAGGTCAAGCACCGCGAGGGCCCGCGGGCTCTTGGTCAGGAGCTCGCGCCGGTACCGGTAAGGGTCCTGCCCCTTTCGGTGGGCCAGCTCATCGATGAAGCTCTCCAAGGCAAAGATGTTCGGACCGTAACCGGTGGTACGCATCACCGAGGTCGGAACCGGCAACTTCAACAGCTTGAAATCGACCCGGTTGTTCGGGATGGCGTAGTGGGTTTCGAGCAGTCCTTCGAGACAGCTCGGATCGTAGGTGTCCGTCACTGCCGGCGGGAAGACAAACTGGAGGATGGAGGGTGAGACCAACCGGTGGGCGAGCGCCTTGAGCCGCCCATACTCGTCGACTCCACCGGTGATGCGATGCAACACCGCGGGCCGATAGAAGTCGTGCTGCATGTCTTCCTCGCGCGACCAGATGACTTTCACCGGTCGACCGACGGCCTTGGAAACGAGCACCGCCTGAACGACGAAGTCAGGCAGCAGGCGTCGACCAAAACCACCCCCCACGAGCGTGCGCGTAATGCTCACCTTCTCGCGCGGCAGGCCCAGCGTCTGAGACACCGCAAGCTGTGCCAACTCTTGACCTTGCGTCGGAGCCCAAACCTCGCAGCCATCCGCGGTGACGCGCGCCGTGCAGTTCATCGGCTCCATCGTTGCGTGCGCCAGGAACTGCGATTCGTATTCCTCGGAGACGACAGTCGGAAGCGCCTCGCCGGCGCCGCCCGGTTCCATCGCTGGCGCAGCGGAAGCATCGCCCACCCGTTTGTTTGAGTTGGGATGGGGAAGGATGTCCTTGTTTCCACTTGAATGGACGAAGATCCAATCGCTGCCGTCGAGCGCGGCGCGGTACTGGGCTTTGAGGCTGCCGCTGCTGACCGAGGCATTCGGCCCATCGTCGAATTCGACTTTGAGGGCCTCGAGGGCTTTGCGCGCTTGCCAATAGGTATTGGCGACGACCGCCACGCCATTGGGGATTTGCACGACGTCGACGATCCCGTCGAAACCCGCGATCGAGGTCTTGTCCAGCTTTGCGACCTTGCCGCCAAAAACCGGGCTGGTGCGGACGGCCGCGTAGACCATTGCGGGGATTCTGAAATCCGTCCCGAAAACCGCGATGCCGTTGACCTTAGCCGGGTTCTCGACTCTCGGCAGCGATTTGCCGAGGAGGCGCCATTCGCTCTGCGCCTTGAGCTTTGGATGCGCGGGCGGCTCTTTTTTCGACGCCGCTTCCGCCAGCTGGCCGAATTTCAAGCTTCGCTGCGTCGGCCGGTGGATGACTTTGCCGTCGCTGGAGTAGCAGCTCGCCGGATCGACCTTCCACTTCTCGGCGGCAGCAGAGATGAGCATCTCCCTCGCGCCGGCGCCCATCGTGCGAAGGAAGTCGAAGAAGGCGGTGGTGCTCTCGCTGTTGCCCGTGAACTGCCAGTTCCGGGCCGGATTCCGGTAGGCCGGATCCGCCGGCGAGCTCTCGAGCTTGACGCGCTTCCAGTCCGCCCCCAGCTCCTCGGCGAGCACCGCCGGAAGCGTCGTCAGCACGCCCTGGCCCATCTCCGCTTGTGAAACGACGAGGGTCACCACGTCATCCACGCCAATGCGCACCCAGGTGTTGAGCGCAATCGGCCCCTCGCCAGCGTGCAGCGTCGCGGCGCGAGCGATGCCTGGGCGGAAGACGGCGCCGAGCAACAAACCTCCGCCTGCAACCGCGCCCGAGGCAAGGAAGGCGCGCCGACTCAGCGCTGCGGGCGTCGCCGCGTTGCTTCTTTCGTTCGAAATCGCAGCGGCGCTTCTATCGTTCGGAGCAGAAGCCCCCGTGTCGCTGCGCGCCGCTGTTGGCTTGATGGACGTTCTCATGGGTTCCTTCGAGGTATTCCCCGCCGCCTCCGGCCAAGCTGGTGACGACGGAGAGCTAGGGAGGGCAGGGCGCACCGCTGTCGATCCACTGATTGAATTTGTCGACAAATTGTTGATGGGAGAGGGGAGGGGTGGTTCGCCCGACGCCGGGATCCCATCCCCAGTTGACGATCCTGTCTGATCTGACGTGCTCCAGGAGACTGGACAGGCTTCTGCCGCCATTGGTCGAGGGATCCTTGATCGCGCGGCACAGTTCTCCGGTGCTCAACCCGAGCCAAGCCATGGGCGTCTTGACTCCCGGCAGCCGCCAATCCGGCGCACCGGGGGGTGCGTGAGCGAATCCGGAATTCGTCGATTGATGACAGTTGGTGCATCTCATCGCCGGCGTCCCTCTCCCGTCGGCGCCGCGCTTGACGTTCATGGTGTGCGCGCGGCCGTC
>WNFA01013288.1_pt1 | contig 13163 bp, 13 predicted proteins | sample 5400481 | NCBI WGS metagenome assembly WNFA01 (sample SAMN13153340, study PRJNA577476) | soil metagenome | isolation source: 120 cm saprolite under Douglas fir tree site 2 hole 1 replicate 2 | place: USA:California | collected 2015-04-18 | reverse complement strand
TGGTGGCGTATTCGTATCGTGCTGCGCTCATCCCCGACGGGCTGCAGGGCCGCGTCACGAGCGTTTTCCGCCTGATTGGCAATGCGATGCCGCCGTTGGGGATGGCGCTCACCGGCGTATTGTTGCAGGTAAACACTGCGGCCACCGTGCTCGTGTTAACCATCATCGCCGGGGTGGTAGCGGCGATGACGATCTTCAATACACACGTGCGGCATGCGCCAGCTTTCGGCAGCGAGGAGGCAGCGTTCTGATAGCTGTAGCGCGTATGGGGGAGTATCTTCACCAAAGAAAGGAGGCTGCAATGATTACTGGAGGAGAAGTGTAATGGGTACTGGAGCTGTCCTGTCCGGGGACACCAAGCTGCAGACGACAGATCGCCTGGTCGAGGATCACCTGGGCCTGGTCGTGCATATCGCCAAACGCTATGCCAGGAGTTACCTGGGACACCATATCCTGGACCTGGATGACCTGGTGCAGGAGGGAGTGCTTGGCCTCATACACGCAGCCGAGAAGTTTGACGCTCGAAAAGGCTTTCGATTCAGTACCTATGCGACCTACTGGATACGATGGGCCATTGGACAGGCAATCATGAACGAGTCCCGGGCCATACGTCTACCATCACCCATCTGGTATGCAGCACAACGCCTGGTGCGTGCACAGGCGCTCCTCTGGCAACAAAAGCAGCGCGAGCCGTCACCGGACGAACTGGCTGAAGTGATGCAGTGTGCAAAAGAACAAGTGCTGGTGCTGCTCCAACTCCAACACGAGATCGTGAGCCTTGAACAACCGGTGTTCTTTGAAAACGAAGCATATTTCCTGGGAAGCCTGCTCGAGGCTCCAGACGATACAGAGCAGCGAGAACAGCAGGCAGTGGTAGCGGACCTGCTGAAACATCTCAGCCCACAGGAACGGCGGGTCATCGAGCTGCGCTATCAGCTTGGGCAACCAGAGGCCGAGGACATCCCACTACCCTATACGGAAGTGAGTCGGCGGCTGGGCATGACGACAAAGCTGGTCAAGGCAATGGAAGAACGTGCGTTTATGAAGATACGCTTTTGGGCGGAACGAGGGCATGTGGTTGCGGCCAGATCACCGGAGTAGACCTTCCGCAGTAGTGAACGAGGCACGTGCCTCCCGCACATCCTCTGCAGGACCGTTCATCTCTCACTCCGTCTTTTCCTCCCTCACCATCTCTTCCGGAGTCGCATAGCCTATCGCATGCATCAGTGCAGCCCGCTGCTCGGCAGTACACTGAAGCGCGTTGCACCAGGATAACACCAGGTCACGCGATGGTTGTGATTTGCCCTGGCAGGCACGAACCAGAGACGAGTGGGAACCGGTCCCTGATTCGCGAGCAAGACGATGCAGGCTATAGCCTTTTTCACGGCACAAGGCATCGAGGAGCAGGCCAAAGACGGTGTATCCTGCTACGTTGCGCTTCAATTTTGCCACGCCGACACCATTCCCTCCATTGGTGCTTGACAGTCACCATTATACATGGTATAGTTGGGAGTGTCAAACGGTGCTTTCTAAGCACCAATGATACGGCTGATGAAGCCATCGTCGCCAGGTTTTTCGACGTTCACCTCAAAATTCGGGGGGAAAACCGCCTATCTTGCAAGGTTATCGTGCTACAGTTTCTCTAGTATGAGCATGACTTTTCACACAATGGAGGCCAACAATGCGAGCACCAGAAAATCGTCTGGAACGGATAGGACGGATCGAGCGCAAGCTGGCACAGCGCCCAGGTGGTTGGACCACTGGCGAACTTGCGCGCGAGTTTCACGTCGATCCGAGCACGATTTTCCGCGATCTGGGCGTTATTCAGTCCATGGGGACCGTCTTGAACAAAAAGGGGAGGCGCTACCTCCTCGATTATCGCTCTCTCCACCATGTCAAGCTCTCGACCAACGAACTGCTGGCGATTTACCTGGCGGTGCGCCTGCTCTCACGTCACAGCGATGAACACAATCCACATGTGGTTACTGCCCTGGAAAAACTGGCTGATGTCCTGCAGGCGAAATCGCCGCTGATCGCTCGCCACATTGCACAGGCTGCCACAGCGGTATGCTCGCGGCCGACACGCCGCGAGTACGTGCAGGCCCTGGAAGTTCTCACACAAGGGTGGGCCGAGGGGAAAAAAGTGCGCCTGCGGTACCGCTCCTACACCAAAGACGAGACGACGGAACGGACATTTGCTCCCTATTTTATCGAGCCAAGTGGGATAGGCTACGCCTGCTATGCCATTGGCCACGACGACCTACGCGAGGGAATTCGGACGCTCAAGATCGAACGGATTTACGAGGCAGCGCTCACCGGGGAGCGCTTTAGCATTCCTGAGAGCTTCGATCCCCAGAAGCTCCTCGCCGCAGCGTGGGGGGTGATCTGGCGCGACGAGGGCGAGATCGAGGTGACGCTCCGCTTTGCGCCCATGGTGGTCCGTCGCGTCAAGGAGAGCACCTGGCACCATACCCAACGCGTCGAAGACCTGCCGGATGGTTCGTGCCTCTTCAGTGTGAAGATTGGCAGCACGCAGGAAGTGAAACCCTGGGTCAGAGGGTGGGGAGCGGCAGTAGAAGTACTGGAACCGGCTGAGTTTCGCCAGGAAATGGTTGAAGAGGCTCGCCAGATCATGCATATGTATACCCTGGAGGATCGGACCTCAACAGGGTAGACGGATACACCCAAGGCCGAAGAGGGGACTGAAAGAAAGGAAGAGCGGACATGAGTATGTCCATATGGCTTCTAAGGCTTAGCCAGACTTGAGGGGACTGAAATGAGGGGACTGAAAAGAGACGAGTTAGGTGCAGCATTCTGCCACATGTTCGGCGTGCAAGAGGTCTACGATTTTCAGGTGGAAGTCGCTTATCAACTCTTCACTGAACGGAAGAGCGTGATTCTGCAAGCGCCTACCGGGAGCGGGAAAACCTGGACCGCACTCTTCCCATTCCTTCACGCCTGGCAAAGCGGGATACCCCTCCCACGCAAGTGCCTGTACGCCGTTCCGCTGCGCGTTCTGACCGAGCAATTCCAACAGACAGCTCACGAGACCATCGCCTCCTGGCCAGCGGCGACGAAACCCGCCATCCGGGTGCAGACGGGGGAGCACCAGGACGATCCCACCTTTGAGAGCGACCTCATTTTCACGACCATCGACCAGGTCATCAGCAGCGCGCTCAGCGTGCCCTACTCGCTCAGTGGAAGGATTGCCAACATCAATGCAGGTGCGATATTTTCATCGTTTCTGGTATGCGATGAGCTGCACCTGTTTCCTCTCGATACCCAGACTGCGCAAGGGGCGCTGGCCACCCTGATTGAACTCTTGCGCGAATTCCGCGGGGTTTTTCCATTCCTGTTGATGACCGCTACGCTCTCAGAGGAAATGCTGGGCGTTCTCGAGCGGGAACTCGACGCGACCTGCATTGTCGTCAGCAAGGAGGACCTGCCAAAAATCACCTCCCAGCAAAAGACGCGCCGCTATCACGTTGCCCCAGCTCCGTTAAGCGCCGAGGCCGTTATCGCCAAGCACCGAACCCGCTCGATTGTCATCTGCAACCAGGTTGAGCGCGCCATCACGATCTTCGAGGATCTGTGCCAGGAGGTCGATAGGCTGGCGAACATGAGCACCGGCGAGGGAACAACGGGAGAGCATGGTACATGGGGGGCCACGCGCGTGCTCCTCCTGCACTCCCGCTTTATCAAAGAGCACCGGGCGAAGAAGGAGACGACGATCCGCCAGCAATTCAAGAAGCCCCCAACTTCGCGAGCAGGAGGGGGCCAGGAGGGGGCAGCAGCGGAGAAAGACGAGCGGTGCGAGAGCATGATTATTGTCTCGACCCAGGCCATCGAGGTCGGGCTGGACATCACCAGTGAAAATATCCACAGCGAACTCGCAACAGCGAGCGCTCTCATCCAGCGGGCAGGGCGCTGCGCCCGGTATCAAGGGGAGGAGGGGGACGTCTGGATTTACCCGCTTGCCGAGGGGGAAAGCAGTAAGCCCTACGCCTTCGGGAAACTGCTTGCCGAAAGGTACGGGCGCTGGCAAGATATGGCGGCGGCCATGTTCCGGGGAGACAAACAGGGGCGGGCACGCCTCATCCGCAAGGTTGATTCGCGGACTGTCCTGGTCCACGACGATCCCTCCCGCATTCGTGACCCGTATGGTTGGCACGGCTTCTCCCTCTATCATGGGACCCTGCGTGGATGGGTGCATGAGTTGCGCGAGCACAAGAAGCTCAGGGGGTGGATGATTCGCTTCCCCGTTGAGGTGGAACCTGATAGCGCGGAGCGGGACGGCGACGCACGCGGAGATCGCAGTCTCAAGGACGTTCGCCGCACGATCGAATACCGATGGGAATCGGTCCTGCACGAGGGCATGATTGACGACTCACCCATCTTTGTCGTCCATCCCCGGCTCGTCTCGTATGATCCTGATAAAGGGTTCCGTCTGCGCCCTGGGCAGCAACCAGTGAACATCGCAGAACTCGCGCAAGAGCCGGCTGAAAGCGCAAGAGGCGGGTTCGAGACGCGCTACGCGCTAGAAGACTACGCCCAGCATATCGGGAACATACTTTCGGTCTATCGAAATCGCTCCAGGCTTGCCACCCAGGTCGCCTTCGCGGCACAGCGGCTAGCCGAGATCCCTGACTTTGAGCTGGCTGCCGACCAGCTAGAGCGGGCCGTGTTGCTGGCTCTTGCGCTCCATGACGTAGGCAAATTGCAAGTTGAGTGGCAGGCCTGGTCTCATGCGTACCAGGAGAAGATCGGCGAATCCCAGCCTGACCGGAGCATGATCGTCCACACCCACTACACGCCGAAAACGAATCAGCTCCATAAACAGGCAGAAGAAGCCTTGCACAGCCTCAAGCGTCCTCCTCACGCTGCCGAGGGGCCTGGGCCTCCTGGCCGATCCTGTTACGCGCCCTGGGTGGCGATGCGTGGTTGAGCCAGGCGGTCTTCACTGCGATCACTCGGCACCACTCCTCGTTCGCCAAAACCATCGAGGCGTACACATTGCACCAGGACTGCCAGGAGGTGATCGGAGATGCCCTTGCACTGATTGGCCTTCCGCGGCAGCTTGCGACCTATGCCACGATGCAGCACCTGCCCTTCCCGAATGATGGGGCCCTGCACGGCAAGCTCATCGAGAGCGGCAATACCCATCAATGGTTGGTCTACGCACTCATCGTCCGCACGCTGCGGCTCTGCGATGGTCGCTCGCTGGAATATCAGTCCAATACGGATGCCTCTGCAGCCGCTCCCTCTGAGGTGAAGGACAGAACATCCAAAGATGTCAAATGAGTATGCACAAAGGAGGTGATCACTACGGAGCAAAGGGAATACTACGTCCCCAAACAGACCGGCACGCTGACCGATGCACTGCTCGCCTATGGAGTGGCCATCGTACTCCAGCAGTTATTCCGCGCGGGTCGCACGTCTCGCCGCGCTACGTTCGTCCGCCTGGAGGACCGTGGATCGCACTACGCTGTCATCCTCCCGGAGCCGATACAAGAGCGCTGGCTCGGGGAGCGGAGGCTCCCACTGGATATGGCACGGGCCATCAAACGCAAGAAAGAGCTTCCCGAGGGCGTCCCGCTGGTCGATTACAATGCGACCTGGGATGAGATCAGAGCGCAACAGGCACAGCGAGAGGCTCAAAGGGCTGCACGAACGAAGCAGGGCCAACAGGCCGTGCAGGAGCTGGCGGAAAGCTTTCAGATGCAACCCTACCGCGATGTGACGCTGCTGCTGGGCGATTATCGCCTGCAGGTGGAGGGGATCCACAACCAGGCCGTCATCCAATGGGTGGAGACGGTTCAGGCCGGATACCAGGCGGCCAACCTGCAGGCGATCCTACAGATGTTCGCCATTCCGTGGGCCGACCAGGATGCTGCCGAGAAGACCTGGGCCGAAGCCGTGAAGCTGAAGTCCATCAAACGGCGGCTGACCAGTTCGCAGGTCTATAACCCCACTATGGGCAAGGGCCAGAGCCGCTCCCGGGCAGACAGACTGCTCATGGACAACCTTGAGTCCTTCTGGCTGCTGGAATACCTCAAAGCGGTCGGGGTCTTCGTAGCTGCAGCCCCGCGTGCCTTTCCCGACGAGAAGATGCGCAAGACCTATGTGCTGGCTCCGCACCGGATGGCCCTCAACTACCACGAGGAGATCTTCACCCAGTACTTCGAGCCTGCTTTTTACGGCTTGGGCGCCTCGCCCATGAAGGCTGACATCTTCGCGTCGTTGCAGTACGCCAGCGCGTACCTGTCCTTCTTGAACCTCTCATTTCTCGGACTGCCCCCCTGGCTGCGCCGGATTGAGACGATGGAAGACGTTCTAGCGGTGCAGGAGGTCATCAAGGAGCAGACCCGTCTGATCCGGCCTTTGCAGGAGCAGTTCCAGGAAGGAAGCGATCTGCTGAGCGCCTACCGGGACTTTCTCACCGGCGGTCAGATGGATGCCTTGTTCGATTTCTGCGCCGACTATGGCGAGTACGCAGTGCATACCCTGCTCGCAACATCACGGGTGGGGCAGATGAGTGTCAAGTCATTAGACGAAATTTTGAGGAGGACCACGATGATCGAAACGGACATTCGCACAGACCAGGATGATCTGACGGAATTCACCTTTGCATCCGGAGCGCATCCGGGCTTCCACCGCATCGCCTACGCCATCCGGCAAAGCACGGTGATTCCACAGCGCCAGAGCGCCAACTTTAAATCGAAGCAACGCACGGAGAAGCCCCTCTACACCGTTCGGTATGGCCTGGGACAAACGCTGCGCAGAAAGGCGAATACCTCGGCAGAACTCCTGGAGGCGCTGACCGAGTTTGCGCATGAGTACAACGCAGAAACCGACCAGGTCTACGAAAACACCAGCGAAGAGCGCATGGCCGACCCACAGAACTACGCGCGCACACATTACCGGCAGCGGGTTCTTCTGAGCGACCTGGACGATGTGTTCTACCTAGTGAAGACCTACGGCCCTCGGCTCGTTTGCAACACGCTCGTTGCGTATGGCTATGCAGCCGTCGGCGGAAAGGGCACAGATGGCGCAAAAGAAGATGGAGGCGAGGAGCAGGAGCAAACCAATGGGACAGTTGAGACAGACAGAGAGGAGAGAAAGTCATGACAGAGCAGACGATCCATTCCATTGCCATTAGCGGGCGGGTGATCCTTGATCTGCACGCCCTGAACAACGAAGGAAGCGAAGGCAACCAGCTCAACACCCGCCAGGTCTACATCGTGACGGGCAGGGCACGGCAGCCGGTGCAGGCGCACGTCAACGCGATTAGCGGCGATATGCTCAAGCACATCCAGGCCGAGCATTTCCGGCGCCTGGCCCACCTCTACGGGCTGCCGCTCTCCCAGGGGGCCAGGCTCGGCAACGCCAACCGGATCAACTGGGACTTTGAAAACGTCACCGAGCGCAAGATCGGCGGCACAGAGAAAGATCACCAGTTGCTGGACCGCATCCTGGTGACGTGTGCCCTCACCGACGTGGCAGGCATCCTGGTCACCGGCGGGAACAAATCGATGCCGAGGAAGTCCCTCGTCGAATTTGGCTGGACCGTGGGCGTGCCGGGGATCACGAAGACCGAGAGTTACCTGCACACCAAGTACGTCGCCGACAGTGGCCTGGAAAAGAAAGCGACGGACGGCACCAACCTGGGCCAGAGCTTGTTCCACCGCCCGGCCTCATCGGGCGTCTACGCCTTCGTCTGCCACGTTGAGCTGGCGCGCGTCGGCTACAACGATATCGCCCAGCGCTACCCGGACGGTCTGGGCGAGGGCGAGCGCCTGCAACGGGGACGCGCGCTCCTGGAGAGTGTGCTGTATACCTTTCTGCAGATGGACGGAGCGCACCGCAACACGCAGGCTCCCCACATCGTAGATGCCGAAGGGATCGTCGCGACCAGCAGCAGCGTCATTCCGGCACCGGCGTTCAGCCCGCTGCACCCCGAATACACGATGCATATCGAGCGAATCGCCAGCGGACTCAATACCCTGCACGATGGAGCCATCACACTCTATCCATTCGACTCGCTCGGCGGACTCACTGAGGCGATGAGCGCCCTGATTGCCAACGCCGTGCCATACCGCTTACCGGAATTCTCACGCGATGAGAGCGAGCGGGGCACAACAGGAGGGCGCTGATGTGGGTGACCGCTGTGTATCATCAAGTGAGCCTGTTCTCACTCAAACCCCCGGATGCGACCTCGACGGGGGGCAAGAGCCTGCTGGTTCCCACGCCCTCTAGCATCAAGATGGCCCTGTTGGACGCGGCCATCCGTACTACGGGCGTGCAGGGCGGAGCCAGGATCTTCCCACTGCTGCGCGATATGGCGATCGCGCTCAGCCCGCCACCCTATATCATTGTGAACAACTGCTTCGTGCGCATCCAAAAGCCACGAAGAACAGACAGCGACTCAAAACGACGACGCGGCAAGAGTGTGGCAGAAGGTGAGCAGGCACCACCGGATGAAGAGCAAGTCGCGCAGGAGAGTGAAAGCGAGGATGTCGGATCGGTCCTATCTTCTAAAGAAGAGGACGAGAACAGAGGGGACGGAAAGTATGTTCGCAGTGTCGCGTTTCGAGAATACGTGCAGTATAGCGGGCCGCTTGGCCTTGCCGTTCAGACAGAGGCGCGAGAGGACGCTATCCGCCTGGCACAGCTCTTGCCGCTGGTGAACTACCTGGGAAAACGCGGGGGCTTTTTTCAACTGGATAGCCCCCCAACGGTGCGCTCGCAGCTCCCTCCCCGGCAAGGATTCCTGCACCTCACCGAGAGGACTGAAAGGCATATTACCGAGCAGACTGAAGCGTCGATGAGAGGGGCTGAAAGCGGATCGAGCGTGCTCTTGCAGCTCCTCGACGACTGGAGTCCGGAGATGATCTTTGACCAGGTCAACGTGTACGCTCCATCGCTGGCCGTCGGGAAAGACCGGCTGCAACGCCAGGTTCAGTTACCCTATCGCTTGCTCCGCTCCAGTCATGGCTTTACCCTGTATCAGCGCACCGACATAGAGTGATCGAAGCCGACTATTGAGCAAAGAGGAGATAATCGACATGTTGACGATTCACTGTCTACGTGTGACTGCAGAGGCGGTTACCCCGCTCTCTTTCGATGACTATACCGGCTCCGCTTTCCGAGGCGCTTTCTTTCGCGCACTCATGGGACGTTTCTGCACCAACCGGGAAGCACCGAGTTGCCAGGTCTGCCCACTCGTCGCAGGTTGCCCCGTTGCGACCCTCGTCACACCGATGCGCGAGGAGGGTATAGACCTCCACGGGTTTGGAAATGACCTGCCGCGCCCATTCGTCGTGTGGGCACCCCAGAAGCAGGAAGGAAGAACGTATCACCGCTATGAGCCGGGAGAACCGTTCACCTTCGGACTGACCTTGATTGGGAAGAGTGCGAAGCTCTTTCCATTTGTCCTTCGCGCACTCCAGGTGATGGAACAGTATGGGTTAGGGCGTCCGGTGCGCGAACTTCATGGCCAACGGGGGCGATTTCTCCTGCGTGAAGTGCATGCGTATCACCCATTCACTGAGCAACAACAGGTGTTGTGGCAAAAGGGAGAAGCGCACACCCAGAAGCTCACACTTAGCATCACTGGCGATGACATCGCTGCACGCGCCCTCCAGCTCTCATCTGAGCAGGTGACACTCCACTTTCTTTCTCCAACGCGCCTGGTCGCCGACAAACAGGTCCTCCAGCGACCGACTTGTTACACGCTCATGCTGCGGCTCGCTGAACGCCTCGAACAGCTTCATTACCTGTACAGTACCACTCCGACGCAGCAGCAGTTCGGCAAGGAGTGGTATCTTCAAGTAGGTGCAGCCGCCGGAGCGGTTCAACTGGTCTCGGACCAAACGCACTGGGTCAGAGTCACGAGCCATTCAGCACGACAACAGAGGAACATGTCCCTGGACGGATTTGTCGGGCGAGCCACCTACCAGGGCGACCTCTCGCATCTGCGTGAGCTGTTGGTCTGGGGCGAGGTGACCGGCGTCGGGAAAAGTGTGACGAAAGGCAGCGGCCACTATCGCATTGAGGTCCCAGGAGGCGCATCACCGAGGCGCGCCCCGGCTGGAGGGGACTGAAAGGAGGAGGCTGAAACATGCAGAACAAGCAACTCGAGTACTATCTCGATATTCGAAACGCAGACGTGGATCTGGACACGTTCGCTCGGGCGCTTGCGCTCCAGCATGTGATGCACCTCATGGCGTGTGGGGGAATGAGTTCAGGTCGACCTGACCCCGAATCAGCCCTGCTCCCAGAGCACCTCAGGTCGTTTCTCGCACGCGCAGTAGCTGATGCGCAGCGCGCTGGGCGCTTCGTGGATGAGTGGCGTCGGCTTGCGAGGTTGCTCCCGCTCATCACGAGCGCCTGGGAGCTGGGGTACAGCCTCTTTCAATCAGACCTCGCCCAGGTGCTCACCGATCGAGAGCATGGGAAGTATTTCATGCAGATCGACTTCGCTCTTGCCGTTGCCCGCTCGAAGGCGCGGAAAACATATGAGCGGGACAAGACGATGCAAGCATGGCTCATCACTGGATACTTGAGAGCCTGGCTGCTAAGTAACATCACTGAAAGAGAGGAAACGTGAGCACGAGCCAGCAAGAACCATTTGAAGAAGAGCACTTGCTTACACCAGAGGAAGTGGCCGGAATAGAAGCAAGAAAGCAGGCTGCTATTCGAGCGGCGCAAGAGACACCAGGCACCTGTACAAAGCACTTGCGACTCTCCATCGACTTTCACATCACCATCGCTGGAACACCGCCAGACGATGACGGCCTAAGTGAACCAGACCCCGTCTATCACGCCCGACAAGCACGGTTACTTGCGGCTGTCAAGAGCAACCCAGCAGTGCTGAAACAGTGGATGGATGACCTCATCGTGAGCCAGATGCAGCAAAAGGGTTGGTCATACTGGGAGATGCTGACCGGAGGTGAAATAGCCTTCAAGGATCTCCTTGCACCTGCGATAGCAACGCTCTCAGAAGATGATCAGGCATTCTTTGCAGAGTATGACCAGGCTGGATACTTCGAGGATGGCATTAATCTCTTCCAGGCAAGTTTCACTATCGAGGAGGAGCCAGCTGTGGTTGTAGATATGGATGCCGACGATGAAGAGGAGATGGAGCAACCTATGAAAAAGTATACCATTACGGTGCAACAGAGCGGTGACCAATTCGAGGCAACTGTCCTGGAAATAGGTGTGACAGTCACGGGCCCAACATTCGATATAGCCATGATGGAGGCACAGAGGGCTATCGTCGTTGGAATGATAGCAGAAGAGCAGGCCAAGAGGAAACGAGAAGGAGATGACTGATGAACACATCGTCACCAACACAGATCACCATCCTCCTGAACCCTGAGAATGAGGAACATGCGCTCTATCTCATCGGGGAATCCTTCACATCAGCCACGTTCACGGTTGTCGATACCCAGGAGGAGCGCGTAACGTGGGGAACCGTCTTCGTGCTCACCCACAAAGAAAAGCGTCTCACTCTGGCGCTCTCTGTGCCGGTGACAGTCAAACAGATTGACGATATCGCCTATCTGGTCAAGACCGGGCTGGTCTTGGGATTCGTGGTCAGAGGAGAAATTGATTTGGGTGAACGTACGATTCATAATTTCGGGTGAAAGGAGTTTTTTGAGTGACTTCGTTCACAACAGGTTGCGATAGCGAAGTGCTGCGGCAAGAGACGATCATCTTGCCTCACTTTGAGTATGAGGTTCCAGCGCTCTATGTTGCCGGCAGCGAAGCTCCCTATATTCCGGTGATCGCGCTGTGCCGGATGCTTGGGATCAGGTACGACACCCGCATGGCTCGATGGCGCACCCTGCTGCTCTGGGAGGACGCGCGCAAACTCCCAGTGCAACGTAAGAAAAGCGGCAGGAGAGTCGTTTGGTGCCTGCCGATAGGGGCAGTCTCTTTTCTTTTCAGTTGTTTTGACTGGAAATACGTCGATCTCGAGTGTCGTCAGCACATGCGGCAGATGATCGACGAATGCGTTGCGGCACTTGATCGAGCCCACAAGGAGATGGCAGCCAACTACACCTTTATCCGCAGGAGCCTTTTCGAGTTTCTCACGGTCTATGCCGATTTCAAGCCGAAGCTTGCCCGGTTTGCTCAGTGCTTGCACATCATCCTCGCCGATTCCGCTGCGAGCAAGCAGCTCGAAACACTGCTCGGTCAGGGAAGGGCCCTCATCGACGAAGCAACCGCGCATGCGCGAGGCATGCTGCTGGAACTGGTAAAGGGTCCTATTGTTGACGTGGTATCCATGCGTCCAGATGGAGAGGTGATCGAGGAGTTCTCACTGCCATTGTGCACGGTTGTGCCGCGTGAAGACAGCGCACGCTTCTTCGAGTATCTCAGAAGGCTGACCAGGTGGGACCAGGACCTCACCACATTCCTGGAACAGCATGGTCTCTTCTGGGACAAGGGGCGGAAAACATGGCACATGTCATAACAGGACAAAAACGTGAGAGCAACTTCTGAGCCAGCAGAACAAACGAAAGCGGCTGCTGGGGAGGAAACGTCGATTGAGTCACGCGCAAGACATGGCTGAACCATATCATATCGCGTGATCAGGCGGTGGAGAAGGAGAAAGTGAGCGGAAGAAGCACTTTAACAAGAGCATATTTCCCCGATTGTGGGGACTGAAAGTACGTCGAGATGCCGGACATGCCGGAAATCGCTCTTGTTGCAAGCAGGATCCCGCTGAGGTGGGGACTGAAAGGTCGGGCCGCGTGACGAGTCCTGGGACGGTATCAAAGTTGCAAGCAGGGTCCCACTGAGGCGGGGACTGAAAGCGTTGATATTCGTGATCTTCAGGAAGATCAGCGCGCGTTGCAAGTAGGGTCCCGCCGAGGTGGGGACGGAAAGTCGGCCAATTTTCCCTGGAGCGGCACAGCGGGTCGCGTTGCAAGCAGGGTCCCCACTACAGTGGCACTTGTAACCTGATCCTTAGATCCCCCCAGGCAAGAAAAAACCTCGTGCTTTTCTCGCTTTTGATGTGACACTCTACAAGGAAGAAAAAACACCTTGAGAGATGCCCATCAGAAACGAGAACTGCATGAAGCCTCAACACCATACCACATGGGATGATGCCAGACCATCCCTCCAAGAGATAGGAAGCTGGCCTCTGGCCT
>WNFA01003427.1_pt1 | contig 13163 bp, 10 predicted proteins | sample 5400481 | NCBI WGS metagenome assembly WNFA01 (sample SAMN13153340, study PRJNA577476) | soil metagenome | isolation source: 120 cm saprolite under Douglas fir tree site 2 hole 1 replicate 2 | place: USA:California | collected 2015-04-18 | reverse complement strand
TAACATCGACTCCCCAGGGGTGAACTCGCTGAATCGCCTCCGAGACGTTCTCAGGTGTCAAGCCACCAGCCAGGATTATAGGCGTCTGTTGTGCTACTTGCTGTGCTATGTTCCAATCATGTGTCTTGCCCGAGCCACCCCATTTAGTTGTTGGAGTATCAAGTAAGATGCGCCAGGTTGTCGCCTGATATTCTTCCACCCAATTCAATTCATTTATACTGTTCAGGCGTAATCCTTTGATAACAGGGCGCTTGATACGTTTGCAGAATTCAGGTGGCTCATCTCCATGTAGCTGTACCACCTGGAGGCCAACTTGCTCAACGATATCGTTGATAAATTCGGCTTCCTCGTTAACAAAAATTCCAACGATAGCGGAAGCAAACTGACTGTCCTCGAGAGTTTTTAGCAACTCCATTGCTTCTCGTGGATGAATATAGCGCGAACTTGATTCATAAAACATCAAGCCCAGCAGGTCAGCTCCTGCATCTATGGCAGTAAGTAGTTGATCTCTGGTACGCAGTCCACAGATCTTCACTTGCACACTTTCGTTCGCTCCATGAAGAAGCGTGCGAATCTGTGCAGGTATGTCGTGCGAGATGACCAGTGACTCACCAACCAGCATGGCCTGGATGTCATGGCGAGCCAGGCGTCGTGCATCCGCTGCGGTATGTATGCCGCTTTCGGCAACTACTACGCGATCTTCAGGAATGAGCGGTCGTAACTCTCGTATAAGGTTGGGATTCATCTGAAAGGTCGTGAGGTCGCGGCTATTGATACCGATTATGGCCGCTCCTGCCTCGATCGCTCGCCATGCCTCTTCGGAGGTGTGCACCTCAACAAGGCAATGCATACCTAGATCATGGGCGACTTTGAGCAATTGTCGTAATTGGGTTCCATCGAGGATCGCGCAGATAAGTAGGATAGCGTCGGCCCCCCAGGCTCTTGCTTCATATATCTGGTATGCATCAAAAATGAAATCTTTGCATAGCACCGGGACACCGACTGCGTGTCTAATCGCAGTGAGGTAATCTGGCGAACCCAGGAAGAAGTGAGGCTCGGTCAGCACAGAAATAGCAGCGACCCCATTAGCTACGTAGGTGCGTGCCAGTTCTACAGGATCGAGATGAGGTGCGAATACGCCTTTAGAGGGTGAAGCCCGCTTCACCTCGGCAATCAAGCTAACCTTCGATTTTGATACAGGCCGAAGCGCGCCTAAAAAATCGCGAGGAGGGGATTGTGCCGCCGCAAGATGCTGCAGGTCCTCCAATGGTAGTTCGCTTTTGCGCTGTTCGAGGTCGGCTCTTGTTTGGGAGACGATTTGGTCAAGAAACATGGTTTATCCTACCAACATCTGGGAATAGGCTATAACATCTTCGAGTTTTTGCCTGGCTTTGCCACTATGCAGCGTCGCATGGGCTAACTTGACCCCATCGCTTAGCGACGTTACCCGCTCGTTTACCAATAGCACTGCTCCTGTATTTAGACAAAGCATATCGGCTGCAGGTCCATCGCTCTCTCCACTCAATAATTCTCTCAGCATCTTTGCATTGTAGGTAGGATCTCCCCCTTGAAATACCCGGCGGTCAGTGATACGAGTAAGGCCAACCTCCTCAGGCGTAATGGTATATTCGCGCAGTTCTTCACCACTACGTACTTCGCAGACACGTGTGGGGGCGCTTAAGGAGCACTCATCGATGCCGTCTTCTCCGTGAATGATAAGGGCGTGCTTGCAGCCGAGGCGTAGTAATACCTCGCCCATCTTACGCAGCAGCGAACCGTCGGCAACGCCGAGTACCTGGTAGTGCGTATGTGCTGGATTGGTTAGCGGTCCGAGAATGTTGAAAACGGTACGTATACCGATCTCGCGCCGTGTGGGCCCAACGTGTTTCATGGCCGGATGATAGGCGGGAGCATACATGAAGCCAAAACCGACTTCCTGAACGCAGTGCGCTACCTGCTCAGGGCCAAGATCGATCCGTACTCCCAATGCCTCCAGCACATCGGCGCTGCCACACCGGCTGGTGGCGGAACGATTACCATGTTTGGCTACAGGTGTGCCCGCTGCTGCCGCGAGTATGCCTGCACCGGTAGAGACATTGAATGTGCCAGCGCCGTCGCCACCTGTGCCACACGTGTCCAGGGCCTGAGATGCAATGTTCTCAACCAGGTGAACCTGCACCGCTTTTTCGCGCATCACACGCGCCAGTCCTGCTATTTCCTCTACTGTTTCACCTCCTGAGCGCAGGTGCAAAGCGGTTAGAAAAGCGCTCATCTGTGACGGGGTGGCAACGCCTGTCATAATTTCTTCCATCACTTCCGCAGCCTCTGCTTCGCTCAAAGTGGCTCCTGTGACGATATGCGCGATCGATTCTCGAATCATCTCTTACTCCTCTCGGCTTCATGCATTGTCAGGAAATTATGTAACAGGTCTTTCCCCGTTGGAGTCATGATTGACTCCGGGTGGAACTGTACACCTTCGACAGGGTAAGTACAGTGCCGTAGACCCATAATTAATCCGTCCGCAGTCTCAGCGGTAACCTCCAGTTCGGCCGGGAGAGTGGAGCGCTCGACAATGAGGCTATGATAGCGGTTGGCTTCAAAAGGAACAGGCAGATTGCGAAAGACTCCCTGACCCTGGTGGTACATCATTGAGGTTTTACCGTGCATCGGCTCTGGTGCTCGCAAAACGCGCCCGCCATAGACCTGTCCAATGGCCTGGTGACCAAGACAGACTCCCAGTACAGGAGTGCACGGGCCGAATGTTTCAATAACCTTGCAGGACAGGCCGGCTTCTGTGGGAGTACCTGGCCCTGGTGATATTACAATGTGATCAGGCTGCATTGCCTCAATCTCGTCCAGGGTCACGTGGTCGTTCCGCCGCACCTGCACGTCGGCTCCCATTTCTGCCAGGTATTGATACAGGTTGTAGGTGAAGCTATCGTAATTATCGATTAATAATAGCATGTGTCTCTCCGCTCTTTTGCGATGTTTTCGGCTTCGTCGAGAGCGCGTAATAGCGCTCTTGCCTTATTCATACTCTCCTGGTATTCCTCGGCAGGATCGGAGTCGGCGACGATGCCTCCACCGGCTTGAATATAAGCGCGGCCTTTCTGCATAACCATGGTACGAAGGGCGATGGCAGTATCCAGGTTACCTGAATGGCTGAAATAGCCGACAGCCCCGGCATATACGCCTCGCTGCTCTTCCTCCAGTTCGCTGATAATCTCCATAGCCCGAATTTTTGGTGCTCCTGAGACGGTACCGGCCGGAAACCCTGCTCGTAGCGCATCGTATGGAGTAAGGCCCGGTCGAAGCTGACCTGTAACGTTTGAGACAAGATGCATGACATGAGAGTAGCGCTCGATTTCCATGAACTGGCTCACCTGCACGCTACCAGGGATACTCACTCGTCCGACATCATTACGACCGAGATCAACCAGCATTACATGTTCAGCACGCTCTTTGGGATCGTTTTTCAATTCGTCGGCAAGTTGTTGATCACTCTGTGGATCATCCCCACGCCTACGTGTACCAGCAATAGGATGAATGGTGACTTCGCGATCCTCTACGCGCACCAGTAATTCAGGTGAGGCGCCAATGATATGAAAGTCCTGTAAATCCAGAAAGAACATGTAGGGTGAAGGGTTAATGGCTCTTAGCGCTCGATAGACGGTAAAGGGAGCTGCATCGACGTGCCGGCTCAGGCGTTGTGAAAGCACTACCTGGAAGATGTCGCCAGCGCGAATGTATTCTTTTGCCTGGCATACCATGGCCTCAAATTCACCGGGCGAGCGATTTGATATAATCTGCGATGGGGCTGCATCGTGTTCAGGCTCTGGTTCTTCTGGTAACTGAGGCGACTGTCGAAGGCGTTGTTGCACATCCTCGATGATGGCCAGCACATGCTTGTATTCTGCATCCAGGTCGGGAGCATCGAGGTGCAGGTGTGTGACAATCCTGACGCGATGTTTGAGATGATCAAAGACCAATACCGTCTCGGTGAAGCAAAAGATTGCCTGCGGTAGTCTGAGTTCATCTTTTTGTGGGACAGGTAGATGCTCGAATCGTGCAGTCGTCTCATAAGCCAGATAGCCAACAGCACCGCCATGGAAACGCGGCAATTTATCATGAGTGATGCCAAGGGGCGTGACCAGGCGGTACTGCTCCAGTTCGGCTTGAATTAGTTCGAGGGGATCATGACAAGGAACTTCTTCGGTTGAGTAACGACCGGATTTATCGCTGCCGGATTCTATTCTATGTAGTGTGACTGTTTCGCCACACTGTTTCAGTACCAGGTAAGGATCGATACCGATAAACGAGTAGCGAGCAATATGCTCACCGCCTGTGACACTCTCCAACAAGAAGCTGTATGGTCCTTTGGCGGTTTTGCAATAGGCTGAAACAGGTGTCTCCATATCGGCGAGAATATCACAGCAGAGTGGCAGCAAGGGCCTGCGATTATCAGCCCTTGTTGCCATTTCTGCATCTCGCAGTTGCCTGACCTGGTCGAGTGTTGGATAGTCCATACTTTACCCCAAACCTACTACATCTTTAACACGCAGCAAGGTTTCTGCTGCCATTGGGCGCACCTGGTCGGCGCCCCGCTTGAGAATGTTCTCAAGCGCGGCCGGGTCGCTCATCAACTCATAATAGCGCTTCTGGATGGGTTCCAGGGTCCCCACTAATTGTTCGGTAAGCGCTGCTTTGAAGTCGCCATAACCCTTGCCCGCGAATTCTGCTTCTATCTCCTGCTGCGACTTTCCCGTCAGCAACTGGTAGATGGTCAGCAGATTGGTAATGCCGGGCCGCTCCGGGTCAAAGGCGACAAGCCGCAACGAATCTGTTGTTGCTCGCGCAATCTTCTGCTTGATGGTCTTGGGATCATCCAGCAAGTTGATGCGAGAGTTCGGATTCGGGTCGCTTTTGCTCATCTTGTTCACAGGGTCGTCCAGCGCCATGATGCGCGCACCCACCTCGCGAATCTGAGCCTCAGGGATCGTGAACACCTGTTGCCCATAAAGTGAGTTAAAGCGCTGGGCGAGATCACGTGTGAACTCGATATGCTGCCGCTGGTCCTCGCCGACCGGCACGTAGTTCGTTTGATACAGCAAGATGTCGCAGGCCATCAGCACCGGATAACAATAGAGACCGGTCGCGACCGAATCTGGATTCTCCCCCGCTTTAGACTTGAACTGCGTCATGCGGTTCAGCCAACCCATCGGGGTAAAGCATTCCATAATCCAGCTCATCTCGGCATGCTCATGTACATGCGACTGGACGAACAGTTTGCAATAGCGCGTATCCAGACCAGTAGCCAGGTAGAGTGCCGCGAGCTGGCGTATGCTATAGTACAACTCCTTAGGGTCGGTTGGTACAGTTATCGCGTGCAGATCAACAATGCAGAAGATGTTGTCGTACTTTGTTTGTGTTTCCTCCCAGTTGCGCAGAGCGCCCAGGTAGTTGCCGAGGTGAAGATTGCCTGTTGGTTGTATACCGGAAAAGACACGTTTTTTCACCGGCGTGTTCGCAGCTGAAATGGATGGTTCGGGTTTTACATTTTGGTCTGTTTCAACCGGCATTGCTTTACCTCCATCGGTATGCCAAAAAAGAACAATAAAAAACGCCGCTCCTCCCATATAAGGGACGAGAGGCGTAACGCTACGCTTTCGTGGTGCCACCCTGATTCAGATTAGCTGGGCTTCGTAAAAATTGCAGCTAATCCCTCATTTGCCGGATACACTCTGATATTCTGTCCTCGGTATTTCAATCCCTCCAACCGATTTCAATCCCTCCAATCGGGCTTACGGTCATTCCGATTTGTGAGAATAGCAGATGATATCCTGTCCTCGGTAACGGGGGACATTCCGAACGAGTACTACTAGTTCAATCAAGAACGTTCGCTCTTTGCTCCCAGGCCCATTCTACGACTGCTTGGTATCGGTTTCCACCTGCCCCGACTCTCTGTAACCTTGACAGGTCGCATACTCTTCCTGTTCGATGCTTTAAAGTATTTAATTGTGCCTGTGAAGAGTATACCGGGTGAATTGTGGTCTGTCAAGTGTTTTTGTTTCAATTAAGAGTTTATTGTTTCAGGGTCGTCTCGAATGAAAGCGAATTTTATGATTTTCATTTTCCTTGACGATCGGTTTTAGCGGGTGCTAAAATCCTAGTATATTAGTCGGAATAGGAATCTTCAGAGGAGAAGTATCTTGAAAACGGAAGAATCTCTGAGCGCAACTGTCGAGGAATACCTGGAAACAATCTACAATATGAGCGCCGAAAATGAGTTAGTGATTGGTGCGAGGCTGGCAGAAAAGTTCCGAGTCTCTCCTCCAACTGTAACCGAAATGCTCAAGCGTCTCGTGCGAGACGGGTATGTTGAGATGGATAACAAACGCCAGGTGACATTGACAGAGGCGGGAAACCAGGCGGCTGAAGCGGTGCTGCGCAGGCACCGGCTCACGGAGCGCTTCTTAGCCGATATGCTAGGTATGCAGTGGCACCAGGTGCATGAAGAGGCAGGTCGCCTGGAACACTTTATATCGGGCGCAGTCGAGGAGCGTGTGATCGCCAGCTTGAACTATCCGACGACCTGCCCGCATGGCAATCCTATCCCCGGCTCGGTACCGAATGCGCGAGCTTATCTCAAAGATCAAGGCGCTGTACGTCTCTCCACAGTAGCGCCTGGCGAGAAAGCCACTATTCTGCTTATCTCAGAAGTGGTGGAGGATGAAGAGGCGTTGATACTGTACCTGCACGAGAAAGGGTTGACACCGGGAACATGGTTAATAGTGCTTGGCCAGGATGATAGGGGCAATGGGGATCAACACGAGGAGGATTTCAGGTTACAAGTCGAAGGTCGCGAGGTGCGTATTAGTAAGGCTGTCGCTGCTAAAATCTGGGTGACACGCTGATAATGTGACTCTATCGTGATATCTTTGATTTGTTTGATCTTGACTTTTAATATTAGGGTATGCTAATATCTTACTAAATTAGTAGGAATTAGAAAGTAGTGGTGGTCATAAATCCTATTGATCCCATCATTTCTTAATTTAGAGAAGGCCATATATGGTAGCGACATTCGTTCTTTTTCTGCGTGAGGGGCTGGAAGCTAGTTTGATCGTAAGTATGCTCTTTGCCGCGCTCCGTCAGCTCGATCAGATGGAGAAAGCCCGTGCTGTATGGATCGGTGTTGGCCTGGCAATCCTGGGTTCGCTTCTTGGTGGATTGGCTCTTTATGTGTTTGTGCATGAATACGCTAATACGACATTCCAGACTATTTTTGAAACGATAACCTACCTGGTGGCAGTTGTATTACTAACCACCATGACCTTCTGGATGCAAAAACATAGCCGTTCCATGAAACGGGAAATTACGACCAGGGCGAGTGCTGCTGGTTCTGCCTTTGCGCTAGGGCTTCTCGCATTCACTTCAGTTGGGCGGGAGGGGTTAGAGAGTGCGTTTTTCACACTGGCCTTCGCGTTTCAGACGAATGCAATCCTATTGCTCAGTGGCGCATTATTAGGAATGCTGTCAGCAGTGGGATTATGCGTATTGATTTATAGGTTAGGATACCGGCTTGACTTCCGCGTCTTCTTTCGCGTGATGGGCATACTCCTGCTATTCTTTGCGGCTGGCCTCCTTTCAGATGCTGTGCAAAATATGCAGCAGTTAGGTTGGATTTCCTTTGGTACAACAGCTCTCTGGAACACTTCGCACATCCTTAGTGAAGGTAGTACGCTTGGTGACTTGTTACATGGAATCATAGGTTACGCCGAGGCCCCAACAGTCTTACAAGTTATATTTTACACAACATACCTCGTTATCGCTGGTAGTATCTTTACCTGGATGACACGTAAACCCCGTACAGGGAAACCTGCGGCTTCTTCTACATCGGCAGTCAATAAGTATCTTCATAGCCGTGCATTGGAGAAGTAATTACGAAATTCGTCGAAAAAATGGGCGATTCATTAAAATTTCGTACAAATTCTTCCCATTTTCCTCTGAATAATTGCTAAATTCATGGGCTTTAGGTTACAATGATACATAGTAGGCTTATAGATGTCATTCTTTATGCCTGATGCGACCTTTATTTTCATAGAAACTTTTTAAATCTGTTCCTCCTATCCCATGAAAGGAGCTTTTATGCTTCGGGAACCAATCACGATTAACCGCAGCCTCGCAAAAGAGATTGTAGCTCGCGAGGAAGCAGAATTTCGCAAGCGAACACCTGGTTCGCATAAGATTCATGAGCGTGCGAAATCCACATTGCCAATGGGCGTTTCCAGTTCATTCCAGGCTATTCTCCCGTATCCTCTTTTCATCGATCATGCTGAGGGTAGCCGTATTTGGGATATCGATGGTAACGTATATGTCGATTTCCATCTCGCCTTTGGTAGTCTGCTCGTTGGTCACTCTCACCCCGTTTTGGTAGATGCTCTGCGTGAGCAACTCGGCAAAGGCAGCCTTTATTCGTTGCCCTGTCCTGATACTGTGTACCTGGCAGAAGAGATGGTGCGACGATTTGCACCAATTGAGCAATTGCGTTTCTGTAATTCAGGAACCGAAGCAACAATGGATGCGCTTCGCGTGGCTCGCGCACATGCCGGTCGCGACAAGATTGTGAAGATTGAGGGATCATATCACGGTCATCACGATACTGTGCTTATGAGTACGAAGCCTTCGGTTGAAGCCGCTGGTCCAGCAGATAGGCCAAACACCGTTCCAGCTTCAAAAGGTATCCCTGCTGATGTAAAGAGCAATACTATTATTGCTCCTTACAATGATGCGGAGGCTTTGGATCGCATCCTGACCGAGCACGAAGGCGAGGTAGCGGCGGTCATCACAGAAGCGGTCTTGATGAACGTTGGTGTCATGCTACCAGATGATGGTTATCTCCAGAGTGTGCGTGATGTGACTCGCCGGCATGGGGTGCTGCTTATTTTCGACGAAGTCAAAACTGGCGTGACTGTTGCCCCGGGTGGCATCACGGAACTCTACCCGGTGGAACCAGATCTCATCTGCCTGGCGAAGTCTATCGGCGGGGGGATGCCTATTGGCGCCTTTGGTGGTCGGGAGGAGATCATGCGCCATATCAACCATAGTGAAGTGTTACACCTGGGCACATTTAATGGTAATCCTATGTCCATGCGAGCTGGCCTTGTGACACTCACACAAATTCTTACGCCTGAAGCTCATACACATGCAAATGGTCTCTCCAGACAACTTGGGGACTCCTATGTTGGTATTATCGAGGAGTTCGATTTGCCAATGCACGTTGCCCAGATTGGCGCGAAGGGTTGTGCCATGTTCCGTTACGAGCGCGCGCGTAACTACCGCGCATGGTGGGAGATTGATATGGATGTCTCGTATGCCTACTGGCTCTTCCTGGCAAATCGGGGTATCCTGTTCCCGCCGGGCTTCGATGACCAGTGGACGGTCTCAATCCAGCATACGCAGGAAGATATTGATCGGCATGCACATGTCTTCCACCAGTTTGCGACTGAATTAACTCGAGTCTCTTGATTCAGCAAGCTGCCGGTGGTATAGACGAACCTCTTGTATTTTGCTATACTCACTCCGTGACTTTTTCCCGCATTGTTACGTATACACATCTAAATCTTTATGCATGGGTATAGCAGAAAAGTGAAGTGGTGTATGATGAACAGTCAGAACCTCTTATGGCCACCGGATGATACTACACAGAATGGAGAGGAGCCAGGAGACACAAAAAACACGCGCGAGAACGTTTCACGTGCGTCCGATACCTCGGATAGTCCACCCACGCTCAAAACTCGACTATCGAAGGGGCTTACACCTTTTTGGCATGATCGCATCGTTGAGGCTGAGCTTATCCTGTCGATGGCCCTCTATTACGTAGTTGGCAATGCAAACCTTGGTACAGAGCGGCTTTTTCATATAAATCCGCTAATCGCCTTGCCTTTTTTGTTGGTCTTTGCGGGGCTATGCTGGTATCGCTTGTCCTTCGCTGTAGCCCTGTTACCCCTGGCGCTTCCCTATTACCCGCAACAAAAAACGGTGTTCAGCCACTATTCTTTCAGCATTGCTGAGATTGCTCTGGCAATCTGTGTTGTAATAGCTCTGGCGCAATTTCTCCTACTGCGAGATAACTGGCGTTATCGCTTGTCATGGCAGGAATTGCGAGATCGCCTCGGGCCATTTGCTTTACCCATCATGATCTTCTTCCTGGCGGCAGGTATTTCTGTCTTGATAGCAAATGAACACCAGGTAGCTCTACGCGCTTTTCGTGAAGAGGTGTTTGACCCGATTCTTTATGTAATGCTTGCCATGTTCTGTCTGCGTACTCGCCAGGATGTTATCCGCTTGCTGCTTGCTATGCTTGGATCGGGGCTGATTGTGGCATTGCTGGGTATGGCCCAGTATTTCCTTTTCAGGAACCAGCTTGTGATGGAGTCCGATGGCATACGACGCGTACATGCGATGTACGGTAGCGCGAACAGTATAGGGCTGTTCTTTGATTATGTCTTGCCGATTGGACTTGCGTTGATACTAGTTAAAATACGGACTGCCTCTGGTATTTTTGGATCATGGTGGGTGCGTATCGGCGCAATCGCAATCTGCGTGCCCTTGCTCCTGGTGCTCTATCTGAGTCAATCGCTTGGTGCGTGGATAGCTATCTTCGTTGCAGCACTCTTCGTCATCGCCCTTAAGTTTAGTAACCGCAAAGTAGTACTTTTGAGTGGACTGGTTTTTGTGATTGCGTTGAGTGCCATTCTCCTGGTCTTCTATAAACCTATCACGGCTATTATTTTTGAGCATCATGCAAGTGTAGCTGGTGTGGGTACACTGACGAAGCGATTGTATCTCTGGCAGAGTGCGTTGAGGATGATTCACGACCATGTCTGGTTTGGTGTGGGTATGGAGAACTGGCTGTGCTACTACAGCTACAACTCAGTTTGTTTCAGTCCCGCTTTGCTTAATCATCACTATTGGATTTTACGCGACCCAGTCACTCATGCTTTGACTGGCCTGCAAGATGAGCCAACGCTCTCGCATCCACATAATATCTTTCTGCATGTGTGGGTAAGCATAGGTATCTTTGGCCTGTTAGCGTTTATTGCAGTGTTGGTATTTTTCTACTGGCTGTTTGCACGCATCCTCATTTCTCTTCGTAACGCAAAGACTGCATACGATCCATACCTGAGGTGGATGACTGTTGCTGTAGGGGCAGCTATGCTGGCGGCTCTGATCCAGGGACAGGTTGATAGTTCCTTTCTAGCTCAGGATTTGTCGTTCTGTTTCTGGATGCTGGTTACGGCTCTGCTTCTGCTGCGTGTGTTAACGGGCACACCCTGGCGAGGACGCTTAAAGCAAAAGCATGCCACCAGTACCGAAGACGAAAGCCAGCAAGCACAAGCAGTTGCCAGTCAGTAAATAGTGTACTACCTCACACATTTAAAGCGATATAGCACATTGTTGCTCATTTCCTGCTGATCTATACTTTGCGTGTAGAGTATCTCAGTAAGGGGAGCGCAATGTTGTTCGATATCTCCATAACCACCCTGCTCATCTGGTTGGCATGCCATTTCGTGGGAGATTTCGCGTTTCAAAGCACCTGGATGAGTGTTGAGAAAGGCAAGAGTTGGGAAGTCACTTTCTACCATTGCGCTACCTATACAGCTGTATTTATCCTATTTGCGCACCCGTCAATCCTTGCCACGGCTATCTTATTTGGAACTCACTTCGTGGTTGATCCGCTTAAATCACGTTACAAGGTGATTGGTCCGGTTTGGGTCGATCAACTCCTGCATATTCTAACAATCTTATTGATACTTGCCTTTAAACTTTAAAAGGGAAATCTCAGAGAACCGCATGAGACTTCCCTCTCTCTTAGCTCTGATTCGACTCAATAATAGGAGTTCCCCTCTTCTGTGCAACAGCCTCAAGCAGCTTGAGCTCCTTGCGATAGACCGGTGGATTGACGATTGGAACGACAATACGTTCGACAAAGCCTTTGAGGCCGGGGCTTGTGTTCATCGTTGTGGAAATCTCGACGTGAGACTTCTGTCCTTGCTCTAGAGGGATCACCGTAAAGGTTGTGGTGACATTTTGAGCTGAGTCGATGTCTTGCTCGACTAGAACCTTTCCTGGTTCTGGCTCGCTAACAAGCTGGTAATAGGACTGTTCCACTCCGAGGGCACGAGCTTTGAAGCGGATAATGGTGCCTGCGGCGTAGCCTCCCTGCTCGACCTGCAAATCATACAGGCTCTCCTTCGGGAGGATGTTGGGGTGTCCCTGTCGATAATCAGCGATCGTGGCGTAAACGTCTTCTGGACGCGCATCGAGCACGGCCGCAGCCTTCACCTTGATCTGTCCCATCGGTATTTCCCTTTCCTCTTTTCTTCCTAAAAAGGATCGTGACCCCTTCTAAAAGAAAGGGGTCTCTGTTCATCTCGAACATCTATGTTCTCATGTTATATGACGTGAAGTCATATAATTGAATCAATTATATACGCACATCGTCCTCTCTGACAAGAGCATATATGACGTGAAGTCATATAATGTTAATGAGCATCTGTTTTGAGATCATGGATGGTAATTTCCCCGAATGTGTGTCCAATTTTGCCCCGAATCTTTGCTCATTTCCCCGAATATGTGATACGCTACTCTCCCCCTCATTATGGTAGTTCACACGAAGGATAAGCGTGTTTTTTCCCCCAAGGGTGAGCATTTACTCCAAGGCCAAGAGCGAGTTCGTTGTGATGATCTTACAATGTGCAGCGCAAGGCATTTGAGAGCGGGTCAGATACAAGAAAAATGAGCCCATCTCGAGGAAAACTTCGTTTGATTGCTCAACCTTGGTGTAAATGCTCGGCCTTTGGGGAAAAACGCGCTCAACCTTCATGTGAACTACCACATTATGAGGTATACTTACTCATGGAGTCAGTCGTTTCTCTGTTCGCTAGTATCTCTATAGTCGGCATAGAAAAATACGCTGAGAAGATAGGAGGAATCACATGGCGTCTCCAACATTTTTCCGCTGGGGGGGATTAGCACTTCTTATCGGAAGCCTGGTTTTTGCCATTTCGGTTGCCATTTCATTGTTTGTCCCTGGTCCATTGGGGCCATCTGGGCCACCCGTTGTATGGGATGCGTGGATTGGCGCGATAGGCGGACTCATC
>WNFA01008460.1_pt1 | contig 13166 bp, 10 predicted proteins | sample 5400481 | NCBI WGS metagenome assembly WNFA01 (sample SAMN13153340, study PRJNA577476) | soil metagenome | isolation source: 120 cm saprolite under Douglas fir tree site 2 hole 1 replicate 2 | place: USA:California | collected 2015-04-18 | reverse complement strand
CGCGAAAAACGCGTACCGCGCCTTCCTTGATACTGAGGCTGCGATCCGGAATCGCTTTATTTAGATCGATCGCGATGGTGCGACCGAACCCGCGACACGCTGGACACGCGCCGAGCGGATTGTTGAAACTGAAAAGACCAGGAGTCGGCGCCCGAATATCGAGATCGCAATGCGCACAATGCCAGCCGGTGGAAAATGGAATTTCAGATTGCGGAGCGCGGATTGCGGATTTGGAGGGCGCCGCGCTGTCGGCGCCATTCGTCGGACGCGACGGCCCGCGTCCCTCCAGAATCGGAACGATGTTGATCTTTCCTTTGCCAAAGCGCAGCGCGGTCTCAATGGCTTCGACAAGACGCGCGCGATTTTCCGCGCTGATTACAATCCGATCTTGAATTACCTGCACGCGCGCACCAAGCCGTTTGATTTTCTTGTCCGAATCGACGCGCACAACTTCATTGTCGATCCAAACGCGAAGGTAACCTTGCTGCTGAAGGAAATTGAAGAAATCGTGCGGCTCCGTCTTTGCCGGAACGCCGACCCAAAATGTGATCAGGACTGTCTTGCCGTTCAGCTCGCGCAGAACTTGATCGGCGATTGACTTCCCGGTTTCGGGTCGAATCTCTCGGCCGCAGCCCGGACAAAATGCGCGGGCGATGCGCGGCCACAGCAATTTCAGATAATCGTTGATCTCGGTCATCGTGCCGACAGTTGAGCGCGATGTTTTGACCGGATTCGATTGCTCAATCGCGATAGCAGGCGGAATTCCGCGAATCTCGTCCACACGCGGCTTGTCCATCCGGTCGAGAAATTGCCGCACGTACGGGCTGAACGTTTCGACGTAACGGCGCTGGCCCTCGGCGTAAATGGTTTCGAAAGCGAGCGATGATTTTCCGGAACCGCTCGGACCGGTGACGACGGTCAATTTGCCGAGCGGAAGATCGACATCTACGCCCTTGAGATTGTTCTGGCGCGCTCCGCAAACCTCCACGCAATTCGCCGCGGCAGGCTCGGTGACGCATTTTTTCTCAGTAACCTTCGAACCCACTGGAGACAATTCCAGATGGAGATGTAATGCGCAAATTTCGCTCGCGGAAAACACAAATTCTGTAGGGGAAGCGGCTCGCTTCCCATGGGACGCTAACAGCGTCCCCTGCAGTTTATTGTTTGAAACGCGCGGCTAGCTGTTCGCGTTGCTTGAGCAACTCCTTCGGCACGACTTCGTCGAGCGAGTCGAAGAACTTTTTGTGCGCGGCCAACTCTTTTTGCCATTCCTCGTGGTCAACGCCGAGAATCTCGACAATGCACTTGTGCTCCACATCGAGGTCGGCAAGATCGACATCGTGCGGGGTGGGCAACCAGCCGATGGGCGATTCGACCGCGCCGCCGGTTTTTTCACAGCGATCGATGATCCATTTCAGCACTCGCATATTGTCGCCGAAGCCGGGCCACAAGAATTTTCCATCCTCGCCTTTGCGGAACCAATTTACATTGAAAATGAGCGGCGGATTGGTCAGCCGTTTTCCGGTCTCGATCCAGTGGCGAAAATAATCGCCGATGTTGTAACCGCAGAACGGCAGCATTGCCATCGGATCGCGCCGCACCTGCCCAACGGCGCCAGTCGCCGCTGCGGTTGTTTCCGACGCCATGGTCGCGCCCAGATAAACGCCATGGTTCCAATCGAACGCCTGGAACACGAGTGGCATAGTGTCGCTGCGGCGCCCGCCAAAAATGATGGCGCTGATCGGTACGCCTTCGCCTTTTTCCACATCCGGATCGAGCACGGGGTTGTTGCCCATAGGCGTAGCGAAGCGGCTGTTTGGATGCGCCGCTTTTTCTTTTGATGCGGGCGTCCAATCATTACCCCGCCAATCGATCGCGTGTTGCGGCGGCGCGCCGTCTTTGCCTTCCCACCAAACGTCACCGTCATCGGTCAGCGCGACATTCGTATAAAGCGTATCGTGCTCGATCGATTTCATCGCGTTTGGATTTGATTTGTAACTCGTCCCCGGGACAACGCCGAAATAACCGTTCTCGGGGTTGACCGCGGACAAGCGGCCGTCGCGAATTTGCATCCACGCAATGTCGTCGCCCACCGTCGTCACTTTCCAGCCGGCAAAATGTTTCGGCGGAATGAGCATGGCGAAATTAGTCTTACCGCACGCGCTCGGGAACGCCGCCGCGACGTAATGTTTTTTTCCTTCAGGCGATTCGGTACCGAGGATGAGCATGTGTTCGGCGAGCCAGCCTTGCTTACGCGCGAGATAAGAGCCAATGCGGAGCGCGAGACATTTTTTGCTTAGCAAAACGTTACCGCCGTAACCGGAGCCAACCGAGATGATGGCGTTATCCTGCGGAAAATGGCAGATGAAGCGCCGCGTTGGATCGACATCTAGTAACGAGTGCACACCGCGGTTCCATTCCGCGTTCGCGTCGTCGCCGAGCCGCTTGACCGCGACATCGCCCATCCGCGTCATAATGCGCATGCTGAGCACAACGTATTTTGAATCGGTGATTTCGAAACCAACTTTCGTCAGCAGCGAATCGGCCGGGCCCATAATGTAGGGGATGACAAACATGGTGCGTCCGCGCATTGCGCCCTTGAGCATTGTCTGCAGCTTCAAGTACATCTCCGCCGGCTCCGACCAGTTGTTGGTTGGACCGGCTTCGTCTTTCGTCGGCGTGCAGATGAAAGTAAATTGCTCAACGCGCGCGACGTCGTTCGGATTGGAGCGATGCAAATACGAGCGCGGGACCTTCTTCTCATTCAGGTTGATCAGCACATTCTGCTGAAGCGATTGCTCGATGAGAAATTCGTCCTCGCGATCGGACCCGTCGCACCAGAAAATATTCTCCGGCTGTGTCAGCTTCGCGACATCCTGGACCCAGTCCAACACCGCTTGATTGGCCGGTTTGCGGTCACCAATGCCAGCTGGCGGCCAAATGGCGGGGGCGATGTCTTTCATGAATAACGTTGTCGATCTTGGGCGAACTCGCGAAGAGGAATTTCAATTTTCGCCGCTTCGTCCACTTCCTCCAAGAAATTTTTCTGGTGGATCGAGCAGTCCCTTGCTCGATGCTAAATTTGGCCCCGAAAGTGTTCGGGGCATATTAGATCGACATCGCCCGGCGGAGCGGCCGATCCACCTCCACACGGACTCAACTTTGTGTCTAGTTGCTTGCGAATCCGAAGGGCCGGTTGTTTATTGAAGCATGTTCGGAGTCACCACCTCCGATGATTATCGGCCGGTCGCGTGGATGGGGCGCTATCCCCTCGACGTGACGACGATCTTGGTCGGCCTGCATGTTACGATTGCCGTTATTACGTGCGTTCTCGTCGCAGTCGGCGCGGGATTCGTTCTGGATTATCTCCAATTCGACAGCGCGCGAGTTGTGTCTCTCGGCCAGGTCTGGCGCATCGCCACCTATGCGTTTGTCCACACTCCTTCGGCGCTGCTCTGGTTCGCGGTGGAGATGTACATGCTTTTCGTGTTTGGCCGCGAAGTGGAACGCTTCATCGGCCAGCGCGCTTATATTGCTCTTTACATTATATTGCTGATAGCGCCCGCGGCCGTGTTGACGGTTTGGGGCGTTTGGCAGCCATCGGCTTTGGCTGGCTCGCCCGCGTTACACTTTGGAATTTTTGTTGCCTTCGCAACAATTTATCCGCGCGTCGAGTTGCTGCTTCGGATCATGGCCAAATGGTTCGCGCTGATTCTCGCCGGCATTTACACGCTGCAACTAATCGCCTATCACGCATGGACCGATCTGGTCGTCGTCTGGACCAGCATTGCCGCTGCGTTCGTATTCGTTGAGTTGCGTGGCGCCGGGCCTGAGTTGGTTTGGTGGAATAAATTCAAAGACCTGGCCCGGCCACGACCCAAACTCCACATTGTGCAAAAGCAATACGCGCAACGTCCGGTTGAGCCGGATGATGTCTATGCTTCGGTCGATCCGATTCTCGATAAGATCTCGAAGTCCGGGATTGGCAGTTTGACCACAAACGAACGCCGGCAGCTCGATCGGGCGCGCAATCGTCTCTTAAAGAAGTCGCCGTAACGCGACGCCAACCGGCATTTATTTTTGCCGGAGGCGCGGCTCCACTGCTTCGCAAAGCACGTGCAGGATGAACTTGTGCGCTTCCTGAATGCGCGCGGTCGAATCGCCGCGCACAACAAGATCGACATCAGCAAGGCCAACGGCCGATCCACCGTCGCGCCCGAGGAGCGCGACCGTCTTTAATTTGCAAGCACGCGCTTCTTCCAACACCCGCCGGATATTTTTCGATTTTCCGCTGGTTGAGATCGCGATCAACAGGTCGTCCGCGTTTCCAAAAGCGCGGACTTGTCGCGCAAAAACTTCTTCGAAGCCGTAATCGTTCGCCGTCGCCGTGAGCAGACTGCCGCCTTGCGCGAGATTCATGGCCGGGAACGGACGTCGATCTTCAATAAATCGGCACGCAAACTCGGTGCAGAAATCGGCCGCATCCGCGGCGCTGCCGCTGGGCATTAGCGCGGTTTGGAATTCTGCGGATCCGGATGGTAAAACATGGTTTATAGGAGCGCATGGTGCGCGATAGTGGGTTCGAACCACTGACCCCTACCGTGTCAAGGTAGTGCTCTACCACTGAGCTAACCGCGCTTGCCTGGATAGGGAGCAGATTATGAGGCGCGACGGAAAGATTGGCAAGTCGGGTCGAAGATCGACCCGCCTGAAGCGGGCAAGATCGACAATTAACTACGCAGCCGCCTCTTCACCCCCGCCGACCAGTTCCGCGTAAACTTCCTCGTACCTTTGGGCCGCCATCGCCCATGAAAAATCGCGCTCCATCGCGCGGGCCATCAGTTTTGTCCAGACGTCGCGGTAGCGAAAAATTTCCCGCGCGCGTTTGATCGCATCCCAAAAAGCTTCCGTGGAATATTCGTAACAGAGAAAACCGTAGCCCGCCTCAGGTGGGTCACTCGTGGGATCGTAGTCCTCGATGATCTCCTGGATTCCGCCGGTTGCCCGTGCGACCGGAAGAGCACCGTACTTCAGGCTGTACATCGCGCTCAACCCGGCCGGCTCGAAACGCGAGGGGATAAGGCTGATGTCCATGCCCGCTTCAATCACGTGCGCCAGTTTTTCGTTGTAATGTTTTTGATAAGCGAACTTCGTCGGGAATTTTCGCGCCGCGACGGCCAAGGCGGTCTCATACGCTGGATCGCCTTCGCCGAGAATGATCAAGCGGACATCGTCCCAAAGTAGCCGATCCAGCGTCGGCACGAGAATTTGAAAACCCTTTTCTTCAACGACACGAGTGACCATTCCGAAAACCGGACCGGAGGGCGCCGGGGCAAGTTGCAATCCCGCCATGAGAGCGCCACGACAAACCTGTTTTCCCCAGAGCGAACTCGAATTGTAGCCCGCCGGGAGAAGCTTGTCCGTCTCCGGGTTCCAGCGGGCATAATCCGCGCCGTGCAAAATCGCAGTGAGCTTAAAGGCGTTTTCGCGCAGCACGCCGTCGAGTCCGCAACCGCACTCCTGCGTTTGCATCTCGCGTTTGTAGTGTTCGCTGACGGTGGTGATCTTGTCGGCGAAAAGGATTCCGCCTTTGAGGAAATTCACTTTTCCGAAAAACTCGATTCCGCGAAGCGTGAAAAATCTTTCGTGCAGATTCGTCAGGCGAAAATCAAGTCCCCAAAAACTTCCCTGCTCCCCCAAGTGATGGATCGTGAGCACGGTGGCGAACGGCAAATGGTGGGCGCGCACGAAAACGGGCACGAGCGCGGCCGGCCAATCGTGCAAGTGCAAAATCTGCGGTGAGGGGCTCAAACGGCGTGCCAGTTCCACGGCCGCTTTGCAGAAAAAAATAAAGCGCGCGGCATTGTCTTCATACTTCTCTCCGTGTTCGCCGTAGAGCTCGGGCCGATCGAAAAAATCGTCGCACCGGATGAAAAATAATTGGACGCCGCTCGCGCTTCGGCCCTGGAGATATTCCGCGATGTAAGTCTTGTCCCCCACCCTGACATCGACAGTTATCCCCGTGTCGTCTTCCTTGAATTCCGGATTCTCTCTAATTTCGCGGTAAAACGGCAGCGCCACTGCAACCTCATGGCCGCGTGCTCGCAGCGCATGCGGCAAAGCGTCCATTACATCGACAAGTGCGCCTGCGCGCGTCAGCGGGGGACCCTCCGCGCTGATCATCAAAATTCGCATCGGACAAGAAAAGGCGGAAAACGTCGAACGTTCAATGTTCAATTCAGCGTTGGACGTTCTCTCAATTCCTCTTGCCTAACGAGTATTCCCGCTTCACCCAATCGAGCGCTTCCTCGCGCGTTCTCAGTGCGCCTTCGAGCTGCCGCGTTTCCACTGCTTCAAGAATTTCGCCAAACTTCGGGCCCGGCTTCAGACCAAGCCCGATCAAATCTTCGCCCTGCACAAGCGGCGACGGAATGATCGGCTCGTTGGCGAATTCTTCGCGTTTCCCGACGAGAAATTCGTAGTTGTCGAGCATGCCATGGCTGCTCGCGCAATCGACGCGGTGCAGCTCCAGCTCGTCCTCGAAAGTTGGTCTGGCCATGAACCGTTTCAATTTTGCCACCCGCATACGGGGCACATCCTTGAAAACCATGTGCTGCCGCACCATCTCGACCGTCGCATCGATCTCCGCGCGCGAGAAACGCAACCGTTCCATGATCGCCTCGCTCATCTCGGCGCCGATGCGATCGTGCGCATTGAAACGAATCCGCCCGGTTGCATCGACATTCGACGTCCGCGGTTTGGCAACATCGTGAAGCAAAACGGAAAAAACGAGCGGCACGGAAACTTTTGCCGGCAATAGTTGCAACATCAAACGCGTGTGCCGAAAAACGTCCCCTTCCGGATGAAATTGTTCCGGCTGCGCGCAACCTTTCATCGCCTCCATCTCAGGGATGATCGCGCGCATAAGACCGCTCTGGTCGAGCAAGTCCCAGCCGCGAACACGGTTCGGTGAAATGAAAATGCGCACCAGTTCTTCGCGAATTCGTTCCGCGCTGATCTCGGTAATCGCGTGCGCATTTGCAGCGAGCGCGTCCCACGTTTGATTGTCGATCTTGTAATCGAGCACCGTGGCGAAGCGGACCGCGCGCAGCATTCGCAAACGATCTTCCTTGAAACGCTCCGCCGGATCACCGATCGCGCGCACCAATCGCGCCTCAAGATCAGCGCGACCGCCGACGAAATCGATCACTTCCTCCGTCGCCGGATCGTAAAACATGCCATTAATCGTGAAATCACGCCGCTTCGCGTCCTCTTCCGGCGAGGAAAAGCGAACGGCGCTCGGCCGTCGTCCATCGACATAAACATCATCAGAACGAAAGGTCGCCACTTCGAATTGAAAACTGTTTTCCACCACGACAATGACACCGAAATGGGCGCCGACCGCGTAGGTGCGCGAAAAAATTTGCTGCACCGCTTCCGGCTTCGCATCGGTCGCGATATCGAAGTCCTTCGGAGTCTTGCCGCGAACAATATCGCGCACGCAGCCCCCGGCGAAGTACGCGATGTGACCACGCCCGCGCAATTGGGCGACGATTTCACATGCCGTCTTTTCCATCGGGGATTTCATAATCCAATGTAGCCGCTTCGCTGTGCGAAGCGCAACGGCCGCGACGAAACAAACTCGGGTTTTCGTCGCCCACAGGGCGACGACTACAGCCAGTCTGTAACCGTCGCACTTCCTTAATTATTGCAGGGCAGCCCCGTCTCAGGCGGTTTGCCGACTGCAAAAGCTGGCAGGGTCGCCGCGGCGACCGCCGGTTCTACAATTTCTCGGGCGATCTCGCCGCGTCCTTTGGGCGAAAGGAATGAATGATAAAACAAACCACCGCGATGGAAATGCAGGAATCAGCGACATTGAACGCCGGCCAGGGATGAGCAAACGGAACATGCAGATCGAAGAGAAGAAAATCGATAACATGTCCGTAGAGAAGGCGGTCGGTAAGATTCCCCAGAACCCCGGCGAGCAGCAAGGCGAGGGAAATATCGCTCCAAACATCCGCCGTCCGACGACGGACCAACAGCGGCACGACAAAGAGCAAGGCAAGACACGAGATCGCGATAAAAAATGTGTTGTTGTTCTTGAAGGAGCCAAAAGCTGCACCCGTGTTGGTGATGTTCACCAGATCGAAGAACCCGGCGACGACAATGCGCGGCTGATCCGGTTTGATGAACCGAAGCACACAAGACTTCGTCAGTTGATCGAGCGCATAGAGCGGCGATGACAAAAAGAAAATGTATTTCATGTCGATCCAACTTTATTCGTCGCCCGCGTCACGACAGCCTCGCAACGATCGCACAAATCAGGATGCGCTTTGCTCTTCCCGACCGTCGGCCGATGGCGCCAGCAACGGGCGCATTTCCTGTAAGCGGTTTTTGTGATCGATGCCGCGGCTTCCTGCCCTGATTCAATGGTCAAATCGCTCAAGATAAAAAACTCCTCGAGCTCTTCCTTGTCGATCTTCGTCGTTACCTCCGAATTCGATTTTAGAACAACCGCCGCCTCCAAGGCGTTGCCGATCATTTTTTCCTGGCGCGCGCGCTCAATCGCCTGACCGATGACGCCGCGCAATTTCAGCAGCTCTGAAACCTGATCGCTCACTTCATGTTGTCGATCTTTCGTTTGAGGGAATTCGAGCAGGTGAATCGAAGCGCCGCTGCCCGAATGACGCCACGCCTCTTCGGCAGTGAAAGCAATGACCGGCGCGAGCAATCGGCAAAGCGCGTCGAAAGTCTTACGCATAACGCTTTGCGTGGCGCGGCGGCGCGGCGAATCCGGCGCGTCGCAATACATCCGGTCTTTCGTAATGTCGATGTACAAACTGCTTAGATCGACGGCGCAGAATTGGTTGAGTGTGTGATAAACCTTGTGAAACTCGAACGTTTCGTAGGCGGATCGACAATCACCAATCACGTGATCAAGCCGCTCCAGAATCCAGCGATCAATTAAAGTAAAATTTTCTTTCCTGGTTTTCTGGTTTCCAGATTCGTAGTCAAAAAGGTTTCCCAACAAAATTCGCAGCGTGTTGCGAATGCGGCGATAAGTGTCGCCGAGACGCGTAAACATTTCTTCGGAGAACGGAACGTCGTCGGTGTAATCGATGCTGCTCGCCCAGAGCCGGACAAGATCGGCGCCATGACGACCGACGAAATGGCCGACGTCCATCGGTTTGTCGTAGGCGCCCGACTTCGAAATCTTTTTTCCGTCAAGATCGACAACGAAGCCGTGCGTGACGCAGGTTTTGTAAGGCGCGCGTCCGTTCAACGCGATGCTGCTCATGAGTGACGATTGAAACCAGCCGCGATGCTGGTCGGTCGCTTCGAGATACATGTCGGCCGGATCGCGCAATTCCGGATGCGTAGCTAAAACGGCCTTGTGCGAAACGCCGCTGTCGATCCAAACGTCGATCGTATCGGTGCGATGGGTCGCGCCTTTGGGCAAACCAATTTCGCGCGCAAGATCGACATCGTTCAACTCGAACCAAATGTTCGAGCCGCGCTCCGCGACGAGATCGGCCAGTTTACCGATATATTTTGCATCGAGAATTGGCTCGCCCTTTTCGGAATAAAAGACCGGCAACGGCACGCCCCAACTGCGTTGGCGCGAGATGACCCAATCGGGGCGCGATTCGACCGTTCCCGCGATCCGATTTTCCCCCCACGCGGGAATCCATTTCACTTCCTTGTGAATGGCCTCGAGCGCTTTGCCGCGGAGTTCGTCGATGCGAATGAAGAATTGCTCAACCGCGCGAAAGATGATCGGTGTCTTCGAACGCCAGCAGTACGGATAGGAGTGATGAAATTTTTGCTCGCCGAGGAGCATGCCACGCTCGCGCAGCAAATTGACGATGTCGATATTGGCGTCGAAAACATACTTGCCCGTGAGATTTGGCAGACCCGCTTCGTCAGTGAAACGGCCGTGGTCGTCAACCGGCGATAAGATCGACAATTTATTTTTGCGGCCTAACGAGTAATCGTCCTCGCCGTGGCCCGGCGCGATGTGCACGGCCCCAGTGCCGGTCTCCATCGTGACGAAATCGGCACTGAACACCATGGCGTCGCGATCGAGAAATGGATGTCGCGCTTTGATTTTGTCGATCTTAGCGCCGGGAAATGATTGAAGCGGTTCGCCAACCGGTTCGAATTTTGTATTAGCGCAAAACTGCGGGACGAGCTTGTCGGCAAGGAGCAAAATTTCCGTGATTCCGTCACGCGAAAATTCCTGGACGACGTAGATTTCTTTGGGATCGACCGCGATGGCGCGGTTGGCGGGCAGGGTCCACGGCGTGGTTGTCCAGATGGCGATGCTCGTCTTGTCTTTGAATTCGCCGCTAACGATCGGAAATTTGACGTAAACGGCGGTGTCGTCGCGCTCCTGATATTCCACTTCGGCTTCGGCAAGCGCGGTCTGCGCGCCGGTGCTCCAGAAAACCGGCTTCTTCGATTGATAGACTAGGCCTTTTTCAACGAAGACGGCGAAAGCGCGCAGAATTTCGGCTTCGTATTTTGGATCGAGAGTCAGATAGGGATTCTCCCAATCGCCGAAAACGCCGAGCCGTTTAAACTGTTCGCGCTGCACATCGACATATTTGCGAGCGAACGCTTCCGATTTCTGGCGGACCTCGAGCGACGAAAGTTTTCTCGATTCTTTGACGACTTTGTATTCGATGGGCAATCCATGGCAATCCCAGCCGGGCACATACGGCGCGCGCTTGCCAAGCATGGTCTGCGATTTAACCACGATGTCTTTGAGAATCTTGTTGAGCGCGGTACCCATGTGGACGTCGCCATTTGCGAAAGGCGGGCCGTCGTGAAGGACAAACAATTGCCGATCTTCCCGCGATTTCTGGATTTGTTTATAGAGCCGCGTTTCCTCCCACATTTTAAGAAGCTCCGGCTCATGCGCGGCGAGGTTCGCCTTCATCGGAAAATCCGTGCGCGGAAGGTTGAGTGTGTCCTTGTAATTCTGGCTCATCAGAACGTGCGCTGCTACGTAACATCCGCGGTTGCACAAATCAACGCACTGGCGCGCTCTCTGCCACGCCGGCTACTTCAAGTGGCTATGCGCAGAATTTGACGAGGAAGGTCTTGCACTGAAGCTTCTCGCGCTCGCTCAGGTTTGGTTTAATGAAACGGTATCTTCCCTTTGTCATTGTTAACGCGGTTGCGCTAATCACGCTCGCGGGCGGGACGATGCTGTATCACGCCAAGCGCCTTCCTCTTCTTACAATCTCCAAAGATCACATCGCGTCCGTGACAGACGATGCCAAATCGATTCACATTCGCGGGCAGCCCGACGCCCCGGTCACTCTGGAGGAGTTCGGCGACTTTGAGTGCCCGCCTTGCGGCAAGCTTTCCGAGCCAATCAACCAGCTGGAACACGATTATCATTCGCGCTTGCGTATTATCTTTCATCACTTTCCATTCGGAAGTCACCAGCACGCGAGGGACGCGGCGCTCGCCGCGGAAGCCGCAGGCTTGCAAGGCCGTTTCTGGGAAATGCACGACCTGCTTTATCGCGAGCAAGCCGCATGGAGCAAAGCGGCTGATGCGCGGTTGTTGTTCAATGCTTACGCGGGAATGCTTGGGTTGAAGATTGACCGTTTTAAAAAGGACATGGAAAGCGATGAAGTGAAAAGACGTGTCACGTCCGATCAACAACAAGGAGCCGCCCTCGGTGTGACGGTTACTCCGACCATTTTTATTAACAATCGCGCCTTGCCGCCGGCATCGCTAAACGCGGCGGGTCTGCGCGCGGCCATCGAAGCCGCGATCAAGGCGAAGTCGCCGCCTTGATTGTTTTCGCGCATAAAGGCAAACCAAAGTAATGAAATCGCGCAATCGAATTATTCTCTACACGATCGCGGCATTGATCTCACTGTCCGGACTCGCGGAAGCAACTTACCTGACTGTGCTGTCCTTGAGTGGTGAGACGGCGGTGTGCGGCGGATCCGCGAGTTGCTTCCAAGTGCTGGGGAGTGGGTACGCCAGAATCGCGGGCATTCCGATCGCGGCCTTTGGGATTTTGGCTTATTTCAGCGCGTTCAGTTTTGCGACCTTCGCCGCTTTTAGCTACACGCGTGCCCATAGGTTTTTCGGTCTGACCGTGTGGGCGATGTTTGCCGTCACGCTCTGGCTGCTGTTTGTGCAGGCTTCCATTCTGCATGCGTTTTGTCGTTATTGTTTGTTCTCAGCGGCACTTGTCTTCGTACTCGCAGCCATGGCAGTGCTGACCCCTTCGTCGCGCTGAGAGGACCGAGCATGATTACGAGCAAGAGTGAAGAAGTTGTGCACGGAAGCTTGCTTCTATAAATATATGCGTGGAGGAAGAGTCCCGATGCAGATAAAGCTTTTCATTCCTTTGTTCTGTTCTCTGCTGTTAGCGGTCACCGGATGCAAGAGATCGACAACAATTCAACTCTCGTCAGATTCGCCAGCAGCGGCTTCCCCCGCGAACGAGCAATCGGGTGAGGCCTACTTCGACGTCTGCGGCCTGATTACGAAGGAGCAGATCGAAGCGATTGTAGGGTCGCCGATCAAGGAGACAAAGAGCAGCGGCGGTTCAAACGGCGCCTTTCGCGTCTCGCAGTGCTTCTACACGGCGGCAGAATTCAGCAAATCGGTTAGTCTAGCGGTAACCCAGAGCGATCCTGACTCGACAGCCAAACGCAGCCCGAAGGATTTCTGGAAGGAGACCTTTGGCCGCTACGCGGGCGAGCTAAAAGAGCGCGAGGGCGATAAAGAGAAAAAGGAGAGCCTCCGCGATAAAGCGCGTGCCAGAGGGGAAGAAGAGGAAGCTAACCCGCCGAAAAAGATTGAAGGCATCGGCGATGAGGCCTACTGGACCGGCAATCGCTTTGGCGGCGCGCTCTATATCTTAAAGAAGGATGTTTTCATCCGCATCAGCGTCGGCGGGCCTGACAAGGAACAGACGAAGATCGACAAGTCGAAAGCGTTGGCCGAGAAAGCGCTCCCGCGTCTGTAACACATCAAGGAACAAAAACCGACTCGAGCGCGCCGACGCTCGCCCACGCGGCGGAAATCAGGCGCCGAGTTTTTATTTCCATCCCTTTTCGCAAGGGTCAGGCAAGTGTGCGCTGATCGTAGCAGCTAAATATAGAGAGTATAGAGAGCGGCTGCTTTTGGCC
>WNFA01003639.1_pt1 | contig 13166 bp, 11 predicted proteins | sample 5400481 | NCBI WGS metagenome assembly WNFA01 (sample SAMN13153340, study PRJNA577476) | soil metagenome | isolation source: 120 cm saprolite under Douglas fir tree site 2 hole 1 replicate 2 | place: USA:California | collected 2015-04-18 | reverse complement strand
CTAATCGTTCCAGTCCCGCTTCCGACCGGAACGCTTCGAGCGTGAGGAGGAAGACCTAAATGATTCTTCTTGCCCTCCTGTGTAGCTTGATCCAGAACCACTAGAGCTACGTTTTTCGGCTTCTTCTGCGCGTTTAGCTGCTGCGCGTTCAGCTTCTTCCTTCCTACGTTGTTCCTCTAGTCGTCTGCGACCCTCCGGACTTGCCCAATACTTGGCTAATTCAGCTTCTTTCTTCTTACGTTGCTCTTCCTTCTTACGGTACTCTGGACTTGCTCTATATGCGGCTTCCGCTGCATCCGCTCTCCGGCGGGCTTCCTCCCGTTGTTGTCTTTCACGCTCCCGCCTTTCTGCTTCCTTGTGGTCATCGCATTATTGTATTGGATGCTTTCTAGAATCAATCCACCGCAAAAAAACAATAGACCTGCAATTACTAATCCTATGGCAATTACACGTCTTTCTTTTAAATTCATCTCATACTCCTCTTGAAAATTCGACAATAGAAAGTCTTTCTAGACACCAGAGAAAATCTATATGTCCAGAATTCTTCCTACTGTCACTCATCTGTTAAGGAGCATGGGTAAAATAGCGAGACGAATTGTACCAAGCAAGCGGTGTTTTGTCAAACTACAGGTCTATATTAAGGCTAGGGGAAGGAGGATTATAGCTCAGGTGGTATCAAGTCTTTAAGTTTTACTCTTATTTCTTCTTAATCTGTGCTAAAAGGGCTTCTATCTCTGCAAGATGATGCTCTACCTGCTTTAATTCGTCTGCCAAAGGACGCCCGCTTAATTGCGTGCGTATTTCAATATCGTGACGGAGCGTTGTTTTGAATTCCTCTAAGACTTCCTCAGATTTACGTGGCATAGATATAGCTCTACTATAAAGTGTTTATGGATGTGTTGCAAGATGCATAAAATGCTCATAACATGCCTGGGTCTGAAAATCGGGTAGAACTCAGCAAATAGGGGAGTAAACAAAAAACATCCGGTGGTGTAGTTGGTCGGTGATCGACGGGTAAGGGAACATTGTAATTTGTACACGAAGTCAGGAAGGGAAAAGAGACCTGCGTAAACTGTGTGGATATACCACAAGAGTGGGTAAACCACTATAGCCTACGCAGGCCAAACGTTGCAGTCTATCATTGAGAGGGGAGTTGCCATGTGTGGTATTATACCTCCATGCGTGACTCCCGCTAGAATAGGCAAGTGCTCTGTGCTTTGGGCTGGCAACTTGGGAACAGAGTGCTTGCTTTCTCATCTGTCCGATGATTTTGGATGATCTTTTCCTCCTTTCGTCAGCAGTTCGCGCAAGAGTTTGAGTGCACGGTATTCTATTAGGTAGGCCATACTCCCTTTGACACTGGTAGACATTTGACGGCTCATCTGATAAAGAGACTCGACAGGTCTGCCATATAAGCCATAGTGCTTTATCAGCACTTCTCGATAGCGACTGGGTAACTGTTCGAGCGCCTCATACAAAAGCGAGTAGTCTGTTTGCTCCTCAGCCACAACAGGCTCTTGACTCAATGTATCGGAGTACACCGGATTATCCAGACTGGTAATTGAAAATCGCTTGCGGGCGAACCAGGGAGTAGGGATGAGACTGGAACGGTTGAAACAGTAGTAGATGATGGCATACTTTGCCCGTCCTCGTAAGTATGCGCCTGGGTTCTCCATCGTTAATGCCTCATCAAAACGCTCAACCACTTCCGCGTTCCCAATCCCGACTAAATCAAGGTACTCGTCGTGGAATACATATCGAGCATGCCAGGCTGCAATGCAGCCGACATAGTTCAGGCAGCTTTTCATAAGAGCGGTACGTGCCTCCTTATTGCCTTCCTGCGCTCGTCTGATGATCTCCCATTCCTTCTCCACGGTGAGCCGAGGTATACAACGAACCTCGCGTAGGTAGAGCTGCTCACTCGTGGGTACATCCTCGGTTGACAAAACCCTTTCCTTTCTGTGTTATTTTGCTACTGCAACTTCTCAAGGTGCTTCAAAGAAAAAACGGTGCTTCTGCGAGCACCGCTTAGAAGACGCCATTTCATGAGTATGGCAAGCGGGGGATAGAAAAACAATGAAATGTAATACGAACGGTTTGAGAGGAGAAAGCTGCAAGGGGATGGCATGTGGATCGCTGCGGTGGTGATCGGGCTAATCCGTGAGGAATAACGTACTGTAGCAATCTATCAAACGCAGAGCAAAATTGATATAATAGCGGCAAATACACCTATGATATTGTCGTGAAAATGCAAGGGTAGGTCTCAGGGGTATAGAGCTATGAAAAATCCGTTAGAATGGGATGAAGACGATTTATTAGAAATGGTGAAGGCTAGAACACAGGAAAGCATAGAGTTAGATTTCAAAGAATCAGGCTCATTACAAGCTACCGATAAGAAAAAGGATGACATTAGTAAAGATGTTTCAGCGTTTGCGAACTCTGCTGGCGGTACAATCATTTATGGTATGATTGAGGATAAGGTGACTCATGTCGCGACAGGATTAGATACTGGCAGCGATCCCGCTGACATTACAAAAGAGTGGCTTGAACAGGTCATCAACTCCAAAATACATCGCAGAATAGATGGGGTAAGAATACGTCAGATCGAACTTACCACGACACACCCAGGAAGGGTTGCTTATGTTGTCAATATACCCTCAAGCACAAGAGCACCGCATCAGGCATCAGATAAGAGGTTTTATAAGCGGTTTAACTTTCAAAGCGTCCCAATGGAAGAGTACGAAATACGCGATGTTTCCCGTAGGGGAGAGACACCAGATTTACGCATTGACTTTGCGTTGCCAAAGACAGAATTAATACCGATTCCAGATACGACAGCATTCAATCCTATTTCACTTCAGGCAGTTATAACCAACGATGCTCTTGAACCAGCCAAGTATGCGATTATCAAGGTGTTTATTGATGTACGACTGGATGTAGTAAGCGCCCAAGGGGTAGGAGTGCATATTGGCCGAAACTCCTCAATTACTATTGGCGATAAGGAGCTTCCAGGAACCATGCTCACTGTAACATGGGGCATTCCAGGGAAGCTTCCCATTTTCCATGCGGTATATAGCATTTTTGATTCTCTCTTACTCAAAATACCTACTGATGGAAGGATGGCAAACCCAAAATATTACTTAATAGGTTATGAAATAAAGTCGCCACGGATGCCTATAAAAGACTCATACGCACTGTTAGAAGTACGCTCTGGGTATATCTGGTTAGCAGAACAGCACCTTACTGAAGATGAATTATTAGCGAACTATAGCAAGCTTGAACGATAATGCTGTGCTGGCTTCTAATAGACAATGCTCATCATTGAATGGAGTAGAGAAAATCATTCACTCAGGCATCCAGAGGTATCGTGAGGCAATCGGGGTGGCGGTAGGGTTCAGACTGGCAGAGGTTGGATAGGAAGAGAGCGAGGATTTGGGCTGAAGCGGCGTAAAGCTGCACTATCTTGACGGTGTGGTAGACTCAGAGAGCGAAACGACAGACCGAAGGGGGAAGGGCTGGCGTCGGTAGTGTCGGTCGGTCGCTTCGGTGCGAAGCACTCTACCACGCCAAGTCAAGATGGAGGCAGTAGCCGCGTGGTGGTGGGGTCTTCAGCATCTAAAAAGAAGTTTACTAATTTATTATCTTCTTTTCTGCCTTACCATTTACTGTACAGTCTATTTCTAAATCACGTGGCTGTGTGGATGCATAATCGAAACGGGTGCCATCTGATTTGGTAATATCTCCCCAAGCAATTGTAGTTGGTGTATAAGCTGGAAAGGTGTTGTTAAATCCTCCAAGCTCGTAAAAATCATTTGGGTTATTATCTGCGCCAATGGTTATATCGCATGAGTTCCACTCTATGCTGTCGTTGTTCTTTATGGTTATGCCTTGGATGCTGTATGTTACTGTTGCGTTCAGATTTGGTTCACTTGCTTTTTCCAATGCATTTTCCATTTGTACGCATGATTGCATCTGATCAGTTCCGGCATACTTCGCGCAAGGATCGGTTGGTTCTGCGGTGGGTTTTACTGAGGTTGTATTCTTCTTTTGTTGATCGGTACTGGATTTTGTACTAGGTTCTTTATTTGAGGGACTAGGATACGTTACTGCGAAAAGGATAAAAAACAATACTATTAATCCTATAAATGTTACTCCTGCTTTTAGTCGTGTCGGCTGACCTCTTTGCAGAAAACGAAATAATGAAGGCTTAATAAGCGCAACAGGCAGACAGAGCAGCGACAAAAGGAAGAATACAATAAATACATCAGACATTTTTGACAATATAGCAGACTTTCAGTCCGTTGAAAAGTACGAGCTGATCTGACCAACGAATAGTGACAACGTTTTTGTATGCTTGTTCTGAAACGCTAATATACATTCAGGTCAGGTGATCGTACTCAGTGAGGTGGTCTAAGAGATGCGCTGCTGCATCATGTGGTACCCATGATATAATCTCCCTATGTGTGGCCGCTATTCTATCCCTGATCCTGAAGAAATACCCGTCCATTTTAAGGGTACTCGTATCGGGTATGACATCAAACCCCGCTATAATGCCGCTCCGAGTGAAGAGTTACCAGTAGTAGTTAATACTGGAGAAAACCATATAGAGCTTATGCGCTGGGGTTTAGTGCCGTTCTGGGCAAAAGATACGAGCATTGGATACAAGATGATAAATGCCCGCGCTGAAACCCTTCCTGTCAAACCCTCGTTTCGTAAGGCGTTCTCATTGCAACGCTGTATTGTCCCTGCTGGCGGGTTCTTTGAATGGAAACAGGTGGGCAAAGAAAAAGTACCCTACTATATTTTCCTTAAAACTCATCAGTTGTTCGGCTTTGCTGGTCTCTACGACACCTGGCACGACAAACAGGGGAGAGAACTAAAAACCTATACCATTATCACAACGGCACCAAACAAGCTAGTCGGGACAATTCATAATAGAATGCCTGCAATTCTTGAGAAAAAGGATGAAGGAACGTGGTTAAATCCCGATGAAACTGACCCTGATCGGTTGGTACCACTCCTGCATCTGTATCCGACAAATGACATGGAAGCATATCCTGTTTCTCGGCTTGTGAATTCTCCAAAGAATGATACTAAAGAGGTTATAGAACCGGCGTGAGACTATGATGGGGTAGTACTACACCGCTTAACATACTGCTGCAAATAATCTACACGTTTACTAAGCTGATCTAGCAAAAGCATTTAAGATAGCAACTTGGTAGTGTAAAGTGTGGCGTAGAGCCTCTTCGGAGAAAAGTATAAACGGCGGTTAAGAGTCTTGAATTTATTTAAGAGTAATTCATATTTTATGTTTCCGAGTCCAATATTAAATCTAATAAACAAATAATGCTTTAAAATCAAATATTTCCCTAGTCTTGGCAATTTATCAAGCACAATAGAGGGCTTTTTGATATAGCAAAGTATCTCTGAGCAGATAATAATATCAAAGTTGTTATCTTCTAAGTCTTCCAGGCTACAAACCTTGAATTTAGCCCCTTTAACGTGGGAAGTAGCGTAATCAATTGTTGTCGGGGAGACATCAATAGCGACTACATCGTCACATATCTTTACTAACTCTTCCGTGAGAGTTCCCTTACCGCAACCAACCTCTAGTATACGCGCATGGGGAAGCTGTTTTACTAACGAGATAATTTTCTCATTTACGAATGAAACATCTGCTTTGTCTCTTGCCCAATGATCTTTGTCTTTTTGATATAACTTATCTAAATCAGAGTAAATGTCTTTCTGGTTCATAGTATAACAAAGTATAGTATATTTACATATAATTATCAAGTATAATTTTTAGTTAAATTAATTGGAGGCAGGGAGTATTTTATTGTACTTTTTTAGGATTATATCTATATAGAAATAACAATAATTGTTGTTCTGTTACTACGAAAACGCTTACTCGATCGGCCATCCTCCTCCCATCTCAATCGTCTCATCGATCTGATCCATCAACTGTATCGTCTCTGCCAGCGCAGCAACAACCCTTTGGTAGTGCTTAGTATCGTCAAATGATAGTGTTCTACCTTTGCGATCCTTCAGCCACTTATGGCACACCTGATAGCCGCCAACGTGAAATTCCCAAACTTCAGGAGGGACATATTCAAAATACTGTGTTTTGTTAATCCAGACGCGCCCTTGTTCTGGTTTATCTGCGGGTTTTGTATATTCCACTTTCTCAACAAGATTGTTTCCTGATACGGGGTACTTCGTTGTTATCGGGCCGGTTTTCTCTATCAGATGCAGACTTACCAATCTATCGCCAAGCTTGCATAATTCATGGAAGAGGTCAGCATTTGATGTAAGTGGCAGGCGCAGAAAGTCGCTTTTGAGGAACTCAGCGTAACGAGTGCGATAGGTTGGGGAGTGGAAAACGGCGTACATGTAGTTGAAGACATCTTCTGGCCCAAAGGTTTGTTGCAGATCACCTTTGCCATCTTGTATAAATTGCATGCCTAGCTTGTTTGAGATGTTTGAAATAAATACAGGTGAGAGGTTCGGGTGGCGAGCAATTGAACCGGTGGCTGGGACATCGGTGTCGAACAGCCCTTTCATATTTTGATCAGGGTAGAGGTAGAGGGGGAAGAGGTATGATCGCTCTTTTGTTTCCGAGGAAACAGTGCAATCATTGGTGATAGTCTTCGCACAGAGTACATGTTGAAAATCGGTATTTACCTGTCTGTTAGTAATTAACCCTACATTTTTTCCCTTAAGCATGTGGCGCATTACCTCTTGACGCGGCATGCAGAGGAAACCCCTAGAAATGCCTGTGTAATACGTGTAGCGAGTATCAAAAGGGCGGTATAGAATAGGTACAACGTGAGATTTTGATGGTCCAGATGATTTCACATCCTTTTGTGCTAGTGCTACTTGCCAATCTCGCGAATCATTCCCAAGATTATATTTCATTCGGGTCTCTTCAGAAGGCAATGCAATAAAATCGGTTAAAAGATTCCAAGTAGCTTCTTCGCTCCAATGAATGGTTAGAGCATCACGTGCTGTATAGAGTCCTACACTGTTAACTGGAAAAATAGTAGTTACCTTCAAACCTTGTTCATACTCAGCAAGTAAGTTGGTATTCTGGGGTTTGAAAAAATAGAATGGAGGCAGGGGTTCAATCTGGCTCCATTCAGTTGTTGCGAGATCATTATGAGAAAGCCAATAGTATTTTCCACTACTAAGCCGTTTATTCTTTGGTGATCCCTCGTATACTTCACGTGGCCCCCATAAATGTGCATGGTGAACTGTAGCCATATTAGAGGAGTTTATAGCTCCTCGTCGCTTTACAAAGATTCCGATAGCAACACCTTGTTGAATGTCAAAAACGTTCTCATCCTTTATATTACCAGGAGGCTGCTCTCTCTTTTTGCTACTGCCATGTAAATCAAGTACATAAATTTTGTCAAAAGTACGCATCAGACTTTGACGCATACCTCGAAACGTGGCATTATCTAGATAACCATGGTTCGTGATAAATGCAAGTATTCCATAGCCTGTCCGCTCTATGCGCCACTGTGCAAAGCGGATGAACTTTACGTAGTCATCTTGCAAGCCCTTCGGATTGCGTTCGCCTAACGGCTGACCATCCACTTGATAATAATCCCGAACAAGAGAGCTTATCCATGCACCTGTATTTGCTGACTCGTATGAGTAAGGGGGATTGCCAATGACTACCATGACAGGAGCATCGTATTTGACATTTCCCGCAGCAGTAGCCTCTTCTACTAACCATTCGACAAAGGGAAGTCTATCTCCTTCAAACCCTTCTTCCAGAGTGTTGGTCAAATAGACACCTAAACGCTCCTTGCCTTTGAAGTCATAGCCGGTTTCAGCAAGCTGTATCCCTATTTTCATGTGTGCGACTGTATACGGAGCCATAAGCAACTCAAAACCAAATATGCGGGGGAGGAGATGTTCAGAAACGTAACTCGACCACATGCCCTGATTGCCTTTGAATGACTCATAGATGAGATCAATGATGCTATGTAAAAATGTCGCTGTGCCAGTAGCAGGGTCAAGTATCTGGACTTTGTGTGTTTGCAAACTATGTTTCCCGTCAGAACTGGTAGCTTTGAGTACAGTGTCATCCGCCAGGCCGTCAGTAAGTCCAAAGTCTTCCTTGAGGATATAATCTACACTGCGAACTATGTAGGAAACAACCGGCTCCGGCGTATAATAGACACCGCGTAGTTCGCGAAGCTTAGAATCATATTGTGCAAGGAACGTCTCGTAAAAGTGAACAATGGGGTCTTCCTGGCGTGTACGTCTGCCAAAGTCTTTCAGTATGGCGTCCATATCTGCACGGTTCAAGAGTTCTGCAAGATCATCCACCGCCCATACAATACGCTCATCTAACTCTGGCCCTGCAATGTACCCGAACATCTTTCGCAAGAACGGATTAGTTTTCGGAATGTCGTATACTGCATGCTCGCGAGTGAAGTTTAAGTTTGGTGTGTCATTGCAGTTGCAACGAGCGGCGAAAAGGCCATAGCAGATCGTTTGAGCATACATGTCAGCAAATTGTTCGTAGGTGAGATCAGGGAGAAGTACCTGGCGAAAGCCTAGCATCTGTGTATGGAGCGATCCTCCGCCTTCTTCACTCTCAAAAGACAAATGGATTGCGTTGCGGATAAGCTGTGCAAGGGAAGCCATGCGGGTAGCCAGTTCCTTTGGGTTTGAAACGGTTGGAGCATGTGTTTCCATGAAACCTTGCAAGATATCAGCGACCTTTGCTAATCCATCGGTTTCGGGTAGCAGTTTATTGTTCGCCCCGATCTTTGCAAGACGAGCGGTCATGCGGTGTTGGCCTGCAACATACCATCGGAACTCTAGGTAGTCAGTGAGGATCAGATTGGCAAGGCTACCTAGATAACGTTTCAATTGGCTTGTGTGTTCGGTTTGGTCAAGGGAAACGTTGATGTCTTTTGTTTCAATATAGCCAAGTGGAGTTTGCTTTTTGGTGAGGATAAAATCAGGTGCGCCGCATTTGATACGTTTTGGCTCATTCATTGCATTAACGCCAGCAAAGAGCGACTCTACTAATTCTTTCAAGCTTGAGCGGTAGGTATGTTCAGTTGCATAGCCAGTTTGATATGCCTTCTCAATCTTTTTGAGGTAGTTTCGGATCGCGGCTTCGTTCACGTTCTCCCCCTCGTGTTCGATGTCTGTCGTCTGCGGTGGCTGGGTAGTCATAAGTAGCTTCCCTAGTGTAACTTGTTAGGAAAGGCGTTGCAAGAGATATCACCAGGATGAGCTATAACATATCAGTAGATTTCTAAAAATTGAACCATAGGAGTATAATAGCGCAACCATTACTTCCGCGCACAAAATGACAAGGGCAAAGAACTAAATAATAGTTGAGGTTATACAGATAAATATGTGGGTATCGAGATTAGACATTAATAACATTAAGTCATTTGATGCATCGGGAGCTATCCATCTTGATAAGAGAATGAATATTCTCCTGGGTGCAAATAATTCCGGGAAGTCTACTATCATCCGGGTGCTCTATCTCTTGCAAAATGCTGGTATTTTAACCGTCTCAGATGTGCGGATCGGTGCACCTACTGCCAGTGCCGTTATGAACCTCGAAGACATAGATAACCCTCATATTGCCGGATGGATAAAAAGTGGGTTTATCCCCGCAGTAGAGATAACAGGCAATAGGAATACGGGAAATGTGCAAGTAACTATGGTCACTCCAAATAATACCCAAAGATCGACAATAAACATTCCAGCACAAGAACCGGATAATTTTATCTATCCTTATTTGTCAAAAAGGAAAGTGCAGGGATATCGGCGTGAGGTTAACAGAAATTATATTGTTCAAGTGGCTGATACCCTCATTGATCTGGTTCCGAAAGTTGATCACCTTGCGAATAAGTACTACACGAAACACAAAGAGTTTGAACAAGCATGCATTGATGTTTTAGGGTTTCCGATTACCGCGTTTCAGGCAGCAGACAACAATGGGAAGCAGGTTGGGATTATCGTCAATGACTATGACAATATCCCATTGGAGGCAATGGGAGAAGGTGTTCCTAACTTATTAGGACTAATCGTGAATTTGTGCATGGCGAAAAACAAGTTGTTTCTGATCGAAGAGCTAGAAAATGACATTCATCCACGTGCGCTAAAAAGTCTGCTAGAGCTAATCATTAAGAAGGCAGAATACAACCAATTTGTTATCTCTACTCATTCAAATATTGTGGCGCGATTCTTAGGCTCTATCCCAGGAAGTAAAATCCATTATGTTGCCCTTGCACCATACACGTCTCAAAACAGAATACCGACTGCCATATATCGAGAGGTTGGGAACAGTCCACAAGAACGAAGGGAAGTATTAGAAGACTTAGGGTATGACGTAGTTGACTATGATCTTGCAAAGGGTTGGCTTTTCTTTGAAGAGTCGTCTGCGGAAAGGATCGTTCGGGAGTATTTGATACCCTGGTTTGCTCAAGGGTTACAGGGAAACATCAGAACTATTGCAGCACAAGGAAACAGCGATGTCGAGCCGAAATTTAATGACTTTAATAGATTGTTCTTGTTTCTACACCTGGAAGGCATCTATAAAAATCGTGCCTGGGTTATTATTGACAGCGACTCCGGCGGGCAAAAAATAATTGATGATCTTAAACAGAAATACGCTCCTAGCGGATGGGGTGAGGATCATTTTATCAATCTGCGTGAAACTGATTTCGAGAAATATTATCCAAGCCAATTTTTTCCTCAAGTCCAGGAAGCGTTACAGAAACACGATCAGGCAAAAAGGGCAGCGAAAAAGCAGCTTCTTGATGAGGTTCTAGCGTGGATTAAACAAGACGAAGAACGGGCAAAAACAGAGTTTGAAAAATCCGCACGCGAGGTTATCGATCTATTACAAAAGGTTGATGGGGAATTATAAGGTAGAATGAGAAAGAGGCAGGAATTAACTCCTGCCTCTGCTGGTTCAGTGTACGATGTTCGGGCTAGAGCATAGAAATCACGTCAAATTTTTCTTCTGGTGTTATATCACTCATGGTTCGGTCATTTTCAGAGAGGTTTTGGAAATTCAGCACAGAAGCTGGTCATACAAACCGGACGAAAAGTCCAACAGGGATAAGATGCGCTGTTGTAAGGCTGACAAAGGAGTGAGATGCCGGTGAAGCTGCTGCCCCAGCGTGACGAGAGACAAATGAATCCCTTGAAAAGCTCCCAACAACGCTTCAGCTGTGGGACGCTGCGTCGTCCGTTTGGGATTGCCCGCATACAACCCTGCCAAGTGTTCTTGCTGGTCAGCCAACCGTTGGCGCACCTGGAACTCCAGCAGGGTCAAGACGCGCAAGCCGATAGAGAGCAAGCGCACCAGACCAGTCGCGCGCTGGTCACTCTGGACATACATGGGCGAGAGCGAGAGCGGTTTGCCTTTCAAGCGTCCAAAGCCATGCTCCACCAGGTATTCTTCACGGTAGGCCAAGACCGCTTGCTCCAAGGACAGCCCCGTTGTGGGGTGATTGGTGACATAGACGCGCCATCCCAAGCGGCGCGCCGCTCTCGCGACCTCCGGTTCATCGACGGTCGCGTGCAAGCTCAGGGTGCGTTGGACCCGCACGGCAGCAGGACGGTCCCCATAGGCCCGCACGGGTCGCTCTTGCACCTGTTCTTCGATACTCACCTGCACCAATCCGTCGACCTGGTGCTGCTTGAGGATGGCCTGGGCGGCTTGCTGCAACACAGGCCCATCCGCATAGCGTTTTTTGCCTTGTTTGTGCTCATTGAGCCCTTCCAGCTCGGCCTGGGCTTTGGCCAAACGGGCGTGCAGGGCTGCGGTCGCAGCCGTGGCGAGCTTGTGGGAACGCACGATCAGCTGCCGTTCCGTCCAACTGATCGTCCTTCCTGCTACCTCGCGCGAGAGCGTAACCCGTCTCTCGTATCCCTCAGCCACCGGTTCAGGCTGGCCCGCTTCCCGTTCACGCCAGACGGGGGTCAAGGCTTGCTCGCCTGCCCACACCGGCTGCAAGTACTCGTCCAAGACCTCCTCTGGCATCTGCTTGGCCGCCAGCGGACACAAATAGTAGTCCTGCTGGGCCTCCAGATACGCCCGGGTGTCCAGGGCGGCCATCTTGCAATCCCCGACGTAGAGCAACCCGTGGGCGTTCAGGCTCTGGCTCACCTGAGCAATGGCCGGAAGATACAGCCGATCGTCGGCTCGTTCCCCCGACACGACCTGTGTCGCGACCGGCAGCCCCAATGGATCCAAGGCCGACAGCATCACCTTGAGTTGCGGCAAGTCGGGACGGTGGTCTTTGCTGTACCCCAATTGGAACAGCCCCTCTTCGGTCACCGTCCAATACCCACTGACCGTGGTACTATCGACCCGCACCCGTTTGGGCTTGAGGTCGTACACCCGGATGAGCTGTCGGTTCAACGCCGTCTCAAACTGCTGCCACTTCTGCTCATCGCTCAAGGCATCCAGCACCAGGGCCAGGCGGTCATCGCGAAAGCTTCGCTCACTGACTTCTTGCCCGGTACAGATGGACAGGGTCTGCACCCGATGGGCTGCCCAGCCTTGCACCTGATTCATCCGATGATCCCCTTCCGACACGATGTGCGTCAACCAGATGGCTGTCGTCCAGCCCAGGCTCATTCCCTCCCAGTTGCCATGCGGCTTGAAGTAGTCATCCAGCAACTCTGGTACACCCATCTTGTCACTGTGGGACAACAAGAGCGGAATATCGTCCACTCGTTCTGTCGTAACACTTACCTGTTCTGTCATGCCGACAGCTTACCGCATTTGCAAAATCTTGTCACTTTTTGGCCGAACCATGAGTAACAACGGATGCCATCCCGAATTCTGATGCCGTTGGTGAATGGAAAAACTAGACGAAAAGGATGACATGGGCTAAACTGGAAAATAAGCTTCATGTAGGAAGTCGAGAAAAAGCATAGATATCGAGCAAAAAGTGAGAATAAACGATGACATTACAGATAGTGGAAATAGGATCAGTCCCAGAAGAGACGGTTCGTATTGCGAAAGCATCGTTCCCCCATGGAAATAGGTATATGCGTTTGCGGGATATGTTGGGGACTATTTTTGATGATAGTGAGTTTGCCGATCTTTTCAGTCGAAGAGGCAAGCCAGCAGAAACACCGTGGAGATGAGGATTGGTTTGTCTTATTCA
>WNFA01003422.1_pt1 | contig 13168 bp, 11 predicted proteins | sample 5400481 | NCBI WGS metagenome assembly WNFA01 (sample SAMN13153340, study PRJNA577476) | soil metagenome | isolation source: 120 cm saprolite under Douglas fir tree site 2 hole 1 replicate 2 | place: USA:California | collected 2015-04-18 | reverse complement strand
CGAGAGATGTCAACGCGGATCAGCACGCGGCCAATATCGAAAATGATGGCGCGGAACTTCGGAGAAGACACGGCCTACTTTTCCTCGGCCGTCGGTGCAGTCGAGGCGCCCCTGGCGCGCAACAGACTGACTATCACGGGAAGAATGGAAAGAAGAATCACCACCGCAATCACGTAATGGATGCGCTGGGCGATGTTGGGGATTAAATGCCCGAGAGAATAGCTGCCCAGGATCATCGTAGCTACCCAGAAGATGCCCCCAAAAACGTCGAAGAGCAGATAGCGGGGATAAGGCATTTTCGCAGCGCCGGCGACGGGCGGACAAAAGGTACGAACGATAGGAACAAAGCGGGCGAGAATCACGGCGCGGCCGCCATATTTTTCATAGAAATCATGGGCCCGCTGAAGATGGCTTCGCCGGAAGAATAATGAATCTTCGCGTCGGTACAAAGCGGCGCCTGCCGAGCGGCCGATCCAATAGCCGATCTGATCGCCTACGATAGCGCAGAGCATCACGGGGATAAGCAGCCATCTCAGGGGGATGACGCCGCCCGCAGAAAGAATGCCCGCGGTGACTAGGAGGGAATCTCCGGGAAGGAAAAAGCCGACGAAGAAACCGGTCTCAATAAAAACGATGGCGCAAATGAGCGGGGCGCCTCCCGCGCGGATTAGTTCCCGGAGTCCGTCGGGGTCAAAAAGCGCGTGGAAGAAGTGAAAGATGGCGTCGAGCACTCGGCGTTGTTCCTCGCGGTGGACGGATAAGCTGAATTTCTTATGGGCACGGGAACGAGTGCGCGCGAGCGCAAATTCGTAAAGGCACCCAGACCTATACGGTAGCAGAAAACGCCAATGTCCTCTCCACATTCATGCCAGAGAAGGATTGGAACGGTAAAAGCCGCTAGCCAAATGCCGATGCGAGTCATCAATGCGCCTCCGCGAGCCAGAGATAACTTTTGTCTTCAGCTTCGAGCCGGGCCTGTAAATGTTGAGCGGCATTTTCCTGCTGCCCCAACAGCTTTTCGATACGAGGGAGTGCGCGGAGCGCGGCAGAGGCGCCCGCGGCAATAGCTTCTTCAGCGCGGTGAAAGTCGTCCCAGGCCAGTGATTGCACGTCGGGCCGGAGAACGAGATCGGCATGGCGCTCCCAGATTTCGAGCTGGTGTTTTTGCGCCGCGTTTACCGCCCTGCTGACGACTTGAAAGATATTCGTGGGAGCGCCGCGGTGGCCGTCCTGCATGCCCACGGAAACTCCGATGACTACGGAAGCGCCGAGTTCGCGAGCGGCGTGCGTCGGAACCGGCGCAACGAGTCCGCCGTCCGCGAGGCATCGCGTGCCAATTTCGACGGGTTCGAACAAGCCTGGAAACGCGCAACTCGCGCGGATGGCATCCACGAGATTGCCTTGCGTGAACACCACGGGTTCGCCGGAGGTTAGGTCCGTGGCCACAACTGCCAGAGGAATGCGGAGGTTCTCAAACTGTCGCGACTCAAACACCCGCTCGATCAAATTCTCCAGCCGTTGATTGCTGGCCAAGCCGAGGCGCGAAACGCGCCAACGGGCGATGTCCCGGAAGCGGAGCTTGCGGCAAGTCTCAATAATGTGCGAGAGCGGTGCACCACTGGCGTAGGCAGCACCCAGGATGCTCCCCACACTCGTTCCTGCGATGTGAGAGATGGGGATGTGGTTCTGTTCGAGGACTTGCAGAACGCCCAGGTGTGCGAAGCCGCGCGCGAAACCGCCACCAAGGGCTAGGCCGATGCCTGCCCGCCTGGACATAGGGGCTGCACCTTCGTTCAGGGTTTTGCGCGCCGCGTGCCCGTGCCTCGTCATACCCGCAGGATCGCAGGATCGGCGTCCTTAATCCTATGGGTCGCGCGTCCCGAAAGAGCGGTACTTCTGTACTGCCACAGAAACTTGGCCCGCTTTCATCCCGCGAGCCTAAACAGTACCAACTTACTAGTCCGGTGCCCTCTCTGTACCATTGTCGGCAGCGGCGCGCCGCGCGATTCTCTCTTCCGTCAGGCTACTGAATTATTGAGGGGGCCAACAAGAATGGACGATGCGTTCAAGGCTTGGGTCGGGCAGCCGGTGGTCCTGCAAGTGGCGCTAGGGGATATCAAGGTGCCGCTGCGCGGGAAACTCCTGAAAGACGGCGACGACACTGTAAGGATGCGCATCGGCGATGGCTGGGACGTGGATATCTATAAGGCCATGATTCTGGCGGTTGAAGAAGATTCGATGGTTCTACTTCCGGCGTGAGGGAGCGACCATGAAAACACAAGAACTCAAATACGTAACCCGGCGCCGCGCGGCAGTTCTGCTCGGTCTGTCGGAAATGGAATTGAGCCGCATCTCGAGCGAGTCGGGATTCGGGCACAAAGAGGTCGCAGGCGAACAGGAAGAGACGTATTTCACGTACGAAGAGCTGCGACAGATTTGCATGCTGGCTGTGCACCAGGTGCACTAAGCAAAAACGAGTTTCCTCCGGCCCCCCTCAGCAATACCCCCACCCCGGGTCGCTCCCCCCAGCGATCCGGGGTTTTTCTTTCTACTGAAGGCCTTGCTACCGCAATTCGCGCTTATTGAATCGATCCAGAAAACCTTTGACAGATAGAGTCTGCGCGAAGAGACTTAGCGCCGCACGGGAGGGACGCTGGTCAAATGTCACGCTCAATCGTTCGTGGATGGTGGAAGTGGGCGGTGGCGGTGCTGTTGCTCGGTGCCGCCTTCGGGATGTCCGCGAGAACCGGTGCAACCAACGACGCCAGAATCTATGACTTGGTTATTGCCAACGGAAGAGTGATGGATCCGGAATCGGGGTTGGATGAAGTGCGGAATCTCGGGATTCGCGGCGGGAAAATCTCGGTCGTTTCGAGCGAAGCGCTCCAGGGGAAGCAGATGATTGATGCCAAGGGGCTGGTGGTCGCGCCCGGGTTTATCGATTTGCACCAGCATGGGCAGGACCCGGAGAATTATGCCGCGAAAGCCGCGGATGGCGTGACCACGGCGCTGGAACTGGAAGTCGGCGTAGCGGACGTCGATCGATGGTACGCCGAGCGGGAAGGGAAGGCGCTCATCAATTTTGGAGCGAGCGCGGGACACATCGCGGTTCGCATAGTTGTGATGCACGACCCGGGGGGATTGCTGCCGAGCGGGGACGCGGCGCACCGAGCCGCAAACGCGGCAGAACTTGGAGAGATCAGCGCTCTTCTCGAGAAAGGATTGAAGCGGGGCGCGGTTGCCGTAGGGCTGGGGCCCGCGTATACCGAAGCTGCGACCAATCAGGAAATTGTGGATGTATTTCGCGTGGCAGCGAAGTACAACGCATCGTGCCACGTACACATTCGCGCGCCACTTTCACAAGTGGCGGGGAATTTCAGCGGGTTTGAAGAGGTGCTGGCGGCCGCGGCGATCACCGGAGCCCCGCTCCACATCGTACATATCCAGAGTACCGGCGGGCCGAACGTGGCGCAGGAACTTCAAATGATTGCGGATGCGCGATCCCACGGCATGGACGTGACCACGGAGAGCTACCCTTACACGATGGGAATGACCAGCATCCAGGCCGCCATGTTCGATCACAAGGAGGAAGAGCCTGCAAGTTACTATGCGTCACTTCTGTGGCCCGCTACCGGAGAGCACCTGACGAAGGAATCATTTTTGCGCTATCGCAAGCAAGGTGGAATGGTGATTGTTCCCGGGAATACACCGGAAAACGTTCATGCCGCCATCGTAAGCCCGCTGACGATGATCGCCAGCGACGGCCATCTCGCGAATGGCAAGGGGCACCCGCGAACCGCGGGCACCTACGCGCTGGTGCTGGGCCGCTACGTGCGGGAAGAGAAGGCGCTGGACTTGATGACCGCGCTGAAGAAGATGACGCTGATGCCGGCGCAGCGGCTGGAAAAACGCGCGCCGATGTTCAAGGACAAAGGACGGATTCGCGCGGGAGCGGACGCGGACATCACCGTGTTCGACGCGAATCGGATCATCGACAAAGCCACCTATGAAAAACCGCTGCAATACTCCGAGGGGATCCAGTTCGTACTCGTGAGCGGCGTCCTCGTCGTCAAGGATGGGAAGCTGGTTGATGGAGTATTCCCCGGCCGAGCCGCGCGCGCCCCGGTTTCTCAGTGACCTTGCCCAGTTGCAGGGCGTGCTTCTGCGAAATTGCGCAGAAAGCAGAAAAGACCATGATGCTAACCTCCCGGAAGTGCTATATAGTACTGCGCACGGTCGCCTTCTTGAGAAAGGACTCCCTTTGACTCTCGCCGCCTCCGATTGGGCCGCCATCGTCGGCTATCTGCTCATCACTTTATTTCTTGGCTTGTACTTCCGCGGCCGCTCTGGCAAGAGCACGGAAGACTATTTCGTGTCCGGCCGGAACGTTTCCTGGTGGCTGGCGGGAACGTCGATGGTGGCTACGACCTTTGCAGCGGACACGCCCCTGGTGGTCACTGGACTGGTCTACGCCAACGGCGTGGCGGGCAACTGGCTATGGTGGAGTTTTCTGCCCTCGGGAATGATGACAGTATTTCTCTTCGCGCGTTTGTGGCGCCGCTCCGGACTCATCACCGACGTTCAATTTGCAGAAATGCGTTACTCCGGCAAGCCTGCGGCGTTCCTGCGTGGTTTCCGCGCCGTCTATCTTGGGTTGCTGATGAATTGCCTGATTCTTGGCTGGGTCACCAAGGCCATGGTCAACATCATCAGCACGTCGATGGGCATCAGTGATTTCAAAGCTTTGCTGATTTGTGTTTTCTTTCTGATGCCCTTCACGGGCATCTATGTTTCGCTCGGCGGTTTGTGGGGCGTTCTGTGGACCGACCTATTTCAATTCGTTTTGAAAATGGCCATCGTGATTTCGGTTGCCTGGTATGGCGTCCGCGCCGTTGGCGGAATGCCCCAGCTTCTGGCGAAGCTTGCGGAGCGCCGCGCCGCCCTTGGCTCCGGCGCCAGCGACATCACCGCGCTGCTGCCCGATTTTTCGCGCGGGCTCACCGGCGAAGCCCTTTGGACGCTGCCGGTGATTACTTTCGTCGTGCATTTGGCCGTGCAGTGGTGGGCCTTCTGGTATCCGGGAGCGGAACCGGGCGGCGGCGGCTACATCGCCCAGCGCATTTTCAGCGCGAAAGATGAACGCAATGGTTTGCTCTCCGTCCTGTGGTTCAACCTTGCCCACTACGCGCTGCGCCCATGGCCCTGGATTCTTACCGCTCTCGTCGCGGTTATTCTGTATCCGAATCTGGCGCAACCCGAGCGCGGCTTCATGCTGGTGGCCATTCACCAGACACCGCACGCACTCCTGGGAATCCTGCTTGCCGGATTCATGGCCGCCTTCATGTCCACGGTGGCTACGCAGCTCAACTGGGGCAGCTCCTATTTGATCGAAGATTTCTACCGCCGCTTTCTGAAAAAGGAGGGAAGCGAGTCGCATTTCGTCAACACTTCACGGTTGGCGACGGCGTTTTTGGTGTTGGCGGCTGCAGCCGTCGCATGGCAGCTGACGTCCGTCTCCGCAGGCTGGAAGATCGTACTCGAGCTTGGGGCAGGAACAGGCGGCGTGTATCTACTCCGCTGGTATTGGTGGCGCGTAAACGCCTGGAGCGAAATCTCCGCCATGCTCGCTGCGATGACTACGACACTCGCGCTCCATTCCAGCACGCTTTGGAACGCGCTCATTGGCCGCCCACAGCCGTTCAGCGGCTCGGACCCAGTGATATTCGCAAAGACCACGCTCTGCACGACAGGCATCACCACGCTGGTGTGGGTTGCCGTCACCCTCTTCACTGCGGCCGAGCCCAATGACACGCTGGTCAAGTTCTACACCAAGGTGCGGCCGCAAATCACCGGATGGCAACCGGTCGCCAAGCTGGCCGGCGAAGTGCCGGTCACACGCGACTTGGGCAGAAATCTTCTCAGCTGGATCCTTGGCTGCGTGCTCATTTATTCCGCTCTTTTCAGCATCGGGAAGCTCTGTTTTGGTTTTTATCTCGAGGGACTGCTGCTTGCCGTTCTCGCTATCGCGAGCGCTCTCATCATCTCGCGGCTGATGCCTAAGCCAGCGGAGTGGCAAGCCAACTGAAATGGCCGACGCGGCGCAGCCGGTTCGTTCAGGTGCCCATCATGCAGTGCTCGCCGGGTTCCTGGGCTGGACGCTCGACGCGTTTGATTTCTTCATCGTGGTTTTTCTCTTCGATACGCTTGCTCGCCAGTTCGGCGTAACCAAGAAAGAAATCGTTCTCACCACAACCGCGACGCTCGCCATGCGGCCTGTCGGGGCGCTGGTATTCGGCCTGCTTGCGGACCGTTACGGGCGCCGCATTCCGCTGATGGCCAACGTAGTCTATTTTTCCATCATCGAGGTTTTGTGCGGTTTTTCTCCCAACTTTACGGTTTTCATTTTCTTGCGCGCCCTGTTTGGCATTGGAATGGGCGGTGAATGGGGAGTCGGCGCATCGCTGGCGATGGAGGCGGCGCCGGTTCGTTGGCGCGGAATCCTCAGCGGAATCCTGCAGAGCGGTTATTCGATCGGATATCTGCTGGCGGCGATGGCCGCACGGTTCCTCTTGCCCGTGTGGGGGTGGCGTCCCATGTTCTGGATCGGCGCGCTGCCTGCGCTACTCGCGCTTTACATCCGGACGAAAGTGCCGGAATCGGAAGCCTGGAAGCAGCACCGCGCTGCGAGCACAGGACAGGTTTTGCGCATCGTTGCCGGAGAGTGGAAGCGCTTCGCCTATCTCGTTGTGCTCATGACCTTCATGATGTTCCTCTCACACGGAACGCAGGATCTCTATCCGGACTTTCTGAAAGAAGTGCACAAGATTTCCGGTGCAATGGTAGCCAATATCGCGATGATTTATAATGTCGGCGCTGTAGTGGGCGCAATCATCTTTGGACACATCTCGCAAGTGGCCGGGCGCCGCAAGGGCATGATCGCGGCTTTGGGATTGTCGCTCGTGATGATTCCCCTGTGGGCGTTTGGCGGCGGCCTCGTGGCGATTGTCTCCGCTGCATTCTTGATGCAAGCCGGAGTGCAAGGCGCCTGGGGCGTAATCCCCGTGCATTTGAGTGAGCTTTCCGCGGACTCCGCGCGCGGCTTAATGCCCGGCCTGGCCTATCAGTTGGGAATTTTGTTGGCCTCCCCGACAAATTTTATTCAATATTCGCTCCACGAACGCTTTGGATATCAATGGGCCATGGCCGGCTTCGAAGTAGTTACGATTCTGACGCTGGCGGCCCTGCTCTGGCGTGGATCCGAATCGCATAGCCGAAGTTTCGTGCGCGATGCCCACGCGCCGCCGAGCGAATCCTTGTCGTGATTCAGCGTTAAACTTTACTGTCAGATTCGTTCTAATAGTATTTGCGACAAGTTGTTCGCAAAACGCGGATCTCCGCGGTCGCTGGCTGCCAAGTGCAAGCCTGTGATAATATTTATTTACCGCGCGCCCGTAGCTCAGTTGGATAGAACGTCTTGGCTACGAACTAGATCGTCAGATTGACTCGGTGAGCCGCCAGAATTTTGCAAGAGGATACCGAATCATGAGAACAATCGAAGTACCGCTAGAGGAGTGGGAGCGCCTTCTGGAGATCAGCAAACAGCAGATGACCTATCGTTCTCCCTTCTATAATAAGAAGACGTGGCCCGTCGTGCTCAGCACAAACCCCAGAGGCGACGGCTGGTACTTCAAGAACTACGGTCACACTCCGTTTCACCGACGAGCACCTGTGGACGGAATAGAATTTCTAAAGGAATTGAAGCGAGAGTACCTAGCTGTCAAGAAGCCGTGCGGACGAGTCTTCCTCAACACCAAGGGAGCCTATTACAACACCAGAGAAGGAAAACAGGGAGAAGAGATACAGTTCGTGATCCTACACATTTCCCGTACAATACGTTCAGCCAACGGCGACGAGCTACCGCACCCCACAGCGATAGTTTAAGACCCAAAAGTTTTCGTGGTAAGATTTCCTCAGTGCGCCCGTAGCTCAGTTGGATAGAGCGTCTGGCTACGAACCAGAAGGTCGGGAGTTCGAGTCCCCCCGGGCGCGCCATTTCCTTCCCGATCTGCTACTTTTACTCCCTTCGATTCCAAAACTTCAGAACAGCCTAGTATGGATTGCGGCCGCGGGCTTCTTGCTCGCTGTCAAGGCGGTGAATCGTCAACGCAGCGGCTGGAGCCTGGCGCTCAAGGCTGCGATTCAAACGCACGAAAACGCAGTTCAAGTTCCCATTGCTGCTGGGCTCTCTCGCTAGACTTGAGGAAAGCCGCGCACGCGGCGGAAGGTTTTTCCGCGCCTGGAGCATCGTGCAAGCATGCTGGAATAACGCGACTGAAGGCATCCGGCGCGCTCCACAGACTTGCGCCCGGCAGGAAGCTGTGTTGCAGGCTGGTGCGAACCATGTGCTTGAGGTCAGCGTAGTGGAGATCGTAAGTTTGAACTGCGCGGACGTACTCATGTGTCAAGTCGATGCGCGAAACGCCCTCATCGTCCGTGGCAAGCGCCACCGGGACGCCGAACATCCGGTACATCAAGAAGGGATGATCTTTTCCGCTTACGCCAAGAATCACGTCATTGCTTGTCAAACTGATTTCCACCATCACGTGATTCGCGGCCATCTCCCTCAAGAGCGCGTGAGGTTTATCCTCGTACATGATGTCGACGCCGTGACCGATACGTTCCGCCTGCGCTTGCTCGACAGCCAGGCGAATGTGGCAGCACAGGCCCTCGTAGGGAACAAAGCCCGGCGCGAGTTCGCCGGCATGCAGGGTCACATGCGTCTTCGGATATAACGCGTGGAGGAAGGCGACGATGCGCATGTGCAGGGCGTAGTCGTTCATCGCCGTGTAGGCGTCTTCCGGCATGACGAGATTGATGCCCACGAATCGCTGATCAGCCAATGCCGTCTCGAAGCACAGCAGCGTTTGCGCAAAGACTTGTTCTTTGGCGAAGCCACGCAGAACTTGGCAGAGATAGCGGACCTCCACGCTGCAGGCAGAAGCTGCATTCGGCTGTCCACAATTCTCGCGCGACCGCCGCAGAGCTTCCGCTTGATCGAGAGCGGCTTTGGCGGGAGCGATATCGTCACGCAATCCGCGAGCGAGCAATTCATCGCGCAATTTGCTGAGCTCGTCGTGCCAGCCGATCTCTTTGGCGATCGTCGCGGTATGACTGAAGTCCGGCGTATGCATTAGTTCCAGGTACTGCTCATTTTGCGCTGCCGCGCGGGTGGCCACCTCATCAATCCACTCGCCGAGATGGCGATGATCGGTTCCGCCGAATTTGGCGAAGGTGTCGAAGAAGTGATCGTGGCCAGTCACTCCCGGCGAAGGTGCGAATCCGCGCATGGAGAAAGCATTTACAAGGGCGTCAAACAGATGCTGGTCTTTGTAAGCAGTTGCCGCCGGGACTTTTCCCTCCCAACATACGGGTTGCTCTGCTCCACTTTCTGAAGCCGGCTGTGGCTTGGAGAAGGTGAACTTCGCAACGTCAACGCACAAATGATCTTCGGCCGCAGCGCGAATCCAGGATTCCGCGTAAACCGCGCCGCTCAAATGATTGTGCAGATCACCGCCTTTCGGCATGCCGAGCAAGAAGTGACGAAGCTGGAGCGGATTTTGCCGCGCGGCTTGGAGATTAGGCTCGGCGCGTTGTTCGGGACTTTTCTGCGCGGCCGGAGCGGTGGAAGGCCTCTCTTGCGACAAGGTAGAGGAAGCGATCAGCAACATGAGAACTAGAAGACGCGATGAACTGAGGTGCGGAAGGATGCGTAAAGGATTTAATTCCGAGTTGTTCATAAAGGTTCCTCCAGCAAATGACCGAAACGGTCGGACGGCAAGAAACAATCAATTTGCGAGCTTGCAAGCTGTGGTATAGATTCACATTCGCGCAACATCGGCCTTCAATCCGAGCGCTTTCAAATATCCTTCATTCACGCGGCACTTTTGCAGGCGGACATTCTCCAGCAATTCGGCGAAAGCGCGTGTGATCGTCTCCTGTTCCGGCCGGGCCTTCAGGCGTTCTTCCGCGTGCGCGGTGCCGCGCGGCAGCTTGGCGAACTCCACGATCTTTTGCCAATCGGCAGGAGGCATAACGCTGACGACTGCGGACGGCTTTTCCATCTTCTTGTACGGCCAGAAAGCCCATCCGATATTGTTTTTCTCCAGGGTTTTCACAAATTGTGCGATCCATTCATCGGTATTTTCCCCGGACTCGCCCATCCAGATCGGCACATCGTAGCGCTCGCGAAAATCAATGTATTGCCGGATCACGCTTTCGTCCGGTGCCGTCCAGTATTTGTGGAGCGTGTACGCGACGTTCGCATCGAAAGGTTTGCCGAAGACCGCAAAGTTACTGTCCCACTGCGCGCCGCCGAGAAAGAGAATATGGTGGGCATCCACCTTTCGTATCTCGGCCGCCACCCTCTTGTAGACCGGTTCGAGCGAAGAATTCAAAGCTGCCAGCTTGGGAAAATGCGGGATGGGTTCATTCAGCAGGTCATAACCGAGCACTGCCGGCTCATCGCGATAGTGGGCCGCCAGCCGCCGCCAGATGGCTACCAGGTGCTCCTGCTCTTGTGGACTCTGATAGAGCCAGGGATATCCCGCGCTGTCATCGATGTTCGTGCCCGTTTGTCCGCCCGGCGCAGCATGCAGATCAAGAATCACATACAGATCTTCAGCACGGCTCCAGGCGATCAACCGGTCCAGCAGCCTGAAACCTTCCGCATCGTCGCTCTCAAACAAGCTGTAATGCAAAGGGACTCGAATGGCGTTGAACCCGGCGCGATGCAAGAGCGCGATATCTTCCCTCGTGACGTAGTTATCGCGATACTTCTGCCAGAATGCCGCCGACCCTTCCGGTCCAAGCAGCTCCAGCACCAGTGCGCGAATCTCCCCAGGAGATTGCGGGCCTCCTTCAAACAGCCACATGTAACCTTCCGGCACCATCCAATTGCCGAGATTTGTCGCGCGAACAAGCAGCGGCCTTCCCGCCGCATCGACAATCTGTTTGTGGTCCGTGTGCGCGAACTGCGCGCTCCCCTGAGAAGTCCATGCCAGAAGAAGCAGCGACAACAAAAGAAGTCTGAACTTGAACATGATTTTCTCCCGCCGAAAGCCTACACCAAACTTGCTGCCGCCAGCAGTTTGCATGTTCGCCCCGATTTGGGCGCCATTTGTCGCCTCCATCCCCGCCGCTCGGCAGGGTACCCCGAAATCAGCACACTCGTCCTGGGTCCTAACCGGCCTGCCCGTGCCGTGGTACGCCTTCCTAGGGGCAGAGTGAGGCAAAACACGCGCCCGTGGCGGAGACTCCGCAGGAAAGAAAGCCCTTCCCAACGGGGTCGGACTCTTTCGATCGAGGGATTTCTAGTTAACCATAACACCCGTACCCCCTCGGTTTTTTGTAAGTGTTGCGTTCAGTGCGCCGTGGAAAGGTAGTTGGCCACGACGGAGGCGCAGGATTCGATGAATTGTCGTTCGGGTGGGGTGAAGGTGTCGGCGAAATAGCTTTCGATGTCGAGTTCGGCGGCTAGTATTCTGTTTACGAAGATGGGAACGACGATTTCAGACTTCACCAAGGAGGAGCCTGCGAGATAACGGGGATCGGCGGAGACATCCTGGACGACAATGACTTTGCCGGTGGTGGCTGCCGCGCCGCAGAGTCCCCTGTCGAGGGGGATGCGGGCATTGGGTGTGAAGCTGCCGGCGAAGGGGCCGACGATCAGGTAGTTGGGGTCGGCGGGATCGACGAGATAAAAACCTGTCCAGTTGTAACGGGTCATTTTCTGGTGAAGGTGCTTGGCCATCTGCTCCATGAGGGTGTTGGCGGTGAGAGCGGTTTGGGCAAAGTCTTGAAATTCCTGCAGAAGCTCATTATGCGCTGGAGTCATCTTTTGGCCTCATGTAGGCAGACAGGGAGCTTCGGTGGCGCTCAATAGTTGCCTCCGAAGAGCCATCAGTTTACACGAAGGACCAATGGCGCGACTGTGGCATTGGATCGAGGGGCGCGATTTATCGTGCTCCCACAAGGGACGAGAAAGCGTCGCGACGAGCCGCTAGGATTGGTCGAGGACGCGCTTGTAGTAGTCTTCGTAGGCGGGGATTACGTCGTTAGCGCAGAATTTTTTCTTGGCGTTGAGGCGGGCGGTTTTGCCCATTTCGCGGCCGCGGTCGGCGCGGGACAGGATTTCGATGGCGTAGCGGGCGGCGTCCTTCACGTCGCCGGATTCCACTAAGAATCCATCTACACCGTGCTCGACAACTTCGGGGACGCCGCCGACGTTTGTAGCGATAACGGGGACTTCGCAGGCCATGGCTTCGAGGGCGGCGAGGCCGAAGGATTCGAGCTGAGAGGGAAGCAGGAAAAGATCGGCAGCGGCTAATTTTTCGTAGACGGCGTCCTGTTTGCCGAGGAAGAAGACGTCTTTCTGAAGTTTTTTCTTGCGGACAAGGTATTCGGCGGCGCCACGGTCCGGACCGTCGCCGATGAGGACGAGCTTGGCGGGCATTTTAGCGCGGACGATGGCGAAAATTTCAACGACGTCGGTTAGGCGCTTGACGGGACGGAAATTCGAGAGGTGCATGAGGATAGGTTCGCTGTTGGGAGCCCATTGTGCGGCGAAGCCTTTGTCGGCGGTGCGATTGTAAAGATCGCAGTTCACGAAATTGGGAATGACTTCGATGGGGCGCTTGATGTCGAATTCCTTGAGCGTTTGCTTGAGCAAATAGCGCGAGATAGAAGTGACGCCGTCGCTTTGCTCAATGGAAAAGCGCGTGATGGGAAGATAGCTGCGATTGCTGCCGACGAGAGTAATGTCCGTGCCATGAAGAGTGGTGACGAAAGGGAGGCGGCGCGGCGCGGCCATGGAGCGCGCGAGCATGGCGCTGACGGAATGAGGAATGGCGTAGTGAACGTGGAGCAGGTCGAGCGATTCGGATTCGAAAACTTCGAGCATTTTGGTGGCGAGGGCGAGAGTGTAGGGCGGATGGTCAAAGAGCGGATAGGAGACGACTTCGACTTCGTGGAAATGGATGCGCGGGTCGTTGGGGTTCATGCGGATCGGGGGGGCGTAGCTGATGAAATGGATATCGTGGCCGCGCGCGGCGAGCTCCATGCCGAGTTCGGTGGCGACGACGCCAGAGCCGCCGTAAGTGGGGTAACAGGT
>WNFA01005676.1_pt1 | contig 13173 bp, 10 predicted proteins | sample 5400481 | NCBI WGS metagenome assembly WNFA01 (sample SAMN13153340, study PRJNA577476) | soil metagenome | isolation source: 120 cm saprolite under Douglas fir tree site 2 hole 1 replicate 2 | place: USA:California | collected 2015-04-18 | reverse complement strand
GAAGGCGGCTCTCATTGGCGTGTTTGTCGGCGTTTCGAGCGTGCTGGGATACGGAACGCAATGGGTATTGAAGGGCTCATTTGCCATTGCAGTTTTCGCTATCGCCGTTGCGCTTGGCCTTCCCCCGCCGGATCAATGGCTGCAATTGGCCCACGAGGCGCAAGAGACCATCCTTGGTTTTAGAACGTCACGCTAAAAGCCTGAGCTATGGGCGAAATTTGGTGACGGCGCTCCCTTCCGTCACCAAGATTCGGCAATAGCTCTGAAAGCCTGCCTGGTAGCGTCATTTGAGTGCTGACGCCCGCCCTCGGTAATACGCACGCGCGTAACTCTTTCTTGCGGCCGCCGGCGTTCGTCGGAACGCTATCGAGCACCATAAGCCAGCCGCAAGCGGACGGACGAAGTTTTTGGCACACACAGGTATTGCCGAGTCTAGTTTTCAGTACACACAATGGGTTCCGATGGAACGTCCTTCCGCCATCGTGCCGCGCACGTAGCACGCAACACGGTCGTTAAGCAACTTTCGGCGGCGCAGGCGCGTGGGAGAGGAAACCGCCCAGTTCTCCCCGCAATTTGCCACGGAGCGAAGCGAATTCGCTTTCTCCCTGCCGCGTCAGCCATTCTACGACGTACAAGAGCTCCTTGGGATGATACGGCATTCTCTCCATCACGGTTCCAACGAATAATTTTGCATTCTCGATCGTGAAGTCCTGTCGCAATAGGTCGAGTCCCTCGACATAGGTTGGCTTGGACAAAATATGGCCGCGGTCGATCGACCATTCCTTCAGGCGTCTCGTGGCAGGCGATTTTTCGTACAGGGTCTCCAGAAAATCGCGGGCCGGACCCTCCAAGTCGAGAAGCGGAATGTTCAGGCGGAGATGGCGCGTGCTCCATTCGGAGCCGAGACGCTGGCTCCATAAATTGCGACTCTCGCCCATGACCGCTATCGGTTGAGCGATGTAGTTAAGCGAGTAGAAATAGCGTGTATCGTACTTGGTCAACCATCCCACATAAAAATCGATCCACTCGTCGGTCATCTCCTGCATCGAGCCAGTGTTGATGACCAGATCGGCAGAGCGAGTGAGATCACCGAGATAGGGGATTGGCACCAGCAGGATTCTAGTTCCGGGATCATGACCCTCAAAATACGCGACCTGATCACCGAATTCAGCTCTAAGCGCGACTTCGGCAAAGAAGAGGCACTCAGGGATGTCGACAATCACGTAGGATTCGGCTGGAGCGGTTGAATTTGTCAGCCACAATCTCGCGATCTCTCCGTATCCGCCACCGATTTCCAGTATGCGCTTCGGCCTGTTTGCATAGGTGATGCCGGCGAGTACAATCCGGGCGTGACAATAGAAAATTTGGCTGACCGTCCTGCCGTTGAATTCGCCGAGGCTCTCCGAATAGGATAATGGGTTGTCGTACATATGCCTCAGGGTCGGGATCAAATTCGGAAACTCGTTTTCTACCGCCCACTCGCGGAACTGGATTTGCATCAAGTTCGATGGGAAAGGGGGGCGGCCATCGAAGGTGATCTCTTTTTGTGCGTAATGGAGACAAGACATGGAATCGCGCAGCGCAGGGATATCCCTGCGGATGGCGTCGATCTGGGGCTGCCAGCGCGAGCCGTACGAAGGCTGACTTGGGGAAACGCGCGCGAGAGCTTTCTCGAGATGTCGACGCGCCTCCAAGACAACCGGAAACTGGTTTTGTTTTTCCAGTTCCGCTAGGCGCTTGGTGAGCGCCTGAAGCCTCAGCTCCATCGCGGTTGCGCTTTCGGTGAGCGCACGGATGTGCTCGTCCCGCTCGTGAAGCTTCCGTTCCAGCGCGTTTTTGCTTTCGGTGAGCGCGCGGATGTGCTCATCCCGCTCATTTACCATCACTGCCGTCGCGGTTACGCTTTCGGTGAGCAAGCGATTTTGCTCTTTCAGTTTCGATCGCGTTTGCCACATCTCATCGACCTCGCAATACTGAGCTTGGTGCCAGCATCAGTTGCTGCGTTGCTGCAACCGTAATATAAGATTGTCATAAAATGAATGGGTTGCGAGGCGGGAGGGGGCCCGACCCGGTCCCGCCGGCGCGGCTTCTGCCCCAATTCAGCCTCCGCACGATGTCGGCGGACGGGGATGGATTCGTGCTTGGCCCGATCCTGCGAGTCGTCGATCTTGCGGCGCGCAAAGCCGTGCTGCTGCGTCTGACGCCACGTACCCTTTTTTGATGCCGACACTCCTTCAGATCACCGCTCAACCAGCCGCGCGCGGGGCTGCCCATGGCCGACGGACGCGGTCGTCCGCCTTGAACGCCGCGATCCGATCGCGCAAGCTTTCGGTGAGCGCGATGTCGTCCCAGCCGTTGAGCAGCCGCATGCGGCGAACCGGGTCGATCGAGAAGGCATAGGCGCGCTCGCCGCACCGGATCGTCCGCTGCTCGAGGTCGACGGCCACCGCAAGCCCCGGCGTCGCCAGCAAGGCGGCCGTCATCTCGGCCGCTTGCTCCTCGGCGACGATTGCCGTCAGCAGCCCGTTCTGCACGGCGTTGCCGGAAAAGATGTCGCCGAACGAGGGCGCGATCACGCATCGAATGCCGAAATCGTAGAGCGCATAGACCGCGGACTCGCGCGAGGAGCCGCAGCCGAAATTGCGGCCGCCGACGAGGATCTTCGCCGCGCGCCAAGCCGGTCGGTTGAGCGGAAAGTCCGGCCGCTCGCGGCCGTCGGCGTCGAAGCGCAGGTCCTGCAGCAGCATTTGAGATAGCGCGCCGGCAGCAGCTGATCGGTATTGAGGTTGGCGATCGCGAGCGGACAGGCCGGCGCGGTCAGGGAGACGAATTTTTCCATGGGCGCGCCGTTCAAGCTTTCCGGCCGGCCAGAAGCGGGCGCACGTCGGCAAGGTGCGCGGTGACCGCGGCGGCCGCGACCATCGCCGGCGACATCAAATGGGTGCGGGCGCCGGGGCCCTGCCGGCCGCGGAAATTGCGGTTGGTCGTCGATGCGCAACGCTCGCCGGGCGCGACCAGGTCGCCGTTGATGCCGACGCACATCGAGCACCCGGACTCGCCCCATTCGAGACCGGCCGCGCGAAAGATGCGGTCGAGCCCTTCCTCCTCCGCCTGACGCTTGACCGCCGAGGAGCCGGCCGACACCAGACCGGGGACCTTGCTGACCCGCCCCGCGAGCACGGCGGCCGCCGCCCGCAAGTCCTCGATGCGGGAATTGGTGCAGGAGCCGATGAACACGCGATCGATGGCGATATCGGTGAGCTTCCGGCCGGGCGCAAGCCCCATGTAATCGAGCGCCTCGCGCAGATACTTGGCGCGGGCCGCGTCCGGCTCGCGCGCGGGATCGGGGACGCTGGCGTCGATCGGCAACGCGTCTTCCGGGCTGGTCCCCCAGGTGACGATCGGCGCGATGGCCGCGGCGTCGAGACCGACTTGCCGATCGAATTCGGCATTGCCGTCCGTCGTCAACGCCGACCAGGCCGCGACCGCGCGATCGAATTCCGCCCCGGCGGGCGCGTATGGACGTCCCTTGAGATAGGCGAACGTCGTTTCGTCGGGCGCGACCATGCCGCATCGGGCGCCGGCCTCGATCGACATGTTGCAAAGCGTCAGTCGCCCCTCGATCGACAGGTCGCGGATCGCGGCGCCGGCGAATTCGACGGCATGGCCGGTGGCGCCGCCGGCCCCGATATGCGCGATGACGGCGAGCACGATGTCCTTGGCGGTGACGCCGGGGGCGGGCCGGCCGTCGACCGTGATCCGCATGCGCTTCGGCTTCCTTTGCCAGATCGTCTGCGTCATCAGCACGTGCGCGACCTCGGAAGCGCCGATGCCGAACGCGTAGGCGCCGAGCGCGCCGTGGGTCGACGTGTGGCTGTCGCCGCAAACGATCGACAGCCCGGGAAGGGTCAGCCCTTGCTCCGGCCCGACGACGTGCACGATGCCTTGTCGCGGATCGTCGAGACCGAACAATTCGATACCGTGCTTCGCCGTGTTCTCCTCGACCTGGCGCAGCATGCGCGCGATCTCGGGATCGGCGATGGTCGTGCGGGAACCGCGGGTCGGAACGTAATGGTCGGCGACGCCGAAGGTGAGGCCGGGCTCCGCCACCGCCGCGCCCCGCTCGGCAAGCCGGCCGAAGGCGTGGAACGAGCCTTCATGCACGTAGTGGCGGTCGACCCAGAGCAGCGCCTCGCCGTCCTCCCGACGCACGATTTCGTGGGTGGCCCACAGCTTGTCGACCAGGGTCTGGGGTTCGTTCATGGCGAGAAATGACGGTGCCTCGATCGAGGATAATATAGAAGGCGATGCAGACCAATGTTAGTCTCGCGTCCGAGTGGCCAGGGAGGGAAAGCATGTCGTGTCGATCTTCGGCCGTGAGCCGCCGCCGCTTTCTGCAATCGAGCGCGCTCGGCGCCGCCGCGACGGCGGCCGGGCTTCTGCGCGCGCCGGCCGTGCTGCGTGCGCAAGGCGCTTCCGTCAAGGTCGGCGTGCTGCATCCGGTCTCGGGGGCGCTCTCGTATTCCGGCCAACAGGGCCGGATCGGCGCGACGATCGCGATCGACGAGCTCAATGCCGCCGGCGGCATCAAGGCGCTCGGCGGCGCGAAGATCGAAGCCATCCTCGGCGATGCGCAATCGACGCCGGAAGGCGGCAATGCCGAGGTCGAGAAGATGAACGCGGCCGGGGCCGCCGCCGTCGTGGGCGGGTATTCGAGCTCGATCTGTCTCTCGGCGAGCCAGACCGCTGCCCGCTATGACCTCCCCTATGTCGTGGACGTGGGCGTGGTCGACAGCATCGTCACCCGGGGCCTGAAGAATACCTTCCGGTTCGGCCCCGGCTTCGGCGTCATCGCCAGGACGGCGCTCGCCAATCTCGTCACCATCAACGACCAGGCCGGCAAGCCCGCGAAGACCGCGATGATCGTTCATGAGGACTCGGCGTTCGGCTCGGGACTGGCGAAGCTGTTGAACGCGCAACTTCCCGAGCGCGGATTCCAGGTCCTCGAAACCATCCCGCATCCGACGCCGACGCGCGACTTCAACAACGTCGTGCTCAAGATCAAGGCGCAGAACCCCGATCTCGTCATTCCGGCCGACTATTACAATGAATACGTGTTGCTGGCGCGCACGATGCAGCAGCAGCGCGTGCGGCCGAAGGGGATCTATTCCGTGCTCGGCGGCGCCGCTTCCTCGTACAAGTTCGTCAAGGAGTTTCCCGAATCGGCGCAATACATCATGGATTGCAATCATTGGTTCGATCCAAAGAATCCGAAGGCGTTGGCGCTGAAGAAGAAGGTCGAGGACAAGGGCGAGTTCTATACCTACGAGGTGTTCATGAACTACTCCTGCGTCCTGCTGCTGGCCGATGCGATCGAACGCGCCGCCAGCGCCGAGCGGGCCAAGATCATTGCCGCGCTCGAGAGCTCGACCTTCACCGGCCACGTGATGCCGTACGGCCCTACCAGGTTCGTCAACGGGCAGAACGAGGGGGCCGCGCCGGTAAACACCCAGGTGCTCGGCAACGACATCCAGGTGATCTTCCCGGCGGCGTTCGCGTCGGCGAAGCCGGTGTTCCCGATGCCGCCGGCCTGAGGGCCGCCGCCCGGCGCTGCCCGGCCCGGCCGATGCTGTCACCGGTCATCCTCTTTCCGGCGGTCCTCAACGGATTGATGACCGGCGCCGTCTACGCGCTCGTCGCGCTCGGCCTCACCCTGATCTACGGCGTGCTGCACATCATCAACTTCGCGCACGGCGCGCTCTTGAGCGCCGCGATGTTCGCGGCGTTCTTTGCCTACCGGCTGCTCGGCCTCGATCCCTATGTTGCCGCCCTGATCCTGACGCCGCTGTTTTTCCTGCTCGGCTACGGATTGCAGCGCTTCATCATCGCTCCCGCCGCCCATGACGAGGACCGCAATATCCTTTTGGTCACGCTCGGGCTCGCCGTCGTCATCGAGAATGCGCTGCTTTACGCATTTCGCGCGGACACGCGCACGATCAACCTGCCCTATGCCTTCGACGTGGTGGAAGTCGGCGCGGCGTTTCTCGCGGTCCCCCGCGTCGTCGCCTTCGGGGTCGTCATCGTCGTGGCGCTGAGCCTGTGGCTCGTCATGCGGTGGACCGATACCGGCAAGGCGATCCGCGCTGTCGCCAAGGAGAAGCTCGGCGCCGAGCTCTCCGGCATCGATGTCGCCCACATCTATGCGGTCACCTTCGGCCTCGGCACCGCCTGCCTTGCGATCGCCGCCTGCCTGCTGATCCCGACCTATTACGTCAACCCGAGCGCCGGCAACGCTTTCGTCCTGATCGCCTTCACCATCGTCGTGCTCGGCGGCATGGGCTCGGTCGTGGGCGCGCTGATCAGCGGGCTGTTCGTCGGCGTGGTCGAGAGCCTCTGCGGCCTCTATCTCGGAGAGTCGCTGGGCCAGATCGGAATTTTCGTGACCTTCATCGTGGTCCTGCTGTTGCGCCCGAATGGCCTGTTCGGAGAGCGGACATGAGGGGGCTTGCGCCGATCCTCCTCGCCATCGCGCTGCTCGCCGCCGTGCCGGCGATCACCTCGTCCAACGTCGTGCTCAACTTTCTGGTCGTGACGTTCCTGATCGCGCTCGTCGGGCAGGGCTGGAACCTGCTCGGCGGCTACGGCGGCCAGTATTCGTTCGGCCATGCCGCGTTCTTCGGCACCGGTGCCTACGTTACCGCGATCCTGCAGATGCGCTACGGCATCAACGCCTGGCTCGGCTTTGGCATCGGCATCGCCGCCGGCGCGCTGCTGGGCGCCGCGATCGGGGCGTTGAGCTTCCGCTCCGGGCTCAAGGGCTCCTACTTTGCGCTCGTGACGCTTGCCTTCGCGGAGGTGCTGCGGATCATCGCCAGCGTCGCGCCCATCACCGGCGCCGGCGTCGGCACCCTCATCGCGCTCGACCTGCGTCCGCAGGCCTTCCAGTTCCAGAGCCGGGCGCCTTTCTACTGGATCGTGCTCGGTCTCGTCGGCGTGTCGCTGATCCTCGTTCGCCGGCTCGAAGACAGCCGCTTCGGCGCCTATCTCGTCGCCGTGCGCGAGAACGAGGATGCGGCCGCGGCGCTCGGCGTGGACACGATCATCGTCAAGCTCGGCGCCATGACGATCTCCGCCGCGCTTGCCGCGGCGGGCGGCGCTTTCTACGCCCAGTATTTCCTGTTCGTCGACGCCGGCATCGCCTATGGGCCGTGGATCTCGATCGAGGCGCTGCTCGCTCCCATCGTCGGGGGTATCGGCACCGTCTTCGGTCCTCTTCTCGGTGCGCTCGTGGTCAAGACGCTCGGAGAGCTCGCCAAGCTCGCGACCGGCGATGCGCCCGGCCTCGACCTCGTCATCTACGGCAGCGTCCTCATCGCGGTGATTGCGTTCGCGCCGCGCGGCATCGCCGGCGTCTTTGCCGACCTGCGCCGTCGCCTTCGGTCCCCGACCGCCGCCGCATCCGCATCGCCGGAGCGCGGCAATGGCTGAGCCTCTCCTTCGGGTCGAACGCGTGTCGAAGCGTTTTGGCGGGCTGCTCGCCGTCGACCGGGCGTCGTTCACGGCCGAAGCCGGACGCATCACGGCGCTGATCGGGCCGAACGGCGCCGGCAAGACCACCCTGTTCTCGATCATCTCGGGCTTCCTTGAGCCGAGCGAAGGCCGCATCGTCTATGACGGCGCCGACATCGCCCGCGAGCCGCCGCATCGGCTCGCCCGCCGCGGCATCGCGCGAACCTTCCAGATCGTGCAGCCGTTCGCTGGCCTGACGGTGCGGGAGAACATCGCGGTCGGAGCGCATCTGTCGCGACCTGGGCGGGCGGACGCCCTTGCCGCCGCCGGCGAGGTTGCGCGCGCGGTCGGCCTCGCCGAGCCGATCGACCGTCCCGCCGCCAGCCTGACCGTTGCCGGCCGCAAGCGGCTCGAGCTCGCGCGCGCGCTCGCGATCGAGCCGCGGCTCCTCTTGCTCGACGAGGTGCTGGCGGGCCTCAATCCCTCCGAGATCCGCGACATGGTGCCGGTCATCCGCGCCGTTCGCGATCGCGGCGTGACCATCGTCATGATCGAGCACGTCATGCAGGCAGTCATGAGTCTCGCCGAGCACGTCCTCGTGCTGTCGGAAGGCCGCATCATCGCGGAAGGCTCGCCGTCGGCGATCGCCGGCGATCCGCGCGTGGTCGAGGCCTATCTCGGCCATGGCGCCGCCGGCCGGATGACCGCCCATGCCTGAGCCCGTCCTCGCGGTCAGCGGCCTCCACGCCGGCTACGGCGCGACCGAGATCCTGCGCGGCGTCGACCTCACGGTGGGACCCGGCGAGGTCGTTGCCGTGCTCGGCTCGAACGGCGCCGGAAAGTCGACCCTCAACCGCACCATCTCCGGCGTGATGCGCCCCTGGCGCGGCACCGTCCGCTTCGCCGACGCCGCGATCGAGCGCGAGCGTCCCGGGACAATCGTCGCGCGCGGCCTCATCCACGTGCCGGAGGGCCGGCGCATCTTCCCGAGCATGACGGTGCGCGAAAATCTCGACCTCGGCGCCTACCGCCGCGGCCGCGCGCGCCGCGCCGACAACCGGAGCCGGGTGTTCGCGATCTTCCCGCGGCTGGCCGAACGGCAGGGCCAGCGCGCCGGCACCCTCTCCGGCGGCGAGCAGCAGATGCTCGCGATCGGGCGCGGGCTGATGGCCGAGCCCAGGCTCCTGATCCTCGACGAGCCGTCGCTCGGCCTCTCGCCGCTCCTGGTCGAGGAGCTGTTCGCGTTGATCAAGCGCGTCAACGCCGAGGGCACGGCCATCCTGCTCGTCGAGCAGAACGTGGTGCAAAGCCTCGAGGTTGCGCAGCGCGCCTATATCCTCGACAACGGCGTATTCGTGCTAGAGGGAAGCGCCGAGCAGATCCGCAACCACCCCGATCTCAAGCGCGCCTATCTCGGAATGTGACCATGCCCGAAACCCTGCGCTCCCGCCTGTCCCGGAAACCCATTCTCGTGGCGCCGGGCGTCTATGACGCGTTCACCGCGCTGCTCGGCGCCCGGGCGGGGTTCACCGCGCTCTACGTGTCCGGCGCCGCGATCTCCTACACCCGGCTCGGGCGGCCGGATATCGGCCTCGTCGGCATGCGCGAGGTCGCCGACACGCTGGCGCTGATCCGCGACCGCGTCGATGTCCGGCTCATCGTCGATGCCGACACCGGCTACGGCAACGCCCTCAATGTCGGGCGCACGGTCCGCTGCTTCGAGCGCGCGGGGGCCGATGCCGTCCAGCTCGAGGATCAGGATTTTCCCAAGCGGTGCGGACACCTCGACGGCAAGGCGCTGATCCCGGCGGCGGAGATGTGCGGCAAGATTCGCGCCGCGGTCGATGCGCGGCATTCGCGCGAGACGCTGATCATCGGACGCACCGATGCGGTGGCGGTCGAAGGCTTCGAGCGCGCGATCGAGCGCGCAGTGCTCTACCGCGAGGCCGGCGCCGACATGCTGTTCGTCGAGGCGCCCAAGACGCGCGACGATCTCGCCCGCATGGTCGCGACGCTGGGCGCGCGCGTGCCGCTGATGGCGAACATGGTGGAAGGCGGCAAGACCCCGCCGTTGTCCGCCGCCGAGCTCGAGACGATCGGCTTCGCGCTGGTGATCTTCCCCGGCGGGATCGTCCGCGCGCTCGGCCGTATGGCCGCCGACTACTATGCCTCGCTCGCGGCGCACGGCTCGACCGCGCCGTTCCGCTCCCGCATGCTCGATTTCGACGGGCTCAACGACCTCGTCGGCACGCCGGAGATGGTCGCGCTCGGCAAGCGCTATGAGACCTCGGCACCGCCGGCCGACGAGAAGTCGAGCGTCCGTCGGTGAGATCGCTCGATCCGGTCACGCTTGCGGTGCTCAACGGCCGCCTCGTCCAGATCGCCGACGAGATGGATGCGACGCTCTATCGCTCGGCCTTCAATCCGATCATCGCCGAAGCGCACGACGCCTGCCACGGCCTCTATCACGCCGAGACCGGCGCGACCCTGGTGCAGGGAACGTCGGGCCTGCCGATCTTCGTCGGCGCCATGGCGTTCGCGGTCAAGGCGGTGATCGACAAGGTCGCGCGCGACGGCAATCTGGCGGCCGGCGACACCTTTCTCTTCAACGACCCCTACGACGGCGGCACCCATCTCAACGACGTCCGGCTGGTGCGGCCGCTCATGCGCGGCGACGCGGTGTTCGCCTGGCTCGCCTCGGTCGGGCATTGGCTCGACGTCGGCGGCAACGTGCCCGGCAATTTCAATGCCAAGGCCACCGAAAGCTTCCAGGAGGGTTTCCGCATCCCGCCGGTGAAGCTCGTGCGGGCGGGCGTGCTGCAGCAGGACATCGTCGACATCCTGGCCGCGAACTCCCGGCTTCCGCAGTCGAACTGGGGCGATCTCAACGGCCAGCTCAACGCGCTCGATCTCGGCGAACGGCGCCTGCACGCCCTGCTCGACGAATACGGCGACGAAACGATCGCGGCCGCGTTGACGTCGCTGAGCGCGCGCGCCGAGGCGCTGATGCGTGCGAATATCGCAGGCCTGCCGGACGGCACCTACAGCTGCGACGACTTCCTCGACAATGACGGAGTGACCGACCGGGCGCTGCGCATTGCGCTCGACCTCACCGTCGCCGGCGACCGGATGCGGCTCGATTTCTCGCGTTCGGCGCCGCCCTGCGACGGCCCGCTCAATATCGCGCGCTCGACCACCGTCGCGTGCTGCTACGTCGCGCTCAAGCACCTGTTCACCGACGTTCCCGCCAACGCCGGCTGCCTGGCGCCGATCGAATTCGTCATTCCCGATTCCACGCTGCTCGGCGTGTCGGCGCCGCGCCCGGTCGGCGGCTACACCGAGACCATCCTGCGCGTGATCGACGTGATCTTCGGCGCCTTCGCGAAGGCGGCGCCCGAGCGCGCCAACGGCGGCCCGTTCGCCACCATCAACGCGCTCTCGCTCGCCGGCTGGCGCGCGCACGGCCGTCGCTGGGTGATGTTCTGCTTCTTCGGCGGCGGGCTCGGCGGCAATCCGGAGGGCGACGGGCTCAATCACGGCAACAACCCGATCTCGACCGCGATCATTCCGCCGGTCGAGATCCTGGAATCGCTCTATCCGATCATGTTCACGCAGTGGGCGCTGCGGCCGGACTCGGGCGGGGCGGGGCGCCATCGCGGGGGGCTCGGCGCGATCTACGAGATCGAGGCGCTGGCCGCGGACGGCGCCGAGGTGTTCCTCCTGGGCGAGCGCGGCAAATATCCGCCGTCCGGGGTGAACGGCGGCAAGCCGGCGGCGCTCAATCGCTTCGTGCACGAGAGCGAGCGCGGCGAGGTGACGCCGCCGCTGGTCTCGAAGGTCACCGACGTCAGGATCGGCCGCGGCCAGAAGGTGCGGCTCGAGACCCCGGGAGGCGGCGGCTTCGGCGACCCGGCGACGCGCGAGCCCGAGCGCGTCGTCCGCGACGTGCGGCTCGGCTACGTCTCGCGCGCGGCCGCCCGCCGCGACTACAAGGTCGTGCTGCGCGAGAACGGCTCGCTCGACGCCGAGGCCACCGTGAAGGCGCGCGCGCCGACATGAGCGGCCGCGGCGCGATCGTCGGGGTCGACGTCGGCGGGACCTTCACCGATCTGTTCCTGCTCGATCCGGCGGCCGGCCGCTTCCTCACTGCAAAAGTTCCTTCACATCGCGGCGACGAGGCGCAGGGCTTCTTGCACGGCCTGACGGCGCTCGGCGGCGTCGCCGCCGTCGATGCGATCGTGCACGGCACCACCGCCGGCACCAACACGCTGCTCGAGCGCCGCGGCCCAAAAATCGGCGTCATCGCGACCCGCGGCTTTCGCGACGTGCTCGAGATGCGCCGGCGCGACCGCCGCCGCACCTGGGGCCTGTGGGGCGATTTCGTCCCGATCGCGGAGCGCGACATGCGCGTCGACGTGAACGAGCGCACCCTCGCCGACGGCAGCGTCCGGACCGCGGTCGATGCGGCGGAAATCCGCGCGGCGGCAAGGCATCTTCTCGACCGGGGCGCGCAGAGCATCGCCGTCACGTTCATCAATGCCTATGCCAACGCCGACAATGAGCGCCGCGCGCTCGCCGAGTTGCGTTCGCTCTGGCCGAACGAATTCGTCGCGGCGTCGCACGAGGTGCTCTCCGAGATCCGCGAGTTCGAGCGTTCTTCGACGACCGCGATCAACGCCTATCTGCAGCCGGTCGTTGCGTCCTACATCGGCAAGCTCGAATCGGCGCTGGCGGCGCAGGGCTTTCCCGGCCGGCTGCACATCGTCCAGTCGAACGGCGGGATCATGTCGACGGCGACCGCGCGCAGGTTCCCGGTCCGCACCGCGCTGTCGGGCCCGGCCGCCGGCGTCGTCGCCGGCGCGGCGCTCGCCAAGGCCGCCGGCTTCGACAACCTCATCACCTGCGACCTCGGCGGCACCTCGTTCGACGTCTCGGTGATCGCGGGCGGCAAGGTCGCGCTCGCGGCGCAGACGACCATCGATTTCGGCCTGGTCATTCGCACGCCGATGATCGAGATCACCACCATCGGCGCCGGCGGCGGCTCGATCGCCACGGTCGATCGCGGCGGCCTGCTGCAGGTCGGCCCGGAAAGCGCGGGCTCGGTCCCGGGACCGGTCTGCTACGGGCAGGGCAACACGCGGCCGACGCTGACCGACGCGCAGGTCGTGCTCGGCCGCATCAACGCGGCGCGCCCGCTCGGCGGCGAATTGAAGTCGCTCGACGTCGCGGCAGCCGCCGGCGCAATCGCGACGCATGTCGGCGCCCCGCTCGGTCTCGACGCCGCGGCCGCGGCGGCGGCGATCGTGCAGGTCGCCGAGGCGCGCATGGCCGGCGCGATCCGGCTCGTCTCGATCGAGCGCGGGCACGATCCCGCCCGCTTCGTCGCGATGCCGTTCGGCGGCGGCGGCGCGTTGCACGTTGGCGCGCTGGTCCGGCAGACCGGGCTCAAATGCGCGCTGGTGCCGCGGTTTCCCGGCATCACGTCGGCGCTCGGCTGCGTGCTCGCCGACCTGCGGCACGACCTGGTGCAGACGCTCAACCTCATGCTCGACGGCCTCGACGCGCAGGCGCTCGAGCGGCGGATGCGCGCGGCCGGCCGGGAGGCCGGCGCGGTGATCGCCGCCGCCGGCATTCCGGTCGCGCGGACCGAGGTCGTCTACGAGC
>WNFA01003418.1_pt1 | contig 13177 bp, 13 predicted proteins | sample 5400481 | NCBI WGS metagenome assembly WNFA01 (sample SAMN13153340, study PRJNA577476) | soil metagenome | isolation source: 120 cm saprolite under Douglas fir tree site 2 hole 1 replicate 2 | place: USA:California | collected 2015-04-18 | reverse complement strand
CGGCATTATGAAACCATCGCCCGGCCTTTCGAGTGGCGTTTCACGCGACACGATCTCACTCGACTGCTGCGGAGACTGGGCCACCCTGCGGTCAAGGCAGCCTAGAAAATACGTGACCGAATATATGAAACGGCCGACTAATCTAAGGAAGGGCTAAGGAACTTGAGGAAAGTGATGGACCGTAGCCAAGGCGAAGTTTAAGGGGAAATGCGCGGGTTGCTGGAATTATTTTGGATTCAGGCGGAGCGTGGTGAGCGGAAATTGGGGCGAGAAATTCTTTGGGAATCTGGCATCGGACGATCCAAAATTTGGTCGTGCAAAACGCCTGAGAGTTTTCTCTGATAAAAAACAAAGAGGGTGGCTCGTTGGCCGCCCTCTTAATAGAATTACGGGTCTTAAGACCCGCCACTACAAATTCACGGTTGAGAGTCGGGGCGGCGCTTGAGAGTTGGCCGGTCGTCGTCGGTGCTGTTGGGGTCGTTGCCGGTGGGCTGCTTCTTGGATTGTTCGGTTTTGGTGCGCAGGGTGGGTTTGCCAGGGGCGTTATCGCCCACTTTGCGCGTGAACATGATGTTGCGGAGGCGGGACTTCACGGAATCGAATTCGGAGGTAGTGACGATGTATTCCTGCCTGGCGGGCAGAATGCGCGCAATCTCTTTTTGCGTGTTTTCGATGCGCTCCGGCGTCGGCGGATGCGTGGAGAAAACCTTGGGGATGCTGCCCGGCCGGCGCTTTTCATCGGCCTGGATGCGCTCGAAGAAAGTGACGTAGGAGTTCGGGTCGTACCCGGCCTTATACATGTACTGCAGGCCGAGGAAATCGGCTTCTCGTTCGGCGTCGCGGCTGAACTTCAGATAGGTCACGGGAATCGCCAGATTCAGGCCCTGATAAATGCCGTAGCCGGCCCAGCCGCCGGGTCCCAGCAGAATCAGCGGGATGGTGGCGAGCTGCATCAATTCGCCCTTGGTGGCGTTCTTGGTGCCGTGGCGGGCGGTGACGTGGGAAATCTCGTGGGCCATAACACCGGCAAGCTCTGACTCTTCCATAGCGTGCAGGATCAAGCCGCTGTTCACGTAGAAGAAGCCGCCGGGCAGCGCGAAGGCGTTGATTTCGTCGGAATCGATCACTTTGATGGTGAAGGGAACTCGCGCATCGGAATTGCGAACCAGGTTTTGACCAACGCGGTTGACGTATTCGGTGACCACTGGATCGTCAATCAGCTTCGAGGACCGCTCGACTTCCTGGGCTAATGACTTGCCAAGAGAGATTTCTCGCTCCAGCGAGTAAAGGTTCATGCCTTTTCCGACGTTGCGGTTGCCGATGGCCTCGACGTCTTCCTTGGAATTCTTGGGAGTAACGGTGTCTTTCTGCTGGACCGGTTGGGAGCCGGTTTGTTGCTGGGTCTGCGGTTGGGCGGGCGCCGGCGTCTTTGCGGGTTCCTGGCTGGGGGGATCTTGACTTTGGGGGGAAGCGAAGGCCGAACCTGCTACGAGCGCGCTAAGTAGCGCCAGTTTCAGGGCCTGCCGCAGAATGTCTTGCATATCGTGTACCTCCGCCTTCCCTTGATTATACACCTGCAATCGCCGGGGAGGCTCCTAACATGCTTGCATGGCTACTAAGATGTTAGACAGTCCGGGAAGGTTTCCTATTCGCAAGAGGTTCGAGGTAAGAGGGGGCCCCAGTGCTGATTGCTGGCGGGGACTACCTCGAGTCGTGTGGCGTGCCGAGTGAGTACCTCCTGCCCCGGGAGGCAGTTGACACACTTCGCGGCTCACTCTAGAGTCAGAGCCGGTCCCTTATGAGTGTCTCCAAGATCCAGATCGGCCAGCTTTGGAAGAAAGACGGTACCGGCGACATTTACCTGGTCACCAGGCTGTACTCCGAGGCGCTGAACACGATGGTCATCCTTCGCAAGTCCGGCGCCGAGGGCGAGGCGCAGATCCGAGTCCGGGTAGATCGCGCCGGGAGCACCCAGAATATTCCCGGGTTTTCTCCCGCTCAGGGAGACGAGAAGTTCTAGCTATCAGATCGATCGAACTTCCATCTTTACAACGTCATCGACCTTCATGAGTTCCTTTTGCAGGAACGGCTCACCGTAATCGACCCCGATCATCTGGCCATAGTGCCGCGCCAACTGATTCATCTCCGCCTCCAGCCGGTCGATGGCCAGGTGCACATTGTTTTTCTTTCCGCTCTTGCTGGGCCGGAATTGCGACGCGAAGGCGAGGATGGCCTTGCGGCGCTGCGCGTATTGCGCTGTGATATCCACGACGAACGTCGGGCGCACGTCGGCGTATGAGCTCGAATAAAGAATCTTGAACGGGCGGTACGCTTCGCCTTGGATGGGCAGTTGTTTAAGTCCTGCGAGGAAGCACGCCTCGTAACCAAGAGTTGAGGCATGGTAATGGTCGGGATGCCGCGCTTCCCAGTAAGGAAGGATGACCGTCTTCGGCCGAAGTTGCCGGATCATGGCCGCGAGCCGCAATTTGTGTTGACGGCTCGGCTGAACGTCCGAATCGGGCACCCCGAGCGTACCGCGCCACTTTACGGCGAGCAATTTCGCCGCGTGCCCCGCCTCTATCGCCCGGATCTCCGGGGTACCCCGTGTTCCCATCTCTCCGGCGGTCAAATCAAGGATTCCAGTCTTGTATCCACGCTGCGCCATCTTTAGCAGCGTGCCGCCGCAGGTCAGCTCCACGTCGTCGGGGTGCGCGGCGATTGCCAATAGATCAAGGTTCATTCGCCCTCCAGCATCTAGTGATTGTAGGGTAGGACAGGTATTCTTGCCTGTCCTCTGGAAAGTTGGCTGAAGAGGAAAGAAGACAGGGAAGAATACCTGTCCTACGGGAATGTGCTACGGTTTCAGGTTCGAAGATGATGGAATACGGCGGAAAGTCAGGGGAGTCGTTGCAAGGGCATGTGGCTCTTGTGACCGGGGCCGCGAAACGGCTGGGACGGGCCGTGGCCCTGCGCCTGGCGGAAGAGGGCGCTGACGTTGTCATTCACTACCGTTCGTCGGTGGCGGATGCGCAGACTGCTGTCGCTGAGGTCGAAAAACTTGGGCGACGAGGGAAGGCGATTGCGGCGGATCTGACCAGAGTTGCCGACATCAAGCGTTTGTTTGATGAAGCGGCGAAGCAATATGAGCGGCTGGATATTCTGGTGAACTGCGCGGCAAATTTTCTTCCTTCCAGCATCATCTCCACTACAGAAGAGGTCTGGGACGCTTCGCTCGATGCGAACCTGAAAGCGCCTTTTTTCTGCGCGCAGGCAGCGGCGCCACTCTTGCGGCGGTCAAATGGGACGATCATTAATTTTGCGGATACCGGCGGTTTGCTGGGGTGGCCGGGATACGTGGCGCACTCCGTTTCGAAAGCCGGTGTGGTGATGCTGACGAAGGTGCTGACGAAAGCGCTGGCACCGGAGGTGCGTGTGAACGCCATCGCGCCGGGTACGATTACGATGCCCGGCGATCCGCCGGAGTGGGAGACGGACTTCATCAAACTCGCACCGCTGCGCCGCTCCGGGAAGCCCTCCGAAATTGCCGACGCTGTACTATTTCTCGTGCATTCGAAATTCATTACCGGCCAGGTCCTTGTCCTTGATGGCGGCCGCACCTTGTGATGGCCGAGAGAACGCGGGCCCGTAAACCGCAGCCTCTCAACATTGCTCAAGAAATCTTCCATCCGCTCGTGCAGAGAATCTCTCCGCGGTGTATTCTATTCTGCTTATCGAAGGCATAAGTCCGCCGCGCTTCTCTTGGGACATTTGGAACGTCGAAAGAAGAGGAACCAGCCGAAGTTATGGACAACGAAATATCGACCCAGCCGCACGGCATGGAAGACGTTGAGATTCAGGAATGGCTCGAGTCGCTGGATTCCGTTCTGGAATCCAGCGGACCGGAAGTCGCTGCGGAAATCCTCGAGCGCCTCCGCGCGCACGCCACGGTCAACGGCATCGACCTGCCGTTCAGCGCCAATACTCCTTACGCGAATACGATTCCCGTGCGCCTGCAGCCGCTTTTTCCCGGCGACCAGGAACTGGAGCGCCGCATCAAGAGCCTCATCCGCTGGAACGCGCTGGCCATGGTGGTGCGCGCGAACCGCGTCGAGCACAACATCGGCGGTCACATTTCCACTTATGCTTCGGCGGCAACGCTCTATGAAGTGGGGTTCAACCATTTTTTCCGCGCGCGCAGCGATGAATTCGAAGGCGACACGGTTTATTTTCAAGGGCACGCTTCGCCCGGGATGTACGCCCGCGCGTTTCTGGAAGGCCGCCTCAGCGGGCAAAAGCTGGAAAATTTTCGCCGCGAGCTGAAGCCCGGAGGCGGACTTTCTTCCTATCCGCATCCGTGGCTGATGCCTGATTTCTGGGAGTTCCCGACGGTTTCCATGGGCCTTAGTCCGCTGACGGCCATTTATCAGGCGCGCTTTAACCGCTACCTCGAGGATCGCGGCATGAAGCCTGCCACGGACGCGAAGGTGTGGGCGTTCCTGGGCGACGGCGAGACCGACGAACCGGAATCCCTCGGAGCGATCACTCTGGCTTCTCGCGAGAAGCTCGACAACCTGATCTTTGTGGTCAATTGCAATTTGCAGCGCCTCGATGGCCCGGTGCGCGGCAATGGACAGATCATCCAGGAGCTCGAATCCGCGTTCCGCGGCGCGCGCTGGAACGTCATCAAGGTTTTGTGGGGCAGCGAGTGGGATCCGATTTTCGAACGCGACACCGAAGGACTGTTGGTGAAGCGCATGGGCGAATTGGTGGACGGCGAATATCAGAAGCTGGTGGTTTCCTCCGGCGCTTATGTTCGCGAGCATTTCTTCGGCAGCGATCCGCGATTACTTCAGCTTGTCGAGCCGCTTCCGGACGAGGCGCTGCGCCGCCTGCGCCTCGGCGGGCACGATCCGCGCAAGGTTTACGCCGCCTACAAGGCGGCCGTCGATCACAAGGGCTCTCCGACCGTGATTCTCGCACGCACCATCAAGGGCTACGGCCTCGGCGAAGCGGGCGAAGGCAAGAACGTCACGCACCAGCAGAAGAAACTCAACGAAGACGAGCTGCGCGAGTTCCGCTCGCGCTTCGGCATTCCCCTGAACGATGTGGATTGCGTCGAAGTTCCGTTCTACCGGCCGGCCGAGGATAGTGTCGAAATTCAGTATCTTCGTGCGCGGCGCGAAGCGCTGGGCGGCTACGTTCCCAAGCGCAGCGTTCGTTCGAAGCCTCTCGTCGCCGACCACGACGATCTCTTCAAGGAATTCCACGAAGGCAGCGATGGCAGGGAAGTTTCCACGACGATGGCGTTCGTGGGCATGCTTCGAAAGATGCTTAAGGATACGGAGATCGGCAAACTCATCGTGCCGATCGTTCCGGATGAAGCCCGCACCTTCGGCATGGAATCGCTTTTCCGAACCGTCGGCATTTATTCCAGCGTCGGCCAGCGTTACGAGCCCGTCGATGTAAATACGCTGCTCTACTATAAGGAAGCGAAGGACGGGCAGATCCTCGAAGAGGGCATCACCGAGGCGGGTTCCATGGCCTCGTGCATCGCCGCGGGCACGGCTTATGCTACGCACGGGATCAACACCATTCCGTTTTTCATTTACTACTCGATGTTTGGCTTCCAGCGCATTGCGGATTTCATCTGGGCTGCTGCGGACATGCGCATGCGAGGTTTCCTCCTCGGTGGAACTTCGGGACGCACTACTCTCGCGGGAGAAGGATTGCAACACCAGGACGGCAACAGCCACGTCCTCGCGCTGCCGGTTCCAAACGTAAAGGCCTACGATCCCGCGTTCGCCTATGAAATCGCGGTAATCATCCAAGACGGGATTCGTCGCATGTATAAAGATGGCGAAAGCGTGCTCTACTACATCACGGTGATGAACGAGCCGTACGCCATGCCACCGATGCCAGGTGACGTGAAGGACGGCATCCTGCGGGGGATGTACCGCTTCCGGCCCGCGGCAAACGGGAAGGCGAAGCTGCGCGCGCAATTGTTTGGAAGTGGCGCGATTCTCAACGAAGTGTTGCGCGCGCAGGAGATTCTCGAGTCCAAGTACGGCGTCGCCGCCGATGTGTGGAGCGTGACCAGTTACAAAGAACTTTATAATGACGGTATTGAGTCCGAGCGCTGGAACCGTTTGCACCCGGGCGAAAAAGCGCGCGCGCCCTACGTAACCATATGCCTCGCGGACGCTCCCGGCGTGCTGGTCGCGGCTTCCGACTACTTGAAGACCTTGCCCAATATGATCAGCAAATGGATGCCGCGGCGGCTGGCGTCACTCGGCACCGATGGCTTCGGGCGCAGCGAAGGCCGCGCCTCCTTGCGTGAGTTCTTCGAAGTCGATTCCCGTTTCATTACGCTGGCCACGCTGCATGAACTTTTCGTGGATGGCAAGGTCGAACGTTCCGTCCTCGACAAAGCCATCAAGGATCTGGGCATTAACACCGACAAGCCAAATCCGGTGACCTCCTAGAGCCGGTCCTTTAAGATACCACGAATCAATCCGCGGCCGGGCCTTGGCTCGCGCCGGTTTCTTCTGCGCCCTCGAGGGTTTCTGCTGGTTTGATCCGTCCGGTGGCCAATTGCGCGATGAGCTCGCGATTCGCTGCCAGAAAATTGTACTCTCCAAGCTCCTTTGGCAAGGCCCAAGCGATTTTCTCAAACGTGAGCGGCACTAGGTCCGATTCCGCGATCGCCGCAGCAAAGAAGCGGATTTCCAGCTCATCGGGCCTTCCCGCGTAATGATGATGCACGCGGCCAATCTCAACGCTTCTCACCAGCGTCACGCCGAGTTCTTCCCGCAATTCCCGCGCGAGAGCAACCTCTGGCGATTCGCCGTCTTTGACCTTGCCGCCTGGGAATTCCCACTTTAGCGGGGAACTATCGTTTTTCCGGCGCTGGCCGATCAGCAATCGCCGGTCGCCACGCTCAATCACCGCCGCGACGACAGTCCTCATGCCCGTTCCCGCATTATATTCGCGGAATATAAAAGTTTGTAGAGTGTGCGGGCGCCCTCGACCAGCGGGGGCCCCGGCGTGTTCAGCAATTCATCGCTGATTACGTAAACGTTTCTGTTTCGAATCGCCGGCACATCTTTCCACGCCGTGACTTTATACGCCTGCTTCGGGTCCGCTTTCGTTCCCGTCGCCGCCCAGGCTAGCACAATCACTTCAGGCCGTGCCGCCCCTACTTGCGCCTCGGTCGTCTTCTCGCCGGGGGGAACAACCATCTCGCCTCCGCAGATGTTCACCAATTCCGCTACCCAGGGCGGCGAACTGATTCGCGGATTCGGCCACGCTTCGCAATAGACGCGCACCCGTTGCTTGCATTGCCGCGACTTCTTCTCGATTTCCGAAAACGCCTGGCGCATGTTTTTCACCAACCGTTTCGTGGCGGCCGCCTTTTGCGTAATCCCGCCCAACAAGCGAATGTCCGCTTCGATATCAGCGAGCGTCCGCGGGTTCATTGCCAGAAAGGGGAACGGCTGTTCGAGGAGTGTAGCGACCGTCTCCTGCTTGTACGGCACGGAGCCGATCACTATCGTAGGGTTCAACCGCACAATTTCATCCACAGATTCCATGTGCCAGCAATCGCCAAGCTTCGGCAGTTTGCCCACCGACGCCACATCGGCGCACCACTTGGTCACGCCGACCAGGGCGCGCTTCGCCCCAATGGCGCACAAAATCGAGGTCGCGCACGGGGCCAGCGAAACTATCCGCAAGTGTGTTCGTCGACTCGCTTTCATGGCTATGGGAAGAGGATAGCAGACAGCCGGGCGTCTCGTAGTTCACCCGAGTGTGGATTGACTCGGCGTCACGAGTATGTTGCACTGCGTTTCTTATTTCTCGGAGGACTATCGTGCGTGTCCATCTCCTTGCTCTTAGTTTGGTTTTGCCGTTTTCGACTTTAGCTCAGTCTCCATCTGCGCCATCCAAATCCGAAATCGTCCAATATCACGCCACCATCGACACCGTGAAATATCTCTTCGGTGCGGCCCCGCCCGTTGCGCGACTCAAACCCGGCAACATCCTCGATGCGAACTCCCTGGACTGCTTCGGCAACGCGCTGCAAATACCTGGCGATACCTTTGCACTCGTCAAAGGCGATAACCCGCTCACCGGTCCTTTCTATATCGAAGGTGCGGAACCCGGCGACACGCTGGTCGTTCATATCCTCGATCTGCAGGTCGATGGCAAGCAAGGTGTGGGCACGTTTTCACCGGGATTCGGAGCCATCAACGCCACGCATTACACGCCGATGCTCGAAAAAGAAGCGCTGCCGGAAAAAATCTGGTTTTACCCGATCGATCACGCGGACCACACGGCCACGTTTCAGGCCCTTGATTCCAACTACAAAGTCAAAATCCCGCTTCATCCATTTCTTGGCTGCATCGGTGTCGCTCCCGCCAATGGGGAAGCGCGAAGTTCCATCGTGCCCGCGGAATTCGGCGGCAACATGGACGCCCCGGAAGTCTCCGTTGGAAATACACTCTATCTGCCCGTAAACGTGGCCGGGGCCTTGTTTTACTTTGGCGATGGCCACGCTGCCATGGGCGACGGCGAAATTGCGGGCAGCGCCATAGAAGTTCCCATGAAGGCTCGCCTGCAATTCGACCTCGTGAAAGGGAAGCGCACGGGCTGGCCACGCTTCGAAAACGAAAAAGAAATCATGGCCGCGGGCATCTATCGTCCCGTCGACGACGCCGTGCGGATCGCCTTCGCCGAGCTGGTAGCCTGGATACACGCCGACTATGGCCTCTCCGAACTCGATGCTTACGAGCTGCTTTCCAAAGTCGGCAAAATCCATCTCACAGAGATGGTCGATCCGAACTACGTCGTGGTTGCCTGTGTAGAGAAGAAGTATTTGCCCCCAAAGAAATAAATCTTTTTGCAGAACAGGCATTCTTGCCTGTTCCCTATTTATGCTCTCTTAGAACTCTGTGTCTCTGCGTTAAGTTTCTTTATGCTGCGTTGCAGTTCCGGCACTGCCTTTGGGATACTTTCAGGAATGTTCAGCGAAGCCGTTCTCGATCATTTCCGCAACCCTCGAAACGCCGGCGAGCTTCCCGGCGCCACCGCCACCATCGAAGTAAGCAATCCCGTCTGCGGCGACATCCTCAAGCTCTCCGCGCGCATCGCGGACGGCCGTATCGCGGAAGCACGTTTTCTTTGCCGCGGCTGCACCACTTCCATTGCTTGCGCTTCCATGCTAACGGAGAAGCTCATCGCTTGCGCGATCGCCGACGCCCGCATCATAACCGCGGACTCTCTCTCTGAATCCCTCGGCGGTCTTCCAGCGGCTACCTTTCATGGCGCGCAACTCGCCGCCGACGCCGTAACGGCGCTGCTGCAAAAGATCGGTTCGGCCGGTCGCTAATCGGCGGGACGGATCGCCTTGTTCATTGTTTCGGGGTCGTTCAGGTTCAGGACGCAGCCCTCTTCGTTCGTTTGTACTTCCTCGACATCGCTCTTGTGCGCCCATACGACCGCCCGCGCGCCGGTTTCGAGCGGCGCGTGAAGCAGTTCGTCATACAAAGATGCGGAAAAAATGACCGGATGGCCGCGCCGTCCATCATAGACGGGTAGGACAATGGGTTTCTTGGCCTTGTAAAACTGTTCGATCAAATCCTGAACCAGCAAGCTGCTGATGAGGGGGTGATCGATCAGGCAGAGCAGGATTCCGTCGGTTCCCGGAGGCAGGCTTCGCAGCGCTGCCTGAATCGAACTGAGTTGCCCTTTTTCCCAATCTTCATTGATGACGATTTCATCGGCTTCGAGTTGGATGGCTTTTGCGATCGGTTCGGCGTGTGCGCCGAGCACCACTCTGCGGACGCCAATGTTTCGGTGTGAAGTCACTTCCAGCAGGTGTTCGAGGAACGGCCGCCCCTGGTAGGGAAGCAGCGCCTTCGGCGAACCCATTCGGTTCGAGGCCCCGCCGGAGAGGATGACGGCGGCCAGCATGTGCTCCCTTTCAGCGCTCGCCCGTTTGGAGAATTGGTGAAGCGTGCGCTTCGGATTTCAACTTCTTATGCGCGGCGGTCGCCGCATTCCGGCGGACCGCAACGAGTTCCGCCGCGATGCTGACGGCGATCTCTTCGGGGGAGAGCGCGCCGATTTCCAGTCCCATCGGCGCATAAACGCGTTCGAATTCTTTCGCCTTATAGCCCTCGTTCTCCAGCGCCTTGTACACCGACAAAACTTTGCGTTTGCTGCCGATCATCCCGACGTAGCGCGCCTCGGTGCGCACCGCCCAAGCCAGAACGCGCATGTCTTCCTTGTGTCCGCGCGTCACGATCACCAGGTAACTCGCCACATTGGGGTGAATCTTTTCGAAAGCTTCTTCGTAGCTGGTGTAAATCTCCTGCGCCATCGGAAATCGTTCTTTGTTCGCGAAGGCCTCGCGGTCGTCCACCACGCCGATGCCAAATCCTGCCGCGCTGGCCGCCTTTGCCACCGCCATGGAAACGTGCCCGCCCCCAAAGAGGTAGAGCATCGGCTGCGGCAGAATCGGTTCAACGAAGACTTCCAGCGTTCCACCGCAAATCAAACCGTTGTCGTAACTCGCCTCATTATTCAAATTGAACACCATCTTGCGCGGTGCTTCCTTCTGCATCACTTCCTTGGCCGCCGCCCAAACCTCCGCCTCGACGCACCCTCCGCCAATCGTTCCCGCGATCGAGCCATCGTCGCGCACCAGCATCCGCGAACTCTCGTAGCTCGGAATCGACCCGTTGGTGTGGACAATGGTAGCCAGCGCCGCGCGCCGCCCCGCCCGCCTCATCTTCACGATCTCTTCAAACAAGTCCATCGTCTTGTGGGCACAGTCAATCTTGGCTGTGCCCCTTCTACTTTTCTGTACCAATCTCAGCGCCCTTTACGTCTCCGCGTTATCTTTTTTCCTGACCTCAGCCTACGGCGCAGCATCGCCCATGTCAACGAAGCGTCGCTGCTTCCATGCCATAATACTACGCGAGTCTTCGAAGGTCTCGAGAGGGGCGTCTCGATGAAGGCAGTGCTCTTCCATCAGCACGGCGGACCTGAGGTCCTGAAATACACGGACGCTCCTGACCCCATCATCCGCCCGAACGAAGTCCTCGTCCGCGTGAGAGCTTGCGCACTGAACCACCTTGACCTCTGGGTCCGCCGCGGCAACCCCAATATCCCGATTCCGCTTCCGCACATCCCAGGTAGCGACGTCTCCGGCGAAATTGCCCAGATCGGCCCGGATGTCACCACCGTGCGCGTCGGTCAGAAGGTAGTTCTCGCCCCGGGCGTGACCTGTGGCAAATGCTCCGCCTGCGTCTCTGGCCAGGACAACCGCTGCCGCCAATTCACCAATCTCGGATACCTGATCGACGGAGGCTGCGCCGAACTTGTCCACGCTCCCGAAGTAAATTGCATGCCATACCCAGAAAATCTGACCTTTGAAGAGGCCGCCTCGATTCCGCTAGTCTTCCAAACCGCCTGGCACATGCTTCTTTCCCGAGCCGAGCTGCAGCCCGGCGAGGATGTTCTCATCCTTGGGGCAGGTAGCGGAGTTGGCAGCGCCGCCATTCAGGTTGCCAAGTTTTTCGGCGCGCGCGTCATCGCCACCGCCGGCAACGACGAAAAGCTGCAAAAGGCAAAACAACTTGGCGCCGACTTTCTCATCAATCACAAAACTCAGAAAATCCACGAGGAAGTCCGCCGCATTACCAATAAGCGCGGGGTCGACGTCGTCTTCGAACACGTGGGGACGGCCACCTGGGACGACAGCTTTGCCAGTCTCGCCACCGGCGGCCGCCTGGTAACCTGCGGCGCCACCACGGGCTTCGATGCCAAGGTCGATCTGAAGTTCCTCTTCAGCCGCCAGCTTTCCTTACTCGGCTCCTACATGGGCACCAAGTCCGAGCTCCACAGCGTCATGCGCCTGGTGGCCTCTGGGCGTTTCAAGCCCACGGTTGACCGCGTTTTCCCGCTCGCCGAAGCGGCTGCCGCCCATGCCTACCTCGAATCCAGTTCGCAGTTCGGCAAAGTCGTCCTTGCCGTCTGATCTCAATGCGAAGAAACTCCGGCGCACCCACACCCGTCCGTCTTCGCCTGTACCCATGTCCGGAGAACGGGTAGTTATCAGAAGTACCATTGACATAGTTTTTCCACTCGAATAATTTCGTCCCGATTTTACCCGGGTCCAACTCTTCAACTCTGCTTCCTCCGGGCGCCCAGAAATAATCTCCAAACGATTCTCGATTTGGAGGACTACGGGATGTGGTCGAAAAAAGTCACACTACATGTGTGTCTGCTCGCCGGCTTGACTATCGCGCTTGCCATGGCCAGCCGATCCGCAGGCCAAAATTCCGGCACGGCCACAGAAGCCTCTTCGGGCTGCGACAATCAAACCCAACCGTCCAACGCTTGGGCTCTTTACAAGAAGCTCTCCCTCAGCCGCGTTCAAGCCAATCCAAACGTGTACAACATACGAGATGTTCTCTACAGGAGGTCCCGGTGCCCACTATGAATTCTCGTGTCAGCTTTGCAAGAAGAAATGGGGCAAACGCTATTGCTCCCGATGGAGGCATGCCACTTGCCGCACCTGCCCCGCCTCGCCCATTGACGCCCACCATGTTGGAAGGGCGCGTGGGAAAGATTCTGCGGATGGTTGAGTCTGGGACCACTTTCACCATTCGTGATCTGGCCCTCGAATTCAACCTGAGCCCTTCGTATCTCCAGCGCTTGTTCAAGCACCAGACCGGCGTTTGCATGGGCGAATGGATAAACGAACAAAGACTTCAGAGAGCAGCGCACCTTTTAGCGAACAGCTACCTAAGCGTAAAGGAAATTGCCCACAACGTAGGATACGAGCATGCTTCCAGCTTCATCCGCGCATTTGGACGGCGCTTCACGCAGGCTCCGGCGCGCTACCGGAAACAAACCGATTACGCGAAATGCTAACGAAAGACCGGTTATGCTAATCCCTTCTTCTTGTAGTCTTCACGCGGCGAGTAGTAAATGGAACTCACTTGTCGGTACAGGTAGCTTCTAGCAGTGGCTTACATTCGGCGGGTGATCCCCCAATTGCTAGAAGGATGGTTGTAGAAGTGCGCAAAACAGGCGGGGCTTGTGCACTTCCTAGTCGAAGGAGATCAGGAATGAAAACAACAAAGCTCGCATCGGTTGTCGCAATTTTAGC
>WNFA01008638.1_pt1 | contig 13179 bp, 6 predicted proteins | sample 5400481 | NCBI WGS metagenome assembly WNFA01 (sample SAMN13153340, study PRJNA577476) | soil metagenome | isolation source: 120 cm saprolite under Douglas fir tree site 2 hole 1 replicate 2 | place: USA:California | collected 2015-04-18 | reverse complement strand
CAATGCTGCTGGTGAATCCTCGCGTAGCCCTCATAGGGCAGGAGACTGCTGACCTTAGCGCAAGCGCACGAGTGCTACGGGCAGAGGTAACGATAGTTGGTACCCGTAAGGAGCGAACTATTCGCCTCCCCGGCTTTGTTATTTTTGATGGGGCACGCCTGTTAACCGATGGACTTGAACTCACCACTGCTCTCCCTCTGACTAAAGATTGTGATGCCTCCGAACTCCTTGTCCTGGCGGGGAGAATAGCTGCGGCTGCTGGCTCTCCATGGGGAGACGCCTTCAGAGCAGCAGGAAATATGTCAGCTACTAATGGAGCTTTCGATGGCAAAGTTGCTACTGCCTATGTTGAAGGAGTACGGTATACACTTGGTCCTGCCGAGGATTGGATATCAATTCCAGAAGCCTCACGCCTGAGACAACGTGGTAGCTATGTGCTGGTACTGCAAAGTGAGCATGAACAGCAACCGCTCGGAGTTTTAGCACTAAGGCCACGGCTTGCACCAGGGGTTTCAGACCTTATAGAGTTATGCCAGCGTTACGGAGTAGAGCTGGGAGTGCTTGCTGGTGGCAATCAAATTGTGACGCAGGCACTTGTGCATCGTGCAGGCGTGCCTCTCCTTGCCGATGACGATGCAGTATCTGTTATTCGTGCGAAACAGAAAGAAGGAGCTATCGTCGCCTTTGTTTCAGACCACGCAGGCGCGTCAGCAGGGTTCAAGGCGTGTGATCTGGCAATTGGCCTCTCGGATGGCCATAGTCACCTGCCTGCACGAGCTGATCTGCTGTCTCCTGATCTTTATGGAGTGGCTGCCATAATTGAAGCAGGAGCACGTCGAGACGCAGCAGTACGCGACTCTACAGGGCTTTCTGCTCTATCCAACGTTATTGGTGCCGTGGTGGGCTTCAGAGGTATATCAGGCATAGAAGCTGCCTCTCGTGTAGTCTATATTGCAGCACTGGGTGCTATAGCAGATGCATGGTTCAGACTGCGCGGTGGCGAGCGTCCAGGATCGAGTATCTCCAGACTCGTAGATCCACGTCCAGAGCGCTGGGGACGGCGCAGCACGGAAAGCGTATTACGTACCTTGCACACCTCTGAGAAGGGGCTCACAAGTGCCCAGGCTGTTGAGCGATGGCACAAAGCTCCACCAGAAGCACACCGCAACCTCCTGATGGCTGCACTCCTCGACCAGGTGCGTTCTCCACTGATTGGTATTCTCTCCGTCGGCGCAGGTCTTTCGCTCTTCTTAGGGGCGGCTGCCGATGTCGCTATCATCGGTGCGACAATCGCGGCCACCGTTGCCGTGGACGCCTGGCAAGAGTACAAGGCTGATCGAGTTGCCGAAACGTTAGAGCGCATGGGAAGCTCGAAGGCCAATGTCCTACGTGATGGTACTGTCGTGACACTACCAGCAAACGAAGTTGTACCGGGCGATGTGCTCCTGTTGGCACCTGGAGATCGGGTTGCCGCCGACGCACGGGTGCTTAGCTCCCAAGGTCTGGAGGTGGACGAGGCAGCTCTAACTGGTGAGTCGCTGCCGGTCCCCAAGGTTCCGGTTGGGGGAACCGATGCAAGCCGCATTGTGCTGGAGGGTAGCGATGTCACCACTGGCACTGGACGTGCTGTCGTGGTGGCGGTTGGTCGCCACACCAGAATGGGTGCGACCACTGCGGCACTCTCTATCGAAGAGACACAGCAAAGTCCCCTCGGTGTGCGCCTCAGCCGCATGCTCCGCCTGGTAATACCCCTTTCAATAGTGGGAGGTGCAGTTGTTGTCGGTGCTGGACTGCTGTGGGGGCATCCACTTCCAGCTTTATTGGCGACAGGGGCAAGCATCGCCCTCACCGGTGTTCCTGAAGGTTTACCAATTCTCACCCGGATAGGCGAAGCCGGAGTTGCGCGTCGTCTGGCCAGCCGGAATGCTCTTGTACGTCGCCTATCAGCCATCGAGGCTCTGGGACGAGTAGATGTAGCCTGTACTGATAAGACTGGAACTCTGACCCAGGGGCGACTGGCGCTCAGCCTGGTGGCCGACATCAATCATGAAGCAGCATTGTCAGGAGAGCTGCCAGAGGACTTGCGTCGCGTGCTACTCACTGCTGCTCTTGCAAGTCCCCACCCAGATGCGCCCGATGCTCAATCGCACCCCACCGATATCGCTGTGATTCGCGGCGCTCAAGATGCTGGACTTGGCGAGCACCTGCAAACGCGGCGTGAGCGAGAGCTATCGTTTGATCCAGTACGCTCATTCCATGCTACCGTTGCACAGGGACGCCTCTGCATCAAGGGTGCACCGGAAGTGCTGATTTCCCAGTGTAGCCGGGTATTGCAGCGCGAGGGAAAACGTCCTCTGGACGAGAATGATCAACAGGAGTTGCTGGCCCGCTCCAGGCATCTCGCTGAGCGCGGTTTGCGGGTACTTTTGGTTGCCGAGGGCTCACCCGATACTCCGCTCGACAATCCGCGAGAATTGACGGTGCTTGGCTTCGTGGGGATCAGCGATCCACTACGCTCCACAGTACGTGCAGCCGTAGATCGCTGTCGCGATGCAGGAGTCCGCGTGATCATGATTACAGGCGATCATCCCGCCACCGCTCGTGCCATTGCCCAGGAGGCTGGTCTGTTGGACAAAGATGGAGAGGTAATCACTGGAACCGACATTGCTGAACTGCAGAATGGTGAATTGGATGAACGCCTGGAACATGCGGTGGTGATCGCACGGGCTACGCCTCTGGACAAGCTACGCATTATCGAGAGCTTGCAACGCCTTGGCCACACTGTTGCCATGACGGGTGATGGTGTAAACGATGCACCTGCCCTGCGATTGGCGGACATTGGTGTGGCAATGGGCCATGCTGGTACGGAGGTTGCGCGTCAGACTGCCGACGTTGTGCTTGTCGATGACGATTTCTCCACGCTAGTAGAAACGTTTGTGGAAGGACGCAGCTTCTGGCGGAACATTCGCCGGGCTCTTGGATTGCTCTTGGGAGGCAACCTGGGGGAACTGGGCCTGGTAGTTGGAGCCAGTTTGCTCGGTTCCGGCAGTCCGCTTACAGTTCGCCAAATTCTCGCGGTGAATATGATTACAGACATTCTGCCGGCCCTGGCGGTAACCCTTCAGCAACCTGAGCATCGCAATCTTGCGGAGCTGGCTCGAGAAGGTGAATCTGCACTCAACAAGCCATTACGCAACGATATTTTACGTCGTGCCGCTGCAAGTGCTCTACCTTCATTTGCTAGCTTCCTCCTCATATTAAGCTCTGGCACGTTGCCGGAAGCCCGTTCTGTGGCCTTCGCCAGTATTGTCGGCACTCAGCTTGCCCAGACGCTTGATGCTGGCTGGTCTGAGGGCAATCTTACCCCTTCGGTGTTCGGTGCTGTGGCTTGTTCTGCAGGCGCACTGCTGGCGGCGCTGACCGTGCCGGCGTTGCGGAGTTTTCTCAACCTTGTTATGCCGTCACCACTGGGTTGGCTGCTGATAGGTACCGGGACACTGCTGGCTGTTGGGTTGAGTCGTGTGCTGGCTTTGCCAGATTTAAGCCGTCCGAAGCTTCCTGCTCTTCCGGCACCTGCTGCGCCGATTGCACCGTGAGCTCCTGTTCAGCCACGATGGAAGCCCCTGATGCTCGCTTTTCTTCGAAAAACGAGCATCAGGGGCTTCCATTTGTAACTCTAGACCAGGATTACCTCCAGGTTACCCGTTCGAACAGGTACATTGGCAACTCATCGATAGCCACACGCACCTGGGTCATATTGTCACGCTCGCGTACCGTCACCGTCTTATCGTCCAGCGTCTGGAAATCGACCGTCACGCAGTACGGAGTGCCGATCTCATCCTGGCGGCGATAGCGACGGCCGATATTCGCCACATCGTCATACTGCGACACCATCAGCCGTCGCAGCTTTTTGTGAATATCCCTGGCCGTTGTTACCAACTCCTCTTTGTTCTTCTGCAATGGCAGCACCGCCACCTTCACAGGAGCAAGCCAGGGATGCAAGCGCAGCACCGTGCGACCTTCCTTGTCCTTCCTTGATGGAGGCTCTTCCTCGTATGCATCGAGCAACAAGTTCAAGAAAGTGCGGTCCACACCACCAGAGGTCTCAACGATCCAGGGAATGTAGCGTTCTTTCGTTTCCGGGTCGGTGTAGCTCAAATCCTGGCCGCTAAACTCGCTATGACGCGAGAGGTCCCAATCCTGTCGCCAGTGGATGCCCTCCCATTCCTGCCAGCCGAGCACCGTCTGATACTCGATATCAAAGGCTTGCTTTGCATAGTGTGCAAGCTCATCGGGACCATGTGCGCGGAAGCGCAGGCGATCTTTGTGGTTGATGATCCCTTGGTACCACTCGAAGCGGAACTGCTTCCAGTAGTCAAACCACTTCTGCATCTCGCTGGGATGCACAAAGAACTGCAGGTCCCACTGCTCGAACTCACGCTGGCGGAACAAGAAATTCCCCGGCGTGACCTCGTTGCGGAAGGCTTTCCCGATCTGGCAGATGCCGAAAGGTATCTGCATACGCGAAGATTTGAGCACATTGTCATAGTCCAGGTAGATGTTCTGGCACGCTTCACCGCGCAGGTATGTCTTCATGCGCTCGCCCTCAACCACGCCGATGTAGGTCTCCATCATCAGGTTGAAGGTACGTGGCTCCGTCAATTCCCCACCGCACACGGGGCATTTCTTCAGCCGTACATTCTCTTCCGGCAGGTGATCCAGGCGGAAACGTCGCTTACAGTTCTTGCAATCTACCAGTCGATCAACAAAGTTCTCGACGTGGCCGCTCGCCTCCCACACCTTCGGATGTGTGATAATACTGCCTTCGATACCAACAACGTTGTCATTCGTCTGCACCATCGACCACCACCAGTAGCGTCGAATATTGTTGCGCAGTTCAACGCCCAGCGGCCCAAAGTCATAGATGCCCGACACACCCCCATAGATCTCTGAGTTGGGGTAGACAAACCCACGTCTCTTGCACAGCGAGACGATTTTCTCCATTGGAACCATAGGAGTGTCGGTAGACAATGTTTTTTCCTCTGTTTGAGTCATGAGTGGTTTCCTCCTCATAAAAAATCCCCAGGCATCAGATTTGCAATTCTCAATCTGGCCCAGGGACGAATGTGCCTACGTAGGCCTGGGAACCCACGATAAATCGGGGTTCTACGTCTTACGGCAGCATGCGCGGTTCCACCCTGCTTCTTCACCTTCATGCGTGAAGCCACTCATTCAATCCAGCTCCGAAGCGCCGTTCACCTGCTGCGGATTGCCGACCTCGCACCACCTATCGGCTCGCTGCTATCTCTCGCAGGTTACTCCTCTTCATCATCGCTGGAGGGTCTATGTCATTTGTACTAATGTAGTATAGCCGAAACTCTCAAGAGGTGCAAGTCCCTGGTACCCGCAAGGGGCACCACTACATTATGGCTCCGCTCAATTTCATTTGGGCGTATGCGCTGCAACAAAGCCTAGCACACGTTTCCAGGCGTCGGCGGAAGCATCCGCAAACTCCATAGCCCGTCGATCAAAGAAACTATGCGGGGCACCTGGATAAATGACAATCTCGTGCTCCACACCCGCCTGATCTAGTTTCTCATCGAGGATATGCACCTGGTCAGTAGGAATATTCTGATCGGCCCCACCAAAAAGGCCTAGTACGGGATACTTGACCTGCTCCGCCATGTCAAGCACCGTCTTGTTACCCCACAAAGCTCTGCTCAATCCTGGGTAAAAGGCAATCACCCCGGCCCATCCAAAGTCTTCTGTGCCGCTGATGAGCGAGAGGCTTCCACCCATACAAAAGCCCACGACAAACGTCGGGTGGCTGCTACGTGTACCGGCGTGCAGATAGACATTTGCAGCCGAAACATCAGCGAAGAATGTCTCCAGCTTGAGCTGCTGCACATGCGGCCAGTAATCAAATGAATCGTCACGTGAGCTAATACCTGCTGTGCGACCAAAATAGTCAATTGCCACCGCGTCAATACCGACCTCGGCAAAGCGCAGCGCCAACTCCTTGTAGAACTGGTGCAACCCACGCACATCGGGATACACAATGATCTGCGCCCTTGTCGGATTGCCAGAGCGCGCAGCATAGGCAGCAAAACGGTTCCCATCCGCTGCCGTGAGCACAATCTCTTCTCCGTAAGCAGTCCCTCCAGCTCCCGGCGGAAGCGGCGGACGTGCATTGTCGTCATAACACATGTGTTCATTTCTCCTTTATCACTTAGGGCACCCGCCATCTCAAGAGAACATGCCCGTAGGGGCGGGGGTGGTGTGGAGCGGAGTGGGGACCCTTGTGGTCGCCCACACTGCCCCTACTATATCTACTGGGCTTTGCCCATACCCCCATTGTAGCACAATTGGAAGTTCTACCACCCCTAACGAATCACCTCAACCTCAATATCCAGCGATAAGCCTTTCCAGGCCTGATCGGCGGTAAGAGCAGGAAGATTGAGATAACGGGCAAGAGCAAGACAGGCTCGATCGCCCAGAGAGAGTCCGGCACCCTTCGTGAGCGGACGTAATGATCCAACCTGATAAGCTAGATTTACATCAAAGTCAATAATATTGAGGCTAATAGGATCTAGCGCATCGTGAATTGCCGCTTCTGGCATGCCTCCATCGCTAAGCTTTGACACTACTTCAGAAAAATTTACTGCGCTGATCACAGCTCCATTTGTAATGGCCATAGCTACCTGCTCAACTCCACCTTCCTGTTTGAGAAAGGCCAGCAGAGCCGAAGCATCCAGCACACAGCTATTCATTTTCAGCCTCTAGCCGACGCTCGGCGATCAATTCATCAGCTAAAGAGCGTTCCTGCGGGACGTAGCGGCATCATGCTTTCTTAATCTGACCTAAATATCTCACTTCTCAAGAAATGGGTCAGATGACACCTCCCTTCTGAAGCACATCGTTTATACTCTACTCATCAGTGTTAGTTACATAACGAAGTCGAAAACGGAACATGGATGATTTATTGTTGGAACCTCAGGCCCCTTGCTTTCAGATCTCGCCAATCCGGCAAGATCGTTTGCTTCGTCGCTATTTTTCCTATGAATCAATTTCTGGGGAAGCTGGCAGATTTGCACTTGAAAACCCCAGGATTTTCACCCGTCCGAGCGTCTTAGAGAGTAGGGAAGGCAGCTGTATAAGAACCCACATTCCACAGTTTAGGAAGTAGTATTTAAGAATTTTACGGAATGTGGGTAAGAAGGAGAGCATCTCCGATGATTGATGATCCATCGCAAGCGGAGCTCGTGGCACGCGCACAAGCAGGCGACGATCAAGCCTTTACTGAGCTAATTCGGCCCTACTACGGCAAGATTTGTATCTACCTGGCGCGTCTGATTAGTCACGACGATCGGTGGCGTGATCTTGCCGTCGCATACTTGCTTTTCCACTGTAACCTCAAACCGAGAGAAATTGTCCGCCGCTGCCCAGAGGAGTTCAGTGATGTGCAGGAAATCTATCATCGGCGGCGTAACATCACCGAACGGCTCTTGCGCGACTCGGATCAAATTCGTTGGAAAATAGATGGTACAGAGTAAATGATCGACCAGGGATGGGCTTTTGAGAAAGTTCTGTGCATAGAGAATACTTCGTTGGGAAATGGATGGCTTGAAACGTTCCTTTCAAGATACAAAGCAAATGGCACAAAAAAGCCGCATAGCCTCGATGGCTGATGCGACAAAATGCGAAGCCCGATCTTGAAAGGACGGCTGCAGATGGTGGCGGAATAGTGACCCTGGCAGTTCACAAGGAGTCGTTTAATCGATATCCCAGATGTGGCTCGGTAATGATATAGCGTGGATGAGCAGGATCAGGCTCTATTTTGACGCGCAAACGACGCACGACCCCTTTGATGTAGTCGGTCGCATCGCTGTACTGATGGCCCCACACACGCTGCAAGAGCAGCCGCGTGGTCAACACCCGTCCGACGTTTGCCGCCAGTTCGGCTAGCAGAGCGTACTCGATTGGTGTGAGGGTGATAATGCGGCCTGCCATTGTGACCCTGTGCTCCTCAGTATCGATCTTTAAATCACCACAGGTGACCTTAGTTGCCTGGATCTTGCTCCCCCGACGCAACACAGCCCGCACTCGGGCCAGTAGTTCGGCCAGGCGGAAAGGCTTGACCAGGTAGTCGTCAGCCCCCAGGTCGAGCACGGACACGATATCAGCCTCACTACCCTTGACACTCAAAATAATGATCGGAGTTGCGGCAAGTTCGCGGATGCGTTGGCAGACTTCCAGACCGCTGCAGCGGGGCATCACCAAATCCAATAGGATCAGTTCTGGTAACTCCCGCTCGAATGCAGCTAAAGCCTCCAACCCATCAGTGGCGGTCGTCATCTCATAGCCGTGGGTAGTCAGAGCCTGTTTCACCGCTACCATGACATAGAGTCACTTCTCCTTCGTGCTCACAGCGTACAGTTCATGCTCCTCCAACGCCTCAAGGCTGATGGGAGTCGTTGTCGGCAAGGGCAACGTGAAGCGAAAGATGCTCCCTCCTCCCGGTCGATCCTCCACCCAGATGCGCCCACCATGAGCCTCCACAACACCCCGGCAAATAGCCAGGCCCAATCCGCAACCCTGCATATCTGCCTTATAACCTCGATCCAGGCGATAGAAACGTTGGAAAATTTTCTCCCGCTCTCCTACAGGTATGCCTGGGCCACAGTCCGCTACCCCGATCAGCACATCGACCCCCGTCCACCTGGCCTCCACCCTGATGGGCGAGTTCGGGGGAGCATACTTATAGGCATTCTCGAGGAGATTCCACAGCACCTGAACGAGGCTGTCGGGGTCAATGTAATACAAGGGCAGATCCGGCGACAGGTCCTGTTCCACCCGGCATCCACTACTCAATCCCTCAAACTTTGCTATGGTATCGGCAATCAGCACAGGCAATTCGGTCCAGTCGCGATCGAGCAAGAGCGCGCCAGCTTCGATGCGTGAGAGGTCAAGCAATTGGTCGACTAGCCGCCCCAACCTGCTCGCCTGGCTTGCAATATTGTGCAGCAAGTGTTCTTGCTCCCGAGCAGATTGAATCCCGACGCCACCGCGGTCGAGCAGACTTTCGACCGAAGCACGGATGGCAGTAAGCGGCGATCGTAGGTCGTGTGAAACGGCTGCGAGAAACCCGCTCTTGAGACGATCCGCTTCTCGCAAGATCTCCATCTCGCTTTCGGCACGTAAGAGTTGCGCATTCTTCAGGGCCAGACCCAGTTGTTGCCCGATGGTCGTGAACAATGCAAAGTCCTCCTGCGTCAGCCTTCGAGGGCTATGGCTTCCGACGACCAGGACGCCGAGAATCGTGCTGCTAGTAGCCAGCGGGACGACCATCAAATCGCAGAGGTTTGCGGCCCTCAGAGACTCTTGCATGATACGTCTATCACTCTCCAGGTCATTGATCAGCAGCGCTTCCCCTGTGGCTGCGACCTGGTCAGCCAACTCATAGAGGGGTCTCAAGGGACGTTCACCCAGCTCAGGGAGCACCACCTCAAGCCGACCATATTGTGCGACGAGGGTGAGATGGTCCCCACTCTTATCGAGCAGCAAAACTATGCCTGCGTCCAGGCCTATGATCTCCGCAATACGCTCCAGAATCAGGTTGAGGTGCTGGCTGGGATCAAGTAACGTACCTAGGAGCAGCGCCATCGCATTGAGCGCTTTCATGTGGCGATTATGTTGTTGGAGGGTGTCGAAGAGCCTGGCATTCTCAATGGCTGTTGCCGACTGAACCGCGAAAGCCAGGCCGAGCCGCACATCATCGACCGGCCAGTGGTAGTAGTTGTATCTAGGAGCAGCGATGAAGCCGATTACTCCGCGGGCCGTCGTCAAGGGAAGCAGCGCTATCGACCGGATACCCATCTGCTTGATAAGAGCTGCTGGCAGGAGGTTGGAGGTCTGGACATCATCAATGATCACTGGTTCACCGCGCTCTCGAATGTATGAGACCACCTCAGCTTGTTGGAGCAATGTCTCCACAACTTGAAGAGTTTCTGATCGCAATGGACTCTGTTTACACCAGATGTGTAGCGACATCCCCTCGTCTGACTCATTGAACAGGCAGACAGCAGCACTTTCGAGTTGCAGCACGTAAGCTAACTGCTCAGCCACTTTGTCAAGAGCGACACCCAAATCCAGGCTGGCGCTGATCGCGCCTGAAGCAGCAGCCAGGCGTTCTGCATCGTACGCTCGACGTTCCTGTACATTGAGACACGCTTGTATATCGTCTATCGTAGGCGTGCCCGGCAAATCCTTGCCAGTGTGAGGCCATCGCGTTTTGTTGTATCCGTTGACCTCGAGAGGACTTGTACCGCTGGTGAAACTCACAGCGAGTTCTTGGGAAATCGTCTGGTGTTTCCCATTAGGTGTACCAGCGAGAAGGTCACGCAACTGTTGCTCGGTCTCGAGAGCGGCTGCAGCCAGGGAGTTGGTGAGAAATGGACGGATGAGACGGTAGTCACCCGTCACATCTAAGACACCTATAATCTCGCCTGTCAGTGGGTGGTGGATAGGTGCTGCTGTGCAGGTGAGGTCCTGCCACCCATCGCAATAATGTTCCGCAGCCATGAGTTGTACGATATGGCCATCAGCCAGAGCGGTGCCGATGGCATTGGTGCCAGCCGCGGCTTCGCTCCAGTCGCCCCCAGGAACGAAGTCGATGCGAGCAAGTCGGCGACGGATCGCTACGTCACCGATCACATCCAGCAGGCAACCCTTGGCGTCGCTCAGCACGATCACATATCCTGAGCCAGCGAGAAAATCCGTCAGATGGCTCATCACAGACCGTGTAGCCCGTATGAGTAACTCATTGACCTCACGCAGATGGTCGAGCTGAGTTTCCCTGGCAATAGCAAGCGGTGCGTAACGCCGTCCAGGATTGACATCCAGAGCGCGACAGCGCTGCCAGGACTCCAAAATCATTGGACGAGGAGTGTATATGGCAGGGTTTCCAGTGGTCAGGAACCGCTCGCGAATCGCTGTCAACTGCCGAGCAGTGCGCTCGATCTCTGATGGTGAGGCGATGGAAAGATTTACGCGATACAGTCGGTTGGTCATATCTCCACCCCATTATAGATGAGGCATGACAAAGGCTGCTCCGCCATTGCCTGCCGATGCAAATTTTCTTCAAAAGCTCAGACGATCTGTAGGCTACGAAGCACAAGTTACTAGGACCATACCACCGCCTATATTATAAACTATATAGCATATGGTGGCGCGGCTGTCTACGAAAATGAGCAGTGAGTTAGAATTTTCACCGTTTTTTCACCGGCAAACCTATCGGTTCTCACCGGTGCCTCACAAAGTTATGTTACCATATTACTAAGCCACCGAGTAGTGTGATGGTAACGTTGTGATTAGTTTTTTGAGTAGACTTGTTGGTACCGACAACCGCGTAGTTGAACTAATGGCCTTGGCTGTCTGGCGCAAAGTGACCTACACATAGCTATCTAGCGGTCAGGATGCCATGCATGATTTTGCAAGTGGCCACCCGGGTGACCACAGTGTTCTCATCCCCTGAAGTGTGTATCTCGATGTAGGAGTGTGTCGTCTTGCTCTGCGCTTCAACAATACGATGGCGTAGGCAGCAGAGAGATTCGGAATTTGAAAGGAGTGACCGATAGTTCTCGCAATTGTCGTCAAAGCTCATAAAAACGTATTTGCGTTGAATGACAGGTGCGAGGTCTCGACATTGTATTGCTACGACAAATTAGATCAGTTGTAGACAGCCTAGATGTGCGACAGCCAGTAGGCTGGTCAGACAAGGAGAAACATTATGGCTCGCGCAAGCCTCACTAAGGCGTACCAAAAGATTCAGGAACTTTCCTGGGAGCCAACATTTGCTACGCCGGTGAAGAAGTATCCCACCGACTACAAGTTTGACAAGGCTCCCCAGAAGGAACCGTTGAAACAGGTCATGCAGTCCTATTTCCCCATGCAGGAGGAGAAAGACAATCGCTCCATGGGGGCCATGGACGGCGCACTGCGCGGAAATATGTTCCGCCAGACACAGCCGCGCTGGATGGAGTGGATGAAGCTCTTCCTGGGCATCATTCCGTTCCCCGAGATTTCCGCGGCTCGTGCTATGCCCTTGCTTACCTCAGCGGTGCCAAACCCAGAACTCCACAACGGACTGGCACTTCAGATGATTGACGAAGTACGTCACTCAACCATCCAGATGCACTTGAAGCGCTTCTACATGAAGAACTACATCGATCCTGCCGGGTTCGACACGACCGAGAAGTCCTTCGACAGGTGCTATGCGGGGACGATCGGGCGGCAGTTCGCTGAGGGCTTCATCACTGGCGACGCAGTCACAGCGGCCAACGTCTACCTCCAGATTGTTGCCGAGACCGCCTTCACGAACACGCTGTTCGTGGCGATGCCATCGGAGGCCTCTGCTAATGGCGACTACCTCCTGCCCACAGTATTCCTCTCGGTCCAATCCGACGAGTCACGACACATCAGTAATGGCTATGCCACGCTCTTGATGGCTCTGGCCGACCCTGAAAACCAACTGCTGCTGGAACGCGACCTCCAGTACGCCTTCTGGAACAACCACTGCGTCGTCGACGCGGCAATTGGCACCTTCATTGAGTACGGAACGAAGGACCGTCGCAAGAATCGCGAGAGCTATGCAGAGATGTGGCGGCGCTGGATCTACGATGACTACTACCGTAGCTATCTGATGCCGCTGGAGAAGTATGGTCTGAAGATCCACCATGAGGATGTTGAGGAGGCCTGGAAGCGTATCACCGAAAAAGGCTATGTGCATAAGACAGCCCAGTTCTTCGCCACCGGCTGGTTCGCCAACTTCTGGCGCATCGATCCGATGACCGAAGAAGATTTCGAGTGGTTTGAGTTTAAGTATCCGGGCTGGTACAACGAGTATGGCAAGTGGTGGGAGCACTATGCGCGTCTGTCCAAGCCCAATGGGCACAAGCCTATCGCCTTCGAGGATGTCGGCTATGTGTATCCGCACCGCTGCTGGACGTGTATGGTCCCCTGTATGATCCGTGAAGATACAGTCATGGATACCGTCGATGGCCAGGTACGCACGTACTGCTCCAAGACCTGCCACTGGACCGATAAAGAGGTGTTCCGCGGCAGCTACCAGGGTCGCGAAACCCCTGCGATGGGCCGACTCGTTGGCAAGCGCGAGTGGGA
>WNFA01007838.1_pt1 | contig 13184 bp, 11 predicted proteins | sample 5400481 | NCBI WGS metagenome assembly WNFA01 (sample SAMN13153340, study PRJNA577476) | soil metagenome | isolation source: 120 cm saprolite under Douglas fir tree site 2 hole 1 replicate 2 | place: USA:California | collected 2015-04-18 | reverse complement strand
ATGGAGCGCATCACGGTGCTCGATTGCGCGAAGATGGTTTGCGATTTCACCAAACACAAAGCGGAAATCAAGAAGCGGCCGGACATGCCTACCGGGCCGCTGAACCGTGTGGCGGACAACGCGCTTGCCAAGCGACTGCTCGGCTGGGAGCCGAGGGTGGCGTTTCGCGAAGGGCTCAAGCGCACGATCGATTGGTATTACTCGACCAAGGACCGCAAAGAAGTGGAGCGGACCTTCGGACGACTGCTCACGGAGCGCTGAGCCGCCGGAATTTTCTGGCACGGCCGAGATTTCCGCAGTATTGTGATTGCGTTGCGCGGGGCATTTGTTGGTGTGCCTGGGAGCCGGCCCCAACCGGCAAACCGCGACCGGCCGCGAGATTGTTTTGATTACGCCGGCGAGAATCACCTTGATTCCGGCGAGGGTGTATGTCAGCGGGCTTGCTGGCGTTTTTCATCGCGCTTTTAGCGTCCCTGACGCTCACGGTACCGGTGCGGGCGCTGGCGTTGCGCGTTGGCATGGTGGACCTGCCGGGCCCGCGGAAGGTGCATGTGCAGCCAATACCGCTGCTGGGCGGACTGGCGATGTACGGTGGGGTAATGCTGGCGATTATTTTTGCGTTTGACGGCGCGGCGCGAGAGCAAAGCGTGGGGATCGTGACGGGCGCGACGCTGGTGGCGGCGGTCGGCTTCTTGGATGATCGCGGGTGGCTGCATCACCAGATCAAGCTTTTCGTGGGAATGCCGCTGGCCGCGTGCATTCTACTTGCGAGCGGAATTCATGCGCAAGCGTTCGAACTGTTTGTTCCCGGACGCGCGGGGTACTGGATGGACGCGGCGCTAACCATTTTCTGGGTGGTGGCGATCACCGCGTCGTTCAGCATACTGGACCATATGGACGGACTGTGCGCAGGAGTCGCCGCGACCGCTTCGTTCTTTTTTGCGTTGCTCGCGTTTTTGAATGGGCAAATTGTGGTGTCGACGCTGGCGGCCGCCGTTTTTGGCGCCGCTTGATTCTCGGCGTCACTATATTCGATACAACGCTGGTCACCATTTCTCGCGCGCGGCGAGGACTGCTGCCGTTTGCGGCGCCCGGAAAGGATCATGCCGCGCACCGGTTGGCGAACCTGGGATTGGGGCAGCGTGGCGCGGTGCTGGCGCTGTATCTGCTTGGCGCGGTAAGCGGCGCATCGGCAGTGTGGGTTTGCTATATTCCATCGCGCGCGGCGCTGCTGTTCGCCGCCGTGGTCATCGCGGCGCTGCTATTTGCGATTGCGATGCTGGAGAAGGCGCCGTACGAGCGGCAGGCGGCAAAGTCCTCAGGGCTCGAATCGCCCGCCAGCTAACCTTGCGGTTTTCCCTGCGGTTTCGCTGCGATCGAGGTTTGCCGCGGTACCTGGATTGGCTATACTTACGGCGGTCGCTCACTCATCCACTCCTTCAGCACTCCGCAGGGTCGGGAAAGTGGTTGCCCGGGGAACCGCGAAGCCGATGAACGTGTTTACAGGACATGCTGGTGGGCAAGGCGGAAACGGTTGCAAGCGAAGACGGAAGACAATCGGCGCGAGAATAACGAAGAAGTAATAATCGTGGGAGGCTCGGCGGCTGGATTTTACGCCGCCGCCAAGATAGCTCACGGCGGCAAGCGCGTGCGCGTGTTGGAATCCCAGCGAGCCTTGGAGCCGGTGCAGCGGACGCTGATTGTGACGGATCACTTCCGCAAGCAATTGGGAGCTTCGGCGAACGAGAGCGTTCTAAACGAGATTCGGCGGTTTGAACTCTTCACGGATGGCCGCTCCGCGCAGGTCGCGCTGGCCAAGCCCGACCTCATCATCGAGCGCGCAAGATTGATTCCGGCGCTGGCGCGTGAGGCGCGACAGGCTGGGGCAGAAATTTCCTTTGATACTCGTTTTCTGGGATTGTCTCCCAACACGAATGTCATTCGAGTCGAGGTTGAATCCAGCGGACGGCGGGAAGCGTTGCACGCGGAGAGCGTGGTGGGGGCGGACGGCGCGGCGAGCCGTGTGGCGCGAACGGCGGGCTGGGCGCCCATTGAAACAGTGCCGCTGGTGCAGGCGATTGTGCGCTTGCCGAAAGACTGTCCAGTAGATACGACGCGCGTCTGGTTCGTGCCGGACGACACGCCGTATTTCTACTGGCTGATTCCGGAATCGGCGGAGCGTGGCGCCCTGGGCGTAATCGGAGAGAATGGCCGCGATACCGCGCGATGCCTGGCGCGATTTCTGGAGAAGAAAGGAATCGAGCCACTCGAATGGCAGGGCGCGCGAATCCCGGTGTACAAGCGTTGGGTGCCCGTGAAGCGGCGCGTGGGAAAAGGGAGTGTGTACCTGGTCGGGGACGCCGCGGCGCAAGTGAAAGTATCTACGGTGGGAGGGATCGTTACCGGCTTTCGAGGGGCGCAGGCTGTCGCGGAGTCCATTTTAAGAGGCGGACGCAGGGAACTGCTGGCGCTGCGGCGTGAACTAAGCACCCACTGGCTGTTGCGGCGCACGATGCATCATTTCCAGCAGGAAGATTACTCACGCCTGGTGGACCTGCTCAATGCGGCTACGCGGGACACGCTCCGCGAGATTACACGCGACGAGTCAACTCGGCTGCTATGGAACGTGCTGCGGCGCCAGCCGCAACTCGTGCTGCTGGGGTTGCGAGGGCTGCTATTGGGCTGGAACAGTCAGCGGCGCTAGAGCTGCTGTATGCGGGAATTTGTGCGAGCATAGAGAATTGCCGCCCGGAGGACTGGATTGCGTCTTTCTGTAGTTGGATGTGGTTACGTCGGCCTGGTGACTGGCGCATGCCTCGCTGAAGCGGGGCATGAGGTCATTTGCACGGACATCGATGAACAGCGAATCAAGCGGTTACAGGCGGGAGGCGTGCCGATTTATGAGCAGCACCTGGACAAGATCCTGGAATCGGCGCGAAGCGCGGGCAAAATCTCGTACACCTCGGACGCCGGCGAAGCGATACGCAGCGGCGACGCCATTTTCATTTGCGTGGGGACACCACCCAAGGAAAACGGTGAGGCGGATCTCTCCGCAATCGACCACGTGGCGCGCCAAATTGCCACGGAGGCGCGAACTCCGAAACTGGTAATCGAAAAGAGCACGGTGCCGGCACGCACGGGACTGGAATTACGCCGCGCGCTCACGGCCTACTCGCGCGACAGCGGCTTGGCGTTTCGCGTGGTGTCGAATCCGGAGTTCCTGCGCGAGGGGACAGCGGTTTCGGATTTCCTTCATCCGGACCGCATAGTAGTGGGCGTAGAGGATGAAACTTCGGCGCGTGATATGCGGGAGATTTACCGGCCGATTCTGGAGCGCTCTTTTCACTGCCCGGTTCACAATGGCACGTGTCCCCCGGGGACGGCGGTAAACCTGCTCATCACCACGATCAATAGCGCGGAGCTCATCAAACATGCTTCCAATTCGTTTTTGGCGCTGAAGATCAGTTACGCCAATGTGATTGCCGACCTATGCGAGAAAATCGGCGCGGACGTGGAGGAAGTGACGCACGCCATGGGATTGGACCCGCGCATTGGCGAGCAATTCCTGCGTGCCGGGCTGGGCTTTGGCGGTTTCTGCTTCCCCAAGGATTTGCAGGCCTTCGTTCACCTGGCCGGCACGGTGGGAGTGGATTTCGACATTTTAAAGGCGGCCGAGCGGGTCAACAAACAGCGCATCGACCGGTTTTTCGAAAAGGTGCGCCGGGCTCTATGGGTGGTCAAAGGAAAGCGTGTCGCCGTACTCGGACTGGCGTTCAAAGCAAATACCGACGACATTCGATTCTCGCCGGCGCTGGAAGTCGTGAAGGAACTGCTGCTGCAAGGAGCGCAGGTGCAAGCCACGGATCCTGAAGCGATTTCGAGAGCGAAAGCGTTGTTTCCCGCGGCGAGTTATCACCAAGATCCGTACGATGCCTTGCGCGACGCGGAAGCAGCGCTCGTCTGCACGGAATGGGACGTATTCCGGGACCTGGATTGGGAGCGCGCAGGGAAACTCATGGCGCGGCGGCTGGTGGTCGACGGCAGAAACCTCTATTCGCCGATGCGGATGCGCGGGCTAGGATTTGAATACCATTCGTTCGGACGCGAATAATCTCCAGTGATCAGCAGGAAAAGCGAAAAGCGTTATTAGGCGCCGGCGGTCTGCTTGCTTGCAAAATACTCTTTGAAATAGTCCATTTCCAATATTCACGGGCAAATGCTCATCGGATAACATCAAGCGGTGGATTCCCTCAATCAAATCGGAAACGTAGCAGAAGCTGCGGGTCTGCTTGCCGTCACCATAGACCGTGAGGGGCTTGCCGGTGAGAGCTTGGTGGACAAAATTGGGGAGGGCGCGACCGTCGTTCAGACGCATGCGGGGCCCATAGGTATTGAAAATACGCACAATGCGCGTGTCCACGCCGTGATAGCGGTGATACGCCATGGTCATGGCTTCGGCGTAGCGCTTGGCTTCGTCGTAGACGCCGCGAGGTCCGATCGAGTTCACATGACCCCAGTAGGTTTCCGGCTGCGGAGAAACTTCCGGGTCGCCGTAGCATTCGCTGGTGGAAGCCAGAAAAAACTTAGCCTTTTTAGCGAGGGCGAGACCGAGCGCGTTGTGAGTGCCCAGTGCGCCGACCTTGAGGGTGGGGATGGGCATTTTCAAGTAGTCGACGGGGCTGGCCGGGGAAGCGAAGTGCAGGACGTAGTCAACAGGGCCGGCAACGTCGATGTAGTTGCAGACATCCGCGCGCGCGATGCGGAAGCCGGGGTGCCTCTGTAGATGAGCGAGGTTCGATTCCGCGCCGGTGACCAGGTTGTCGAGGGCGAGAACGTCCCATCCCTCCGCGATCAGGCGATCGCAGAGATGCGAACCCAGGAAACCCGCTCCGCCGGTAACTACTGCACGCATGCATCCTCCCGAGAAATGCCAACTGGCAATGTTATCGCGGCGGGCAGCGATTGACCACACTGGCGGGCCGCGATACCATGCGCGCGCTTGCCCATGCACAGCAGCGCAGACGCACCGCAGGTCCGGAAGCGCCACTTGGCCCGGGCGATTCTTCTCAGCGTGTTTGTTGGGGCAATCGCCTTCGCGGCTGTTATTTTTTTTGGCGTGGGCCGGTGGCTGGTTGTGGAAGATCCGCTGGACAAGGCCCGAGCGATTGTGGTCCTTAGCGGTCGAATGCCCATGCGGGCCAAGGAAGCGGCACGCTTGTACAATGCCGCCTATGCACCGCAAGTTTGGCTGACCCGCGCCAATGAACCTGCCGCCTCACTCCAGGAGATGCATATCGCATTCCTCGGCGAGGACTTCTTCAACTCGCGAGTTTTGATGCACGAAGGCGTGCCATCGAATGCAATCCGAGTGCTCGAGCCGCCGATAGACAATACCGCTGACGAAGTCCTGGCCATTGCAGCGGAATTGGAGCAGGAGAAGGGCGCCGCTGTGATTATCGTCACCACGAAGGCGCACACGCGGCGGGTGCGCACGCTGTGGAGAGAGCTTGCGGGCGGGCGAGGGCGAGCGATCGTGCGCGCCGCTTCCACGGACCCATTTGCGCCGGAGCATTGGTGGCGGGCGACCGGCGATGCGCTGGACGGCGTGCGGGAAGTGCTGGGCCTAGTGAATGCGTGGGCGGGCCTGCCTGTGCATCCTTCGCGCTGAGGGCGCGCTGAGGGGCAAATCAGAAAAAGAAAAACCTTCTGCGGCGTGGCGAAACTATTTCATCGGGAATTTCCGGGACGTGCGGAAGGTCGCGTCCTTCAAAGGCGGCCAGGGGGTTTTCGAGAAATAGGGCCCGTGCCTTCTCGTCGCCAAATTGCTTGTTTACCGCGTCATACGCGGCCTGCAAACGCAGCGGCCTGCGCTTGGTGTTGTGCGCATCGCTGGCGACGAAGTGCACGAAGCCTCGCCCGATCCAGCACAGAGAATCTTCCTGCGCGCGCGGACCGAAGGTTCCGGTCAGGGAGCCGGCGGTGACCTGCATAAAGCAACCCAGCCGCGCCCATTTTGCCATGCGCTCCGGCTGGCGGCGGAGAATGGCGTTGCGCTCGGGGTGGGTGATTATGGGCCGCAGGCCCTTGAGCTGCAAAGCGTGCAGGGAGTCGTCCATGGAGGGCGGGATGGAGATTTCGTTGAACTCGACGAGCAAGTAATCGCGCTGGTTGATGCAGAAACGAGAGGCGTCGGTCCGCAAAGCCTCGAGATTTTCCGGGTTGAGATGAAAGTCGCATCCGGTAGCCAGCTTCAGCCGGTCACCGATTTCCGTTTGCAGGCGTTCGCGCAGACACTGAACGCGCGCATAATCGAAAGGATAATCGTTGCTGCAATGTGGCGTGGCGACGACATGGGTAATGCCGTCGGAGATTGCCGATTCGGCCATAGCCAGTGATTCTTCGATGCCCTCGGGGCCGTCATCGAGACCTGGCAAAATGTGGCAGTGCACATCCACCATGGGATTCGCAAACTCCTCGCCGCGCTAACACCGCAGTGCTGCGATATCTGAATCGCCTGCTGCGTCTGAGCGGACACGCATCCGCTGCTTGCTGAATGCCGGTTGCGCCTGCCACTGCCGGCTGGGGACGTTAAGCGCGCGCCTACTATCTTGCCCCGTTTGGCCAGGCAGTCGCAACGCTTGGGCGTGGCGGGAACAGCGTCGCGTGGTGTTTTTTTTGCGCGCACGGGTAACCCTGTTATATTTGTTCGGCCTTCCAGCCGGCTTTGCGGCTTGGCTTATCCCGAAATAATTTAGGAGTGCGACGCGATTCATGGCAATTGACCGGAAACCTGAGTTCTTCAAAGGCGCCCAGCTTAGGGTCGCCATCATCGGATGCGGATATGTCGGTTTGCCGCTGGCGCTGCGATTTGCGGAAGCCGGGCACAGAGTGACGGGATTCGACACCGACCCCAACAAAGTGAATATGCTGAATGCGGGGAGGTCGTATATCGAGCATATTCCGCAAACGAAGATCCAGCAGTTCGTCAACAGCCGGCATTTTGGGGCCACCACGGATTTCGCGCGGTTGAAGGAAGCGGACGCCATCATCATTTGCGTGCCGACCCCGTTGGACGAGCGGCGCGAGCCAGACCTCAGTTACGTCGAGCAAACAGCCAGATCGATTCAGCCGCACCTGCAAAAGGGGCAGCTCGTGGTGTTGGAATCCACTACGTACCCGGGGACCACCGAAGAGTTGGTGCTGCCGATTTTAGAGAAGAGCGGATTGCGCTGCCCTATTGCAGCGGGGCCGGAAAACGAGAATATTGCCTGCGATTTCTGGCTGGCCTTTTCTCCGGAGCGCGAAGATCCGGGGAATAAGCAGTTTGGTTTGGCGCAAATCCCGAAAGTCGTCGGCGGCGTGAATCCGCCGAGCGGACGCGCGGCGGTGTCGCTGTACGCGCAGGTTGTGGCGCGCGTGATTCCGGTAAGCTCCACGCGCGCCGCGGAAATGACCAAGCTGCTGGAAAATATTTTTCGATGCGTGAACATCGCCATGGTGAACGAGCTGAAGATGCTCAGCCTGCGCATGGGCATCGATATCTGGGAAGTGATCGACGCCGCGGCGACGAAGCCGTTCGGCTTCATGCCTTTTTACCCGGGGCCTGGACTTGGCGGGCATTGCATCCCGGTGGATCCGTTTTATCTTTCCTGGAAGGCGCGCGAGTACGACTTTTCGACGCGCTTCATCGAGCTTGCCGGCGAAGTGAATACCGCGATGCCGTATCACGTTGTTGACGCGGTGGCCGCGGCGCTGAACAATCACAAGAAGAGTTTGAAGGGCGCGAGGATTTTGATCTTAGGCGTGGCTTACAAAAAGGACGTGGACGATCTGCGCGAGTCGCCGACGCTCAAGATCATGCAGCTGTTGCAAGGGCGCGGCGCACAGCTCGATTACAACGATCCGTATTTTCCGCAGCTTCACAAAATGCGGCATTACAATTACGGGCATATGAAATCCGTGCAGTTGAGTCCGCAAACGATTGGCGGCTATGACGCAGTGATTGTCGCCACGGATCACTCCATTTACGATTACTCCGCGATTGTCGACGCCGCGAAGCTGGTGGTGGACACGCGCAACGCCACGCGCCGCGTGATGCGTCACCGCGACAAGATCGTGCTCTGCTAGGCGCAAATGACTGCGTCCACCGAAGAAATCCGCCGCCAGCTGCAGGAAAGCGCACGCGTCAAACAGGCTTTCTCCGACGCGTTGGTCGATCGCATTCTGCATTTTGCGCAAAAGTGCGCGGCGGCTTTGCGTGGCGGCGGCAAAGTCGTGTTCTTTGGCAATGGCGGTAGCGCCGCCGACGCATTGCACGTCGCGGCGGAGCTGGTAGTGAAATTGCGCGACGACCGGCGTGGCCTGGCGGCGTTGGCGTTGACCACCAATCCGTCGGTGCTCACCGCGGCGGGCAACGATTACGGGTTCGAGCAGATTTTCGCGCGGCAGATCGAATCACTCGTTTCCGCGCAGGATGTGCTGGTCGCACTCTCCACCAGCGGCGAGAGCGCAAACATTGTGCGAGGAATCGAAGCAGGGCGAGGGCGACGCGCTTTTCTGGTCGCGCTTACGGGTGAGACGGGCGGCGCGCTGGCGAGCAAGGTGGACCTGCTGCTGAACGTTCCTTCTCGCGAACCGCAGCGGATTCAGGAAGCGCACATCACTATCGGGCATATCGCTTGCTCGCTGATCGAGCAGCTCGCTCTGCAGGAGTAACTGCGATTCTGCGTCGAGGTCTGCTTCTATTTCATTTTCACCAAGGCTATGCGCGCGGTTGCGAACGGCATTACCGCTTCGAGCAGTACCGGGGTTCGCGCAGCGTCGCTGGCCAGATACAGCGCGAAATGGGCGTCCTTTAATTCCGCTCCTGCGTCGAACACTCGAATTTCGATCTTTGAAGCGGAGAAGGTGCCTGCCGGAACCGTGATATTTTGCGCCGGGCCGTCGAGCTTCGCGCTAATGTCGTACAATTTGTGGCCGTCATAGACCGGGCCGCGCACCTCGTGAGTCTTCGTCCAATCCACCGTGCGCAGATATTGCATTAGCCCCAGCGGGTCGCGGGTTCCAGGCAAAACGCGAGTCAGCGTGCCGTTTGCTGTGGCGCGCTCCGCGTCGGTCGTCGTCATGCGCTGGATGGATTCTTGTTTCTGTCCGCGTTCGTTTAAGTGCATTTCGTATTGCAGGCTCGAGAGAGTGGCTGCATCGCTGTAGGAATCAAACTGATCGTCAAGCTCGAATACCATGCGCAGAGGATTCTCCGTGCGCGCGAAGGCTTGCAGGTGCCAGGCAGTCTTCCCGAAGAAGTCGCGACGGTCGACAATTTGCAGACGCAGATTAGCGACATTGCTGAGATTCGCCACGTCGGCGGCAAATTCGAGCACTTCACCAAGGCGCAAAGGCGTGCCTGCGTCGGCAGGTGCGGTGCGATCCCCGGGCTCGATTGTCTTTGAGGGCGTACGCACAGCAGAAGCTGTGGCCGTCTTCTCCGTTACCGATGCGGAGGCAGCCATAGCGGGCTGCGCTGCCTTCGACACTCGGCCGAGAGGGCCGAGCTCATGCGCCCAGTAATACGCTCCGGCGGCGCAGGCCAGCGCAGCCATTGCCGCGATCGTTACAGTGGGCTTGGTCATGCTATTTGTGTGAACCTGGTCTGAAACAATCCGTTGCCTCGCTGCCTTCCGTCGTACAATACATTTTGCGCGCATCTCGGACGCCGAACAATCGGCCGATTGAGCGACCTTTGAGATTATCAAAACGTAAGGCGCTCGTCTGTCCGAGACGAGCCTTGCTTCCCGCGGCAGCCACCCCTCTGCTGCGAACCTTGCAGGAGGATTCCCTGAATGCGCTTCGTCGTTACAGGCGGCGCCGGCTTCATCGGGTCGAATACCGTGGACGAACTCGTCCGCCGCGGGCACGGCGTGGTGGTGCTGGACGATCTTTCTTCAGGTAAGGAAGAGAACCTCGCGGAAATCCGCAATAAAATCACCTTGATTAAGGGCAGCATTACGGACATAGAAGTGGTTCGTAAAGCCATGCACGAAGCCGAATACGTGCTGCACCTGGCGGCGCGCACTTCGGTCCCCAGATCGGTCAAAGATCCGATCGAGACGAACCGGATCAATATCGACGGCACGTTGAACGTTTTGGTAGCGGCACGCGACGCGAAAGTGAAGCGCATCGTCTTCGCGGCCTCGTCTTCCGCATACGGAGAAACGCCCACGCTGCCCAAGATCGAAAAGATGGAGCCGCAGCCCATCTCGCCGTACGGTGTCACAAAGTATGTCGGCGAGTTGTATGCGCAAACCTTCGGCCGGTGCTATGGACTCGAGAACGTGTCGCTGCGCTATTTCAATATTTTCGGTCCGCGCCAGGATCCGAGCTCTCCGTATTCCGGTGTGCTGGCCAAATTTTGCACTGCCTTCCTGGAGGACACGCAACCTGTGATTTTCGGAGACGGCGAGCAAACGCGCGATTTCACTTATGTGGATAACGCCGTGCAAGCCAATTTGCTGGCCTGTGAAGCTCCCAATGTTTCCGGCAAGGTATTCAACGTTGGGGTCGGCGGGCGTTTCTCGCTGAACCAAACCGTCGCTCTTCTCAACAAGATTTCCGGCAAGAACCTCGAAGTGAAATTTGAACCGGGGCGCGACGGCGATATTCGCGACTCGCAGGCGGACATTTCGCAGGCCCGGGAATTCCTCGGCTACGAGCCTCAAGTTGCGTTCGAAGAGGGCTTGCGGCGCACCTTCGATTGGTATCGCGCGGCGCAAATGAAGGTGGCTGTTACGCCTGCACCCGCGTCCGCGCCTGTGCCGACTCCCGCCAAATCCTGAAAAGAAAAGCGGAGCTTGCCTCTCGCTCCATGGTTTTCGAGCTTGCGGAATCAACCGTGCCAAGCGGCCAGCCTACCGGTCCGACTCCTCGCTATCTCCGTCATCTCGGCGCTGGCTTGCCGGCTTCGGCACGATGTGCGGAATGCCCGCATCATTCATTTTTTTATTGAGCGCCGCTAAGTCCTCGTCGATGAGCTTCTTGACTTGCGCGGAAGCATCGCTGACGAGCGGGCTTAATTCCGCGAGCTTCTCCTTCTGTTGTCCGCCGGGAGCCGCCGCGAATCCATCCAGATCTTGCAAGAGACCCTGCACTTGATCGGGTAGAGGCTTGGGCTTCCATTCGAACGGCGGGCCCGCATTGCCAAGCCCCTCTCGTTCGCGGATGTATTTCTCGGCGACCTTGTCCACCTTCTTTTGCAGCTCGTCCGCCGCCTTCTGTATCTCGTCGGGGATTTTCGGCGCGTCGGGCTTGCCGGCATCCGCCTTCCATTGCGTGCGCGCCGCACTCAACGCATCCTTCAATCCCTGGATCGTCTTGCGGTCTTTGGCCGCAGTCTTTTCCATGGCGTACAATTGATCCAAGGCTGCGCGCCGCGCCGCGCGATCCTCCGGGGAAAGCTGAATGTGCGGGTCATCCTCGACCACTACCTCCTGCGTTGCTTCCTTCGTCCCGGCCTTGATTTTGATCGTGTACTTTCCGGGTTCCACCTTCGGGCCGCGCGGACCTTCCCAGTAACCGGCATTGATGGCCTCCATCTGCTCCGGCGTGGGCTCGGCTGCGGGGTTGTAGCGCAGGTCCCAATTTGTCCGATTCACGCCGGCAGCACCCGGCCCGTCGAATTCCCGCACTGCCTTCCCGTCTTTGTCAGTGACAGTGATCTTGACCTTGCCTTCTTTCTTTAGCTCCGCGGCGGATTTGCTTTTTTCCTCTGCTGTGCCCTTCCCCTTTTCCTCGGCCTTCGCTGCCGCCGTCTTGTCCTTATCGTCCTTGTCCGTCCTTTGTTCGGTCTTCGGCGGCTCCGGCAGCACGGCCTCCTTCAAGTAATAATTCAGGATGGCGCCGTAGGGCGGATTCTTCGTGGTAAAAAATTTCTGTCCCCCGCTCCAGCGCCGCATCCTGATGTTGAAAGTGGTAGCCGCGTGCGGCGGGAAAAACGTCAGATCGCCGTTCAACACGCTGGCGTCCATCTTTTCGATCGGCGTAATGTCGTCGAAGACCCATATCGAGCGCCCGTGCGTGGCCAGCACCAGGTCGTTTTCGCGTGCTTGAATCTGGATATCGTCCACCGGCACGGTTGGAAAGTTATTTTTCAGCGCCGTCCAGTTCGCGCCGCGGTCCCAGGAGACCCACAACCCGAATTCCAGTCCGGCAAACAGCAGGTTTTGATTCCGCGGGTGCTCGCGAACCACGTGCACGCTTCCGGCGGAATCCGGAATGCCGTTGCGAATCGCTTTCCAGGTCTCGCCGTAATCGTTCGTTGCGAAAATGTAGATTCCGTAGTCGTCGTTGCGATGTCCGTCGAACGTTACAAACGCCGCTCCCTCTCCGGCCTTCGACGCCACCACGCGGCTGACATACGTGCCCTTGGGGACGCCCGGAACGCGCGAAGCCACATTCTTCCAAGTCTTTCCCCCGTCGCGCGTGACTTGCAGGTTTCCGTCGTCCGTGCCGACCCACAGCACGTTCGGCGTCAAAGGTGATTCGCTGAGCGTGGTGATGGCCGGAAATTCCTGCACGCCGTCGTGCCGCGATAATGTGCTCTTGTCCGGGGTCTTCCCAAAGATTTGCAGTTTGTTGCGATCCACACCGGTGGTGAGATCCCCGCCAAGCCGCGTCCAGGTATCACCGCGGTCCGTGGATTTGAACAAATAATTTCCGCCGTAGTAGATCGTCGTATGGTTGTGTGCGGAAACCGCCACCGGCGAATTCCACTGGAAGCGGTAATGCGGCTCGCCATACTTCGCTTCTGGGGCTATCGAACGCTGCTGCCCGGTGCGCAAATCGCGCCGGTCGATGTAGCCGTCCTGTGATTCCGTGTACACGATCCAGGGCTCGACGGGATCGATCGCCGCGTAAAATCCGTCGCCGCCGTGAATCACAAACCAATCTTCATTGGTGATACCGTCGCGCGTTAGCGATTGGCTCGGCCCGCACCAGCTTCCGTTGTCCTGCAGTCCGCCGCAAATGTGATAGGGTTTTTCGTTGTCGAGGCCAATCTCATAAAACTGGCCGATGGCGATGGTGTTGACGAAATCCCACGTTCGCCCGCTGTCGTAGCTCCAGTGGATTCCGCCGTCGCTGCCCGCGAGCATGTGGTTCGAATCCGCCGGATCGATCCACATCGCGTGAAA
>WNFA01003412.1_pt1 | contig 13185 bp, 9 predicted proteins | sample 5400481 | NCBI WGS metagenome assembly WNFA01 (sample SAMN13153340, study PRJNA577476) | soil metagenome | isolation source: 120 cm saprolite under Douglas fir tree site 2 hole 1 replicate 2 | place: USA:California | collected 2015-04-18 | reverse complement strand
CCTGCATCGGCTCGATCATGGGTCGAATCCACAAATAATGATTCAAATAGCTGGCCAGCATGCCAAAGACTTCCAACTCAAACCACTGCATCCTTCCGACGATGACCACCAGTCCCGCAGCCAGCACTCCTCCCGCGGCGAGGCTGTAGACATTCGAATGGCTGATCGTTACAGTCAGAAACGCCAGCAGAAACGCCAGACCGGTCACTACCTGAGAGCGGTAGCGCAACGTATGCACCACCATGGCCGTGGCGATGACCAGCAGGAGTACCAGGTCCGTCGCCTGCGATGTGAGTACCTGCGCCGCCGGCACGTGATACATCGCATAAGTGGTGAAGAAAAGCAGCGCCCATCCGCCGCCAATTCCCGCCCTCGCTAGAATGCGGTAACGATCTCCGCGCTCGAACCAGATGCCCGCGCCCAGCATTACGCCAGCCGTGACCAGGCCCACCAACACCTTGCCCCCGGGCCCGAGCGTCTTAAGCTGGTACGCGAGGAAGAACGCGATCCCAAGCACAAGAATCGCAATTCCAATTTTGTTCAGCCAATCCGTACCTAACGCCTCTTCGACGTCGAGTCCCGACTTGAATCGGTCGAACGGAGAGGGACTCGAAGGCTCCGTAGCAAAGGCAGACGGTGGTGGAGGCGCGGTAGTTGGCTCAGAGGGAGGCGGCGTCGATAACGCGGGCGCGGGCGACAAAGGAGGGATCTCGATCGGTCTGCGCATGACCCACGCCTCAGCGACTGACTGTGAGGACGCGGTCTCAACTGTGGTGGGTGCTGCGGCGACAACAGTTGCCGGTTGTGCAGCTGAAGGAGGTGCTTGCACAACCCTTTCTGCTTCTGTGCGAGCCGATTCCTTGGGCACAGCATCTTTTCGCTGATTGCGAAGTTCCTGCAGTGTCAGCTCTAGAGCATAAACTCGCGCCCGGATGTCGGCCCATTGCGACTGGTCTTCCAGACGCTCGCTCCTGCGCCGGGAGTTGACCCGCCACAGCAGCACCCAGGGACCAAACAAAACAAACAACACGAATCCGATGTAGAACACAATCTCCATCGTGCCGCGTTCCTAATCATCCAGGATTATGCAGGTTCGCGCGATTCTACTAGAGAATCCGTGGATTGGCCATGATTGTGAGCAACAGAGCAACACCTCATGCGGCACTACGTTTTTCAGGACGCGATCGTGTCCGCCTTCCTTTGTGTACCTTCGTGCCCTTTGTGGTTCAAGGTTTGGCCGGTCCACGGATCGTAAAATCGCCGTGAAAAGGGGCTGTGCTAATATCAACCGTCGATTCTTTCCTCAAGAGAGGCGACTGTGTTGTGCAGCAAGTGCGGTGCAAGTCTTCCGGATGGTTCTCAATCCTGTCCCGCGTGCGGAGCGCCTGAGCTTGCAACCGCCGATGGCCCCGCAGTCGCACTAGCAACCCTTCCCGTTTGCTCGAAGTGTGGAACAGGCCTGCCCGAAGGATCGCAGTTCTGCCTGAAATGCGGACATCCGGTACGCAGGGACCCGATCGCGGAACAACTAGTCGCGGTCCAAGTGCCTCCTACTCCGGAAAAGGTGAAGCTGGCGGGGCCTCGGTCCAGGCCTCCAGTCCTACTCATCTGCCTCGTGCTGCTGTTAACGGGACTGGTGGGATGGATCTTGTACAGTGACAGTCCTACCGCGCAAGAGCTTCGCGACGATATTACTGGCGCGCGCGCCCAGACGATTATCGAGACGCCTTTTTCCGTAAAGCCGCACACTTTTTCCCCCTACGAACTAACGGTCCCGCCCGGAGCCGTAGAGGTGACGGTCACCGGCGACTTCAAGGCGGCCGCCAGCCAAGGTAAAGACAAAAACCCCGACAACAATATTGAAGTTTACGTGCTCACCGACACCGCATTCGTGGCATGGCGAGACGGCTTTTCCACGGGCGCTTACTATGAGAGCGGCCGGACGGCCAGCGGCACGATTCGTGCGACGCTTCCTTCGGGTGCGGGTCATTACTATCTTGTATTCAGCAACAATTTCTCGCCTCGAACGGCGAAGAATGTTGAGACCACGGTGCTTCTCCACTACCGAGCCTTGTTGTCAGACTCGCTGACTCGGTTGAGACAGAGGTTGTGGAATTGGCTGGGCTTCGACTGATGTGCGGAATGTTCGAGCGGGGATAGCTTAGCGCATCGATTCTTCGATCTCAGAAACCCAATCAGGACGTTTCAAAACTTCACGCGGTTTGGGACCGTCTGCCGCGCCCACGATTCCGTCCTGCTCCATCAGATCGATGAGATGCGCCGCGCGACCATACCCGATGCGCAACCGCCGCTGCAGCAGGGAAGTGGAAGCCTTGCCAAACTCCACCACCAACCGTACCGCATCCTGATATAGCGGATCGTCCTGGGGCTCGCCATCAGCTCCATCTTCGCCGGTTGCGCCCGCCGCTGCCGCCTCGCGCTCTTCCTTGGGAGCTTCGAGGAATTGCTGCTGATATTCCGCCGCACCTTGCGCCTTCCAGAACTCGACGACGGCGGCAATTTCCTTTTCCGTCACAAACGGTGCATGCAAACGATGCACTCGTGCCGAGCCGGATGGCAGATACAGCATGTCGCCTTTGCCCAGCAGGGCTTCCGCGCCATTGGCATCCAGAATGGTTCGCGAATCGACTTTCGTTGCCACGCGGAATGAAACGCGGGCAGGGAAGTTCGCCTTGATCAATCCCGTAATCACGTCCACCGAAGGCCGCTGCGTTGCGAGCACGAGGTGAATGCCGACGGCGCGCGCCATCTGTGCCAGGCGCGTGATCGATTCTTCCACGTTGTGCGAATCGAGCATCATCAGATCGGCCAACTCGTCGATGATGATCACGATATAGGGAATCGGCTTGTCGTCAGAGTCTTCGTCGAACAGGCTCGGTGTGTCTCCTTTATCGAACAGACGGTTGTACTGATCGATGTTGCGCACGCCTTTCGATGCCAGCAGCTTCAACCGCCGCTCCATCTCGCGCACTGCGTTGCGCAGTGCGTTGGCGGCAAGTTTGGGCTCGGTGATGATCGGAGTGTAAAGGTGGGGCACGCCCTCATAGTTGCCCAGTTCCAGACGCTTTGGATCGACAAGAATGAGTCGCACCTGCTCCGGCGTCGCTTTGTACAGGATCGACATGATCATGGCGTTAATCGCCACGCTCTTGCCCGCTCCGGTGGAACCGGCGATCAGAAGGTGGGGCATGCCCGCGAGGTCGGCGGTCACGATGCGGCCATTGATGTCTTTGCCCAGGGCCATGGTGAGCTTTGACTTCGAGCCCATGAATTCCTGTGACTCGATGTTCTCGCGCAGCCAAATGATTTCCCGGTTGTGGTTCGGCACCTGAATGCCGACAGTGCTCTTGCCCGCCATGCGCTCGATCAGAATGCTTTCCGCCTTCAGCGCCAGGCACAGATCATCGACGAGATTGGTGATGCGGCTGTACTTGATGCCGGCTTCGGGCTTGAATTCAAACGTTGTGACCACAGGGCCAGGATTGATTTGTGTGACCTGCCCGTGAACCTCGAACTCGGCGTACTTCTCGGTCAAGACTTGCGCGAGCAGCTTCAGTTCATCGGCATCAATGGCTTGTTGTTCATCCGGACGCTGCAGCAGGCTGCTCGATGGGAGTTTGTAGCCACCCGCGATCCGCGGCATCGTGGTTCTGGCTTTGTGTCCGCTGTCGGCTCGCTCAGTGACTTCAGGATCGAGGGCGTTCATATCCTCGGCCGCAAGCGACTCCGGCAAAATTCCACCGGTTGGGACGGCGGGTTGTTCCCCGCGCTCCTCTACCATCATGCGTTCGATCCCAGTGCGGCGAGGTTCTGTCGCTGCAGTTTGCGGGGCGGACGATTGCCGCGATGGAATCAGCTGCGTCTTCACCAACGGCTTCGAGATCCGCCGCTTGTCCAGTTCTTTCTGCTGCTTTCTCTTGCGCCGGTCCTCCTGCCAATCCTTGTAGCGATTCCACAGGGCCGTAACAAACGCGAGGTGTGTCGGAGCCCATAGCTGAATCGCCGAAAACGAGAATGCCGTCGAGAGATACAACGCGACCGCAACCATAGTCGCGCAAACGATGTACGCGCCCACCAGATTCAGATAGTGGATCAGCACGTCTCCCACAACCCGTCCCAGCAAGCCTTCCACCGGGATCACATGCATCCACCGCAACTGTCCCGGTAGGAGCGCCAACAACGCGGGCACGAACATCGCCAGCCAGACTCCGCCCAGACTTTTTGCCATCGGCGATTGAATCTTGCGCGAGCGAAACCAGCGCGCGCCCAGCAGTGCGGCGAACAGCGGCAGCAGGAAGGCTCCAATGCCAAAGAACTGCAGCACCAGGTCGGCTGCGAAAGCTCCTACTACGCCAATCCAGTTGCGGGCCGCGTGAGCGGTAGTCAGCACCGAGGCACTATTCCAAGACGGGTCGAGTGGAGAATACGAAACCAGCGAGAGGAGGAGGAGGAGCGCGAAGACGCACATCAGGAAGCCGATCAGCTCATTGAGCCGCCGGTTCGCGGTGGGGACAAAAATGCCTGCCAGGAATTCCATGTAGGCCGGAGTCACACACCAGAGTGCAGCAGCTTCCCGGTGCCTTCGTCGGCCAGAGCCCTTACATTATGCCAAGAAGCCGGGGTTTCGACAATGGCGGAAATCGCCCGCAGTGTTGACTTGGTTTCCCACCGTAATCCCTTGCTGGACACCTACTTGCGAGCTTTCTTTAACCGGCGAGTCGGGATGCGAAGGCAAGCACCAGAATTCCCACGATGATGCGGTAGACCGCGAACGGCGCGAATCCACGTTTGCGGACGTAAGCCATGAACCATGCCACAGAAGCGTAGGCGACCATGAAGGAGACGACAAAGCCGATGGCGAGGACGACCCAACCATGCGGATCGATCTGCGTGACGCCGATGGGATTCGCAATGCCCTTGCCACGCAGCGATTTCAGCAGGTCATAACAGGTAGCAACCACCATCGTGGGAATCGACAAGAAGAAGGAGAATTCCAGCGCTGAAGCGCGCGACATGCCGGCGAGTTGTCCGGCAGCAATCGTTGACATCGAGCGCGATGTGCCCGGAAATACGGCCGAAAGAATCTGGCAGGCTCCTATCCAGATCGCTTGCCCGAGCGACATGTCTTCCATCCTCCAGGTGTGAATACGGCTTTCGGGGGCTTGCGGACCTGCGGTCTCCGACTTCGCATTCAGCGCGTCGACCAGCCACATGACGATTCCGCCGATCAGCAGTGAACTACCCATGATGTAGAGGCTTTCCAGATGCTTGCCGATTATCTTAGTCAGCAGAAACGCGGGAACAGCAGTGACTACGAACGCGACAAGAGTGAACTGCACTGGCCTTGACCAGAAGATGGCTCGAACCAGGCACTGCAGCACTTTGATAGGTACGAGGAGAAGGGGAGTATCACCTCGCGTGTATCCGATGAACTTCGCAATTCGGCTGCGGAAATAGACCGGCAGGCAGAGAATCGCACCCAATTGAATCACGATGGTGTACATCTTCCAGTAGCCGTCCGAAAGGCTGATGTGCAGCAGGGCTTCTGAGATGGGCAAATGTGCGGTCGAACTGACTGGCAGAAACTCCGTGAGACCCTCCACAATTCCCAGCACCACCGATAACAAGTAGTCGTTCAATCAGTCCTCCGGGGGAAAACAAGGGAACAGTATCTCAGAAAAGAGTTAAAAGGCTGGTAGTAGAAACTTTTTTCTCAGCGTTCTCTGCAGATTTTCTCAGCGACCTCTGCGATTGTGTTTTCGACTATAAAAGTCTGAATCGCAGAAGACGCAGAGAACTGCCGCAGAGAGTGCGGAGAGATTCAATCGCTGGCATTGCCATACGTGGGGATGCCTTGCTGCAGATAGAAGATCAGCTTCCGGGCGCGCAACGCCCAATCGCTTTGGCCGTACTGGCTGACAATTTTTTGTGCGAGTGCCAGCGCGCGGCCTTTCGACTCTTCGGATTTCTTTTGATTGGCATCGGTTTTGTAGATCTCAATCAAGGCTGAGCGGCGCCATGCGGCGTTGTACAGCGCCTCCGGCGCGGCGGGAGACTGCGCGTGCTCGGTGGCATACTTCTCGTAGATGTCGGCCTCTTTGTCAGGACACTTGGGCGCCCCTTGCCAGTCTCCGCAGAGCTTGTTGTCGATCAGGTGAAAGGCGGCGAGGTCGGCCCACTTCGTGCCGGGGAACTTCTTCATCACCAGCTTCATCCACTCTTCGTCCATCTGGCCGCGCATGTAGTTCTCTTTTTCGCGCGCAGACGAACGCGTCACCACATCCGACTTCTCCATCTGCCATCGGATGTCGGCCGCCCTGTAGAGACCTTCTGCTGCGAGCGGCGAACTGGGAAACAGATCGTAGACACGGTAGTAGAGACGCAGCGCGTCCTGCGCGGCATCGCGGCGGCCGCGGCGTCGGCTGGCCTGATCTTCGGAGTCGGCAGCTTCGCCGAAGACAATCTTGTCACCGTCGGGCGTAGTGCTGGTTACAACCGCTTTGCCGACGAGCCACCCCGTGATGGTCTTTGGTTCGTTTTCTTCATCATTGTCGCGCTCTCGAGGCGGTTGCATCAGGATGGCCTGTACGTGGGTCCATTCGCGGCTAGTTTCGATAATGATCAGTTCGTGGCCGCGATCGACTTGGGTGAGCTTCGCCGCGTCGGAATTGGGCGCAACGCGCAGTGTCGCTTCGTGCACGAGCGTGCCGCGGACTGCATCAGCAGAGGAGAAGCCCGTAGCAGCCAGCACCATCGTGATGAGCAGAATGAGTCGCTTCATACGTTTATGATTTAACCGCTGTCGAGACGTTGCTGGCAATGCCTTGCCGACTTTCTTCTAACATACTCGGTTCGATGTTACCTCCCGAGATGATGGCCACGTTCAGATTTGTCTTCGGCAATTTGTCACGATGGAAAAGGAATCCGGCGGCGGCGACGGCTCCGCTGGGTTCGGCGACGGTTTCTGGATTCGTGGAGAGCCACGTCATCGCGTGGCAGATTTCATCTTCGCTCACGGTGATGATGTCATCAACGTATCGCCGGATGTGCTCGAAGTTGATCGGGCCGACGCTCTGTGTGCGCAGTCCGTCAGCAATTGTGCGCGAAACCTGTTCGGCGGGGAGTTGGACAATCTTTCCCGCACGGAGACTGGCTAGCGCATCCGCCGCCAGTTCCGGTTCGACTCCAATGACTTTGACCGAAGGTTTGCCCAGCTTGATCGCGGCGGCGACGCCGCTGATCAGGCCGCCGCCGCCGACGGGCGAGAAGACCGCTTCGACGTCGGGCAGATCCTCCAGAATCTCAAGTCCCACCGTACCCTGTCCGGCGATGATGTGCGCGTCGTTGTAGGGTGGAACAATGACGTAGCCGTGTTGCGCGGCCAGTTCCTCGGCTTTGGCCTTGCGCTCGTCACTGCCGGGGCCTACTAATACGATTTCCGCTCCCAACGCTGCCGTTGCCTCGCGCTTGATGGCGGGAGTGTTACCCGGCATGACGATGACCGCCTTGAGACCCAGGGCTCGGGCGGAGTAGGCCACGCCCTGCGCGTGATTGCCGCTGGAGTAGGTGATGACGCCGCGTTTGCGATCTTGCTCGGAGAGCGAGGCGATCTTGTTGTAGGCTCCGCGCAGTTTGAAGGCTCCGATGGGTTGCTGGTTTTCGGGCTTGAGGAAGAGACGGCGGGAGTTGGTGTCGCGGCGATCGAATTCAACAAGGCGGGTGCGCACGGTGACGCCCTGGATGCGGGCCTGTGCTTCGTGGATGTCGTTGAGAGTTACCAACATGGTTTTGACGGATTAAGAGAGCGCTGCCGGGCGTTGCTCGGCCTGGACGGGCGATGGCGCCCGTCCCCACATGAGCTGATTAGATCGCGAGTCTGGCCATCGCTTCATCGACAGTTGCGCATCAGATCTCCAGAATCACTGGCATGATCAGTGGCCTTCTTTGCGTTTGCTTCGATATGTAGCGTTTCAGGTCGGCGCGGATTTTTTCTTTGATCACGCCGTAGTCAGCCCTTTCTTCGTCGCTCGACTGTTCAAGCGTTTGGATGACGATCTGGCGGGCGCCGTCCATCAATCCGTCTTCGCCGGGATTGAAGCCGCGAGTCACGATCTCCGGCGTTGTTTCTACCCGGCCGGAAAGCTTGTTGATGGCGATAATCGGGAGCACGATGCCGTCCTCGCTCAGGTGGCGGCGGTCCTTGATGATCAAGTCTTCGACGACGTCTGTGCGGTTGCCGGAATCGATGCAGACGCGCCCGACATTTACGCGTCCAGCTTTTCGTGCGCCGAGTTCGTCAAATTCGAGTACATCTCCACTTTCAATCAACATAACCTTGCCGACGGAGCCGTGCATGGATGTCGCCATCTCGGCATGCAATTTCAGTTGGCGGTACTCGCCGTGGATGGGAATGAAATAGCGCGGCTTGACCAGGTTGATGATCAACTTAAGTTCTTCCTGGCTGGCATGGCCGCTGACGTGGACCGGCGGGTACGATCCGTCGTCGTAAATGACGTGAGCTTCGCGGCGGAAGAGGTGATCGATCATGCGGTAGATGGTCTTCTCGTTGCCGGGGATGATGCGCGAGGAGAGGACGACCGTGTCGCCCTTCTCGATCTTGGCGTGCTTGTGATTGTCGACGGCGGCGCGGGACAGCGCGGACATCGGTTCGCCCTGCGTTCCGCTGATCATCACACAAACTTTTTCGGGAGGGAAATTCTTCATCTCGCCGGGATTGATGACGAGGCCATCAGGAATCTCGATGTATCCGAGATCCTCGGCGATCTCGGACGAATTGTTCATCGAGCGGCCGATGAAGGCGACTTTGCGGCCGTGGGCATGGGCTAATTCCACCGCGAGCTTGATACGGTGAATTGACGATGAGAAGCACGAAATGAACAAGCGCCGTTGAGTATGGGCGAAGATTTCGTCGAATTTACGGCGCACCGCGCGCTCGCTGGGGGTGTAACCCTTGCGTTCGACGTTGGTCGAATCCTGGAACAGCGCGAGCACGCCTTCCTTGCCGTATTCCGCGAAGGAATGCAGATCGAACAGGCGGTTGTCGGTGGGCGTAGGATCGACTTTGAAGTCGCCGGTGTGAATCACAACTCCGAGCGGTGTGTGGATCGCCAGCGCAACGCAATCCACCAGGCTGTGCGTCACCTGAATGGGATGAATGGTGAACACACCTGCTTTGAAGCGCTCGTTGGCTCGAATCTCGCGCAGGTCGGCGTTGTCGAGAAGTCCGTGCTCGTCGAGTTTGTCTTCCACATAGGCGAGCGTGAACTCGGTGCCCCAGACGGGGACGTTGAGCTCGGAAAGAATCCAGGGCAGCGCGCCAATGTGATCTTCGTGGCCGTGGGTGAGAATGATTCCGCGCACGCGCTGGCGGTTCTCGGTGAGATACGAAATGTCGGGGACCACGATGTCAACGCCGAGCAATTCGGCCTCGGGAAACATGAGGCCGGCGTCGATCACGATAATGTCGTCGCCCCAGCGGACGGCCATGCAGTTCATGCCGAACTCGCCGAGGCCCCCTAGGGGGACAATCTGCAGTTTTCCGGTTGCCATTGAATCGATGTGTAATGTTGATGCTAGCACATCAAGGACAGTGGTCAGTGGTCAGTGACCAGTGGCCAGAAACTGGCACCAGCAACCGAATACTGACCACTGGACACTGGCCACTGCTTTCTGAGGTCCATCCCCGATAGCTTTCTGTTCCTTGCTGAGTTAAGGTTGAATGAGTGACAGAACCGCACAAATCGTGGCTCGGACGACGCGTGGAAATGGCGCTCAGCAAAGGGCTGAACCGCGCTTACTCCACGGTGCGGGTTGATCCTGAAAAATTCCTGATGCAACTTCGTACGGCTTACCGGCTCCCCATCAGCGGGTATCACGGCGTGTATTCGCTGGAGGTCGGGGAACTGGATGCGGTGGCTGAGTCGGTGATCCGCAGCGGCATGAAGGTGGCCGCAGTCGAAGGAGCGGGGTTTGGATTGGGCGGGCTTATCACGATTGTGCCCGACCTCGGCATTCTGTCGGCCATCACCATGCGTACGATTCAGAAGCTCAGCTTGCTGTATGGATTCCAGTTCAATACCGACGCTGAGATCGCAGAACTGTGGATTGCGGCCGCCAGTGCGGCGGGCGTGGACATCAGCCGGGAATTGCTGGAGAAAGAAGTCATCAATAGGTTCGTGCCCCGGGTGATTCAGCGCATTGCTGCCCGGGCGAGTGCGGAAGTCGTGGAGAAGTGGGCGGGGCGCGTGGTTCCGCTGGCCAGTTCGGCCATCGGTGCGGCGCTCAATTACTGGTTTGTGCGCGCGTGGGGCGAGCGGGCGAAAGCCCATTTCAGGCACCGGTACCTGCAAGTGCGGCAGAGCACACCGCTGATTGCGGCCTCGCCTGATCAGCCGAGTCTTCCGGCGGCTGGTCGTTGATGTTTTTGTGTTCGAATCGTTCCTGTGTGGTCCCTGCGAGCTCCCTTCGCCTGTGATAGAAAAATATCAGACATGACAATTTTCCATTGTTCCGCAATTCTCTTCGATCTGGACGGCGTTCTTGTCGATTCGACCCGCTCGGTCGACCGCCAGTGGCGGCTGTGGGCGGAGCGCAAGGGCGTGGACGCCGACAAGGTGATTGCCATTGCTCACGGTGTGCGCACGATTGAAGTGATCAGATTCGTCGCGCCGCATCTCGATGCCGAGTCGGAAGTGCGTGAGATCGAGAGCCGCGAGGCGGAAGATACCGATGGCGTGGAAATCATGTCCGGAGCGGTCGACCTGGTGCGCACGATTCCTGAAGGACAATGGGGCGTGGTAACTTCCGGCACGCGCGATCTAGCCAGCGCGCGACTGCGATTCGGAGGGCTGCCGGTTCCCAGGGTGCTGGTCACGGCTGAGGATGTGGTCAATGGGAAGCCGCATCCCGAGCCGTATTTGAAGGGGGCAGAGCGGCTTGGCGTCCAGCCTGCGGATTGCCTGGTCATCGAAGACGCTCCGGCCGGGATTCAGTCTGCGCGCTCCGGTGGGATGAAGGTCATCGGAATCACGAGTACGTATCCGGAGTCTCAGCTGAGCACGGCGGACGTAGTCGTGCGGCGGCTGGCGCAGATTCAGGTGGGGCGCGATGGGGCGAGCAGGTTTGCGGTGAGCGTCGGTTGAATCAATGTGATGTGCGAATCAGCGTCGAAGACTAGCGCAGCCAATCTTCTAACTCAATTCCCCGGTCTGTTTTGTCGTCGCGATACTTCACAATCACTGGCGTGTAGAGTGACAGGTTCCAGTCCAAGGCGCCTTTCTTGACGGCGCGAGAGCCCGGCACAACGACTGCGTTCTCGGGAACCTCGAGCGGAGCATCGGCGGTTGCGCGGTAGACTTCGCCGCGCACCAGATCGTAGAGAGGCGTGGAGCGGGTCAGGATCGTTCCGGCTCCCAGCACTGCCCGCGCCCGGACAAGCGTGCCTTCATAGACTCCGCAATTACCGCCGACGAGAACGTCATCTTCGATGATTACGGGCGCGGCGTTTACCGGTTCGAGCACGCCGCCGATCTGCGCGGCAGCACTCAAGTGCACGCGCTTGCCGACCTGCGCGCACGAGCCGACCAGGGCGTGCGAGTCAACCATGGTGCCTTCGTCGACATAGGCGCCGACGTTGATGAACATTGGGGGCATGCAGATGACCGACGGTGCCACGTAGGCTCCGGTGCGCACCGACGATCCGCCGGGCACGACGCGGACGCGATCGGCGACGGAAAACCGACGCGCAGGGAAGGTGTCTTTGTCGACAAAGGAGAGCCCGGCGGGCATCTCGGCAAGTTCGCCGAGGCGGAATCCAAGCAGGATGCCCTGCTTCACCCAGGTATTAACGACCCAGTGACCATCAACTTTTTCAGCGGCGCGAATCTTGCCTTGCGTGAGTTCGTTGCGGAATGTCAGGAATGTTTCGCGCGCTTCGGGGTTGCGCTCAACTTCGCCGAGAGCGGCGAGACGCTCGATGGAGGATTTCAGGGAAGACATGTCGGACTTCGGACCTCGGACGTCGGACTTCAGACCTCGGACTTCCGAACTAGGTTAGCACCGAGGCTTGATCTTCGCTGCGAGAGCGCTTGCTGGACCATAGCTTTCAAGCGACTGCTCTAGCTGAGGTCCGACGTCTGACGTCCGAGGTCCGCATCACACGCACTTGCACTCGCTGCGGATCAGCACGCCGGTCATGGCATGCGCAGATTCGCGAGCCACCGCCAGAGTTGCATAGGGGCCGTGCCAGCGGGCGTGGTTGGTGTCGTGTCCGGCGGGACGGCCCTTGCCGTGGCTGCATTGGCCGCAGGATCCGCGGTGCAGAACGATCTTGTGTGGACCGGCAGCCCAGTTCTCGTAGATATAGAATTCGGCGGCCTCGGCTGCCGTGCCCGCCGGTTTCGTGATCAGCCCCACTTCGGCGGCGACCTTCTGCAGGCGCGAGCGCGTGTCGCGCCGCATCGGCAGAAGTGGCAGGCGGTAAACCTCTTCGATCTTGCCCATCATCGCCAGTACAGCTTTTACGGGAAGCGGGCTCGACTCGATGAAGTTGGCCTGCATCAGTGGCAGATACTTGCGATGCAGGGTGCGGGCAGTCGTCCAGTCATTGTTAAGGGCGGCGCGAGTCAGCGACGACATCTCCTGCGGGATTTCGTTGGAAGCGACCGAAATAATTCCTACTCCACCCAGCGCGATCACGGGTAACGTAACCGCGTCATCGCCCGAGAAAACCAGAAACGTTTCGGGCACGGCATTGATCGCCTCGGCAATCTGCGTCATGTTGCCGCTGGCTTCTTTCACGCCCACGATGTTGGGAACCTCCGTCAGCCGCGCCAGAGTTCCCGGTTCGAGGTTCGCGCCGGTGCGACCCGGCACGTTGTACAGAATGATGGGTTTGTCGCCGACTGCCTCTGCGATCGCCCTGAAGTGGCGGTACTGCCCTTCCTGCGTAGGCTTGTTGTAATACGGTGAAGCGGTGAGGATGGCATTCACTCCCGGCCTGGCAGCAATCTCTTTGGCTTTCTCCACGGCGTCGTGCGTCGAATTTGAGGTGGCGCCGGCGACGATTGGCACGCGTCCGGCGACGACCTCGATGGTGGTGTCGATAACGTACAGCCATTCGTCGTGGGTGAGTGTCGGGGTTTC
>WNFA01019080.1_pt1 | contig 13187 bp, 11 predicted proteins | sample 5400481 | NCBI WGS metagenome assembly WNFA01 (sample SAMN13153340, study PRJNA577476) | soil metagenome | isolation source: 120 cm saprolite under Douglas fir tree site 2 hole 1 replicate 2 | place: USA:California | collected 2015-04-18 | reverse complement strand
TCCGTGCTTCGAAGCTTCGACTTCGCGTGGATCTTCCTCCGCGATGTCGCGCATCGCCGCGATATCCGGGTGTCGATAAAGCGCGTTATCGTCAAAATTGAATTTTGCGTCGAGCGCAAGCACTTCGCCTTTGCTTGTTACGACCAGCGGATTGACTTCAACCATCGAGCAATCGAAGGCAATGAATGTGCGGCACAGTCCTTCGAATAATTTCGAAGCGCTCTTCAACTGCGACGATTCGAAGCCGAGTTGCTTCGCCAGTTTCCGCGTCTGAAATGGTTGCAGACCAGCGAGCGGATCAATTTTTTCGCGAATGATTTTCTCAGGAGATTTCGCGGCGACGGTTTCAATTTCAACGCCGCCTTCCGTGCTCGCGACAATCACTGGCGCGGCCGTGCCTCGATCGAGCAGAACCGCAAAATAAATTTCGCGGGCGATTTCGGCCGATTCCGCGACCAGGACTTTGTTGACCACGCGACCCGCTGGTCCGGTTTGGTGTGTGACTAAAGTCTGTCCGAGCATCTTACTCGCAAGCTCGCGCGCGTCGGCTGGGGATTTGCAAAGATGCACACCGCCTTTAAACCCATTGGTGAAAGTTCCCTTTCCCCGGCCGCCGGCATGAATCTGCGCCTTGACGACAAGTCCGGTCGCCGCGGCGACACGGACTCGTCCCGTGGCGAGATCGACATCTCCCAATTCGCGGGCGATTTGCTCCGCTTCAGCCGCAGTCGAAGCAACTTTTCCACGCGGCGTCGCCACCCCGAATTTTTGCAGCAGTTCCTTCGCTTGATACTCGTGAATGTTCATGCCTGTCCGCGCGGCAAACTGGAATTAGCCCGCGGCACGCATCGCAGCAATGGTTTTTCTTCGACGATTGAGGCAGCGGCCGCTACAACGTGTGTGCACTCGAAAGCGAACACTCATCTGATGTTGTACCTCGACGAAGAACAAGTCCGGCGGCATTTGCGAATGGAAGAATTGATTCCGGCGATGGAGAGAGCGCTGATCGATTTCTCGGCCGGCAAGGTGACGCAGCCGGTGCGCTCCGTCATCACGGTTGATCCGCCCGGCGGATTTTTTGGAATGATGCCGGCACTAACTCCCGACGGACTCGGTCTAAAGGTCGTTACGTTTTATACGGCAAATGCTGAGCGTGGAATTCCAACGCACATGGCCACAATTTTTCTGGTTGATCCGGAAACAGGAACGCCACTCGGGGTGATGGACGGCACATTGATCACGGAGATGCGTACGGCGGCAGTTTCCGCAGCGGCGACAAAGCTTCTTGCATCTCCCGATGCGAAAGTGCTCGCCATTCTTGGCAGCGGCGTGCAGGCGCGGAGTCACGTGCAAGCACTGCAACTCGTTAGGCAATTCAAAGAAATCCGTGTGTGGAGCCCCACGAAAGCGCATGCTGAACGATTCGCCGAAGAAATTGGCGCGAAAGCGATGTCGGCAGAAGTCGCCGTGCGCGACGCTGATGTTGTAGTGACCGCGACGAATTCAAAAATGTCGATCTTGCGCGGGGCGTGGCTAAAACTAGGTTGCCACGTCAACGCCGTCGGCGCGTGCCGCCCGGATTGGCGCGAGCTGGACGATGACGCGATGCGAAACGTCGTGTTCGTCGATTCGCGCGAAGGCGCGATGAAAGAATCTGGCGACGTGATTCTTTCCGGCGCAAAAATTTATGCCGAGCTCGGTGAAGCGCTTGCCGGCAAAGTTCCATCGCGCGCAAACGAAATCACCATCTTTAAATCTCTCGGCATGGCCGTGGAAGATATTGCGGCAGCCCTGTTGGTGTATCGATCCGCCACCGAAACCAGATCGCCGCGTTGAAGTCACCTTCCCGCTTGCAAAGCGCAGCCGCCTCGGAATGGTTTTCGGGCGATGCCGGACGAGTTGGACAAAAGAATCGAGCAAGCGCTGAGCAGTGGTCAATTGCTCGATGCGGCGGCGAAGAACATTCGCGGGCTGCTCGCCGCGGCGCCGTCGGATCTTTATTCGCGCGTCGTCGAGGAGCTGGTTGCTGGCAATGAATGGGCGGAACTGAACGATCGGTTTTATAAAACGCTCGAATTCGGCACGGGCGGACTGCGCGGCCGCACGATCGCTAAAATTGTGACCGCGGCGGAACGCGGCGCAGCGGCACTTGAGGAGCGACCAGAGTTTCCATGCATCGGCACGAACGTGATGAACTTTTACAACGTTAGTCGCGCGACGCAGGGACTGGTGGCGTACATCCAGGAGTGGCACGCGCGCAATAAGATCGACAATCCGCCAAGAATCGTGATCGCGCACGACACGCGATTTTTTTCCAAAGAATTCACAGGGCTTGCGGCGCAGGTCGCCTCTGACAATGGTTGTCACGCTTACATCTTCGACGGGCCGCGTTCAACGCCGGAATTGTCGTTCGCGGTTCGCCACTTGAACGCGAGTGCCGGCGTTGTCATCACCGCCAGCCATAACCCGCCGCACGACAATGGTTACAAAGTTTATTTTGCTGATGGCGCGCAGGTGGTCGAACCGCACGCCAGCGGAATCATTGAAAAAGTGAATGCGATCGCGAACGAAACCTACAACCCGTTGCCAAAAGATCGACAAGGAGCCGTCACGACACTTGGACACGATGTCGATGAGGCCTACATGGAGCGGCTCGCCACCTTGATTGCCGATCCACCGGTTGTGCGCGCGGCGAAATCGCTGCGCATCGTCTTCACTCCGCTGCACGGGACCGGCAGCGTCACTTTGAAACCGATGCTGAAGCGGCTCGGTTTCAATTTCGAGATCGTCGCGAAGCAGGATCGCTTCGACCCGCGATTTCCGACGGTGAAATCTCCGAATCCGGAAAATGCCGAGGCATTGCAAATGGGAATCGCGCTCGCGCAGCAAAAGAAATCCGATCTTGTCATCGCAACCGATCCGGACTGCGACCGGCTGGGCGTGGCTGTGCGGAGCTCGACTGGCGCGATGAAACTGATCAGTGGCAATCAAATCGGATCGTTGCTCGCTTATTACCGGATAAAAACGCTCTTCGATACCGGGGTGCTGAACAAAGAGAACGCGAGCCGCGCTGTCATCATCAAAACATTTGTCACGACCGATCTGCAAAAGGTAATCGCCGAGCATTACGGTTTGCGCTGTGTTGAAACCCTGACCGGCTTCAAATATTTCGGTGCGAAGCTGGAGAAATACGAACGCGCGTTGCCGGCGGAAGTGCGCCAGAAGTATCGCCGGCTTTCCGAAGAGGAAACGCGAACAGCGCGGCTCGCGCACTCGTCTTTTTACGTATTCGGCAGCGAAGAAAGTTACGGCTATAGCGGCGCCGATTTTGCGCGCGACAAAGATGGAAACGCCGGCGCGATCATGTTTTGCGAAGTCGCTGCTTACGCAAAGTCGAGAAATCAAACGGTCGATCAACTGCTCGATGAAATTTTCTCGATGTTCGGCTATTTCGCGGAAAAAAACGCGTCGCTTTATTTCGAAGGCGCGGAAGGCGCCGGCAAAATCGCTCGGCTGCTCGAATCTTATGCCAGTGCGCCGCTGGCCGAAATACTCGGCGCAAAAGTGACGCGCATCACAAATTTCGAAACGGAAACGATTTGCGATGTCGAAGGCGAGGAGATTCCCAGGGAGAAGATGTCGATCTTCGAACTGGAGGATCGGACACGCATTGCCGTACGAGGTTCGGGAACGGAGCCAAAAATTAAATATTACATTTTCGCGCAGCGCCAGCCGGAAAAGGGAAAATTTAGTGCCGAGCAGCTGGAGAAAATTAAAATGGAGATCGATGAGCGTCTGGAGCGACTTTGGGATTCTATACAGAGAGACGTGTACGCGCGGCTCGCGCGATGAGCCGCTCGACAGTTGTCGATTCGTTGTCGAAAGTTAATTATGCGGCGTGAGATTAATTTGAGTGGCGGCGAGATCACATTCCTGAAAACAATGGGCCTGAGCGGCGCGCCAACTTTCGGGAAGGTGTTGATCGAGCAAATTGGCGAGATGGAAACGGCAGAATTTCTCGACGAGCTCAATGGGCTGATTCAGCTCGGCTACGTGCTTTCGGACAAGGCCAACCTGCGTACCATGGAGAATGTCGAGCGCAGTGTCTTTCGCGTGAACCCTTCCTACGCGCGCGATTTGCGAGATGCGATCCAACCGGGCCGGCGCGCTTGACGTGCGCGAAGTGAGGGCGTTACGAAAGGCGCTGCCCTTCTGGCCGTGGCTGGCCGCGATCGCGAGCGGGATGCTTGGCACAGGCTGTTTCGCGCCATTCAATCAAGGCTGGCTCTGTTGGTTTGCGCTCATTCCGCTGCTCGCGGCGATTTGGTTCTCCGGAGAAAATTCAAAGCGGCGATGGTTGCGCGATCTCCTCCTCGGGTACGTCGCAGGTGTTGTTTTTTTTACGGGAACATTTGGCTGGCTTGGTTCGCTCGGGACTTTGTTTGAAGATTTCTGGCTGCACGGTTTGCCCCTGCTGCTTTCGCTCTATCTCGCAATGAATTTTGCGTTTTGGGGCTGGTTTTGCGGACTCGTTAGGCCGAGCCCAACGAAGATGGAACCAACAAAAGACAAATGGAACCAAATGCTCGAACGCGCTGGCAAGCCGGCGACGGCGATGCCGGCCTCATCCTGGTTAAGATCGACAAACAACTTGTGGCGTGCCTTCCTCCTCGCTTCCGCGTGGAGCACCCATGAGTGGATCCGCGGATGGCTCTTCGGCGGGTTTGGTTGGAACGGGCTCGGCGTCGCCCTGTGGGCCAAATGGCCGCTCATTCAAATCGCGGAATTCACGGGTGTGACCGGGTTGTCGTTCGTAATTGCGTTCGTCAATGTCATCGCGGTCACGATTCCAGTGCGTTTGTTTCTCGAGGCGCGAACACATCGAATGCGACCGCACTGGGACATAAACTTTACCATGTTGGGAGTGGTCGGCTTGCTGGTGTTTGGCTGGCAGGTCGCGCGCAACCCACCGCAAACCAAGCCGCTGCGCGTCGTCGCGGTGCAGGCAAACGTTCCACAGAAACAAAAATTCGACCCACAATTCGCCGCCCAGATTTTCAGTCGATTCACGCGACTGAGCGCGATCCCGCTGCAAGTCGAACCGCCGCCTGATTTGCTGATTTGGCCGGAGAGCGCGATGCCGGGTCCCGTGCTCGAAGATGAAGAGACTCACCGCTTCGTTATGGATTTTTCTGCGTCGACAAAGACAGACTTGCTCCTCGGAACAATCGATGTGGAGAATGGATACGATTATAATGCCGCGGCGCTCGTCTCGGATGCCGGCCAGCACGTGCAAATTTATCGCAAGCTTCATCTCGTGCCGTTTGGTGAATACATTCCACTTCGACATTCGTTTCCGCTTTTTGCCGCGGTCGCGGGCCATTGGGTGCCGGGTGATTTCGAGACGGGCCAGGATCACCCAGTCTTTCGACTAACAAATAGTGATGTGCAGGTCGCACCGCTGATTTGCCAGGATGAAACTGGCGGCACTTTCACCGAAGGCGTGCTCGCCGGTGAGGTGAATGTTCCGACGGAACGCGATCTCACTTTCTATGTGCGATATGGGGAAGTTTTCGCCGAGCTTTGTGCTAGCGTAACATTGATCGCGATTATCGTCAGTGTCGCTTTGCGGAAATGGTTGTAGCCATGATTGTGTTATAACTCACGCGTGCGCGTCGAACTGCCACTTGATCATCTCCGCGAGCTTTGGCCGGAAAAGCTGCGCGGGGCGCGCATCGGCGCACTTCTTCATTCGGCGTCGGTCTCATCCCATCTCGAGCACGCATCGCATATCCTCGAGCGACACAACGGAGATTTGCTCCGGCTTGGCGCATTCTTCGGTCCGCAGCATGGATTTCTCGGCCAGACACAGGACAACATGGTCGAATGGCAAAGCTATGAACATCCGCGTCTGGGCATTCCAGTTTATAGTCTTTACGGCGAACATCGTGAACCGACCGCAGAAATGCTGGAACATGTCGATGTTTTACTTGTCGATCTTCAAGACATCGGCGCACGTTATTACACTTTTATTTGGACGCTTTACCTTTGCATGCGCGCCTGTGAAAAACAGGGCGTGGTCATGGTCGTTCTTGACCGGCCAAATCCGATTAATGCCCTGACAACGGAAGGGCCGTTACTTGATCCGGCTTACAAATCGTTTGTCGGAATGCATCCGATCAAAGTGCGACACGGGCGCACGATTGGCGAATTAGCCCGGCAATTTCGAGATGAAGCATTCCCCGATTGTCGATTGTCGATCTTGCCGATGGAAAACTGGGAGCGCGCGATGTGGTTCGATCAAACTGGTCTGCCTTGGGTGATGCCGTCACCCAACATGCCGACGCTCGACACCGCCACGGTTTATCCGGGAATGTGTTTGCTCGAAGCAACGAACATCTCCGAAGGCCGCGGCACAGCTCGGCCATTCGAGATTTTCGGTGCGCCGTTTATCGACGCAGAAATACTTTGTCGCGAACTGAGCGATTTAAAGCTGTCAGGTGTTTTCTTCCGGGAAAATTATTTTCAGCCGACGTTTCACAAATTCGCCGGAAAACTTTGCCGCGGCGCGCAATTGCATGTGCTCGATCGGGACAAATTTCGGCCTTTCAAAACAGGCGTGGAAATCATCAAGCGCATCCGCCAGATCCACGGCGATCAATTTCAGTGGAAGCAACCACCTTATGAATACGAATGGAAGCGTCTGCCGATCGAAGTATTAATCGGCGGCCCGATCGAATCGGTCTTCGGCGACTGATTGCGAGTTGTATCGCACTCGCGTGTTCGTTGTCGATCTTGGCTCGGGTTCAAGCCGACATTCCCTGGCCCGAAGTCGTGCAGCGTCTCGCGCAGGAAAATGAAAAAATCGCGCGCCGCCCGCATGGGCACAGTGGCGAATACTTCATCGTCTGCACGCTTTACTACACGCCAATGGAATCGGGTTTCACGTTCGAGCGCGGATTCGATGCCGCATTGGTGACAAAGCCGGGATTACATCGACGCAAGTATCCGCGCGATTTTCTTCGCTCGGTGAAAAAAGAAGGTTTCGGCCGGATAATTACGCCGGTAAACGGCCGCAATTACATTCGTTACAACGGCGGAGATTCATTTGGTTTTGCGTCGAGACCGGCCGGCGGCGGCGGGAATCTCGTCCCGCGTTTTTCCGCTGCGGCAAAGCTAGGGCAAAGCGGATTGCATCGCGGTCTCATAATCGAGACGCCAGCTTCGACCGTTCGGCAGGTGTTTGGCAGTACGCGTTGGAAAATTGTGGATACTGGCGGTGGACTGCGGAAATGGCAGGTCGATCTTTATTACGGCGAAGACGAGCCGCTCGGTCCAGGCCGATTCATGGCGCGGCCGCGCGGAACAACCTTTGAGTACGCGTATTCCGACGCGAAGGTGAGTAAGTGATGTGAACCCATTCACAGTTCGCCTTAAATTTCATGGCGATCTCTCATTCTTCCTGAAAGCAAACAACGCGATCGTCGAGCGCCAATTCCGCGAAAAAACTTCGATAAAGGACGTGATTGAGTCGTGCGGTGTCCCGCACCCCGAGGTCGATTTGATCCTGGTCGACCGTCAGCCTGTTGACTTTGCCCATGTCGTGGAGCGAGACACGGAGGTTGGTGTTTATCCAATTAACGCACGCATACTTTTACCAGAAAATCGACTGCAAACTATTCATATCAAGAACTTTATCGCCGATGGTCATCACGGAAAACTCGTCCGCGATTTGAGATTGCTTGGCATCGATGTCGTTTACGATCCCGCAGCGGAAGATCGACAATTAGTCGACCGTTCCAAGACCGACAATCGCGCCCTGCTCACCCGCGACCGCCGCCTGCTCATGTACGGAATTGTGCAACACGGCTACTATTTGCGGTCGCAAAAGCCGCTGGAGCAAACAATCGAAGTGTTGCGCCGTTTTGACCTGCTCTCGGCGGTCGCTCCATTCACCCGTTGCCTTCATTGCAATGCTCTACTCGAACAGGTCGAAAAAAGTGAAGTCATCGAGCAGCTCGAGCCGCTTACAAAAATCTATTACGAACAATTTCGACGCTGCACCGGTTGCGGCCAGATCTACTGGCCGGGGTCACATTTTGATCAGTTGCTCGCGCGCATTGAAGGAATCCGCGCAACGTTGACGGCGAAGTTTCAATCCGAGAACTAAACATGAAGAAATCGATTTCCATTTCGTTAGGCGCGATTGTTCACTTCGGCGGAATTGCCGACAACCGTCTCGCAAACGACCCCGGCCATTCCGCCGCCAACGGAACACCTCCCTAATTCGAGCAAGCCGGTGCAGCCAAGTCCCGCGACGAGGCAGTGATCAACGTCTCCAGGTTCGACCAATAAAAATCGCGCCGGCGTTTCCACCGACGCGATCTTTTGTCATTCTGAGCGAAGTCGAAGAATTCTCTCAATTTAGACCGACTTCCGCTACAATGTAAGATCCCTCACTTCCGTTCGGGATGACACAGCGCGCTTTACGCCTCAGTCTTTTTCGCCGACTTTTTGCACTCTGCTTTGAGCTGGGCGAACTGCTCGGCAGAAAGAATTCCCTTTGCCTGTTTGAGGAAGGTTCCTCGGCTTTCCTTTGTGCAGCCGGCCTTGATGCACTCGTTCTGCCATGCTTCGATTTTGGTCTTCTGATCAGCCGTTAGATTGAGACCGGCGAGATTAGCGCAGGCCGCCTCGTTTGAGGCATTCTTTGCGCAACACGCTTTTCCACCTGCGAAAGCGGGAGATGCCACAAGCATCGTTGCCGCCACTACTGCTGCTCCGAGAATTTTAATCATGGTGAATGCTGAGACATATATGAACCTCAAGGCGTTCAATTCTTCGCGAACTCACTCGCTCTCCTTCTTCTCTTCGACCGCGGTGGACCACGCGACACGAGATTGGTTTCGGGCGCGTCCACAAAATAGAGGCGCGCGGTGAACTCTTTACCATCGCAGTGCACGCGAAACCTGTTGGCGTCCACGTATTGGCAATCAGTCAGCGTGGCCCACTCCTTTTTGTGCGCGGAATGACAACGTTACGCTTATCTCGCGTGAAACTCGAGCCCGCCGTTTTTGGCATCGACATGAACGACTTGGCCCTCGTGGATTTTTCCTTCCAGAATGTCGATGCTGAGTGGATAGAGGATATCTTTTTGGATGGCGCGCTTCAAGGGCCGCGCGCCGTAAACCGGATCGTAACCTTCGCACGCGATCAGTTCCTTGGCCGAATCGGAAAGATCGAGGGTAATTTTCTGTCGCTCGAGCCGTTTCGTTAGACGACCAAGCTGGATTTCGACGATGTGTTTCAGATCGTCTTCAGTAAGTCGATCGAAAATGATGATCTCATCGACCCGGTTGATAAACTCGGGCCGAAAATGCTCGCGCAATGCGTCCATCACCAGACGCGAGCGCGCTTCGCGCGATTCTTCTTCGGTAATAAACTGAGAACCAATGTTCGAGGTCATGATGATCACCGTGTTCTTAAAATCAACGGTCCTCCCCTGCCCGTCCGTAATGCGGCCGTCGTCGAGCACTTGAAGCAGGATGTTGAACACATCCTGATGCGCCTTTTCAATCTCATCGAACAAGATAACCGAGTACGGTTTGCGTCGCACCGCTTCGGAGAGTTGCCCGCCTTCCTCATAGCCGACGTAGCCGGGCGGCGCGCCGATTAAACGCGCGACGGTGTGTTTCTCCATGTATTCGCTCATGTCGATCCTGATCATCGCGTTCTCGTCGTCGAACAGAAATTCCGCGAGCGCACGTGAAAGTTCGGTTTTGCCGACGCCGGTCGGCCCGAGAAAAATGAAAGAACCGATCGGACGATTTGGATCTTGCAAACCGGCGCGCGCGCGGCGCACCGCGTTTGAGACGGCTTTGATCGCTTCATCCTGACCAACGACGCGCTGATGCAGATGCGCTTCAAGTTTGACGAGTTTCTCTCGCTCGCCTTCCTGCAATCGCGAAACCGGAATGTGCGTCCAGCTGGAGACAACTTCGGCGATATCCTCCTCGGTCACTTCTTCGCGCAATAATCGGGTAGCGCGCCCGGCCCGGGCGCGGTTCTTCGCGTCTCGCGGAGAACTTTTTGATTCCGGCGAGACACCGGAATCGGCGGACGAGGCGCCCGCCCTACCCTCCGCGTCCCGCAATTTCTTCTCCAGCTCCGGGATTCTTCCGTACTGAATTTCGCTCGCTTTCGCCAGCTCTCCGCGACGCTGAGCGCGTTCGAGCTCAGTGCGCAGCTTATCCAACTCTTCTTTCCATTTCCGCTGCTCTTCCAGAATGGCTTTTTCCTTCTGCCACTCGGCTTTCAATGCCGAGGATTTTTCGCGAAGATCGACAAGTTCCTTTTCGAGCTTCTTTAGCCGTTCCTTGCTCGCGGCATCTTTTTCTTTCTTAAGCGCCTGCCGCTCCATCTCGTGCTGCATGATTTCGCGCTCGATCACGTCGATTTCCGTTGGCATGGAATCGAGCTCGATTTTCAAACGCGACGCCGCTTCATCAACCAGATCGATCGCCTTGTCCGGCAGAAAGCGGTCGCTGATGTAGCGGTGCGATAGCACGGCGGCCGCGACGATTGCGGCATCGGTAATCCGAACACCGTGATGAACTTCGTAGCGCTCCTTTAATCCGCGCAGAATCGCGATCGTGTCTTCCACGCTCGGCTCATCAACCATCACCGGCTGAAACCGCCGTTCCAGCGCGGCATCCTTTTCGATATACTTGCGGTATTCATCGAGTGTGGTCGCGCCGATCGTGCGCAGCTCCCCGCGCGCGAGTTGCGGCTTGAGCAAATTGGATGCATCGACCGATCCCTCCGCCGCACCGGCGCCGACGATCGTGTGCAGCTCGTCGATGAACAAAATGATTTGGCCCTGCGCATCAGTCACCTCTTTCAAGAATGCTTTTAGGCGATCTTCGAATTCGCCGCGGAACTTCGCGCCGGCGACCATCGCGCCAATGTCCACGGCGATGATGCGTTTTTGTTTCAACGAATCCGGCACGTCGCCGCTGATGATGCGTCGGGCGAGACCTTCCACAATCGCAGTTTTGCCCACGCCGGGATCGCCGATCAGGACCGGATTGTTTTTCGTGCGGCGCGAGAGCACTTGCATGATCCGGCGGATCTCGTTATCGCGGCCGATCACCGGGTCGATTTTCCCGCGCCGCGCCAGTTCGGTGAGATCGCGGCCGTATTTCTCGAGCGTTTGATATTTGCCCTCCGGATTTTGATCGGTCACGCGCTGCGAACCTCGCACTTGCTGCAAAGCTTGCATGAGTTTATGGCGCGTAACGCCAAACTCTTTCAACACTTTTGCCGCCGGAACATTCGCGCCGGCGAGGGCGAGGAGATAATGCTCGGCGCTCGTAAACTCGTCTTTCAAGATCGACATCTCCTTCTCCGCGCCGTCGAGCACGCTGCGCAATTCATTGGCGAGACGAAGATCGACAGCAGCGCCGTGCACCTTTGGACGCCGTTCGAGCTCGCTCGCCAATTGTTGACTCAAGCCGTCCATCGACACGCCAACTTTTTCGAGCAGCGGCCGCGCTATGCCATCGCTTTGCTCAAGAAGCACGGAGAGAAAATGCTCATTCGCAATTTCCTGATGATTAAACTGCGCTGCGACATCCTGCGCCGCTTGCAACGCTTCCTGCATTTTCTGCGTGAATTTGTCGATGCGCATATCTCACCATGAACTATCGCTTCTGGCGCGGCAAACGCGCTTTGGGTCTGATGCCGCGCGAGCAAAGTTTCCGCGTTCAATTGCAGCCGCGCTTCTCCCCGTTTATGAGTGCATGCGATGAGCAATCGAGAAACGCCGTTTCACCACAAAGCGTTTGCTTTGTTGAAGCCGGGTCCATTTCGCCGTTACATCATCGGTTCGGCGATTTCGGATACCGGCACGTGGATGCAAGTGATGGCCCAGGGCTGGGTGGTGAGTACGCTTACGAACAAAGCCATCGTGCTCGGGATGGTGAATTTCGCGGCGGGCCTGCCCACACTCGTGCTCACCATGATCGGAGGCTCGGCCGCCGACCGGTACGACAAGCGGAAAATTCTGATCGCGACCCAAATCGTGCAAATCGCGCTCGCCATCATTCTCGGCTGGCTCGTCATGACGGGTCGCATTCACATCTGGCATGTTATTGTTCTCGCGGCATTGCTCGGCATTGCAATTGCGTTTGAAATGCCGGCCATTTCGGCACTTGTTCCTGAATTGGTGAGGCGCGATCAAATTGCAGCTGCCGTGGCGATGGATCGTTCGGTCTTTCACGGTTCGCGCCTTGTCGGTCCGTCGCTCGCTGGATTATTTGTCGGATGGTGGGGAGCTGCCTCCGCGTTTTTCGCAAACGCATTTTCGTTTTTAGCGCTGATTGTCGCGCTCGTTTCGCTTCCGAAGCGCCCGATTGGTACAAAAGAAGAGGAGGAGCAACGGCGCAGTGGGATCATGGAAGGATTCCGTTACGTCGCTTCGGAACGAACGGTCCTCGCGATGATCGCCCTCATTGCGTTGACGACAGTTTTTGTCTTCCCCGTCATTTCCGTGATGCTGCCCCTCTACGTGCGCAATGTTCTGCAACTCGGCCCGCGCGAGATGGGCTGGCTCATGGCAACATCGGGGACTGGCGCGTTTTTCGGGTCGCTTGGACTTCTCAGCGTTGCTCGCGAACGGCGCTTGAAGTTTATGAGTGGCAATGTGCTCGCGGTTGCAGCGGGTGTTTTTTCCATGTCGCGCTCGCACAGTTTTGCGCTCACGGCTTGCTCGATGGGTGTGCTGGCGATCGCGCTCTCGATGAACTTCGGACTCGCGAACACAATCGTGCAGGAACATGCGCCGGCCCATTTGCGTGGTCGCGTGTCCGCGGTGTTCGGTCTGAGCTTTTTCGGATTGATGCCGATCGCCGGGCTCATCGTCACTGGCTTTTCAGATTTGATCGGAATGCGCACCGCCCTAGCTATCGCTTCGATAATTTACGGGGCCGGCGCCTTCTCGATCTTGACCGTGGCCGGGCGGCACGTATGCGACCATCCTGTTTCGCCAGTGCCGGAACCCGAAGTCGCTTCCGTGGCGTGACTTTCTGTTAGGCCGATCATGATTTCCTTTTCCACTTGCTGGAATTCTCACCGTCATACGGCCGGCGATAAAATGCTCCGCGAGATTGTCGATCTTGGCTTCGATC
>WNFA01003792.1_pt1 | contig 13191 bp, 16 predicted proteins | sample 5400481 | NCBI WGS metagenome assembly WNFA01 (sample SAMN13153340, study PRJNA577476) | soil metagenome | isolation source: 120 cm saprolite under Douglas fir tree site 2 hole 1 replicate 2 | place: USA:California | collected 2015-04-18 | reverse complement strand
CCGTTGGTGGAATCAACCCCGGGACCACTCCTTGGAGCACGGTCGGCGGAAGGGCTCGCGTCAATCTAGCGACCGGACATGTTTCCTTCGATGTTGATGGACTCGTGTTGAATGGAGGGAATGCCACGGGCACTCCGGGAGGGGTTGATCAAGTCGAGGGCTCGCTGATTTGCGATGCGGGCAAGGACGATCAAACCATTTTCACCACAACGCCAGTGCCTCTAAGCGCGCAAGGGAATGCGGATTTCTCCGGGACATTCATTAACACTCCGGGTACCTGCACAAACCCCCTCTTTCTGATCCGAATTGGCCCAGATCTTCCGGGCGCCAACCAGCGCTGGATCGCTACGGGAGCGGTGCGTTCCTTTGGCGACTAAGTGTTGAACGTTAGGCAGAAGCAGGCGAGGCCTAAACGGCCTCGCCTCTTTCTGTTTGCGCATCACACTGCCTCGTACGGCAGCCTAACCGAAATTTCACCGAAAGCGTCACCGGCAAGTCACGCCTTCACTTCTTTGTTCGCCTACTCTCACTGTTATTATGCGAGGAGCATTCGTAGTCCAACTAGGACCAGAAACAAGGCCGACGGAAGGTCAGTTCGAAGGCTGGGTTGTACCCTCCGGCAAAGATCTTGGGAAGGTCGTGATACATGATTAGCAATGAAGACCGCTTAGAAGCGATTGCGATTCCTTTGGAATGGAAGGCTGATCGGCTTAGTCGCGTGCCCTATGGGGTATTTCAACGCCAAGACGCTCATCGGCGATGGAATGCGCCGATCGCACGGCCAAGTTCATCGGCAAGTTCGACGTGCCGACCTGGCTTCGTCACGTCGGCGTGCCGCGCGAGGAGATCTCGCGAATAGCAGGCACGGTGCTGGAGGAAGTGAAGCGCGCGAATACGGTTGGCGTCGAGGTAACGCGCGAGGAGCTGGTCCAGTTGCTCCATGCCGATGCGATTGCGCTGATGCATGAAGGAGGGATGAGGGTACTTTGGCAGTGTGGTTCTGTACAGGAGGCGTGCAACGCTAAGGAAGTAGGAGTCGACGCGATCATAGCCCAAGGATGCGAAGCGGGCGGCCATGTCCGTGGCGAGGTCTCAACGTTCGTGTTCATTCCGTAGGTGCGTGACGCGATTGGTGATACGCCACTAATTGCGGCCGGAGGGAGCGGCGACGGCCGCGGCTTGGCGGCAGCGCTCGCGTTGGGTGCCGACGGCGTTTGTATCGGAACGCGATTTCTCGGCTCCGTCGAAGCCGCGGCCCACCCCAAATACAAGCAACGTGTAATCGAAGCAGTCGCGACCGACACGATATGCGGCACCCTGTTTGATGGCGAATGGCCTGACGCGCCCCTACGCACTCTTCGCACGAAGGTTGTTGAAGAATGGGAACGCGCCGGACGGCCTCCAAAGGGTAAGCGGCCGGGCGAAGGGCAACTAATCGGCCTGTCGCATCGAACTGATATCGAATTCGGTCCAGAGTTTTTCAAGTATGGCGGAATTCCACCGACCGACTTTGTCGAGGGCGACATTGAAAGTTTTCCACTTGCTGCAGGCGAGTCCGCAGGTCTCGTGCGTGAACTCCTCCCGGCGGGCGAAATCGTCCGCCAAATCGCAACCGAGGCCGCGACCTAATCGAAAAACGGCTGACTCCACTCTCGCGCTGAAGTGCGCTCGGCGAGCGATCAGCAATCACCTTGAGCCATCTCTTTCGACCGTCTCGTAAGCTGAACGACCGCCCGCCCCTCGGCTGGCAACATCTCACGAAAAGGCTTCTGGAGTTTATCGTGAAGGCATTTTTCACGCGTTTCTAAGTAAATGCGTTGCGGCTAATGCGGAAAGGATAACCGCTAGGGGGCGCCGACTTTGCACTGAATGCGGCGCGGTTGGATAGGCGCTGATACCGACACGCATCAAAAACCTGAACGATCCGCTCGAGCAGGAAAGAAAATCGCGGTGAAGATTTGGCCGAAATGCAGTTACAAACGGGAGGTAATTACTATGGCGCTCGACCTTTCATGCGCGTTCGCGACTTCCATGGAAAGCCACGAGCACGCGCGAATCGCTGAGGACCTTGGTTATAAGCGAGCGTGGTTCTACGATTCGCCGGCGCTTTATCCGGACGTTTGGGTGCAATTGTGTCGCGCGGCGGATCGCACGCAACGTATCGGTCTCGGACCCGGTGTGCTCGTTCCGAGCTTGCGCCATCCGATGGTGAATGCGGCGGCGATCGCGACATTAGTTTCGATCGCGGGACCTGGCCGCGTAGCGGTGGGGATCGGCTCCGGTTTCACCGGCCGGTTGACGATGGGTCGGCGCCCGATGAAATGGTCAGAAGTGGGGCAATACGTGCAGGTCCTGCGTGCGTTGCTGCGCGGCGAGGAAGTGAATTGGGAAGGAGGCGCGATGCGGATGCTCCATCCCGAAGGCTACGGGGCATTGCGACCGATCGAGGTGCCCTTTGTGATAGCGGCCGCTGGACCCAAGGGACTTGCTGTGGCGCGTGAGCTTGGTGACGGAGTCTTCGGCGCCGTCATGCCGCTTGGCGGCTTCAGTTGGAGTATCGTGCTGACCTTAGGAACCGTACTTGCTGAAGGTGAGGATCCCGCATCGGCGCGCGCGCTGGGCGCTGCCGGCCACGCCGCTGCGGTGATGTTTCACGCCGCGCTGGAGCAACGGAGACTCGATGTGGTCCCGCGCGGCAAGGAATGGGCCGCGGCGTACGATGCGGTGCCTGCGCGCATACGCCATCTCGCGCTTCATGACAAGCATCTTGTCGCGATCAACGATCGCGACCGGCCATTCGTCACCGGCGAGATGCTCGTTGAGAACGGATTTGCTCTGACGCGCGCTGGCTGGCGCGAGCGCATTAACATGCTCAAATCTGCGGGCGCGACCGAGATTGCATACCAGCCGGCGGGTTCGAATATCGCGAAGGAGCTGGCAAACTTTGCATCCGCCGTGCAGGGCTGAAGGCAGCCCTTAGTATGGTGGATTTGCGTTTCGTCAGTGCCGGACGTTTGGTGTACTCTCGGGCCGATTACGGCTCAGCACGGACTTTCCGAGCCCATCCCTTGCCTCAAAAAACCTTGCCGGACAGCGCTGTTCCTCGCCCGGGTCTTCCTCGCATTGGACTTTCCGCCTGACTCGTCGAGTCGATGGCGGAAAAGCGGAATTACTTGGTAGAGGAGTCCTAGAAGGATTTACTGGAACATCAGTCGCCGCCTTTATGAAAAGGTCTAGATAAATATCTCAGTGGGACTACACAAGGTGGATATTTATGGGCCCCCGTCAGAAAACGTATCGCGCCTGTAGTGCGCTTTGGAATATTGACATCAATAAGCGAGGTTTGCGTGAATGAAACGGAGTACCGGGTTCATGGCGTGCGCGTTGAGCGCTTCATGCCACTCACGCCCGTGCAAGGCCCCCAGCCTATCGTTTTCGTGCACGGCGGGTGCCATGGGAGTTGGTCCTGGGTGCACTTTCTGCCCTACTTCGCACAGGCAGGATGGGACTGTCACGCGCTGAACTGGTTTGGGCATAATGGATCTGCGCCTCATCCTGAGGTCGGCCTTCTACAACGCGGAATCGCCGACGTTACCGAGGAGATCGCTTACGTTGCCGGCCAGTTCGAGGAATCGCCAGTCATCGTCGCGCACAGCATGGGCGCCCTTGCGGCTCAGAAATATGCCGAATGCCATCCTGTCTCCGCCCTGGTACTCCTAACACCGGTCGTGCCAACGGAGGTGGGTGGCGACGTCATCGATCTACCGATCGACCCGAATCAGCCTGGGTGGCCCCACCATTCGAGATCGCACGCGACTTATGGTTCCAAGGCCTGGAAGAAGACGAAGCCAGGTCGTATTTCGAGAAGCTATGTCCGGAGTCACCGAAGGCCGTGTACGAAGCAACACGATGGACGGTGCCCATCGACCGCGTTAAAGTTTCGGGTCCTATTTTGGTCGTGTCGAGTGAATTGGATCATCTTACGCCGCCCGCAATCGGACGATCCCTGGCAACGTTCTACGGGGCTGATTACCGCTATCTGCGCGGCCGTGGTCACAACGTTCTTTTGGAGCCGAACTGGCGAGAGACGGCGAGCATGGTTGCGGCTTGGCTGGCCCGCGAAACCAGAATCGGTGCGGTATAGGCTTTATGCCGTAGGTTCGCACGAAATGTGAGGCACGGCGCTGTACGCGCTATGGGCGACGCTCGCTGCGGTGATATCGGCACGTGAGACAGGCAAGGGACAATCCATTGATCTAGCCCAATACGAGGTCAAACCAAGGATCCCGGCGAAGTGACGCGAGGCAAAAATATGGCGGTCACAAACATAAAGATCGAGCGCTTCAGCGTAATCTCGTCGAAGGCGTTCGACGCGGTCGTGGCGGCAATCAAGGCGAGCGTCGGACAACCAGACATGGCCGAGTTCGCGAAAGCGATTCGAAGTGCGCCCAGCTTCGCCGAATTGGAACGTGCTGTCAGCGCAGCGCTGAGCAGCATCGGGCTGATGCTGTTCATGGAACTCGATCATGGCGCGATCCTGCGCAGGGAAGCGGGCACGACACGCCGAAAATCGTGCGCCTGGTGATTGGCAATCCACTCATTATGAAGGAGATGGTCAAGCACGTCCCCGACGCAGGTTCGTACGCTCCGGTCACGGTCCTGATAGATGAGCGCGCCGACGGCGTGCATCTGTCGTACGACAGGATGGCGAGTTTTCTGGAACCTTACGGAAATGCGGACGCGCTTGCTGTCGCTCGCGAACTCGAATCAAAAATCGAGACTCTACTTCGCAAGTCTGCAGCCTGACGGTCGCGTTGGGTGCTGTGAACGCGCAACTTTTATCGACAGATCATTTGCTTACACAAGGAGTTATCAAATGCCGCAGAATTTCTCGCTCCCTACAGAAGCCTGATAGCTTCGAACGTCGCGAAGAATCTGGATGAGAAGGTTGAAGCCTTGTTAGAGGCGGCGGCTAAGTAAACGCTTCGAAAGTCCGATGTTTCTTAAGGTTCAAACACCCCTCTAACACTCGACGGTACGCCTCTTCCTAGTACAGCGCTTCGACGAAGCGCTCGGCCGCCAAAAGAAGTTTTGATCTACGGCTCGCGAACGCGTTCGGCGCGGACTTTCTTACCTTAATCGGCTCAACCTCGCGTACGGCTACGTAGCAGGAAGTTGCGGAACAAATGGCGTTCGATGTTTGGCGACACTGTAGATCGCAAGGAGCAGTTTGTGCATAGCGGCAATGATGGCGACCTTGGGACGTTTGCCCGCGCTGCGGAGGCGTAAGTAAGAGGTACGCAGCCAAGGATTGAGGCGGATGCCGACCAAGACGGGCATCCAAAGGGCGCGTCTGAGGCGGGCGTTACCCAGTGGAATGGCGGGTTTGCCGGAATATCGCTTCTTCCCGGACTGCTGAAGCCGCGGAACAGCGCCGATATAACTTGCAAACGCCGCAGCGCTCCGGAACTGAGCCGGGTCGCCCGTCTCGGCAATTATTCGGGCGGCGGTTAGTGTGCTCACGCCCGGAATTGTTGTGAGCAGCTTTCCAACCTCGTACGTGTTGAGTCTTAGCTCGATCTCTCTCTCGACTCCGCGGACTCTTGTACGGAGCGAGACTATATCTTCGCAGGCGTAACGGACTTGGAGCTGATACGGCTCGCTGGAATAGTGACCCACAGAAATTTTAGCTGCCTCAATCAGGGCGCGAGCCAAGTCGCCGCCGATGCGGCGCCGGCCGTCATAACAGAGTCCCGCCAACTTTCGAACCGAGATGGTTCGCAACGCTTGGGCAGTGGGATAGCGCAAGAGAATGGCTATAGCGAGTTCGGTGTCGAGACCGCGCACATGGCGAGTGAATTCCGGGAAGGTCAGGTCGAGGGCCTGGTGCAGATGACGCACTCGATCGCCCAGATGCTGCACACTCTGTTCTCGCAAGCGCACCAATTGCTTCAACTCTTCGATTGCCGGTCCGCGGAGAGCCGTTGCCGCCGGTCGCTTCTGGGCTGCAAAACGAGCGATGCTCACCGCATCGACTTTGTCAGTCTTTGTCCGCTGCAGTTCTTCTTCGGCGAAGCGTCGAGTGCGAAGCGGATTGAGCAGAACGATTTTAAAGCCTTCCGTGGCAAGCGACGCGAATAGATTTTTCCAATAGTGACCCGTCGCCTCCATCGCGATCAGACAGTCGGCGGACGAGTCGAGCAGTTCGCCGAGCCGCCGGTACCCGGCGGCTCCCTCCTCAAAGGACATAGACTTGCTGACGACTTTCCCGCCATCGTCTACAGTTGCAACAGAATGGCGCTCTGCACCGATGTCAATCCCTATGAACCTCATCCGCAGTTAACCTCCTCTTTGTTTACCGGAGACCCCGGAGCCGTTGCCCACACTCGTGCTTGTGCATGCGAGGACGCGGTTGCGCCTCGGGATACCGTTCGAGCTCAAGAACAACGGCCGGAGGCGCCAATCTCTGGCGCGAGGACATAGCCTCAACGAAGCGGGCGGCGACTTCTCCGGACTTCCTGCTTCACGGAAACAGGACGGTCGAGAATATACAAGCGAAGCGGCCTGTCAGGGCTGGCGCGTCGTGCTAGCGCAGCGAACGCCACCAATGAGAGCGTGCGTCGGAGCGGAGCCGAGTGAGCGGAGAGGTGGGGGGGACGGGCCGCGTGCGAAGTTTACGGAGCGTTAGAGGAGCGGCTCACAGCGAAGGCGCTGCGGCGGACGGATTATTGGACGAATACCCAGGTAATGAATATCGGATCGGGGACGGGACTTCCGAAGTCTACGACCGACGGGGTGATATGCTCGACTCGCACCGCCAGAAGGTTGGTCACTAACGGCTCATACACGAAATTCCTGACGAATCCCAAGGTCGCTGGTGCTATGGCAAGACCCCGATGCAGACCTTCGTTGACTCGATTGCCCTGGCCAAAGAGAAAATACTTTCTCCCGCCGTTGCGGTGGGGGGCGGAACTCTGAGTATTACTCAATCGCGATGATCACTATGTCCGCTGCATATAATCGAACAATCAACTCAAACGGACACCGCGGACCTCAACCATCGACCGTCAGAGGAAGTCTTAAGTTATACAGCATAGCCATCGGCCGACTCGACCTGAAAATCAATCAGGATGGTGTTGCGGTTCTCCGTCAACGCATGGGCCGAGTAACACAGCTTGGCCTCCTTACCCGCGCCCTTCTTGGCCAACTGGGCCTCGGGATCAGTGGTCGACTGATGGGTGGCGTTGGAACGGCGCTCACCGCGGAAGTTCACCGTCGGATTACCCGGATCGTCCGGTGGCTCACTCGGTCCCACGTCCTTGCGCTTGAAGCTCTTGAGCGAAGCCCACGCCTCGACCAGCGTGCCGTCCACCGTGAAGTGCTCGTCGGAGAGCGGTTTGCGGGTGCGCGCTTGCGCGACCACGGCGCGGAAGAACTCACCGGCGACCGCGTGCTCCAGCAGCCGCGCGCGGTTGCGCGAAAAGGTCGAATGGTCGAAGCTCGCCTCGTGCACCTCCAGATCCAGAAACCAGCGGAACAAAAAGTTGTAGTCGAGCTGCTCGCAAAACAGCCGCTCGCTGCGCACCGTCTACAACGCCATCAACAGCGAGGCTTTCAGCAGCCGCTCCGGCGGAATCGACGGCCGTCCTATCGCGCTGTACATCTGATCGAACAGCGGTGAAAGTTCCTGCCAGCACCGCGTCAACCAGTTCCTTGATGCGTCTGAGCGGATCGAACACCACCAACATCGCCCGCTGCCGCCGCTCCTCACCGCGCATCCGCCGCTTCCTCCTCCACCGCGATTACCCACTCAGACGAACTATACAAAGATGATATTCAGACGTTTCTCAACACCCTGCTAGACGACGAATCTACGCCCGCCGAAGACCCAGAATCCGGCCTTTTCCAACTCGGCGACTAACTCCCTGGTCCGGAACGCTGCTTGCACGCGATCACCGGCCTCAAGATCACCCAATAGATCGCCCCAGTCTTGTGCTTCTTGAAGCAACCCCGCGCGGAGTTGAGCCTCCTCCGGAGAGTTGGGTTCGAGATGATCGAACCTGGAATCCATGGGCGCGGTCCACGATCTTCAAAACATCGCGGACGCTAGTGAGACGCAGAAGATGTGAAGGTATTTTTCCTTCACTCGCCGGAGCCTGAGTGGAGGCATGCCCTCTCTTCGGCAAGCGAGGCGCGAACCCAAGCTTCGTGATTAGCTTTCAGTTTTCGCAGAATCTCGGCGGTTGAGGTTTTCGACTGATCCTCGACCATCTTGTGGTGCATCTCGCACAGGAGGATTAGGTTTTCAACCTGAGCGATCCTTTCCGGGATATAGTTTTTGTCCGTAACGCGGCCCTTTCCTTCTTTCCCGAAATAATGTGGCATTCTTCGCCGACGATTGCTTGAGCATCTTCGGAGGTTGCATCGATCACCAGGTCGCGTCAGCGCATTTGCTCATCGATTGCCGGAAGAGCCTATAAAATCTTGCGCGTCTTATCGCTGGGAGGCATAGAGGTCTTTACCGATTTGTCGTGTGCGCCGAGAGCGGCCGTCCCCTATCCCTTGAATGAAATCAAATTCACAAGGAAATCGGACGACCAGCACTCAAGCTTGCATTTTGAGCGTCGCATACTCAAAATGCAAGAATGCCCAAATGGGTCGCGCGGCCGGAGCTAGAAGTGCGACTTCGTGACGCGTTGCGGCGGGCGCCGATAGTGACCCTGCTGGGACCTCGGCAATGCGGCAAGACGACGCTCGCCAATCACATCATCGAATCCGGCCAAGCTCAATACTTTGATCTTGAAAATCCTACTGACGAAGCGCGTCTCTCTGAGCCAATGACAGCCCTGGAGCGCACCCAAAAATTGGTCATTATCGATGAAGTGCAGCGAGCGCCTGCACTGTTTCCGGTGCTTCGAGTTTTGGCCGATAGATCTCCGCGACCGGCCCGATTCCTCCTGCTCGGGAGCGCTTCTCCTGAACTCGTTCGAGTGAGCTCTGAATCCCTCGCAGGGACAGTTGCCCTCGTCGACATGGGCGGTTTCGGATTGCGCGAAGTCGGCGCGCACGCGATGCGTCGGGCTTTGGCTCCGTGGTGGATTCCCGCGCTCCTTTCTGGCGCGCAATGACTTGGAAAGCGGCGCCTGGCGTCGCGACTTCATCCGGACGTTCTTGGAGCGCGACTTGCGCACATTCGGGATCGATATTTCGGCGCGCGCCCTTCGCCGGCTGTGGACGATGCTAGCTCACTACCATGGCCAAGTGTGGAACGCCTCGGAGATTGGGCGCTCGCTCGGCGAAGCGCATACAACCATCCGGCGGCACGCAGATGTTTTGGTGGGCGCGCTCGTTGTTCGCGAGCTGCAGCCGTGGTTCGAGAACGTAGGCAAGCGTGAAATCAAGTCGCCAAAGCTCTACATTCGCGACTCGGGCATACTTCATTCTCTGCTGGGCGCGGAATCCTCCGATGCGCTTGAATCGCATCCCAAACTTGGGGCTTCGTGGGAAGGATTCGTGATCGAACAGATTCTGAGCGAGCTCGGAACACGCGACGCTTACTACTGGGGCACGCAATCGGGCGCGGAGCTCGATCTGCTTTTAACTGTGAACGGCAGGCGTATCGGAGTTGAGGTCAAATACGCCGATGCTCCCCGGATGACGCGATCGATGCGTATCGCGCTGGAGGATCTCAAACTCTCGCATCTTTATGTCGTCCATCCCGGATCGGCTCGATACGATCTCGGAGATCGCGTCGAGGCGATTGGATTGGCAGTGCTGCTGACGGAAATTTCATCGTCGCCGAAGGTTCGCAAACGCCGCCCCATCAAACCTTGGCGAATTAGATGAATGCCGCTCTATCATGGCACGGCTTGGTGTGCAGAGCGTTCCTCGATGACTTTCCGCCGATGCGCTTTTCCGTTCTTACGGCAATCTTAGCCTTTCGGCATAAGATTCCTAATCTTCCTATAAATCATTCGTGCCGATTTCGCGTAAAAGTCTAGGCGGACCCCACTGGGACGCTCTACACCTAATTCAACATTTCGAGGTGGACAAATTCACGCGATGTGCATCTTTGGGCATCACAACCGTACGATGTGTATAAACGCCGTACGGTTAAAAAAGGGGCCGGCACTACTGGTTCACCACCTTCGACTACCGGTTCACTTTTACCGACGCCGACCTTAGTGTCGTCTGCAGTTTGGCGCATGATTGAAATGAAGGGAGGGCGTTAGAGGTTCTCGATTCGGGTGGGGGCGGATGCGGTAGCGGAGAGACTCTGATGCTTGCGTCCAATGTTTATTGGCGGATCGCAAGCGATCCTCCGCGTGTTGGAGCTGATCGACAAGGCTGCGCGATCAAGCTCCACCGTGCTGATTATCGGCGAGACCGGCGTTGGTAAGGATGTCGCTGCGAATGAGATTCATGCTCGGTCAAAGCGGAGCGGGCGATTTCTTGCGGTAAACTGCGCCGCAATTCCTGGCGATCTAATCGAGAGTGAGCTGGGGCACGAACGCGGTGCATTCACGAGTGCATCCACTCGGCGCCTAGGCATCTTCGAGCAGGCCAATGGCGGCACTGTCTTCCTCGACGAAATAACCGAGATGAAGCCCGAGCTTCAGCCGAAGCTCCTTCGCATTCTCGAAGAGCACAGGATCAGAAGGATTGGCGGCGAAGAAAGCATTCCGGTTAATGTTCGCGTGATCGCCGCGACTAATCGCCCGCTTCACGAGGCTCTCGAAGGAGGGAAACTGCGCGAGGACTTGTACTATCGCCTTAATGTTTTCAGGATCGGGATTCCTCCGTTGCGCGAGCGAGTTGAAGACCTGGATTTGCTCGTCGCCTACTTCGTTGAGGAACTCAACCAAGAGCACGGCAAGGAAGTTGACGGCCTCGACGCCGAATCTCTGGCAGCGCTGAGGGCGTACAGTTGGCCGGGCAATGTGCGGGAGCTTCGGAATGCGATCGAGCGCGCCGTGGTAACGCGAGAGCACGGCCGGATAATGCTCCAGGATCTTCCGGAGGAGATTTACGAGGTCAAGCACAGCGAAGATCGGTTTGTTGTCCGCGTCGGCTCGACACTGGAGTCGGTGCAGCACGAACTCATTCGAAGGACGCTGGAAGCGACCGGCGACAACCGCACTCGCGCCGCAGACATGCTCGGGGTTTCGAGACGCTCACTATATGTCATGCTCCACAGAAACGGATTCCAGCCGCGAGGAAAAAAGTCGCGGCGATCCAGCGGCCACCATTCCGCGACGTGAGCGTAATGCAGGCCGCTTGGAAAGTGGCCGTTGAACATGGTCATAAGTCGCTGGGATCCGTGCGCAAATGTCCGTCCAAACGCGACAAATTTGCCGGCTTGGCGCCGCGCCGGCACCGGAACCCTGAAGCAAGGCGAATGACGGTTTGCCGCCGGCGTCGAGCGCTACGATCTCTCCATCGATAGCCGTATCTTCAGGTAGGGGCGCGATGGCCTTTGGCGACTTCGGGGAACTGTCGAACGAAGTCCTTTCCGTTACGCGACCAGAGCCGCGCCCAACCCTCGCTCCTAAAGCCGATCGCACGATCACCGTCGAACTTTAGTTTCGTAGCGCCACTCGGGACCCTCGGGCGATTGCTCCGCCATGTCGCATAGCATCGGCTCAAACAACGCTTTAGCAGGCACGTGACGCAAACCTTAGCCGGACCAATCATTTGTCCGCCGCCGGCGCTGCTTCTTTGCTTCGATTGAGCTAGTCGATCCCATACAGGCGCGCCGCTGTGTCATGCACAATCTTGCGCCGGTTTTCCTCCGAGAGTCCACCGAAGGTCTCTTTAATGAACTGCTGGGAGCGCGGCCAGACTGCGGCTGTGTGCGGGTAGTCCGACGACCACATACCGTTGTCCGCCCCATACAGGCTAACCGTATGGACAAAGATCGGTTCGTTGATGAAGGTCGCATACACTTGCCGCTTCACGTACTCGCTCGGCTTCAGACTCAACTTCACTGGACTCGCTCCGCTCTGCCCGAACCGGTCTTGGGCGAAATCCATTCGCCACATGAAGTAGGGCACCCACGCCACATCATTCTCAGCAGAGACAATCTTCAACTGCGGGAAACGCTCCAGCACCCCGTCCAAGACAAACACTGCGAGCGAGCGCTCGATTTCGTGATGCAGGACAGCAACCTGACGGGCCAGGTTCCCCTTAAAGAAGTCTGACCCCATACCCCTGCGGCTGGTGAGAATATGCAGGGACAGAGGCAGGTTCAATTCCTGGGCCGCTGCCCAGAACGGATCATAGTCGGGAAGACTATACGGCCGATCCTCAGGAGGCTCTGCCCAGATCATGGCCCCTCTCATGCCCTTTTTGGCAATGCGCCCGAGTTCCTCTACGCCCGCCGCAATATCCTCTAGGGTGATCAGCCCCAGGGGCAGGAGCCGTTTAGGATCATAGCTGCAATACTCCACCGCCCAGTCATTATAGGCCCGAAAACATGCAGCCCTTAGTTCGGCATCATCTAGCCCATATAGGGGCATGCCCAGGGTGGTGTAGATGACCTCGGCCTGCACACCGTCCAGATCCTGATCTTTAAGCCGCGCGGCCGGGTCCCATACACTGGCCGGTGCCGCCTCAAACCCCTTCTTGTTATGTTCCGGTAACTGCTCTGAAGGGACCCCTGCACCGAAAGCAGCCGCTACCGGAATAGGAGAGATGTTCTCGCAGACAAAGAACTCGCCCTCTCTGCCGTGCAGCCCTTTGACCATATGCGGCGCGCGGGCCCTAAACTTTTTATCAATCCGTTCCGCCCACATGTTCGGAGGCTCCACGAAATGTGAGTCTGCCGAGATGATACGATAGTCTGCCATCATCGGATCCTCCTTGAGTGTTTGTGCTTGGAACCTGTTCCTCAACCATTTCTTTCCTGCTCGCTGCCTATTCTTCAGGGACTGAGCAGCTGTCTCTAACTCTCCAATCCATCGCCGTTTTGGTTTCCTCTCCGACCCGGCTTCGCGTTTCGTCTAACCGCGCGGGGTAACTGCGCCGCCACACCGTCGGCGGCGCCATGGCGCGGCCCCATGGATCTCTCCTCCATATTTGACAAAGCCCGAACCTCGTGCAAATGACCCACTACTCACCAAGACGTGTTGCCAGAACTCCCATCGGCCGCCGGCCCACGGCGTACGTCGCCAAGGGCGTCAGCGCGCCTGT
>WNFA01007539.1_pt1 | contig 13192 bp, 16 predicted proteins | sample 5400481 | NCBI WGS metagenome assembly WNFA01 (sample SAMN13153340, study PRJNA577476) | soil metagenome | isolation source: 120 cm saprolite under Douglas fir tree site 2 hole 1 replicate 2 | place: USA:California | collected 2015-04-18 | reverse complement strand
CTCGGTGGCCAGCGGCGTTCCCAGCAACGCCGCCACTTGTTTTTGCAGTTCGACCAGCGCCTCAGCCCGTTCGGCGCGCTTCTTCCACCGGCTGATCTCCCGCTCCTGTTCGGCCAGCTTCTTGTCGCGCGGATCGGCGACCCGCCGCACGGGCCCGCGCTTCTTCGGCACCCCGACCAGGTCCCCGCGCTCCCGCGCTCCGCGCCACGTCGTGAGGTGCGAGGAGTACAGCCCCTCCCGCCGCAACAACGCCCCGACCGCGCCCGGCGTCTTGCACGCGTCGGCCTCCCGAACGATCTTCCGCTTGTACTCCACCGTGACCGCCGCCGGGTCGCCTTCGCCACCACCTCGATCGCTGGCCCACCCAGGTTCTGCTCCAGTGCGCTCATCGCTCTCCAATCCTGCCTCGCCCTCGACTCTAAACTCCCAGGGGGTCACTGTCTCACTCATATTGGCAGAGAGGGCGTCGTCGGAGGGCATGCGTTAAGGGTCCTCCTCTGTCACCCTCGGTTTGTGTTGGGGATTGTCATGCACGTGATGTAGCGCGTCCTGTTGGTAGCCATGTGATCGAATGGCCGGTTCTCCATGATGACGATGAAGAAATGTTCGATCGCGGCGACCTTCCCGTCGAGCAGCCGACCAAGTTCGAGCTGATCATTAACCTCAAGACCGCCAAGGCCCTCGGGCTCACCATCCTGCAATCGCTACTGGCGCGGGCGGATGAGGTGATTCAGTAGGGCTGATGACGGCCTGGATGGTCACCTGCTCCTGCGGTTGGCGCCGAGAGTGCTCCTCGCGGTGGGCTGCGGAAAGCGAAGAGAAGCTGCACCCGAGGTTGAGCGTGCCAGGAACTCAGCACACCATCACGATCGAGGAGCCGCCCCCGACCCCTCGGGCGGCCCGCAGCTCCGGCTGATCTAGCGCGGTACACCAGGCCACTTGGGTGGCTGCCGACACACCCGGCCATCGCCCGAAGGGGAGGGGCCGTCGCCGTCGGGACGGGCGGGAACGATCGAAGTGTAGTGTAATCCTCCGAATCGCGTCTGAAAGGCCGAGCGGTGCCATGGGGGCCTGACGGTTGGCTGGATTGGGGATTTCATAGCGTTTCTTCGCTGGCGTGCAGAACCGAAGGCGAAGCACTCCGAGGCGGAGCCCGGCCGCGCTAGGACGCTGCCACGAGGGGCGAAAATCGGTCCATATCGGAAATCCCGGTCCAGACTCTTCACCTTGCAGCCCAACGGTGAAAGACTTACGATCTGCATGAGGAAAATCTGGCCGTTACTAGTCTGGGCACAGAAAGGGAGGGCGTCATGCTGACACGACGAGAATTCGCGGGTATTGTGTCGTGCGCGATCTGCGGAATTACGGAGTTGGTTGCCGCCCAAGCGTCGGCCCAAAGCGCGCCGCCCGCAGCGACGGCCGGCGTCACGCGAAAGATTTTATCGCAGACGGACGGTCCGGCGCCGGGCTATGTGACGCTGCTTGTCGAAGCGACAATCGAGGCAGGAGTGGCGGTCGGACGACACACGCATCCGGGAATCGAATCCGCCTATGTCTTGGAAGGCGGCTTTGAGCTTCCCATACAAGGTCAGCCGACTCGCACAATCAAAGCAGGCGATGCCTTCCAAATACCGCCCGAAACACCGCACGCGGGTGGTAAGCCTGGCGACGCCAAGTCCAGAATTCTTATTACCTATGTCGTGGAGAAGGGAAAGCCGCTCGCATCTCCCGCTTAGGCACTTGCAACGCCGGGGCGCTCGTTTGCTGACCGTGTCGTGCTCGCGAATCACCCAAGCGCGCGTGCGCGCCGGCGACGCCAAGCCCCGCCCGCCGGAACTTGTCATGGCGCTCCGAGGTGTATAAGAGCGACGACGCGGCAGTCGCGCGGCTCCTCGAACGTCGCCGAATATGAAGGGGTAGTTCCCTGATCCCAACTCGCAGCACCGCGGAAAAGGACAGCAGACCATGTCAATTGTCTCCTGGATTGTGCTCGGCCTGATTGCAGGGTTCATTGGCAGCAAGTTGGTCAACAAGACGGGCGAAGGGTTCTTCTTGGATATCGGCCTGGGGATTGTGGGCGCCGTGATCGGCGGATGGCTATTCAGCCTGTTCGGCATGCACGGGGTGACCGGCTTAAACATCTATAGCCTCATCGTTGCTGTCGTCGGAGCGGTCGTGCTCTTAGTGGTCTATCATGCGATCCGCCGACGGGCGGCATGACTCGCAGGCTCCGTGCTGTTTCACATGTACGGCTTAACGCCGGGCGGCGGCGGGCCTCTAGGACCGCGCCAAGGCTTCTACACTCGGCGAGGAGGGATTCATGAGGACAGTGCTAGCAACCGTGATGGCGGTGGCGCTTGCGGCGGGAACGCTGTCGATGGCCTCCGCTGCGGACGACAAGAAACTCACCCCCACAGCAGGAGAAGATGAAGACGTGCAATACGCAGGCGGCCGACAAGAAGGGCGATGAACGGAAGGCATTGATGTCGGAGTGCTTGAAGGCTGGCGCTCCCGCCGCCCCGATGACCCAGCAAGAGCAGATGAAGGTCTGCAACACCAAGGCTGCGGACAAGAAAGGTGACGAGCGGAAGGCATTCATGAGCGAGTGCCTGAAGGCCGATAAGAAGTCCTAGCCAACCCCGCCGCGCGGGTATAAGTTCGCCCCGCTTGGCCGTCCATTTGCCCGATCCCTCCTAGACGGGCGGTCAGGCTGGGGGTTCCCTGTGGACCGACGCGCGTTCATCGTGACCCTGGCTAGCGGCCTCCTCGCCGCGCCGCTCGCCGCCGAGGCGCAGCCGGCGGGAAAGGCGGTGCGGATCGGGCTTCTCGATTACGCCGCGTCTGACCCCGCCGGTGCTGCCCGGTGGAAAGCGTTACGCGAGCGGTTACGCGAGCTCGGGTACGTGGAAGGACAGAGCGTAGTCTTCGAGGCTCGGTGGGCAGGTGGACAAGCGGGCCGACTTCGAAGTCTGGCCGCCGAGCTGATCAATGCGAAAGTCGACATCCTGGTGACCGCCGGTAGCGAAGCAGCAGTCGCGGCCAAACAGGCAACGAACTCAATCCCTATCGTCACGGCGACGCTCGGTGACCCCGTGGAGCTGGGGCTCGCGGCAAGTCTGGCCCGGCCCGGCGGAAATGTCACGGGTGTGATTTCGCTGATCGCTGTGCTGACAGGGAAGCGGTTGGAGCTCCTCAAGCAGTTGATCCCGCGAGCCTCTCGGGTCGCCATCCTGCGAGATCCTGAGAATCGATCCTCTGCGCGCACTGTGAGCGATGCAGAGAGCGCGGGGAAGTCCTTGGGGGTAGTGGTGCAGGCCGTTGCAGTGCGGGGTCCAAGAGACCTCGATGCCGCCTTCCTTGCTATGAAGCGCGCCCACACCGATGCTGTCATCCTCGGAGAGAATACGCGATTCATCGCCGACCGCTGGCACCTTGCCGATCTCGCGGTCATGCACCGGCTGCCGATGATTGTTGCGGCGAAGGAGTATGCCCAGGCGGGAGCGCTCATCAGCTACGGTACCGATTACCTCGACCTGTTCCGCCGTGCGGCCACGTATGTGGACAAGATCCTCAAGGGCGCCAAGCCCGCCGACATACCCATCGAGCAGCCCAGCAAGTTCGAGCTCGTGATCAACCTCAAGACCGCGAAGGCGCTGGGGCTGACGATCCCGCCGTCGTTGCTGCAGCGGGCGGACGAGGTTATTCAGTGACGCGCCCGGGAGAGCCGGCGCCAAGGAGATCCGGAAGAGCACCGTTCAATTTCCACATCAAGGGGGACACCACCCCAGGTCCTGCGCGGTGCCCGTCCCATCGGTCATCTCATCTATGCCTCCCAACAGGTCAACGCCAGCGATTCCGGCAGGCGCTGGGGCGCACCGGACGACGACAGGTCAGCCATAACCTGCCCCTCGCGACTGCAGCCGGCTGATCGATGGGCGAGTCTAGCGCCCCCGCCGTCACCGGGGCAGTGGACCAAGGTCCACTACCCCGGACAGAGGCAAAAGGCGCTAACTTCGTGCCTGGCCGTGAGATTCCACTCCGCAATCAGATCCAGGGCACAGAGGGCCGCCTTTTCCGGACGCGGACGCGCACGCTCACCCTCGCGCCCGGCGGCGTGGCCGCGGTTCGATTCGTTGTCGCTATAGCTAATCAGGGAGAGGACGCCGGAAGCGCCGGGCTGGCAATGCCGCGGGGGCGGCCCGGGTCCCTACTGGGGACCCGGACTAACCGAACAGAGGAGGACGAACATGCCCCAGTATCTGTACCAGGTTGCCTACACGTCGGAGTCGCTGGCCGCCCAAATCAAGAATCCCCAGGACCGCCTCGAGCTCGTGGGCAAACAGATCGCCGATGCCTGGGCGCGAAGATCCTCGGTGGTGGCTACTCGTACGGCAAGTACGACATCGCGGCCCTCGTCGAGGCGCCGGACGACGTCACGATGGCCGCCGTTGCCGTCGCCATCGCGGCGGGCGGGGCCGTCAAGGCGGCAAAGACCACGCCACTGCTGAGCGGTGCGCAGTGGGTTGCGGCCCTGAAGAAGGCGCCTGCGGTCAGCGCCCAGTACCGAGCTGCCCGGTAGGAGTCAAGAACACGGCGCAGGGCGAGCGCGACCTCGCCCCGGCAAGATACAAACGGAGAGGGCGAGGAGCACGACGGCGCCAGCACCGCCACCGACTGCGACCGCTCGCGCACCAGCGCGGCGCGAGTGTCTCATGTGACGTATGGCGAATGGAGAGGAGGTGGGACGGCGGGGCGAGGCCCTATCAGCAATCCGACAGCGAAGGGGACAGGGTCCCTATCAGAAAGCCGGAGTACGTACATCGTGGAGGATCAGCCCATGAACACTCGGTACATGGTCACCTTGGCAGTCATCGCTGGCTTCGGACTTGGTGCTGTCACAGTCCAAGGTCTTCACGCTCAAGCTAAGCCGCCCATCTACTACATCGCGGAAATCGACGTGACGAACGTAGACGCCTACACGAAAGAGTACGCCCCGAAAGCCCAGGCGTTAATCAAAGCCTCCGGTGGTCGCATCCTTGCCGCAGGACAAAAGGTCACGGCGATCGAAGGAGCGCCGCCGAAGGTGCGCGTTGCCGTGCAGGCCTGGGACAGCATGGAGAAAATTCAAGCGTGGCGCAATTCAGCGGAGTTTAAGGAAAACCGGAAGATCGGCGACAAGTACGCGAAATTCCGTGCCTTCACTGTCGAGGGCCTGCCGCAATAGCGCAGTTCGTCGCGGCGATCCGCGAGTTCGAGCACGCCTGATCGACGACGCTGCGCGCCTGGTACTTTCGTGACTGAGTACCTCGCCATTTCCTATGCGCCAAACCGCGCTGTCAATGGACTAAGCCGGCAACTCACGAGGTGCTCGCCGGGCTACTCGCCCGGCGCTCCAGGCCGCCAGAGGATCGGCGGTCGCCCCTTTAATGTCCGCTCCCAGCAGGAGGAATCCCATGAATATGGCAAGGCTTCTGTCGTTGGTTGTCGTGACGGTGTTGCTGGTGGCGTCTGGCCCTGTGGGCGCCCAGCAGCCGGTGGCGCCGGCGCCGCCGCAGATCCCCTACGGCGCCCCGGTCAGTCTCGAGCAGGCCAAGAAGGTGCTCGCGGGTGCCGAGGCGGAAGCGCAGAAGAACAAGTGGAACATGGTGATCGCCGTCCTCGATTCGGGCGGCCACCTCGTCATGCTTGCACGCATGGACGGTACGCAACTGGGCAGTATCGAAGCCGCCAAGGACAAGGCGTACTCTGCCGTCCTCTATCGGCGTCCCACCAAGGTGTTCCAGGACCTCGTCGGACAGGGTGGCGCCAACCTCCGGCTGCTGAGACTGAGCGGAGCCAGCCCGCTCGAGGGCGGGATTCCGATCCTGGTGGACGGGAAGATCGTCGGCGCGGTCGGCGTGTCCGGCGCCACGTCCGAGCAGGATGCGCAGGTTGCCAAGGCCGGCGCAGACGCGTTGACAAAGTAAGCACGCGAGCGGCGGGCCAACCGCTCGGCGCTGGCCCGCCGTGAGTGCTGCCGCGCGCACCGTGCGGTCGATGGAGTCCTGCCGCGTGACGTCGAGCTCCCGCACCACGAGGGACAGCTTCTCGTCTCGCGCCGCCGCCTCGAGTGGGCCGGCCTTTGGCCAGGTTGCGCATGGTGGCGATCACCTGGTGGCCGTGGCGTGCGAAGTGGAGCGCGGTGGCGAAACGAGGTCAACTCCGAAGGTCAGGTTGTTCGATTTCGGTGATCGCAGGCCGCTGTAACCACTCGTTTTTGATCGTGCCGTTGAACGATCATCTATGTCCCGTTGAGTGGAAGTTCAGCGCATACCGCATTCGACCAAAGGAGGTTCAGGAGGTTGGCTGCACAGCCTGATCCGCGAACTGCCGGACGCGGCCGAGGTGGGGCAGCGCATGTGCGCGAGGCGCTGACGGAGCTGGCGGGGCCGCCCCAACGAGTGAGCCCGGCGTAACGGCAGGGCTCAGCCCGGCCGCGGCGTCGAGGTCGGCGGGCCCGTCAGACGTTGCCGCCAGCTAAGGCCTTGTAGAGCTCTCCGCCGACCTGGGACAGATTAGAGCGGGTCTCGATAGGCAGCCCGGCATTGGTCCATGCTCCGAGACCGCCCTTGAGGATCTTCACGTCCTTGAATCCCAGCTTTCTCAGCTCTCGCGCCATCCTGGCGCTGGTGGCTTCGTCGGGTCAGGTGCAGTACGCCACCACGGGGCGGTTGATGTCCAGCTCGAGGACGGCGGCCCCGCTGGCCAACTCTTCTGGAGCGAGGCGCACGGAGCCGCGGATCCTGAGCGGCAGGGCCTCGTAGGAGTCGGCCTTCCGCGTATCCATGAGGATGGGAGCCTTCCCGTCCTCGATCATCTTCACGACGGCAGAGGGGTCCACGCGGTAGCGGTTCCGCTGCCAGCGGCGGAGGAGCTGGCCGCCGTAGCCGCCCGCGCTCAGCACCGCGACCCCCACCGTCGCCCAGAACCACGGGAAGGGCTTGGGCGGGGGGTGCTTGACCTTCTCCCTCGCGTCGGCCAGCATGCGCCGGGCGTCCGGCAGATTCGGCTGGAGCCGGTCGGCCTCTTCGAAGCGCCGCAGCGCGTCCTTCCAGTCCTCGGTGAAGAAGGCGTGGAGACCGGCATACCAGGCATCGTTGAACCGGCCGCCGGCGTTGAGCCGCACGGGCGTGCCGCGCACGAAGTCGGTCACGACCTGGGACGGGATGACGAAGTTGAAGCCCTGGACGATGCTGCCTTCCGACCCCGGGGCCAGCGACACGAAGGTCAGCACGCCCACGACCTGGCCCCGGTCGTCCACCGTCGGTCCGCCGGAGTTGCCCCAGGCGGCGGGGGCATCGGTCTGGATCAGCGGGTTGTTGTTGCGGTCCTGCTTGAAACCGGAGATCGCGCCGCTGGTCACCGATGCCGCGACCATGGCCGACTGGTTGAGGAGCTCGTGGGAGAGCACCACCCCAGGGAAGCCGATGATATGGACCGGGTCGCCGGTCTGGGCCGATCTCGAATCCGCGAGGGAAAGGACCGGGAAGTTCTCGCCCGGTACTTTGAGCAAGGCGAGATCCCGGCCAGACATCTGACCCCCCTCGCTGCTCGCCGGCGCGCTGTACTTCTTGACCTCGGCCGTGAGACGGCCCTGGGCGGTGACCACGAACACCTGGGGCCGGAGGTTCACCTTAGCCTTGGGGAGCACCGTGTCCAGCAGCTTCCGCGTTGCCGCCTCCTCGGCGTCCGGCCGCTCACCGGGCTGGAGGCCCATCCGCTTGAGCACCAGGGGCAGACAGACCGCCGTGACGGCCCGCTGGGCCTGCCGGTTGACCAGCCAGCGGGGCGGCTCATAGGCAGGCTGGACGACATGGCCGTTGGTCATCAGCCAGCCGTCGTCAGCGATGAACCAGCCGGTGCCGGTCTCCCGGAACACCGGTGGGGTCGTTTTGGTGGGACCCGCACCGCAGTCCAGCGCAACCTCGGAGGCCACCTCGGCCACCACGAGCACGATGGCGGGCGTAGCCCGGGCCAGGCCCTCCTGAACGGAGTGGGGACGCTGGGCGGTGGCCGGACGAGGCAGCCCGGCCGTCAGCAGCAGCGCGGCCGTCACGGACAGCAGGAAACGCCGTTTCATAGGGCCCCCGCGAGTCATTCTATCTAAGTTGCCATTCGAATGGTGGTGCGGCTTCGACGAGCCCGTAGTCGGTCAGGCACGGTTCCCAGGGGGGTGAGTCGCAGCGCTGGCGGTCCCGCCAGATCGAGTGTCGGTGCTCCTCGCGTCGTCGTCTCAAGCGCCCATATGGCGTCCCAGGTCCGGGGGACGCCCGGGTCGAGGATCCTGCCGTTGGACGGCATCACATGAGTTAGTGCCCGAAGGGGCGGCCCTTCCCCTTCGGGCGATGGCCGGGTGTGTCGGCTGGCACCCGGTACGTTCACTGTACCGCGCTAGGTCAGCGTGAGCTGCTGGCCGACCGCACCGTTATCCGGCCCTTCAACGCGGGTGACATGCGCCACGTCCATCGGGGCGAGCTGCGGATGGAGCTTGCTCACGGACTCCGAAGCCCACGCTGACAAGCACTCCCGCCCCCAGCCGCAGGAGCACGTGACGAGCCAGCGAGGCTCTCCCGTACTCGTCAACGGATCATGGCCCGCCGCCGCCACCGCAGCCACCAGCCACAAACCCACGTCCCGCCCGGTGGCACTCCCGCGCCCGCTCCGCGTCTCTCTCCTCCCATGCCTGGCGGATGGCTTCCTGCTGGGCCGGGGACATCGAGCAGCCTTGGAGCGCACCGACCAAGAGGATTCCGCCCAGAATGGCTGGCAGGACCTGCTTCAACGCTCAGGCTCCCAGTGGGCGCAATCGAGTGTGGCCCTATTCGATCACCTGATCCGCCCGCTGCAAGAGCGACTGTGGAATCGTCAGGCCGAGGGCCTTGGCGGTCTTGAGGTTGATGACCAGCTCGAACTTCGTTGGCTGTTCAATGGGCAGGTCGGCGGGGGCGGCGCGGCGATACAGATCAGCAAAGTTCGGTCCATAGGCCATGAGGCCCCCGGCATCGACAAACTCCCTCACTGAGTACATCGTCGGCAGCCGGCTCTTGGCCGCCAGGTCCACGAGGCGTCTTCGCTCAGTGAAGAACATGCTGTTTGACAACACAGTCAGAGCACCCGCGCGGTCCCTGGTGATTTCCGAGAAGGCCCTGTCGAAGTCCTCCGGACCGCGCGCCTCAACGAATTGAAGCCGCACCCCCAGCGCCCGCCCCGCGACTTCTGTTTCCTTCAGGATGTCCTTTCCCGTGGGGACGGCACCTGACTGCCAGAGGACAGCGACCCGACTGACCCCCGGGACAGCCTGCGTGAGCTGTTCCAGACACTTGCCGACTAAATCCGCGGCGAGGACCGGCAACCCCGTGACATTGCCGCCCGGCCGCGCAAGGCTGGTGACGAGCCCGCTCGTCACCGGATCGCCGCCAGTGCCAGCGAACACTATAGGGAGGGTGCTGGTCGCATGCTTGGCGGCCAGAGCCTCGGCGGTGCCTACGGCCATGATGACATCAACCTTGAGCGCAACCAGTTCGGCCGCAAGAGCGGGGAGCCGCTCGAGCTTCCCCTCGGCACGTCGGTATTCGATCACGAGATTGCGACCCTCGACGTAACCGAGGTCACGCAGTCCTTGGAGGAACGCCTCGTGCAGGTGGGGGCTAGCGGACCGGTTGTTAGTCCCGAGGTAGCTTAGGTAGCCTATTCGAGCGATCTTGGCCGGCTGCTGCCCCTCGGCGGCGAGCGGCGCAGCGAGGACTGCGGCGGCACCCGAGATGAACGCTCTCCTCTTAATCACTCGATCACCTGGTCGGCCCTCTGCAGGAGCGACGGCGAGATTATCAGGCCGAGGGCCTTGGCGGTCTTGAGGTTGATGACCAACTCGAACTTGGTCGGTTGCTCGACGGGCAGGTCGCCGGGCTTCGCGCCTTTGAGGATCCTGTCGACGTAGCCGGCGGCACGCCGGAACAGGTCTGGATAGTCGGTGCCGTAGCTGACTAGCACTCCGGCGAGGGCATACTCCTTCGCCGGGGCCATCATCGGCAGCCGGTGCGTGACCGCGAGATCGGCAACGTGCTGGCGGTAGGCGAGGAATGCCGTATTCTCGGCGAACATGACGGCGTCAGCGCGCCCTCGCTTCATCGCCAAGAAGGCGCCGTCGAGGTCTTTGTTACCGTGCACGCCTACGATTTGCAGCACGACCCCCAAGCGCTTCGCCGCACTCTCTGCGTCGCGCACGAAGAGCCTGGTTCCGCGATTGTCAAGATCTCGCAGGATGGCGACCTGCGAGACCCGCGGGATCAACTGCTTGAGAAGCTCCAGCCGCTTCCCGCCCAGTTCACTGGTCATCGAGATCACACCCGTGACATTTCCGCCCGGCCGGGCCAGACTAGAAACGACTCCGAGCCCGACGAGATCACCGCCCGTCGCCAGGACGATAGGAATTTGACTCGTCGCCTGCTTGACCGCCGCTGCCGACTCACTGCCCGCGGTCACGATGATGTCGACCTTGGCATTGACGAGCTCGGCGGCTAAGTCCGGCAGTCGGCTCCGCCCACCGCCCCATCGAGACTCGAAAAGGACATTCTGTCCTTCCACGTACCCCAGCTCGCGTAGCCGATCGCGCAGGGCCTTCCACCGACTGCTGGAAGCCGGGTCAGAGGCGTAGTCTAGAAGCCCGATTCGCCAGACCTTCGCCTGCTGCGCCGTAATGGCGAGCGGCGCGGCGAGGAGGCCGCCCGTCAAGCTGCCGATGAACGCACGACGCTCCATCACTCGATCACCTGATCCGCCCGCAGCAGCACCGACGGCGGGATCGTGAGACCGAACGCACGGGCGGTCTTGAGGTTGATGACGAGCTCGAACTTGGTCGGCTGCTCGACGGGGAGGTCGGCGGGCTTGGCGCCCCGGAGAATCCTAGAGACATATGAGCCAGCGCGGCGAATCAGGTCGCCGAAGTCCGGTTCGTAGGCCATGAACCCACCCAACTCTACCCAGTCCCGCGATTGGAACATTGTTGGGAGTTTCAATCTCGTCGTCCACCAAACGAGCTGAAGTGCGTACTTGGTAAAGAGTGGGTCACTCACTACGATGAGCGCTTTGAAATGCGAACCCCGTAGCCCATTTTCCACATCTTGCCATTGAGAGACCGGCACGCGAATCAAAGCAACTCCCAAAGTCGCAGCTGTGGCTTCGAGTTGATTGACCGAAAGCGCCGCGCCGGGATTCGCGGCATTCCACATGATGCTGACACGTGTGCTGTTCGGAATCGCTGCGAGAATCAGGTCCAGGCTCTTCACCAAGATCTCCGGGCCAAGCAAGGATAGTCCGGTAATGTTGCCGCCCGGTCTAGGGAGGCTTTGGACGAGACCTTGCGCCACGGGATCTGCGACTCCAACCATGACGATTGGAAGCGTGCTAGACGCTGCCTTAGCAGCCAAGGTGGCCGGTGTGCCTAAGGCGACAATGATCTCGACACCTCGGCGTACAAGATCCTTGGCCTGAGTCTCAAGCGAAGTGTTACTTTCTGCCCCTGCGGGGGATAGCTCTACTCGAACCCGTTCCCTCTCGTAACCGGCCGCCTCCAGTGCTTGCTGCAATTCTTCGAGCCGTAGGGGCGGCAGAGCAACGAAGGAGCGGTGGACGAATGTGGTCCGCTGGCGGGTGAGCGTGTCCAAATCTGTCGTACCCACCAGAAGACCCACTGAGTGGACTTTGCTAGTTGTTGACGTCTGCGCCTCGGCGGAGAGCGGCGCGGCGAGGAGGCCGCCAGCCAGAGCGCCGAGGAATGCCCGACGCTCCATCACTCAATCACCTCATCCGCCCGTTGGAGGAGCGACGGCGGGATGGTGAGGCCGAGGGCCTTGGCGGTCTTCAGGTTGATCACCAGCTCGTAGTGGGTCGGCTGCTCGATAGGGAGATCGCCTGGCTTCGCTCCCTTGAGGATCTTGTCGACGTAGAGCGCGAGTCGACGGTCATACTCGCGCCGGTTGGGGCCATAGGACATGAGGCCGCCGCCCTCCGAAAACGCCCGGAACATGGAGATCGCCGGAAGGCGATGCTTGAGCGTAAAGTCGGCGGTCTGTCCGGAATTTCGATCGACAAGCGGTGACGAAAGCTGGATGAGGGCCCTCGCGCCCTTCCTCACGCCCGCGCTGAGCGCACCAGGAAAATCGGCGACACTTCGCACCTCGAGCACTTCGAAGCCCACGCCGAGTCGCTCGGCCGCGGCCTGCGCCGCCGCAAGTTGCCAGCGCCCGGTCGTCGAATCCCACAGCAGGGCGACTCGCCGAGAGTTGGGGCTCACCTCCCGGATCAGTTCCAGCCATTTGCCGGTCAGAGCGGGGTGATCCAAAAACAGGCCGGTCACATTGCCGCCCGGCCGGGCGAGGCTACGGGCGTAGCCGCCCGCCACCGGGTTGGTTTCCAGGTCGAACGCAATGATCGGAATGCTGCCCGTGGCGCCGGTTGCGGCCTTGAGAGCCGCCGGGCCGAGCGCAAGGATGAAATCGACCTTTCGCTGGAGAAGTTCCGCGGCGAGAGCCGGAAGGGCATCGGGCTTTCCACCCGCCGATCGGATCTCGAGCGTTATCGTCTGGCCCTCGACGAGGCCGATGTCAATCAGGCCGGATCGAAAGGCAGCGATCGCGGTGGACTGACCAGTAAAACCTGAGTTCAGCACACCCACCACCGGGACTTTCCCCCTCTGCTGCGCCTCAGTGGCGAGCGGCGCGGCGAGGAGGCTGCCGGTCAGGGTGCCGAGAAACGCCCGTCGGTCCACAAGGAACTCCCGCCTGACCGCCCGTCTAGGAGGGACCGGAGCGATGGACGGCCAAGCGGGCCGACCTTACCCCAGCGTCAAGCGGTCTGGCTAGGACTTCCTCTCGCCCTTCAGGCACCCGCTCATGAAGTGCTTCCGCTCATCCCCGGACCGCACGCGGCGAAATCCTCACCTTCTGCAGGTCGGCGCCAGGTTCACGGTGATCGGGGCGACCGGGATCGCGAGGCCCGCGTGGCGGATGGCGGCGCGCACCCGGTCGTGGCTCTCGCGCACCGTCGAGTCAGGGAAGCCGACCGTACTGAAGGGAGAGAGGCCCGCCTAGCGCGGAGGCTTCGCCCGCGCGACCGGAGTGACCGGCTTCGGCGGCGGCTCCAGAGGGATGAGCGC